>Ga0209166_10002856_pt1 | contig 12756 bp, 9 predicted proteins | sample Coa_R1_3_FD_187151 | JGI IMG/M metagenome (GOLD analysis project Ga0209166, IMG submission 187151) | Surface soil microbial communities from Centralia Pennsylvania, which are recovering from an underground coalmine fire - Coalmine... | ecosystem: Environmental > Terrestrial > Soil > Unclassified... | reverse complement strand
GCTGACGACTACGAAAGCAATGGCCGCAAATCCCATGGCGAACAGTGCAAAGGCCGCCAGGAGTTCGCGAACAAAATACAGTTGCAGCGCGAGCACAACCCCCAAGAACCACCACATCCACTTGCGATTGCTGTCTTTATTCTTCATCTTTCCTCTGTCTTCGATCCCCACTTGGTGTGACAGTTGCTGGCCGCTTCCTTCTCGCTTGCTGGCCTCTTCTTTGGATGCGCGAGACCTGTCATTTGGTCCAGTCCTTTGCACCTGTCCCATTTGACACCAGACCTGTCCTAAACGCGATGGTACGGAAGGCACATTTTGGGGCCTAAACCAGCCTCCCGGTACTCCTATGCCCCACTTTGGAACGAAATAAGTTCTCTATCATCAGTGCATTAGATGCCTCTAACCTTTCGCTCCTGTTTTCGCCTGTTTTTCCCTGTACTGCGTGTTTGAAACCTGGCCCAACGGACAGGGGTTTTTGACCTCTTGGAGTGGTGATGTGGGAGGCCAAATTGTATCAATCTTGAAGTTCCGGGATGCCGGAGGCCGTCCGCGAGCCCTACTGCCGGGTAAGGAAACTATCCAGTCCGGCGATTTGAATGCCGGATGATCTAGCTTGCGGAAGCAGCGGGGCAGTTCAGGAGGAAGGAGCGGCGAGTTGACAAGGTACGCGCTCCAAAGCCATGAAAGCATTCCGTCTGTGCCCTGGTTCCGTCCCTGCTCCTCCAGGTAGTTCACCGGTTCTGTCCGCTGGTTTCAATCGTTTTGCGGGCACAGCCAGTCTGCTCGCTGATCGTCTGGATGCTCAACCGTTGCCGTTGTAGTTGTTGCAGCTCTTGCAAGACGCGCCCCCTCACAACTCTCGTAACCTCCTCCGCATGGAGCGGGCTCCGGTTTACCACGTCAGGGGGTGGGGAAATTTCAACCGGAACTATGGGGATATTTTTGCACCGGCGCTGTCGGCATTTTGGAACTAGACCCCGACCTGCAATTGTGGGAACGGAACGGCTGGCTATTGCATCTGCAACGAGGCTGCTAATTACTGGGATTCGATCGATTCGCAAGAGGTGTGCACTATTGGACAGACAAGCATTGCCAAGCCTTTTAGGATTCGCGGTCTGTGTAGTGAAAGCGGGAGTTTTTGTTGCAAAGAGTCCAGCCGCTTTATTCTTGGCGCCTCTCTGAGGTGTCGAGGGAGCCACAGGGAACGCCCTTCAACGAGAACAGTTGAGATAGAAATGCTTATGCTCACTGTATCAAACGCTTGGATGGTGACGTTCTTGATGGCGAATTTTGTGGCCGGATACGCGAAAACTGCTCACCCCACCTACATCGAGAAGCGTTGCAAACCGTAGCAGAGAACCGAAGGCGGTTTTCGTAAGTTGAAAGATATTCACCCAGTCGCACACGATTAAAATGAAAATGGAAAGGTAGAGATAACCATGAAGAAGTATAGCAAGCCGAGCCTAAGGTGTTTGGGCCTACTGAGGCTGGTTACCAAGCTCAGTTTTTGAACAAGCCGGCAAGAACGACGAGCGAGAGCAAGAAGCGCCGGATCAGCAGTTCCGGGGCGTTTCCTTGCTTTCGTAATCCGCAGCAGCCATCTTCGCCCGAGGCCACGCAATTCGCTAAGAGGCTTATGCAGATCCGCGTTTACGACTCAGCGAATGGCCATAGAACGGAGGCCGCGCTGAGGCGTGTGCAGCGATTGAGTTGCCGAGGAATCCGATGAAAGAGATCACAAGCTCTGATAGCTGCCCCAAACGCCAAGAGCAGATCATCGTCCAAAAGGGATCGAAGGACGTGCTTCTCTTCAACATGGATGATGGGAGTTACTACGCGCTGAACGAGGTGGGCAACAGAATCTGGGAGCTTTGCGACGGAACGCGCGGGGTGGCGCAATTGGTTGACACGCTGGCGAAGGAATATGACGCGCCCGCCGAAATCATAGAGACGGACATCGTGGAAGTGCTCGAGGATCTGCGAAGCAAGAATCTTATTGTCGTGGGCAGCGCACATCGTCTGAGTTCCGAAACCGGTGACGCCTCCCAGGGATCTGCTTAAACGATGACAAACGATTCGAAAGGTCCTCCTCACCGTGGTGGGCCGCTGCACGTTCCACCAACTGTCCTTCGTGGCTAAAGAGGTCCGGTTGCGCCTCCTACTTTGTCCTCACGGCTCCTGCCGATTTTCACAGCACCATGCACGATTGCTGCTCATATCCGTCGAGAGACAAAGCCTCTAGGACAAGCATGGGCAAACGATCCATTTCCGATATATTCCTTTTCATTCAGGTATTGCTCTTTGCCGCCGCTGTCCCGTTCCTCCTCCGGCTAAAACTATCGCGCGTGCAAACTCTGCTGGAGCCGAGAATTCCTTCCTCGGCGGATCGAGAGCGAATTGAACGGATTACCGGGTACGTGGAAATGGCGATCCGTGCAGGCCGCCCCCTGGTTCGCCCGGGATGTCTCACCCGAGGCGTCACGCGATACTACTTCTTTCGCCGGAACGGTCTGGACGTGTCCCTCTGTTTCGGCATGGGCAAAGAAAAGGAAGAGTTTGTCGGCCATTGCTGGCTGGTCAAAGATGGCGTGCCATATTTGGAAGCGCGGGATCCGCGGCCTTTGTATGCAGAGATGTACCGCATTTCAGCCACTGCCCACCATGGCGCGATGGCCGCCGGAGAATCTGAACTGGAGCAATCAAGATCATGAGCGATAGCCGGTGCACCTATACCTACGGTTTCCACAATTTAAGTCTCCGGGTGTTGTCCTCGGCTGCAATCGCAACTTGCCTCGATTCTAGATTCCAAATTCTTCCGTCGAAGGAAGAGTCCGCCGAGACCCTCTTTTTCGACTTCGAGTCCGTCTCGAATCCGAAGGAACACCGCTTCGGAAAACCGCCGGGGCGGGAGAAATCCTTTTACCAGCTGGAAAAAGGCGAAGCGAGCTATTTCGAAGCCGAAGACCAAATCTACCTTTGTTTCGATGATCGCGTACGGGTATTGTGCAACCCTGGCTTGGGCAACGCATGGTTCTCCGTGCTCGAGCCCGAGGTGGAGAATCTGTGGCTGGCCTCCCATCTTCTGTTTACGATTTGCCTGATTGAAATTCTAAAACGCCGCGGGCTGTATAGCCTGCACGCTGGCGGCTTCAGCGCCAATGGCAAGTGTGTTCTGATTCCGGGCACAAGCGGCGCGGGCAAATCCACGCTGACTGTTGCCTCCCTCAGAGCTAATTTTGACTACATGAGCGACGACATGGTCTTTCTAATTGACCGGCCGGAGGGGTTCCGGGTCCTGGCATTTCCAGAGCAGATTGATGTCAGTGACCAAACCGCCGGATTCTTTCCGGAGCTGAGTTTTCTGTTGCGCTCTCCCCTACGTTCGGGATGGCGTAAGCGGCAAATACACCCGATACAGGTTTACGGCGCGAAAGTGGCCCCAGAGGCGCGGCCCGCGGCTGTTGTGATTCCTCGCATCGCAGAGGCTGTAACCAGCGTTGTCACCAGGATGGAGCCTGACGAAGCGCTGTTGGAGATGGTCCCTAACGTGTTGCTCACGGAGGCGAACTCGTGCCGCGCTCATTTCGACGCCCTGAGTCAACTTGTGAAGTCTACGCCGTGCTACCGCCTCGAAACGGGACGTGACTTTGATCAGCTCTCCATGCGATTTCGGGAGCTGCTGCAGTAGTCATGCGAAACGAGATCATGACGGAACAGACTGGAAAGCTGCGAGGCGCGGGAAATTGCGCGGAGATGGAACTGCTGCTTTGTTGTGCCCGAACGCGGAGCACGCCGGAAATATCGAAACGGATCAGAGAGGCCGCTCGACAGGAAATAGACTGGTTCCAGTTTATTCGACTGACGCTCCGCCACGACACGCTATCGCTCGTCTATTGGAACCTTCAGCGAATCTGTCCGGATATAGTGCCGAGCGGCGTGCTGGAACCGCTGCGAGCGCGCCACGAGGCCGAGGCTGCCGAGGGCCAGCGACTTGCGGAGGAGTTAGTGAGCATACTCGGCTTCCTTAACTGGCTGGGCATTCCCGCCGTTCCGTTTAAGGGTCCTGCACTGGCTGTCAGATTCTATGGCGGTTTGTCACTCCGGGGGTTCGGCGACCTGGACATCATGATTCCTGAGCGGGACGCCCTGCGTGCCCGGCGCTTCCTCATTGACCGGGGATACGTGCCCGGGAGCGTGGGGACTGGCGAATTGAGTCAATTCTTGCGAGAGAACCACGAACTGTTGCTCTATCGCGCCGATGGCAAGGTGCGTGTGGATCTGCACTGGCGATTTACCAGCAGAACAGCGTGTCTTGGGGGAGATCCTGAGCGGTTCCTCCAGCACTTAGAGACCATCTCCCTGGCGGGAGAAGAAGTGCAAAGTCTGCGCCCGGAAACCTACCTGCTAGTGCTTTCCATGCACGCGGCTAAGCACCGGTGGGTACAACTGAAGTTCATTTGCGACATCGCGGAGATCCTGGGGGTTCCTGATTTAGACTGGCACTATGTGCTGAAGGAAGCGGACGAGCTGGGTCTCAGGCGTGTGCTAGGGACTGCTGTTCTTCTAACACAGGGTTTGCTTGGCGCGATCGTGCCCCCAAGACTCGCCCATGAGGTGGAGAAGGACCGCCCGGCGAAAGCCTTGGCCGCGCAGGTCTGTACCCGTCTTTTCGAGGAGCCTGGCGAACGCTGGGGTTTGAAGGGCGGAATTACGTGTCAGCTTGAGATTCGCGAACGCTTCCGGGACCGGACAAGAATCTTCCTCCGGTATTTCTTGCAAAAGCTTAAGCCGAACGAACGTGATCGCTGGTTTCTGCCAATCCCCAGGTTTCTCTCGGTAGGCTATTACATGGTTCGACCGGTTCGACTCGCCCTGGAGAAAATAGGAAAAACAGCCCACCTTTTCTAGTCGATGATTGCCGCACCGCCCTTTTCGCTCCCAAGGGCCATACCTCTTTCGACAAACCTTGCGCGGTTCCAAGCAAAAAAAATACCGGGTTCGTTCCCACCCAGGCTGGCCTGGAGAGTGTGAGACGCGAACCCGGCAGTACGGTTACTTCCCGTCGGAGATGCTCAGATCGACGGAACTGTTCGGGCGTCCAAACGCAAAAATCGTAACCCGGTTGGATCCTTGGAACAAAGCGGATGAGATATCGATCTTTTTGATTTGCCCATCCGAAAGTTGAGTCTTAAACTCGTGTCGATTGACCCTGATCACCAGCCTATTCACACCGGGGGTATCGTTCTGAAGGAATACCATCCCCTCGGTATGGCCAATACCGTTGAAGTGAGCTACTTCCCGATGATTGAAGTTGAATTTGCGAGTAACTTGGGAATTTCTCTCCGGAATGGTGATCGTTGCAAAGACTGGGTCAAATACAGTCGTATGCCCACATAGATCTATCACCGTCAGTTCGATCACGGCCGATATCGACTGATCGATCTTGGTGGCGGTGACGCCCAGCGCCTGGGTCGTTCCAATATCGAACGGTAAAATGGCGACCGTAGCATTCGTAGTCGGGGGAGTATCGACGAGAACGGATGACAATCCGCCCGCAGATTGAACGGAGAGGACGACCTGCTTAGGTGGACCTGACGTCACGCTCATTAGGGTGACAGTAGGGGATGTCGCCGTCGAACAAAATGATCCTGAGGTGGAGCCCGAAAACGTCGCAAATGTTGTGTTTGAGCTAGTCGCCCCGCCGTTCACCGTGGCAACAATGGAATCTGCTCCTGAACACGATGCGGGCGCTGTAATCGTGAATGTCGCTGTACCCGTGGCATCCGTGATGGCGGTCCCGCTCTGGCTAGAGTCCGGTCCCGTGATTGTAAAGGTTACGGTCGTACCCACGACGGGCAGTCCGTCCGATAAGACGACTGCGGTTTTGGTGATGGTTGAGCCGGAGGCGCCGCAGACGATCGAGGAGTTTACAGGCGAGACCACGATGGTCGGCGCGCTGGACGTCCCCGAAGAACATCCGCTGATGATGGTCTCCTTACCGCTGATCGTGACCGTTCCGTTTCTGGCTAATGCGCGGCCGCTCAGGCTGCCGCCATTCAGCGTAATGCTCGCTAACGCCATGATATTCCCCGCAAAGGTGTTGCCCGTTTCTATGGTTGCGGAGGAGCCCACCTGCCAGTACACATTGCAGGGCGATGCGCCACCGGCAAACGCCACGGTGGCGCCGGTGGCCGTCGTCAGAGTGCTGCCGATCTGGAAGATCCACACGTCGGTGGAGCTGCCGGTCAGCGTCAGAGTTCCATTCAAGAGCGCCGAGGAGGAGTAGCAGTAAAGTCCCGGGCCGAGATTGGCATTCGTCCCTGTGCCCAGCGCGCCAGTTAGCGCCGTACACGAGGGCCTGCCGGCGGCGTCAACGTAAGCGGCTGTTAAGTCCGACTGCGCCGTTGTCAGAACAGCGTTCGCGGCGGTGTACAACGTGCCGGTCACCTGGCTTGCCAAAAGTCCCGTGACCGTGGGAGTGGGAGAGCTTCCTACATTACCGACAATGGTGGTGCCGGCATCCGCGCTGACGATTCCGCCACCGGCCAGCACCGCAAAGTTGCCGGCTGTTTGCAGGTTGGGTGCTTGGGCGAAAGCGTTCGATGCCAATGCCAAAAAAAACAATAAACAAATGACTGGGTTTCTCATTTACTCCTCCAAAAGTTTTCGCAGGGCATTTCTAGGCACGGAAATTCTTCAAGCCGCCAGTTTGAGGTCTCAAATCGGCATTGTCTGTTCCTTCTTGCACAACTTCGCCACCAACAGTGCCGTTTGAGAGTAATGGCACTGAGACAGGGCGGAGATGACGCGTGGATGCCGCCCATTTGGAACACAGCGTTACCGAGTGTCAAAAGCAAGCCGCTTGAGAAAAGCAGGACGTTTCACTTGAAGGCGGGAAGAGGATGGCTGAGGAAGCGATCGCTGCAGGCTGCTTGAGAACTTGACCAGGATTTCAGCTGCGTTGCGATACAGCGGGACGAAAATTTCGGGCTTCTTGTATACTTCGTCGCGCAATGGGTGCGGACAGAAATGCTGGCTGGCCGCGGGCTTGGCGCGCGGATGAAGCTGGTTGCCATCCGGCCGGGGCCGCGGCTATTTTCGCTTGACCGTTAGCAAAAGCGGGACCGATGGGGCGTGCCAACTTTGCAAATCTACATTTGAATTTGGGAGATTCGATGAGAGCGCGGATTCGACTTTTCACAGTCTTAATTTTAGCTGGGGCTCTTGTTTGCTGGGGGTGCGGGAAATCGCCGGCGGGGAGAGCGGCAGCGGGACAAGCGGGGGCGGGCGCCCGGCCGACGATTGTGTTCATGACGGACTTCGGCACGGCGAACGATGCGGTGGCGATCTGCAAGGCTGTGATTGCGGGAATCGCGCCGAATGCGCGGCTCATGGATATCACGCACCAGGTGGCGCCCTACCAGATTGAGGAGGCTGCGCGATATCTGGCGGGCGTCACTCCCTACTATCCTGCCGGCACGATTTTTCTTGTGGTCGTCGATCCGGGAGTCGGAACGTCGCGGAAGGCCGTGATCGTGAAGACGAAGAAGGCCCAGTATTTCGTGGTGCCGGATAATGGATTGATGACGCCAGTGATTGAGAGCGATGGGCTGGATTCGGCGCGGGAAATTACAAACACCGCGTGGATGCTGAAGCCGCAGGTCTCCTCGACATTTCACGGGCGCGACATCTTTTCGCCGGCGGCGGCGCACCTCGCCGAAGGATGGGACTTCACAATGGCGGGCCCGGTGGTTCCGCAGCTCGTGCAACTGACCGAGAAAGTTTCCGCTACGTCGGAAAAAGGGATCGACGGCGACATTATTGGATTGGACGATCCTTTCGGTTCACTCATCACGGACATTCCGGGCGAGGAATTCAAGAAGCTGGGTTACGAATTCGGCGACAAGATTATCGTGCAGCTAGATAAGAAGCCGTTTACGGTGCCGTACATGAGAACGTTTATGGATGTGCCGGTGGGAGAACCGCTGCTCTATGTTGACTCGCGGGGACGTGTCGCATTGGCGTTGAACCAACGGAACTTTTCGCAGGTGAATAAGATTACTCCGCCGGGGACGCTGTTCATTCCACGGAAAGGCGCGCCAATCAAGAAATAATGTAGAGGGTAACTGAGGATAGGGTGGGGGATAAAGACAGAGAGAGGGGAGACGGGCAATCATGCCTGTGCCTCTTTTATGACGCGGTTGCTGAGCACGGATTACTGAGGAGTTGATTTGCTTTTCCTGACTGCTCGCCCAACAATAAGATGTCGTTGGAAATTGTGAGGCTGCCATGGCTGAAGCTGTGATTGTTTCCTCTGTTCGAACACCGGTCGGCAAAGCATTCAAAGGTTCGTTGCGCGCGACGCGCCCCGATGACCTGGCGGCGCTGGCTATTCGGGAAGCGCTGGCGCGTGTCCCCGGACTTGATGCCAAGGAAATTGACGACGTGATTCTGGGATGCGCGATGCCCGAAGGAGAACAGGGCATGAACGTGGCACGGATTGCGGCGCTGCGCGCGGGACTGCCGATCGAAACCTCGGCGATGACTGTTAACCGGTTTTGTTCTTCGGGATTGCAGGCGATTGCGATTGCGGCGGAGCGAATCCGCGGGGGCTCGGCGCAAGTGATTGTGGCGGGTGGAACGGAATCGATGACCATGGTGCCGATGGGAGGAAACAAAGTTTCGCCGAATCCCTGGCTGGTGGATCACAGTCCGGACACCTACATCAATATGGGACTGGGGACGGAGCATATTGCGCGGAAGTTCGGGATTACGCGGGAGCAAGCCGACCAGTTTTCCGTGGAATCGCACAGGAAAGCGCTGGCGGCGATTGCTGCGGGCAAGTTCAAGGAAGAGACTGTGCCGGTGGAAGTGAAAATTACGGCCGTGGCGAACGGGAACGGGAGTTCTTCAGCGACTTCATCAGGCGCCACCAAGGTTAAGATCGCGCCGAAGGCGACGACGCAGACGTTCACGTTTGATACCGACGAAGGGCCGCGCGCGGACACTTCGCTAGAAGCGCTGGCGAAGCTCAAGCCGGCTTTTCATGTAAAAGGGACGGTCACGGCGGGCAACAGCTCGCAGATGAGCGATGGGGCAGCGGCGGCCGTGGTCATGAGCGAGGAGCGCGCGAAAGCGCTGGGACTGAAACCGATGGCGCGATTTGTGGCGTATGCCACGGCGGGAGTGCTTCCGGAAGAATTTGGAATAGGGCCAGTTGCGGCGATTCCCAAAGCGCTGAAGATTGCGGGGCTCTCGCTGAATGACATCGCGGTGTTCGAATTGAATGAGGCGTTTGCGGCGCAATCGCTCGCGGTGATCCAGCAGGCGGGGCTCGACCCTTCGCGCGTCAATCCCAATGGGGGCGCCATCGCGTTGGGGCATCCGCTTGGGTGCACCGGGGCGAAACTTACGGCGACAATTTTGCGCGAATTGCAGCGCCGCAATGCGCGCTATGGAATGGTGACCATGTGCATCGGCGGAGGCATGGGAGCGGCGGGGATTCTCGAGCGACTCTAGGACGCCGATTGACACTGTGTTTGCACTGCCTGTAACGTTTCCGCCCTGGAAAGCGTTTAACTTGCCAGTACGCTCCGCGCGATCCTAGGATGCCTCGCGATGAAAATTGCCGCGTTATCAACTGTTGCTCTTCTGTTGTGTGTCGCTGCTGACGCGCAAACGCAGACTCCGATGCCTTCTGATGTAGCGAAGGACATCCAGATAAAAAATCAAAATCCAATCAAGCCGGACGGGGCCGTTCCGCTGAGAAATGAGCCGCATCACGTTCTCGTGTTTCAAAATGACTACGTTCATGCGTTCAACGTCACGGTTCCGCCTCTGGATGCCACGCTGCTGCATCAACACGATGTGCCGTACATCTATCTGACTTTGGGAACGACCGACATCGTGAACGCCGTGCAGGGGCAGCCTGAAGTGCACATGACGCTGGAAGATGGCGCGACGCGGTATTCGCCGGGTGGCTTCGCTCATATAGCGCGAACGGATGCAGGCATTCTGTTTCACAACATCACGGTGGAGTTGGAGCACGCCCAGGCTTCACCGCACAATCTCGGAGATAAAGCGAACGATCGTCCGCTCGGGTCCTGTCCGCAAAGCGGCGCCGGTCCAAAACAAGGCGACCAGATTCCGTTTGAGCAGGTGATTCCTTGCTTTGAAACAAATGAACTGCGGCTGGACCTCGTGAAAGTCGAGGGAGGAAAGGATTTTGTGCAAAGCTCGCCGGACACCGCCGCGCTGCTGATCGCGATGAGCAATGCGAACCTCGAGGTTTCCCTCGGCGGTGAGAATGCCGGCTTTTTGCACGGAGCCGACGTGCTGTGGTTGCCCGCGGGGACGGCGCGGAAAGTGGGAGATTTTCTGGGTACGAAATCGAAGTTTCTGCTTCTCTCGTTTAAGGACTCAGGCGCGACCAGCGTGAAATAGGGGCGCTCGCAATTCTATCCGTTCGGAAAACTTTCGTGTAAGCGTTGCTCCCATTTTTTGCCGAAAGCTTCCACTGGCGAAGGAGGCAGGGAGAAAGCGGAGAGCCATGCTTGGACTTCGATTTTGCCGGGAGCGACGCGGGCCTCCAGCGGATGCCACCTGGTGAGTTCGGTTGGGTCCGTCAACGCCTTCCACACCTCTTCCATGGGGCGTCGATGACCGCTTCTTTCTCGAGGCGCCGCGCGCTCTTCGCTTCTTCGGCTCGTTCTGGCTCAGTCATGACGGGCTCTCTTGCGTGATGAAAATTTGCCGCGAAGAATCCTGGTCTATGGCCCGGGGGATTGGGTAGCAGCCTACCATGAGGCGAAACGGACGGCTTTCCGCGGCGGAGCCATCCGAGTTTGTGAATGGCGACGTATGGCGGGCGGCCACCTCGAGGATAGCGCGTTGCAATTCCGCAGTGAAGGCAGCTCGTTGCTCGGGAGAAGTGAAGCGCAGTTCGGAGTTGATCGAGAGAGTGGCTAGCCGCTTGCCCGCCGCAGCGGCCAGATCGACGGAACGCGCGAGTTCGGATTGCAATTTGGAAGCGAGGCCGAGCAGATATTTCGCGGAAAGAGAATCCGCCACGTGGGCCGGGTCGGCGGCCAGTTTGCCGAGCAGTTCCGGGGAAAGGACATAGCCGCGAGCGGTCGCGACATAGCACTGTTCGAAAAGATGGCGGCGGCGACGGCGGCCAGCGCGCGCCAGAAAACGCGCGCGAGCCAGTTCGCGTACGTGATAGTTCACCGTTTGCCTGGGTAGTTTCATACGCCGGGCGACGCCGGTGGCAGAATCAGGCTCAAGGAGTGCGGCGAGAATCTTTAAGCGAAGCGGGTGATGGAGCAAGATGGCGGCCTGGGCCGGCTCGCGAACGAGAGCAAGGCTGGAACCAGCAGCGGCCGCGGAGGCCTGCGAAGGGCGGGGGCTGGGCATTTTCCAATTGCCGCTGCGGGTGATGTGCATTGTGGTAAGTTGGCCTCCGTTGAAAAGCAGGAGGAGTTTCCAATAGACCACTTATTTTGTCAAGACCTATTATATGGTCTATTCGTGATAGCGATTTTCCAGCCCGCCTGTGGCCAACGCCGTCAAACACACAGGGCCAGTTAACGTTGTTTACCTGCTGCCCTGCGCAGGAGTAAAATGACGTGCACCACCCGAAATCAGGCGCCAACCACATTTATTTGAAACGCTCCGCAGGGACGTGTGCCAAGATTCAGGTTGGAAGTACCAGTCCAGGCAGCGCAACAAGGAGACCAGCATGGCCACCGCAACCATTACCAAGCCAGCCGCGAAGGGCGGCAGTTTTCTCCTGGAGACTCCCCTTCCGCAGGAAGTTTTCACGCCGGCCGATCTGACCGATGACCAAAAGCTGATCGGACAGACGGCGGAGGAGTTTGTCGTCAAGGAAGTTTTGCCGCTGGTGAAAGAGCTCGAGAACAAGAAGCCGGGATTGATGCCGGAACTGTTGAAGAAGTCCGGGGAGCTGGGATTGCTGGGCGGCGGAATTCCCGAGCAGTATGGCGGGGCGGGACTCGACAAAATTGCCACGACCGTCCTGACCGAGAAACTTTCGATTTATGGCGGTTACGCGGTTACGCATGGCGCGCATGCGGGTATTGGAACGCTTCCGATCGTCTATTTCGGGAACGAGGAGCAGAAGAAAAAGTATCTGCCGAAGCTTGCTACGGGCGAATGGATAGGAGCTTATTGTCTTTCGGAGCCGCAGGCGGGATCGGACTCGCAGAACTCGCTGACCCGCGCCGAGCTGAACGCGAAAGGCACGCACTACATCCTGAACGGCCAGAAGATGTGGATCACCAACGGCGGATTCGCGGATCTTTACATCGTGTTCGCGAAGGTCAACGGGGAAAAGTTCACGGCATTCATCGTCGAGCGGACATTCCCCGGATTCAAGCCGGGCAGCGAAGAGCACAAGATGGGAATTCACGGGAGCTCAACGACGCCCATCTTCCTCGAGAATTGCCAAGTGCCGAAGGAAAACGTGCTGCATGAAATCGGGCGCGGACATATCGTGGCATTCAACATTTTGAATGCAGGGCGCTTTACGCTGGGTGCGTCGTGCGTGGGCGGGTCAAAGCACGTGCTGCAGAATTCTTCCAAATATGCGAAAGAGAGAAAGGCCTTCGGCAAGCAGATCGGCGATTTCGGCATGATGAAGGAGAAGCTGGCGGAAATGGCCATTCAGATTTTCGGCGTGGAGTCCATGGTCTATCGATCCGCCGGAAACATCGAGGCGGCGATGATTGCGGCGTC
>Ga0209166_10002851_pt1 | contig 12762 bp, 9 predicted proteins | sample Coa_R1_3_FD_187151 | JGI IMG/M metagenome (GOLD analysis project Ga0209166, IMG submission 187151) | Surface soil microbial communities from Centralia Pennsylvania, which are recovering from an underground coalmine fire - Coalmine... | ecosystem: Environmental > Terrestrial > Soil > Unclassified... | reverse complement strand
AAGGAGGCGGGCCAGGTCTTCCCGCCTCCTTCTTTTCCCCTCTCGGGGAATCCAGCTAGTCTGACGGAGGGCGACTAGCCGGTTCGTGTGTTGGCCTACTCATATAATCCCGGAAGCCAGAAAAAAGTTCCGGTAGAACTGAAAAAGTATCTACAATGCCAGTGGAAAAGCCTGCGCCTCATAGGATCGCGCCAACCTCATGCCTAGCGCTTCGACTCTAAGCCCCGATAACATATTGCGTTTTCTACAACTTAGGAGCAATCCCGCCTCCACGAACGACATCGCCAGGGGCCTGCAACTCAAGAAATCCGACACGCGCCCACTGCATAAAATGCTTGCTAAACTCAAAAGGCACCGCGCCATCGAGGAATTGCCAGACGGGCGTTATCGCCTGCCAGGGCGTAAATCCGAGCGGGAAAACCGCCCGCAACAGCCTGCTCAACACGCCTCCGCTCCGCAACGCCACCAAACGGTTCCGGCCAGTCGGGATGAAGTTAAGGGCCGCCTGATCCTTCATCCCGACGGCTACGGTTTTGTGGTACCCGATACTCCAGTTCCACAGCTTGATGGTGACGTGTACATCGGACGAGACGCTATCGAGGACGCCATGCACGGCGACCACGTCCTGGTGAAGGTTCAGCGGCGCGGCGGTGTAACGGGAGCGCAACGCGCCGAGGGCCGCATCCTGCGAATCCTGGACCGCGCGCATCCCACCCTCGTTGGTTTGTTTCGCTACGGCGCACGTGGAAATGTCGTGTTGCCTTACGACACTCGCGTGCAGCACGAAGTGGAAATTCCACCCGGACATGAGCTGACGCCGGGCCTCGCAAAGAAACTCGGATACAGCGGGAACGATGAGCGCAGCCTCCGCGGGCGGCGCATTCCACGTCTTGCTGAACTCGACGGCGCTGTTGTCAACGTCGAGCTGACTCGCTATCCGAGGGGAGGCGCCGCTCCCATCGGTCGCGTCATCGAAATCCTGGGCCGCCCTGGCGAGCTAGGCGTCGACACGGAAATCATCATCCGCAAGCACCATTTGCCGCACTCTTTCTCAGCCGAGGTGATGCAGGAAGCCGAGCAGCGCGCCCAGCCCGTCGGCGATTCCGAGCGCGCAGGCCGCGAAGATTTTCGCCACTTGCCAATCGTTACCATCGACGGCGAAACCGCGCGTGACTTCGACGACGCCGTCTATGTCGAGCGCCGCCCCAACGGCCACTGGCATCTCCAGGTGCACATCGCGGACGTCGCGCATTACGTTCGCACCGCCACAGCTCTCGATAACGAAGCGCGTCTGCGCGGCACCTCGGTTTATTTCCCTGATCGCGCGGTGCCCATGCTGCCTGAAGCGCTTTCCAATGGCATGTGCTCGCTAAAGCCCCGCGAAGATCGCCTGGTCATGAGCGTGCTCATGGACTTCGACGGTGCCGGCCGCGAGCAATCCGCGCGCATGACTTCAGGCGTCATCCGCTCCGCGGAGCGCATGACCTATACCAACGTGAACAAGGTTCTCGAAGGCGACGCGGAAATGAGCAAGCGCTACGCTTCGCTCGCCGATCACTTCCGCGACATGAAAGAGCTGGCGCTGCTTCTCAATGCCCGCCGCAACGAACATGGTTCCATTGATTTCGATTTGCCCGAGCGCGTCATTGAATTCGACGAGAAGCAGCGCATGACCAATATCACGCGCAGCGAGCGGAATATCGCGCACCGCCTCATTGAAGAATTCATGCTCGCCGCGAACCGCGCCGTGGCTGGCTATCTCTTGAAACGCGGCACCGAATCGCTGCATCGCGTGCACGAAAAGCCCGACGGCCGCAAAGTTCTCGAATTTGAAGAACTGGCTCGCGCTTTCGGCTACTCGCTCGGCGTCGAGGACTTGCATCAGCGTGAAATCGCCGTCCGGCATGGACGCGTTCCCGCGCCGGCGCGGGCTGGTCGCCCCGATTCTTACGGCAAAGGCCGCGAGCGGGCCATGCGCGTTTCGCTTCCCGGGGGCGATTTGCGCATCACGCCGCAACACTATCAGCGGCTCATTCGCAAAATTGCCGGCAAACCCGAAGAACGTATTCTTTCGTACCTCATGCTGCGTTCGCTCAAGCAAGCGCGCTATGCTGCCGAACCTCTCGGCCACTTCGCGCTGGGCTTCGACGAGTACACGCATTTCACTTCGCCCATCCGCCGCTATCCCGACCTCATCGTCCACCGGACTTTGAAATGGGCGCTTGTGCACCCATCGGGAGCTTCGTCTTCTTCAAAGGCTCTGCCGCCCAATCCGAGCGGGTCAGAGGCGGCGCTGTATTCTCACGGCAACCTCGAGGAGATCGCTTCGGAAACCTCCGAAGCCGAGCGCCGCGCCGACGGTGCCGAACGCGAACTCATGGATTGGAAAACCGCGCAGTTCATGGAAGAGCATCTCGGCGAGGAATACGAAGGCCTGATCGTTTCGGTGCAAAAGTTCGGCTGCTTCGTCGAACTTTTCGAAGTTTTTGTGGAAGGATTGCTGCCCGTCGGCGCGCTGGAAGAAGCGGCAAATGCCCGCTGCGTTTACCGGGAACGCGATCACGCCATCATCGCTCTGCGTGGCGGAGGCGACGGCCGCCACTCCCCTAAAGGAACGCGCGCCAGCCGCGGTGCAAAACCCCGTCCGCTCGAATGGCACCTCGGTGACCGCGTGCGCGTTCGCGCCGACCGCATCGACCCCATGCGGAAGCGCGTCGAATTCGCGCTCATTTCGTAGCGCCCGGCATCCTGCCGGCCTGCTTTTTCTTTCCAATCTCGAATTTCGATTTTCGCATTTCGAGTTTCGATCTTCTGGCCTATTTTAGAGTTTTCAATTTCGGTTTTCGGCCTTAGAATCCCGCCGGGTCTCCATGGGATTCCCTTAGGGAGGCGATTTCATGAGCTTTCTAAAGAAGCTGGAGCCGCTTGCGTTGCTCCTGTTGCGATGCGGCGTGGCTCTCGTGTTCATCTACCACGGGTACCCGAAGCTTTTTGGAGAAAAGGAAAGAATCATCGACGCCTTTCAAGCCATTGGCTTGCCGGCGTATGTCGTTTACCTTACAGGCGGGGTCGAATTCTTCGGCGGCATCGCATTGGCCCTTGGGTTCCTTACTCCTGTTGCCGGCCTGCTTTTGATGCTCGATATGTGTGCGGCTATGTGGAAGTACAACTTCAACGAAGGCATCTATGCAGTGCGCGAATACGAACTCCCCTTGACACTGGGCTTGGCCTGCCTGGCACTGGCGGTCATTGGCTCGGGTTCCATTTCTCTTGACCGTTTGCTTTTTCAAAAGACGACTGCTCCCGGCGGCACCGGATCCAGTTAGAATTTGACTACGCAGGTGGAAAAATGAAGCAGCGTTTCCTGAACCAAAAGCTCGGCAAGCGCGCGACGCGCCGCACGGAACTTCTCAAGACGAAGACCCAGACAAAACGCCCGGGAGTCCCTGCAGCACGCCCAGCGAAGTAGTGGTGATTGGGTAGTTTGCCCAATGCAGGAGTGCTTCCTACTTCTGTTATCCTGAAGAGCTACAAACGCCGCGCCGACCGCTCCAGCGAGGCGGCAATCCATTTTGATTTGAAGGGATCAAGTACCGTGAGTTCGACGACTGCTTCTGTTCCTGCCACCAAACGTGTTTTCAATTTCAATGCCGGCCCCGCCGCCCTGCCCCTGCCCGTGCTCGAGCGCATTCGCGAAGAGCTGCTCGACTGGCGCGGAAGTGGGATGTCCGTGATGGAAATGAGCCACCGCTCGCCCGAATACGAGAGCATCAACGCCGCAGCCGAGCAAAAGCTGCGAAGTCTCCTCGCAATCCCCGACGATTACGCGGTGATTTTCCTTCAGAGCGGCGGCAGCCTCCAGTTCAGCATGGTTCCCATGAACCTTTGCCTCCCCGGAAAGCCCGTGGACGTGCTGCATACCGGCGCATGGACAGCCAAGGCCATCGGCGAACTGAAAAAAGGTTTCCCGCACCACATTGCCGCGTCGAGCGAGTCGGAGAAGTTCGCGCGGCTGCCGCGGCCTAACGAATTGAAATTTTCCGCGGATGCCTCCTATGTCTATCTCTGCACGAACAACACGATTGAAGGTACGCAGTGGACTAGCTTTCCCGAGACCCGCAACGCTCCACTTGTCGCCGACATGTCTTCCGACATCGCCTCGCGTCGCATTGACGTGAAGAAGTTTGGCCTCATTTTTGCCGGTGCACAGAAAAACCTCGGCCCTTCCGGCGTGACCATCGTTATCCTCCGCAAGGAGCTTGCCGAGCGCGCCGATAAGAATCTCCCCACGCTTCTCCAATACCGTACGCACATCAAGGAGAAATCGCTTTACCACACGCCACCGACGTTTGCGGTTTACGTCGTCGGGCTTGTTCTCGAATGGATTGAATCGGTGGGCGGGATCTTAGGCATTCAAAAACGCAACGAGGCGAAAGCCAAGCTTCTTTACGACACCATCGAAGCCAGCGGCGGCTTTTACCGCTGCCCCGTCGAGAGCGGCTCTCGCTCGAAGATGAATGTCGTCTTCCGTGTGGCTGGCGGTGACGAAGCGGTCGAGAAACAATTTGTGAAGGAAACTGCAGCGGCCGGTCTTGCAGGCACTCCGGGCCATCGCTCCGTCGGCGGAATGCGCATCTCGCTTTACAACGCGGTCGAACCTGCCGCTGTCGAAGCGCTCACGAGCTTCATGCGCGAGTTCCAGCGCACGCGCGGTTAGTGATTGACATCCTGGGCCAAGCAGGGTGAGGATTTCCCAATTTGAAAGTGAACGCTGGACCCTGACAGTCCATTCTGTTCGCAATGTCGGGGAAGGGGTTAATCCTCATGAATGAAAACGACTATCTCAAGCAGGTCGCCACGCTCACCGGACTCCAGCACTATCCGAGTCAGGGCCCCTGGGGCAGAAAATCAGGAAGCGTCATCGGCTCGCGCGACGGCTACGTCACTGCGATCGGTTTCTACCGCAGCCGCGAAGCGAAGATCGTCATTCTCTTGCGGTTCAAAAAGCAAGAACACCCGGAACTGGTGAAGGCGGCCGTGTTACAAAGCGAAGCCGTCGGCAAGAAACACGGCAAGCTCGCAGAGGTTGGAAACGATTTCCTGCGCTGGGAGTGGAAGTATTCATTCGCGAAACCCAAGGCGGAAGAGGTCGCGCGTCTTGCGGATGCCTTGCGGGAATCCATCAAACAGGCGGCGCCGGGCTTTGACGGACGCTGCGAACACTGCACCTCTGCATCCACGCCCGCGTTGACGCTGATGAATGGAACACCCGTGTACATTTGCGCGGGCTGCCAGGAAAAAGTGCACCACGAACTAGACCAAGCGGCCATCAACTACGATGCGATTGTGCCCAACTATCCGAATGGATTGCTGCTGGGCATCGGAGCGGCCCTGTTAGGTGGTATCGCCTGGGGCCTGGTGGCCTACGGCATCCATCGCATTTTTTTGTACGGAGCGATCCTCATTGGCTACCTGGTTTCCATCGCTGTCATTAAAGGAACGCAAAAGGTCACACGCTTTGGGCAGCTAATCATTCCGGTTCTCACGGTGGCCAGTGTTTTGTTCGGCGACGCCATCTTTTACGCGCTCGAAGTTATGAAAAGCGAAGGAATCCCATTTTCAGGGAAACTGCTGAAAGCCATCGTCGTGAATCTCTGGGAAATCGAGCGGGAAAGCAGTGGAATTTTGTCGCTCGTGTTTGCCTTGGTGGGGGCAGGATACGCCCTTTATGCTGCGCGTAAGCCGCAGTTCAAAGCAGCCTTTCAACCGCTTGGCGCTCCTAATCCCTGAAATTGAGCCGGGGCGCGGGCCACGAGAGCAACCGCACCCCACTTATCCTAAGCGAGATCGAAGAGGAGGACTTCCGCGTCCTTCTCCCCCGTAAGTTCGACGGTTTTCTCATCGGACACCGCCGCGCCGTCGCCCTCGTCCAGTTTCTTGCCATTCAGCGTCACGCTGCCGCGCGCTACCTGTACGTAGGCATGACGTTCCGGCTTCAATTCGTGCTTCACTGTTTCGCCGGTGCCCAGGACCGTCGCGTACAAATCATTGTCCTGACGAATCTTCACGGAGCCGTCGCGCCCGTCAGGGGAAACCAGCAGACGAAGCCTTCCGCGCTTCTCGGCCTCGCTGAAATTCTTCTGTCCATAGACCGGCTTTAGCCCCTGTTTTTCGGGGAACATCCAAATCTGGTAGAGATGCACAGGTTCGGTTTCCGAGGCATTGAACTCACTGTGAGTCACGCCGGTTCCTGCGCTCATGTACTGAATGTCGCCTGGCTTTATCACCGAACCGTTGCCCATGCTGTCGCGATGTTCCAGCGCGCCTTCGAGCACGTAGGTGACGATTTCCATGTCGCGGTGGGGATGCATCGGGAATCCGCCTCCTCCGGCGACGCGGTCGTCATTCATCACGCGCAGGGTGCGAAAGTGAACATGTTTCGGGTCGTAGTAATCGGCAAAAGAAAAGGAGAAATGGGTGTCCAGCCAGCCGTGGTTGGCGTGGCCGCGTTCGTCGCTTTTGAGAATCTGGATCATGGTGGCCTCCTGGGCACTTCCTTAAGCGGTCCCCATTATACTCGTTATAACGACTATTGTCAAGAGGCCGATCTAGGCCCATAAGTTGGCTCCTCTCCTACCGCTCAACCCCTTGAATCCACGAACTTTGCACAACTGGCAGTCGGTCCAGGTTTCCGCCCCGCCCGCTTTGGTGTACAGTGTTAGGGAAAGATGCAAGGCAACCGCTCCGCTGCCTTCGAGGCACAAAGGAATGAGCTCTCCACTCTCCGCTACACAGGCGAGAAAGCCTGACGGCGCCGACACGGCCCGCGAGACCCTTACGATTACCGACAATCGCACGGGAAAGTCCTACGAAATCCCCATCACTCACGGCACGATCCGCGCCGCCGATCTTCGCCAAATCAAGGTCGACCCCAAAGAATTCGGGATGATGAGCTATGACCCGGCCTTCAACAACACCGCTTCGTGTATCAGCAGGGTCACTTATATCGACGGCGATGCAGGCATCCTGCGTTATCGCGGCTATTCCATCGAGGATCTCGCGGAGAAAAGCACATACCTCGAAACGGCCTATTTGCTATTGAACGGGGAGCTGCCGACCAGTTCGCAGTTGAAAGACTGGGCCTATCACATCACGCATCACACATTCATTCACGAGAGCATAAAAAAGTTTCTCGACGGCTTTCATTATGATGCTCATCCCATGGGCATGACCATTTCCACGATCGCTGCGCTCTCCACTTTTTATAACGACGCCAAAGACATCTTTAGTGCTGAATCGCGAAAAAAACAGACCTACCGTTTAATCGGCAAAATGCCAACCATTGCGGCATTTGCCTACCGGCACACGCTGGGCATGCCGTACGTCTATCCCGACAACGACCTCAGCTATCCGGGAAATTTTCTGAACATGCTGTTTCGCACTTCGGAGGCCAAGTACCGGCCCAATCCGACGCTCGAGCGCGCTCTGGACATTCTCTTCATTCTGCACGCCGACCACGAACAGAACTGCTCGACCAACACAATTCGCGGCGTGGGCAGTTCGCATGTTGATCCCTACTCCGCCACGGCTGCCGCGATTGCCGCGCTCTACGGGCCGCTTCATGGCGGCGCGAATGAAGAAGTTCTCCGCATGCTGATGGAAATCGGCTCGGTTCAGAATGTTCCTGCTTTTATCAAGCGCGTCAAAGCCGGCGAAGTGAAGCTCATGGGTTTCGGCCACCGCGTTTACAAGAACTACGATCCGCGCGCCCGCATTATCAAGCACATTGCGTATCAAGTGTTTGACCTGATGGGCAAGAATCCGCTTCTCGAAATCGCCTTGGAGTGCGAGCGCATCGCGCTGGAAGACGAGTACTTCATCAAGCGCAAGCTTTACCCCAACGTGGACTTCTATACCGGGTTGATTTATCAATCTATGGGCTTTCCCATGACCATGTTCCCGGTGTTGTTTGCGATTCCGCGCACCTCGGGTTGGATTGCGCAATGGGAAGAGATGCTCCTCGACCCGGAACAGAAAATCGCGCGTCCGCGCCAGATTTATCTCGGCCATGACACGCGCCACTACGTTCCAATGGAAGAGCGCGGTTAGCCATCGACGTATCCACTTGGAAAACCTGCGTCCCCGAAGCCCCCGCGAAACTCTGCTTTGGCGGTATAGTTGTCCGAAGAGAGGGTTTGCATGTCTCAAGTTTTCACACCACACACACCTAGCGGAGCGCGCCGGCGCAGCCAGCGCGTGCTTATGCAAGTGGGCATCCGCGTGCGCGGCAAGGATGCTCAGGGAAATGATTTCGAGGAAGGCACGGAAACTCTTGCAATCAACGCGCATGGCGCGCTGGTATTGCTCACTGCGCGCGTGATCAGCGGCGGCGTGGTCCATATGAAGCACAACAAGACGGGTGAAGAACAGGAGTGTCACGTGGCGTTTCTGGGCCCCGTGCGCAGCGGCAAAGCGGAAATCGGAGTGGAGTTCACTACGCCAAGCCCGAACTTCTGGCGCGTAGCCTTCCCTCCCGAAGACTGGTCACCCAAAAGCCCCGAAGCGCGAGTCGGAAACCCCAAGCTCCGCGCGCAAAAATAAATTGCTGTTCCCTCGGATTGCTCCATTTCAAGAATTTGCAAGGCTCATTTGGCTGGTACGCGGCGCCGCAGTTCGTCGAACCAATTTTCAACCACTTGAAGGTGCGCCGGAGCATTTGTTTCGCTAACCGGCTTGATCATCAGGAACCGTTTGCCGTCCGGAGAAACGTCATAGCCTATTCCAGGCTGCAACGGGGCCGTAGAGATCTCGTAACTGTTCTCAAAAAGCATCCTGGGCGTGCCGGCTCGAAAGCCTCCTTTGATCTCGATATCCACGGCCATCATTTTGTCGCCGTTACGATAGAAGAGTTCGCGGCCGTTTCGAGCCCATCGTGGCGAACTTCCCCCATCAGTCGAGATCTGCCACTTCCCTACGAGGGTGGGGAAGGGTTGTACGTACACCTGGGCCTTGCCCGATTCACCCGACGAGTTAGCAGTGTACGCGAGCCATCGTCCGTCGGGAGACAATTGGGGCATTATGGCATTTCCGAGAACCGTCTCGGCTTTCCATTCCGCCCCCGCAGGCGCTCCCGAGATGCGAAGCACGCGAGTTTCCACATGCTTACCAGGTGCTCCCTGATAGAACACAAGGGCACTGCCGTCGGGCAGCCACGAGCCAGGTGTGGCTGGCAGGTCCGTTGAAATAAGCCGTTCGGGAGTGCCACTGCCATCAGCCGGGACCCAAAAGAGGCTGTTCTGTGCCGACGCATCGCGATTCCGAAAAACAACCCTTCTTCCATCTGGAGTCCACGCCGGCGCGAAATTCAAGACTCCGTAGGTCAGCTTTGTCAGAGTGCGGCGCCCCAAGTCATAGACCCAGACGTCCCAATCGTCGGTTGACGTGCCCTCAATACTTACCGCCACGCGCGTGCCATCAGGGGAAAGACTAGGATTCGCGTAGGCTCGGGCGGGCGCCGAGAGCATTTCGACCTTTCCGTTGCGATCCACCCACACCATGGCCGCCGCCTTCAGAGACTCCGCGTCACTCGGAACATATGCCAGCTCACCTAGGTTGGAAAAAGAATAATCCGCGAAACCGAGCCCCCCAGACCAAGAGACACCCTCCAATACCGGCGAGGCTGTGCCTTTCACCTGCAGCCGCTCCGGATCGAAGGGCACCGCAAATAAGGATCTGCGGCGCGCATAGACTAAATATCCCGTAGGGATATAGCGCGGATTCGACCCGCCTTCGAGTAGAACCCGTTGTTCACCAGTTTGTAAGTCAAGTGCAGCAATTCGTGCATCATCCCAGGATCCTGTAGTTCGAATGCTGAACAATATCGTCTTGCCGCCCGGTAGAAAGTAAGGCCAGCCGTGGGCAGTTTCACCTTTCTGCGTGTTTGGTGTAGTAAGCACCTCCGGCTTTCCCCCCGCCGCCGGAACGCGTAGTAATCCTCCCAAATTTGCCGCACCTGCTCCTAGAATGATTGTGCCGTCCTGGCCCCAAGCGCCACTTCCGGCAGCAGGCGCGTCGCAGACAGTGAGCGAATCGCCGCCGCTGGTGGGAACTTTTCTTAGCTTTCCTTGCGACTGGTACGCGATCCACGCGCCATCCGGCGAGAAAAAATGTGCGCCAAACGTGCCGAGCGGATCGTCCGAGACTGGCTTGGCTTCCACTTGATCCGTTGCCCGCACGTAAAGCTGCCGGCCCAGTATTCCCGCTCCACCGGCCACATATGCGAGATGAGAACCGTCCGGCGACAGCATAACGCCCGAAACCGTACTGCTAGGTAAGAGCGCCGTCCAGCGCACAACGGGACGCGATTCAGGAGCAGAAGTCCAGCGCAAGGCCGCCACAACCACGAGCGCAACCGTGAGAACTGCAGCTACAATCCAGCCTAGCGGTTCGTGCAGCTTGCGCAGCTGTGGACCTGACGCAGGCACGCCCGGCTGAGAGCCGCTTTCGGCGATCCACTTCAATTCAAGGGCCAGGTCACGCGAGGTCTGCCAGCGCTCCTCAGGATCTTTTGCGAGGCTGCGGCGGATCGCATGGTCGAGTGCCGGCGGAGTAAGCGGTTTGATGAGACTGATTGGAGCCGGTTCCTTTTCTAGAATCGCGGAGGCCACGCTCAGTTGGCTCTTCCCCGGAAATGCGCGCTGTCCCGTCAGCATTTCGTACAGCACGGCGCCCAGGGAAAAAATATCGCTCCTCCCGTCCAACTCTCTCCCTTCGATTTGTTCCGGCGACATGTATTGGAATGTTCCGACGATGGTACCCTGCTCGGTCACCGGCGAGTTTCGTGTTGCGGCGGTCAGCGTCGCGATGCTTGCGGGGGGCGTGGCGGGTTTGGCCAAGCCAAAATCCAGCAGTTTCGCACCGGAGGGCGTCAGCATAATGTTGCCCGGCTTCAGGTCGCGGTGCACCACGCCGCTGCGATGCGCTTTGTCGAGCGCGTCAGCGATTTGCGCGCCCAATTTAAGTACTTGGTCCAGGGGCAATGCGCCTTTTTCAAGGCGTGTGGCCAGGTTTTCTCCTTCGATGCACTCCATCACCAGATAATCCACGCCGTCTTGATGACCAATGTCGTGCAGCACGCAGATGTGCGGATGATTCAGGTTGGAGATCGTTTTGGCTTCACGTTCGAGGCGCTGCTTGAGCACGGGATCGTTCGAAAGCTGCTGCGGCAAAATTTTGATCGCGACCGTGCGTTCGAGCCGTGTGTCCCGCGCGCGATACACCTCGCCCATTCCGCCAGCCCCCAAGGGCGACTGAATTTCGTAAGGGCCTAGTTTCGTCCCAGGAGTGAGCGCCATAGTTGCGTGCGATTATACGCTGGAGAAATTCATTTCCAGCATTTTTGGCGCTCGACCTGGAAATTTGAGCTTCTCGCTCATAATATTTTTAAGGAAGCTATTTTGCGTTTTCTTTCTTCGACATCATCGCGGACAACAGCCATTTTCGCAGCACCATCAGGTAATACGGCCTTGTCTCGGTGAACATCAGCCCCATACCCAGTTTTTCCTGGATATAAATCACCGTCGCCTGACCTTCGTAAAACTCCGTCGCGGTGAATACCTTGACCGTCAGCGATGTTCCTTCCGGATACGGGCTCTCTGTGCTTACGTAGCAGCCGTTCAGACTCAGCCCGATCACGCGCGCTGTTCTCTTGTCCGGCGAGGAGCCTTCGTGCATTTCGATGGAGGCTTCGAAGGGATAACGGGGTGTGCGCCGCCGGTCCTGTTCCATACTCCTCCCGGGCCAAGCAATCGATTGATTCTATCCCTGTCCATCAAACGCGGTGCGTATTTCTTCGGTGTCGTGCATGAATATAAATACCCGTCAGCCTCGATGCGGAACGCGATTTTTTTGCATCGAGACGAAAGGAAGAGATTTTGTGTTTGGCGCGGAGGACTGACTTACTGGAAGAGGTAGTCTTTCAATCGCCGGAGGCGTATTGGGGTAGCGCGGAAAGCGAGGCTCTGCGCTTCAATCTTCTTTCTTTGCGGGAACCGGCGAAGTGCGGCCTGTTCCCTGTGAGGACAGTCCGCCCTTGCCAGCGTCTCGGGGATTGCAAAGTGTGAGTAAGATTTTCCCGGAGCCTGCGTCGCGCACGGAACAACCGCAGGCGCACCGTGAGCGACGATATTCCGATCCGTTCCGCTACTTCTTGCGTCGAGTATCCCAGCACGTCGCGCAGCAGGCAGACGCGCCGCAACTCCGGACTGAGTTGCTTGATCGAGCTTGCAATCCGCCTCCGCATTTCCAGCCGCGCGAAGTTCTCCTCAGGATTGTAATTGCCTGCGGCAATGCCGCTACCTATGCTCTCTTCCCCAACGCCGGTAGCTTCCTCGAGCGAAAGAATCCTTCCATCACGCCGCTTGCGGATGATGTCAATCGAGGCGTTGGTGCCAATGCGCGAGACCCACGCATGCAAATCGTCCCCTTTTTCGTCTCGCCTACCTGCACCCGCAAACTGGTCCACCGCGCGGATCACTTTTAGGAAGGTGTCCTGACGTGCGTCTTCTGCGTCGGCCGGGTTTCTCGTGAAGCGAAGCGCGCCGCGGTACAAGCCTGCAGCGTAAGGCAGGATCAGCTCGGCCAATGACTCCCGATTGCCACTTTGCGCTTGTAGCAGCAAAGCCGGACGAGTAACAGCTTCGATACCCAGGGATATGGTAGCCATAGCGAGTAAAGGAAGGCAGCTAAATCGCCAAGCAAAGA
>Ga0209166_10002850_pt1 | contig 12764 bp, 12 predicted proteins | sample Coa_R1_3_FD_187151 | JGI IMG/M metagenome (GOLD analysis project Ga0209166, IMG submission 187151) | Surface soil microbial communities from Centralia Pennsylvania, which are recovering from an underground coalmine fire - Coalmine... | ecosystem: Environmental > Terrestrial > Soil >... | reverse complement strand
TCATTGTGGTCGGAGGTGCTGGCAGTCTGGAGGTCGCCCCCGGACTCCATCTCGTCGATACCCCCGACTTCCCGGCTGCATGGAAACCCACGGCTCTGGCGCATCGTGACGCTCTTGAGGTTTACCGCAAAGCCAATCTCGACTGGACCTATGTCAGCCCCGCAGCTTTAATCGCTCCCGGCGAGCGTACTGGCACCTATCGCACCGGTACCGACAAGCTTCTGACCGACGAAAAGGGCGAGAGCCGCATCTCAGCCGAGGACTACGCGATCGCTATCCTCGATGAGGTTGAGCATCCTCACTTCATCCGCCGCCGCTTTACTGTCGCCTACTAACCCACGCCGCCCCAGGCTCTCGCTTGTCACCAATCCTACTGACGACCGAGAGCCCTCGTAATCATCTAAACGGGCTGACCACTAGCCGCCATTTGATATAATGCTATTGCACCCAGACTTGTCCATTCATCAGTAGCGGAAAGGCGGTATCTATGCGTATCATCATCGCCCCTCAATCACTCAAAGGCAGCCTCACAGCAGCTGAGGCCGGACATGCCATCGCCCGTGGCGTACAGGTTGTCTATCCAGAAGCCGAGATCGAGATCGTACCTGTCGCCGACGGGGGCGAGGGCACCGTTCAGGCCCTGGTCGATGCCACTGGTGGCCAGCTCATCACACATACTGCAACCGGCCCCCTTGGTGAACCTGTTGCGGCATTTTTCGGTCTGCTTGGCGATGGGCAAACAGCTAGCATCGAAATGGCGGCCAGTTCAGGCCTTCCTCTGGTACCTCCGGAACTCCGCGACCCTCGCATCACCACCACTTATGGCGTAGGCGAACTCATCCTTGCCGCCCTCGATCACGGTCGCCGCCATTTTATTATCGGCATCGGTGGCAGCGCAACCAACGATGGTGGCGCCGGTATGGCTCAGGCTTTAGGTGCTCGATTGTTAACCGCCGATGATCATGAAATCCTTCGTGGGGGAGCCGCGCTCGCTACCCTCGATCATATCGATACAACTACTCTGGACCCCCGCCTGCGCGCCTGCACATTCCAGGTCGCCTGCGATGTGACCAATCCCCTCTGCGGCCCGACAGGCGCATCAGCGGTCTATGGACCTCAAAAAGGGGCCACTCCTGCCATAGTGGCCGAACTTGATGCTGCTCTATCCCACTACGCTCACGTCATCGAGCGCGATCTCAAGTCCTCGGTCGCGGATATCCCGGGATCTGGCGCGGCAGGTGGTCTGGGCGCTGGCCTGATCGCGTTTCTGGGAGCCACCCTGCGTCCAGGGGCGCAGATTGTGCTGGAGGCTATCCATCTCGAAGAGCGCCTGCGCACTGCTAACCTGGTCATTACAGCCGAAGGCCAGCTCGATGGCCAGACGGCCTATGGTAAGAGCGTTGGCGCTGTGGCTGGTCTGGCCAAACGCTATGGATTGCCCGTCCTGGCTCTGGCCGGTGGTCTCGGAGAAACCTATCAGAGCGTCTATTCCCTTGGCGTTGATGCCATAGCTGTGCTCCCTTCCGGCCCCATGTCCCTCGCCTATGCCATGGAACATGCCGCCTCTCTGACCAGCGATACCACCGAGCGAGCGCTCAGAATGCTCAATATCGGTGTCTCTCTGCGCGGCATCTAAAGGAAATTTTCCCTGTATTGAAATTGTTGTATCCAACAAGGTATGCTATCCGTATATAAAACAAATCATTCCTTGTAGCTTGCCTGAGCGCCGCTCAACATACCGTGCTTCGGCAGCTGGAGAAGAGAGCGTTTGCAAGCCGAATCACAAATCGTACCCCGTAGATCGTCACACCATAACCGTCCTTCATACCATAGCCAGTTTGGCTATTCATCCCAGGAGCGCCATTATCATGCCAGAAAACTTTTATGTTACTGAAGGGAAAGATTTTCAACTGTTACTTTCTATGGGATTCTCAGAAATCGAGGCCAACCGGCTTATCCATATGAAAGACCATGTCAGTGAGCAGATAGAATATCGTGAAATCCTCGAAGAGAGCCGCCGTTTAAGCTTTATCCGCTGGCTGATCGAGCACGACCGTATGAGCAGGTAGCAAGGACGCTATACAGCAAAAAAGAGCAGCGACCGGGAGGTATGAACCTTCCCGGTCGCTGCTCTTCTCTTGTGGAAACGTACAAGGCATAAGCCGAATTCCGTGTCCCTAATAGTGATTACTCTGTATCCAACATATCGTCCAGGTATTTATACATTGTTAGTCCCACCCGTTTGCGAGCGGAGAGCTGACCACTGTAGGCAGCGCAATAGGTTCCTGACGTTGGAGCCACATCAAAATAATCTCTCCCCACCGCAACAGTCACATAGTTGATCCCGACTGGACACCCATGCGTTGGGTCAAGCGGTACAACAAGTGCTACTTCGGGATCTTCGTCGACTGGCAGGAGGGCCTCTACCCAGGCGTGGGTCCCCCCCTCCCCTAGCAGGTGCCCGGAGACATAGCGGGCTGGCAGAGCACAAAGACGGCAGAGGGTGATCATAATGTGGGCATAGTCCTGGCACACTCCTTGTTTTAAGGCCAGCGCCTCGGTTGCGGTAGTGTGAATACTGGTGACGTCATGCGCGTAACTCATCGTCTGATGGACCCATGTGTTGATCTGATGAGCCAGCTCTATTCCCTGTTTTCCGCTTGCTATGAATTGAGATGCGATTTCGTACAGGGTTTCATCGGGTTGAGTCAGGCGCGACGGACTGACATATTGCAGGTTAGTCAGGCTGTATGCGGGGAGGGAGTATGGTCCCACAGCGACACTGCGCTCCACCAAAATCCAGGCTTCAAAATCAATAGCGTGATCAACACAGGGGACTCTGATTGTGATCTCTGTATTGCCAAAGGCATCAGTGCAGTAGGTTGTATCACCTGACGGATTGGTTACCGTCAGGCGATGATCGATCAGGCGCTGATCCCCATGCTGCAGAGGGGGGAGAATCATCAAGCGTTGTTGCAAGTTCTGGATAGGGCCAGGGTATTCATAACGCAGATGCTGGTGAATCAGGTAGGCACTGTGCTGGACGCGCGGCCAATCCACCGTCTGGTGGTGAAACAGGTCGATAGCCGCAATGGCACTCTCAAGGTCTACTGGACCATCCTTCATAGGCTGACAGTATCCTCACTCGCTGGTTTATCTACATCTCTAGCTGAAGTTGCGCTGGCTATCGCTACCTCTGCTGGAGCTTCGTCTGCCCAAACAGTCATTTTTTTCAACGTAGGTGAACCATAGGAGGTCACCATCGCGACATCCAGGGCATCGCGTCCACGCCCAATGAGAACACGCCCAACGCGTGGCGTATTGTTGCGTGGATCGAAGGTCCACCAGCGGCCACCCAGGTAGACCTCCATCCAGGCACAGAAGTCCATAGACGCATCAGAAGCAGGGACACCGATATCTGGCAGATACCCAAAAACATAGCGGGTAGGAATATTGAGCGCGCGGCAGAATGATACCGCCAGGTGAGTAAAATCTCGGCAGACTCCCACCCCTTGTACGTAGACATCTACGGCTGTCGTGAGGGGTGTGCTCGTGCCATACTGGAAGCGGATCGTTGTATGCACCCAATCACAAATCGCCTGCACACGTTCCCAACCAGGCTTTGTGTCACCGAAGAGCCGCCAGGCTGTATTAGAAAGCTCATCCGAGAGACAGAAGCGGCTCGGCAATGTATAGAGTAGCACATCAGCGGGGAGGTCTTCCACAGGCACCTCTGCTGCAGCGGGAGCCACCTCATCCCAGCTATTGGGCACCTCAACCAGTGCGTCGTAGTACAAAGCATGCACTCCGATTGGGAGGAGGACGCGCTGACAGAGATTACCATAAATATCATGGTAGGTGTTCATAGTCAACGGGGGGGTGAATTTCCACTCCTCGCGCACGGTGGTATGCAGTGCATCAGGGTGTGGTTGTACCAGTAATACAGTGGGAGTGGGCCAGGTTGCCTCGTAAGAGAATTCGCATCCTACTCGAATATGCATGGCGTTTCAGGTTCCTTCGCTACTAATGTTGCCTGCTTTCCTGCGGAAACACACAACCGACATCTCTCTAACTATTATACGTTAGAATCTCCAGGCCTGGCTTGACAACACAATGGATTTCCGGTTAGTATTAAACTATATTTCTGCCAGAGTTGGATGATTATGGCTATGGCGCCTCACACACTGCAGTGTGTGAGGTTTTTTGTGTGTTTTCAAGTGCCGGGGATTTTGCTATGGTAATATCTGACACTTCCGGGCAGTCCGCGCTGCCTCCACCTTTCGCTCACTACGATTTTGCAAATTCGTATGACGAGATGTTCGATGTGCATAAGCATCCACGCCCCGCTTATCAGAAGTTATTTCATAGCCTGTTGGAGATTCCTGCTGAAATGCTTCACCAGCTCCAGCAGGATGCCGACTTGATTTTTTTGAACCAGGGGATCACTTTCACTGTATATGGCAATGACGAGGGCACTGAACGCATCTGGCCGTACGACCTCTTGCCGCGTATTATCACCGCGCAGGAGTGGGACATCCTTGAACGCGGCTTGACCCAGCGCATTACCGCGCTCAATCTTTTTCTCAAAGACATATATCACGATGAGCACATTTTGCGAGATAAGGTGGTGCCACGCGCGCTCGTCTATAGCTGCCACCACTACCGGCATCAGATGCGCGGAGTCAATGTCCCACTGAATAGTTATGTATCCATTGGAGGCACCGATCTGGTACGTCTGCCTGATGGGCAGTTCGCTGTGCTGGAAGATAATTTGCGCGTGCCCAGCGGTGTCTCCTACATGCTCGCCAACCGGGAGGTGATGAAGCGTATTTTGCCCTCGTTCTTTGTGAGCCACGCTGTACGCTCGATTGAGCATTATGGGCAGGCTCTTCTCAATACCCTTATCTCATTGGCCTCGCCTGCCCGGCCCAATCCTACTATTGTCCTGCTCACGCCGGGAGTCTACAATGCGGCCTATTTTGAGCACACTTTTCTCGCGCGCCAGATGGGCATCGAGCTGGTTGAGGGGCGGGATCTACTGGCGCACGACAACATCATCTATATGCGCACCACCGGCGGCCTGCGCCGGGTTGATGTTATCTACCGTCGCATTGATGATGACTATCTCGATCCATTGATTTTTAAGTCCCATTCCAGTCTGGGTGTCCCTGGCCTGTTGAATGCGTACCGGGCCGGCAATGTTGCGCTCGCTAATGCTATTGGGAGCGGGGTGGCAGACGATAAAGCCATCTACGCCTATCTGCCCAAAATCATCCGTTATTACCTGAACGAGGACCCTATCCTCCCCAATATTGAAACATATCTTGTGAGCGATGATCTGCAGCGCAGGTACGTGCTTGAGAACCTGGACAAGCTGGTCGTTAAAGCGGTGGGCGAATCTGGTGGTTATGGTATGCTGATTGGACCCTATAGCACAGCTGAGCAGCGCGAGGAGTTTCGCCAGCGCATCATTGCCGATCCTCGCAATTATATCGCCCAACCTACGCTGGCCCTTTCGCGCGCCCCTTGTTTTTTGGAGAATCATATTGAGCCACGCCACGTCGATCTTCGTCCTTTTATCCTGCATGGCGATCAGGTGACTATCGTGCCCAGTGGCTTGACCCGCGTCGCTCTGCAACGTGGATCGTTGGTTGTCAATTCATCTCAGGGGGGTGGAAGTAAAGATACATGGGTACTCTATGAATAAAAGCGGGCGTTTAGGCAAAAAGGCATGGAAGCTCGTAGCGAAAGGATTGGTGGACAGATACTATGCTTTCAAGGGTCGCAGATAATCTCTACTGGATGAGTCGCTATCTGGAACGAGCTGAACATACCGCCCGGCTCATCGATGTCAGTTTGCATCAAATGCTTGACCACCGTATGCAGGAGGAACAGCCGCGCTGGCAGCGTTTGCGTGCCAGCCTGAGTACTCCAGCTACCAATGACAAGGTCGATAGTTCCTATAGCATCACGGAGTTGTTCACCTTCGAGACCTCCACCACAACCTCAATTGGCTATGCTATCGCGGCTGCCCGCGAGAACGCCAGGCAGGTGCGTGAACAGATCAGCTCAGAAATGTGGGAACAGATCAACCGATTGTATCTACAGATCAAGCAGACCAGTATCGATGAACTTTGGTTCGCCCAGCCGCATGCCTTTTTCTCCAACGTCAAAGAAGGCGTGCAGCTTTTTCGAGGGATTACCGATGCTACCATGAATCATAGCGAGGGTTGGCATTTTATCCGCGTGGGGAATTTTATCGAACGCGCTTCTGCTACCTCGACGCTTCTCGATGTCCATTATCAAACTTTTTTTGAGAGTGAGCAATCGGATCATCAAACTGCCATTGACCATCTCAACTATCAGGATTGGGTGGGACTCCTGCGCTCCTGCGCCTCGTTTGAAGCCTATTGCAAGGTGTATACTGCTGCTTCTATCCAGCCTGAGCGCATCGCCGAATTTCTCCTGTTCAATGCCGAGTCGCCTCGTTCAATCTATTTCGCGGCAGGCATGTCGCAAACTGCCTTGCAATCTATCGCTCGGGCTACCCATATCCGCCGCCACGGCCGTGTCGAACGCCTGGCGGGGCGTTTGCGTGCCGGGCTGGAATATGACCAGGTAGAAGATATCACTCAAGATATCCATGCGTATCTTGAGAACATTCAGCGCCAGTGCTCGCAGATTCACAACGCTATTTATCAGACCTATATGGTTTACCCCATTGATGTTGCCCTGAGGGAGCGCGCATCTGGGAGAGCCTGAGGGGCCTTGTGCGAAAGGGAGAGGGACGATGTATTATACCGTGCGCCACACCACCAGATTTCGTTATAGCGCGCCGATCACCGAGAGTATGATGGAGGTGCGCCTCCAACCGCGTAGCGAGGGGACACAGCGCTGCCTCGACTTTCGTCTGAGCACAAGTCCAGTGACGCAAATATTCAATTATCGCGGCGAAAACGGCAACCGGGTGCATCATTTTGATGTGCCCAATCGCCATAACCACCTGACTATCACAGCAGAGGCGATTGTTGAAGTGTTTTTTCCACCAACCCTGCCGGAGGCACTAACGCCTGCGGCCTGGGATGAACTAGATACGCTGACGGCGGATGGTGAGTATTGGGAAACATTGCACCCAAGTCACTTTGCGCATCCAACCGAACTCCTCTCCACCTTGATTGCTGAACTACAGATAGAGCAACGGGATGATCCTTTGACCGTGGTCAAGGATATCAATACCGCCGTCTATACGACGTTCGAGTACGCCAAACAAAATACGAGCGCTGATTCCCCCATTGATGATGCGCTGCGCATCCGTCGGGGGGTTTGCCAGGACTTCGCCCATATTATGATCGCGCTGGTGCGTTCCCTTGGTATTCCCTGCCGTTATGTGAGTGGTTATCTGTTTCACCAGAGGGAACACACAGACCGCTCGGCGGATGGAGCTACACATGCCTGGGTGGAGGCGTTCCTGCCGCATCTTGGCTGGGTCGGCTTTGATCCCACCAATAATACCCTGGCCAGTGACCGACATATCCGTGTAGCTATTGGGCGCGATTACGCAGACGTGCCACCTACGCATGGGATCTTTCGCGGTAAAGCAGAGAGCGAACTCTCGGTTAATGTGCGCGTCTATCCCACCGAATTGCCACCCCCCAGTGCTGATCTCTCGCTTGAAGCTGATTGGGTGCCTGCCCCACAAGAAGGATATGACCTGGAAGAGGGAAGTTTTTTCCAGCAAAGCGCGGAACAGCAATAGTGACAATTGGTCTTCTTTTCTGAGAGATACTCGTCTCAACCTCCTTGACTCTTTTTCTGCTTTGTCAGACCATGAGCGAAGAAAGGACCGTGAGGAACAAGCACATCTACTTCAAAAACGTTGAACTGGACTACTTTCTCCAGTACACATTAGCCTGTCAGACGTATCAAGGTTCCGCATACGGCGAATGCTTTTTTGCCGCATCACAGGTCCACGAGGAAGATCTCGAAATGGGTACAAGCATGGACAGCAGAAGCGCAAAAGGCCGAGTCATATGGGAGAAAGGCCGAGGCTTTGGGGCATCGGGTCAGCGCCAGGGAGACCGGTCTGCGTGCAGCGACCTACTATGCGGTGGCACTGATCGCCATGAGCCCTCGGAATGCGCGATTCAGGCAGGAGCTGATGCCCATAACCAGGCAAACAATCTCAGTCTGCTACATGAGATCGTCTTCGATTGGCTGGATGAGGTCTACAACGAAGGATAATTCTTAGAGATACACAAAAGTAGACATGTTCAAGCGCCCCGACCAGGATTTGTTTCCTGGTCGGGGCGCTTCTCTTGCGGAAGTGAGCAAGCCATAAGCCGAATTCTGTGCCCCCTCGGATCACTCCTGGGGGGAGGCAATCATCTTTCTAGGACGCCAGTTACCCGACGCCTCCAGCAACCAACCCGAGGGTTTACAGACGAGCAATCTGCTAGCCGGACCGCACGTGGCGAACCGGCTATCCCCTCTACTTGGTCTTGCTCCGAATGGGGTTTGCCCAGCCAGCCGATCACCCGGCCGCTGGTAAGCTCTTACCTCACCATTTCACCCTTACCCACTCTACCCTTTCGGATGCAGCAGGCGGTATGTTTCTGTTGCACTTTCCTTAAGGTCACCCTCACTGGACGTTATCCAGCATTCTGCTCTGTGGAGTTCGGACTTTCCTCGGACCTCACAGCCCGCGATTGCCTGTCTTACTCACATCCACTCACACAGGCTAACAGTATCGCAAACTTTTGTCAAATCATCCCATCTACTCAAAAATGTCTAGCGGCAAAAACGCGGAGATAATCCAGTTCGGCGCATCGACAATCTCGCTCACCCGCAGATCCACCGTCACGCTGCACAGCGCATAGGCCTCGTGGCGCGTCAAACCGTAGTGCTTACTGAGGTGCGCAATCATATTCAACGTCGCATTGCGCGCCGCCACATACAGATCAGGCGCATGCCCCGTCGTCACATAATACCCCTTCTTATTCCCTTTCTCTACGCTAGAACCGGGCGTCGTATACTGTAACTCTGGTATGTCCATCCCCTTATGCACCGCAAAACGCACCGTCACCACCATTGGCCCCTCAATCGCTGTACCACAGACTTCTCCATCACCTTGCGCTGCGTGCGTATCCCCCAGCGAAAAAAGCGCCCCTGGATACAGCACCGGCAAAAACAGTTTTGATCCCTTCACCAACTGCTTGATATCGATATTGCCGCCATTGAGCCGCGGTGGAATGGTATCCAATGAGCCCGGCTCAGCAGGCGCCACCCCCATTACTCCACAAAATGGCTCCAGGGGAATGCGAATACCCGGCTTAAAATAGGCATGATCCCCTTGCAGTTCCCACACCTTCAGATAGGCGTCAGGAAACTCATCGGCCAGCAGGCCGAAACCTGGCAAAATCCCGGTCCACCCCCACTCCTTCGCGCGAATATCCAGCACCTCAACCTCTAACACATCTCCCCGTTCCGCTCCCACTACCGCCACCGGACCCGTCAGTGGATGAATCACGCTAAAATCTAGCTTAGTCAGCATATCAACCTCACTGCCAGGGCGGATCTGCCCATCGGAGGCCTCTTTCGTCTCCAATTCCACCACATCCCCCGCTTCGACCGTCACCAGCGGCTCAATGCTCTGGTCCCAACGGCAATGTGTTCGCTCCTGCGTCAGACGATACTTGATATCAATCGACATGGTATTACTCCTCTCCTTCGAGGTACACCCTGCTACTCCCGGCCAGGGTTTCGGGCGTACGAATACTCAGCAAGACAACAACAACCAGGCCGATCACCAGCCAGGCCAGGACAATTGGGCCAGCATAGATAAACGGCGCGGGAGGCAGCGGGATAAACTGAAACACGATTACAAACAACAGCACAACCAATGGGATCACAGGAATTACGATATGCCGCAGCACATTGAACTCCTGACGATGCTTACGCAGGTAGAAAACAGGCACGGAAATACAGGTTAGCATGTATACCAGCAAAATAGGGAATGTGAGAATAGTTCCTACCAGCGCAAATGCAGTGGAAGGGGTATAGACAAAACCTGGCCATAGCGTCACGACAATAGCCACTGCCATTGTGAGAAAGATCGCTATGTCAGGCACTCGGAAGCGATTGATATGCGCGAAAGGAGTTGGCAATGTGCGTGTCCTCCCCATAGCATAGAGGACGCGTGTAATGGCATTGACCCCTGCGTTGGCATTTGCCAGAGCGCTATTCAGAATCGTCAGCAACACCATAAATTGAAAAGGCCCCCATACGTGCTTCGCCATGGTGGCCCAGGGGTTCGGGTCATTGGCATATGTCCCGATGTTGTTCGCTCCCCAACCTACAACAGCAGCATAGGTGCATAGCACATAGAAAAGGCCGATACAGATTGTGGCCAGCAAGATTGCTCGCGGTACCGTGCGCCGTGGGTTGCGCGTTTCCTCGGCCAGCGGCGCAGACGACTCAAAACCGGCGAAGGCCAGAAAGACAAAGAGCATGCCCACCAGCACTCCTTGCCACCCTCCCAACCCGGGTTGCAGACTATTGGCGGGATTGAAGACGCCAGTGGTATTATTACTTCCTCCCGTGAAAATCAGCCACAGCGAGAGCACTACAAATACGGCAATCTCGATCGCTCCCAGGATGACTCCTGCATCAGCCGAGATCTTGATGCCGAAGTAGGTCAGGAGGAAAACAACGATAGCAAAGACAATGGCCCACACAGCCCAACCATTTGGCCCCAGCGAGAGATGGAAATAGGTGTTCACAAATTGGTCTGCTACCGGCCCCAGTACAAGCAGTTGAAAGGGCACAATCAGCAGATAGGCCAGGTCAAAGAGCCAACCGGTAAGCCAGCCTGCTTGTACACCCAATGCATTACTTACATAGGTGAAGTAGCCACCAGCCGAAGGTAGATACCTCGCCAACGAGCCAATGCTCAGCGCGATCAAAGCGCAGATGATTAGCGCGATCAGCGTTGCCAGCGGTAGCGTAATCCCTGTTGCGGCAAACGCGGGACTTAGCGTGAAGGCTACCGCCGACGCTGGCGCCATCGTAGTAATCGATTGAAATAACACACCTGGAAGACCAATCGTGTTGGGCCGCAGTTGCCCTGGTTCTGCCGCCCCTCTTTCGGGGGTTGTCGAGGAGGATTGTGCTGACATACAGAACTCCTTCCTTCGCCGGTAGCGAAGCAAAAAGCGCCAGACTACGAGGACGGTGTATACCACAATAGTACACTACCTCTCCATTACTCTCAAGAGTTACACCGTCAATCGTGCAGCACTTGTTTCCTCGTTGCCTGGCGTTAAGCCCTGTAATCTCCAGGCCGCATCAAAACCAGCATCAGCGGATCGCGCTCAGACGAACCACTATCCTCCCCTTTTCCTGCTACTGGCTCTGGGAAAAATCGGTTCGCTTGCGCGCCGCTAGATAATGACAACGCAGGCTTCCATGAGTTCACACTTTCTTCGCGCAAACTCGTCTCAATATAGCCTTTCAGATATTCAACGGCACGCCGCATATGTGCTGGATCATCGTAGAGCCGACTCAGCATCACCGCTCCCTCCAACATCGCAATAAACAATGTCGCGCACGCGCTGGCATCTATCCCCAACCGCAATTCGTGCCGCTCGATCCCTCGCAGCACAATCCGCTCCATCGTGTCACGCAAACTATCCATTGCTGCACGCGCTCGATCTCGCAGCGCCGGATGTATATCATTCGCCTCAACCGCGGTATTGAGGATTGGGCACCCTCCCGCGATCAACGGATCCTCCACAATATCTTGAAAGTATACCAACATCGCCAGCAGCCGCTCAACTGCATGCCTCTTTCCCGCCAGCAACTCCTGGATCCTCTTTTGATGCAGCCCAAAGGCATAATCAAACGCCTCTAGCGCCAGTTGCTCCTTACTGGCAAAATGGTTATAAATGCCCCCCTTCTCCAGCCCCGTCTCCTCCATAATATCGGAGAGCGACGAACCAAAATACCCTTGCCTGTTGAAAAGTTGGGCCGCCCTCGCCACTATCATCTCTCGCGTTTGTGTCCCTTTACTCATCTCTCTCCTCCATTCCAGTACGTTATTATGGCTTCAGTAGCATACAGGTCGTCGTAGCATGTGCATACAACTTCCCGGACTCATCCGTCAGACGCGCTTCCGCCGTGGCAATGCGTCCCCCCACATGAATAATCTTTCCCTCACTATACACTGTCCCTGTCTTGCTTGTCATAGGACGCAGATAATTCACCTTCAACTCAATCGTGGTATACCAGGTCCCATGAGGCAACATCGACTGCACAGCACAACCAAGCGCGGAATCCAGTATCGTTGCCATCACCCCACCATGAACAGTGCCCAGCGGGTTATACTCATATTCCGCCGGCTCCATCGCAAAGACAACCCGCCCCTCGCTCACCTCGGTAACCTGCATCTCCAGCAGTGCCGCAACCGGTGGTGGTGGCAAGGCTCCCGTTTGCATGGCTCTCAGATACTCAATCCCGCTCATCGTCTTACCCGCCTGCACACTCGCCGCTGGATCTTCCCAGCTAAAAGTACGCGTGCGCGTCTTCGAATCTACGCTCATTTACGTTCCTTTTCTTTCACTCCAAAACAATCAGATCTCCATCACTCGCTACCAAATTCCTTTCCCTACAATCCTGGCAACCCATCAGACTGTAACAATCGTCCAAGAAACTGATTGATCCTCTCCTTCTCCACCCGCGAGCCCAACCGTACGAACAGAATATTCGCC
>Ga0209166_10002848_pt1 | contig 12778 bp, 10 predicted proteins | sample Coa_R1_3_FD_187151 | JGI IMG/M metagenome (GOLD analysis project Ga0209166, IMG submission 187151) | Surface soil microbial communities from Centralia Pennsylvania, which are recovering from an underground coalmine fire - Coalmine... | ecosystem: Environmental > Terrestrial > Soil >... | reverse complement strand
TTGACTGCCGCGAGCTGCACGGGCCGCGGCCACCCGCCGGGATCCGCTGGGAGGACCTGACCGACGAGAAGATCGCCGCCATCCCGCTGCTCGCCGCGCAGCGGGACGCCAGGCGCTGACCACCGCAGCCCGGCCGGGCCGTCCCGGCCGGGCAATGGCACACAGGTCAGGAGCTGGTGAATCTGCCGGTGGTCGTGATGAGCATGCTCGACAGCGTGACCACGTGCTTGCCCGGGGACAGCTTGAGCGTGGCCGGGTCGATCATGTACGTGACATAGCCGAGCGTGCTCGCGGTCAGCGTGGTGATCGTGCGGCCGTCGATGCCGAGCACGACCGGATGGCGCGGCAGGAACCCCTGGCCGAGCAGGTAGACCAGGTCGCCGGCGGTATGCGTGCCGGACAGCTGGACGTTGTGCTCGAGCCGGCGCAGCTGCGCGCTCGCCTGCGCCCGGGCGCGGCGTTCGGAGTGTTCGGCGCGGGTGGCGGCGACCAGGCTCGGGACGAACCTGCTCGCGTTGATCGTGCCCCAGCCCGAAGCCACGTCGAATCCCTTGACCGCGGTGAACCCGGGAATCATCGGCGTGCAGAACGTGCACGTGTCGTTCCCCTTGACGACGTCGGTGATGCCGTCCCGCGCGCCCGCCGGGCCGAGGATCTGGTAGAGGGCGGGGTTGACCGGGCCCACGTTCGCGCGGTTGAGCTGCGCGGCCAGGGCCAGCACGGCGGCGAACAGCGGCGCCGACTCCGACGTGCCGTCCTGGCCGTCCATGACGACGTCAGGGAGTGCACGCATGGGACTGCCGGTAATCCGGGCGACCCCGTCCTGGTAGCCGGGGCGGGTGAACACCGAGGAGTACCCGGCGCTGGAGAACCGCCACAGCGGATCCGGGCCCAGCGGCTTCCCGGCCGGGCCGAGATCCGGGACGCTGCCGCCGACGGCGGTGACCCAGGGCGAGTCGTCCCAGGTGCTGGTGTCGGGGTAGTTGCCGCACGGGCCGCCGTTCACCGGCAGGTTCATCGCCACCGCGCAGTCTCCGGTTGCGACCGTGACCGGGATGCCCGCAGCGGCCGCGGCCAGCTCCCCAGGATCTTGCGCGGTGATTTCCCCGGCGCCGTGGCTGTAGGTGGCCTCTCCGTTCCCGTCGCTGATCGAGATCGCGTTGGCCAGGTGATGGCTGCTGATGTACTCCAGCGCCTTCATCATCTCCGGCGGCGCGACGTTGCTGGCCGGGTCGTCGGGGATCTCGGTGTCCGCCGGGGTCGCGGAGATCACGATCTTGGCGTACGGCGCGATCAGGTGAGCCGAGATCACGTCGAGGGTGAGTTCGCCACCCCAGGCGGCACACGAGCCGAAGCCGCCCAGCTTGACCATCCCCGGCGGGCACTTGGCGGGCAGCGGCCCGGCCGGGAAGATCGTCTGGATCTCCGGGTTCGGCAGGCCGAACGTCCGGTCGAAGCTGTCGACCACCTTGACGATGCCGGGGTCATCCCAGCCTTCGATCACGGCGACGGCCGTGCCATACCCGTCGATGCCCTGCTTCCACAGGTTGCCGATCTGGTAGTCGAAGATGTCCTGCGGCCCCGGGGTCATGTGCCGGTACTTGGGGAAGGTCTGCTCCATCTTGCGCAGGACCGCCTTCAGCACCTTGATCTGGTGCCGCTTCGACGGCGACGACGGCACGGCCACCGGCCAGCCGGTGACCCCGGTGATCCCGGTGACCGGGCCGCTGCTCGCCTGGTGGGCCAGCGCGCCGGCCGGGCTGGCCGGCGCCGTGAACGACAGCCCGAGCGCGCAAGCCACCAGCACCAGGGTGGCTCTCACCTGGACCGCCTTCATGAGCCGGTGGTGAATCTCGCCGTGGCGCTGACGAGCATGCTCGTCAGCCGCACCGTATGGCTTCCAGCGGCCAGCTTGAGCGTCGCGGGATCGATCATGGAGGTGACGTAGCCCAGCGTGCTCGCGGTGAGCTTCGCGACCGGCTTGCCGTCGATGCTGAGCTGGACCGGGTAGCCGGGCAGGAAACCCTGGTCGAGCAGGTAGACCGAATTGCCGGCGGTGCTGGTCTTGGACAGCACGATGCCGTGGGTGATCTGGGCGAGCTGCGCGGCTGCCTGGTGCCGGGCCTGCGCCTCCTCGCCCCCGGCGCGGGTGGTGGCCACCAGGCTCGGCACGAACTTGCCCGCGTCGACCGTGCCCCAGCCCGAGGCCACGTCGAAGCCCTTGGCAGCGGCGAAGCCCGGGACGCCGGCGAACGAGTTGTTCCCCCTCACCACGTCGGCTATCCCGTTGGCCGCACCGGCCCGTCCCATCGTGTACAAGGCGGGGTTGACCGGGCCGATGTTCGCCTTGTTGACCTGGGTCGCCAGCGCGAGCACGCCGGCGAACAGCGGGGAAGCCTCGGATGTGCCGTCCTGTGCGTCCATGGTGATGTCGGGCACCGAGCGCATCGGGCTGCCGGTGACGGCGGCGACCTTGTCCTGGTAGCCGGGCCGGGAGAACACCGAGGAGTACCCGGCGCCGGAGAACCGCCACAGCGGGTCGGGGCCCGCCTTCTGCCCGGTCCGGGTGAGGTTGGGGACGCTGCCGCCGACGGCGGTGACCCACGGCGAGTCGTCCCAGGCTGCGGTGTCCGGAGTCCTCGACACGTTCCCGCACTGGTTGTTGGCGGTCGCCAGGTTCTGCACGACGCCGCAGTCCCCGCTGGCCACCATCAGCGGGATGCCTGCCGCCGCGGCCGACAGCTCACCGGGATCCTGCGCGGTGATCTCCTCCGCGCCGGAAGGGTAGGTGATCTCGCCGGTGCCATCGCTGATCGAGATGGCGTTGGCCAGGCGATGGGTGCTGATGTACTCGACACCCTTCATCATTTCTGGCATGGCGACGTTGCTGGCCGGGTCGGCGTTGATCTCGCTGTCGGCCGGGGTCGCCGAGATTATGATCTTGGCATACGGCGCGACCAGGTGCACCGACATCACGTCCAGGCCGAGTTCGCCCTGCCACGCCGAGCACGACCCGTAACTGCCCAGCTTGACCATGCCGGGCGGGCACTTGGGCGGCAGCGGGCCGTTCGGGAAGATCGTCTGGATCGCCGGGTCCGGCAGCAGGAACTTCTGGTCGAAGCTGTGGATGAACCTGGCGATGCCAGGGAAGTCCCAGCCTTCCATCACCGCGACGGTCGTGCCGAATCCGTCGATGCCCTGCTTCCACAGGTTGCCGATCTGGTAGTCGAAGATGTCCTGCGGCCCCGGAGTGACCCCCCGGTACTTGGCGAAATTCTTCTGCATGTTGCGCAAGGCAGCTTTCAGCACTTTGATCTGGTGCTCTTTCGACGGAGAACCGGCCAGGGGAGTTCCTGAATTGCTGACCGAGGGCCGGACCGTCGCACTGGCTGGAATTACGGAACTGGCGGATGCGGTCGCTATCGCGAGTGCGCTGGCGAGTATCAGCAGGCTTCTTCGGCTGCCCCGGCTATTCAAAACCTTCTCCTCCTGATAGCTGTCGGTGACTAGTTCACCAGTTAGGCGGCCGGCAGCCGTACGGCTGCCACCGCACATCTTGCCTGGGATCCTGGCTATCGGTCAGGCTGGCGCTCCGCGACGATCGGTGCAGGCCCTGCCGTCGCAACCTCCTACGGGTCGCTGCGCACCGGTTGCAGGGCCACCACTTACCAGGCGAAACAGGCATATTCCGGCTGCGGGCGCGCGTTACGCAGCCACCTCGACCTGGCACCACAACAGTATTACCTGCGAAAATTCGCCGTTCCAGTGGAAATATGTGATCGAACCGTGTTCCATTGGTGTTCGGGTCGCGGCATGGTGGGGTCGTGATCGACAGGTGCGGGGGGCGGGCCCGTGGACAGAGGGAATAGAAGCGCGCCACCGCTGCGGCCAGAACCGGCAGCGGTACCGGCGGCTGCCCCCTGGTCCGTACTGACAGCCGATGATCCGGACGAAGCCAAGGCCGTACCGCAGCCTGCCCTCAGGATGCACGCTGCCCGCCATGCCCGAGCCCCCGAAGCCCAGCGGCCCCGGCAGGTGCAGCAGGCCCGCCAGGTCCAGCAGTCCCGGCGGGTACTGCCGCCCCCGGACGTCATCGACCCGGACGACGTCAAGACCGCGCCCCAGCCCGCCATCAGGATTCCCATCCCGGACGCCGGCCAGGCCCAGCACCCACCGCCGGCCTCACCGGGCCAGCCGGCCCTGACCGGCCACGGCCCCGGCATTCGGCAGCCGGGCGTCCGGCCGGCCGGCTACGGCGAACCCGGGATCGTGCCGGGCATGCGGCGCCGCTCACCGCCGGCGCCACCCCCCTGGCTACGGGTCATCACCACCACCATGCGCCTGTGGCTGAGCCGCCGGTGGCCGCACCGCGATCGCACCGCCAAGGACAGTGACGTCAAGGACAGTGCCGTCAAAGGCCGTGCCGTCAAGCACAGTGCCGTCGAGGACAGTGCCGTCGAGGACAGTGCCGTCGAGGACAGTGCCGTCGAGGACAGTGCCGTCGAGGACAGTGCCGTCGAGGACAGTGCCGTCGAGGACAGTGCCGCCAAGCAGCGCGCGAGATCGCTGCCGTGGATCCGCGCGGCCGTCCTGGTGCTCGTGATGCTGCTGGCGGCAGCCGGTGGGGTGGCGCTGTCCCGGAACGGCACGCCGGGCGGCAAGCCCACCGCGCGGAGCAACGCCCTGCTGACCGCGCAGACCGCCCGCAACGAGGCGGCGGCCTGGATCGCCGGCCAGGTCAGCCGCAACAGCATCGTGTCCTGTGACCCGGTGATGTGCTCGGTCCTGCAGTCACACGGATACCCGGTGGCCAACCTGGAGGTACTCGGGCCGAACGCGCCGGATCCACTCGATTCCAGCGTGGTGGTCGCGACCGATGCCCTGCGCAGCCAGTTCGGCAGCCGCCTGACCTCGGTATACGCACCGCTCACCCTGGCCAGTTTCGGCACCGGCAGCGCCGAGGTCGATGTGCGCGTGGTTGCGCCGGACGGCGCCCCGGTCTACCTGCATCAGCTCAGCGCCGACGTGGCCGCGCGGAAGTCGCTCGGCGCCGTGCTGCTGCGCGACCCGAGGATTGCGGCCGAGCCCGCGGCCCGCGGTCAGCTCTCGGCCGGCCTGGTGGATCCGCGGCTGCTGCTCACCATCTCGACCATGTCCGCGCTGCATCCGCTGAGCATCGTGTCGTTCGGTGACGCCGCCCACGGCGCCGCGGCCGGGGTGCCGCTGCGCGAGGCGATCCTGCTCGGCGGGATCAGCGGCAGCTCGGCGGACAGCAACGCTGAGCTCACCGCCCTGGCCCGCTTCCTGCACGGCCAGCAGCCGCCCTACCTCCCGGTGGTCATCCAGACCGTACGGCTCGCCACCGGGGACCACGCACTGCGCGTGCAGTTCGGCGCGCCCACCCCACTCGGGCTGATCAACGGGAATCAGCCCAGCACCAGGTAAACCCTCCTACGTGAAGATCAAGGGCCGCCGCCAATGGCGGTCAGGCATCAGGAATGAGGAACGATGACTCACCATGCGCCGGAAGCGACTGTGACACGGCGGATCACCCGCCTGCTAGCCGCGTGTGCGTGCGCGCTCGCGCTGCTCGCCGTGGCCGCCCCCACGGCGATGGCCTCACCCGCGACCCGAGCCTCCGCCGTCGGCTGGATCCGCCTCGCGCACCTGTCCCCGAACGCCCCGGCGGTCGATGTCTACCTGTACTCCGAGGGTGACACGAGCGCCATGATCGTGCTGCACCACGTCAGCTATGGCACGGTCTCGCCCTACGAGACGGTTCACCCCGGTGGCTACACCGTCGCGATGCGGGCGGCCGGCGCGGCGGCCACCTCCTCGCCGGTGCTGTCCACCACGGTGCACATCCAGGCGGGCCACGCCTACACGGTGGCCGGCATGGGTCCGGCCAAGGGCCTGCGGCTGCAGGTGCTGGAGGACACCCTGACCACCCCCTCGGGCCAGGGACTGGTCCGGGTGATCCAGGCCTCGCTGAAAGACCAGCGGGTCACGGTGACCGCCGGCAGCAAGACCCTCGCCAGGAACCTCAGCTTCGGCAGCTTCACCTCCTACGTGCCGCTGGCCCCCGGCACGGTGAACCTGCACGCCGCCGGGGGCTCGATGTCCGCCTCGTCCAGCCTCACCGTGGCCGCCGACACCACGCACACGATCGTCGTGCTCGATGACCCGGGCCACCTGTCCCTGGACATCCTGACCGATGCCGCGGGCAGCAACGCGCTGCCGGCCGGTGGCGTCAAGACCGGGTTCGGCGGCATGGCCGCGCGGCCGGGGTCCTCTGCGCTGCCGTGGGTGGCGGCCATGGCCTCCGGCGCGCTGCTGGCAGCCGCCGGGGCGCTGTGGCTCTGCTTCACCGGCCGGAAGGACACCCTGCGGCGCTTCACTGGCCGGAAAGACACCCTACGGCGCGGGAACCGCCAGCCGGTGATCCGCGGATCGCACGCTCGGTGACATGCGAGGGACCAGCCGCGAGCCGTGCCCCGATGGCTCGCGGCTGATGACACCGGCAGCACCGGTCCAGGCGAACTGCCGCAGGCCGCGGACCGGCCCGCTCTCGCTGGCTGGCCATCCTGGTCTCGTCGCGGTCGGGGCCGGCCTGCTCATGCTGGCCTCCGGCATCACCGGCCTGCTGATGGCCAGCCATGACCACTATGTTCCACCGCGCGTCGCGGCGGTCAAGCCGGTGCTGCCTCCGGTCGGTACGCCGCAGACACCGCCGCCGCCGAACTCCGGCCAAGTCCCGCCGCCGGTCTCACTCACCATCCCGGTCATCGGCGTGCGTGCTCAGCTCATCCACCTGGGGATCACCCGGTCCGGCGCGCTCCAGGTGCCAAGGACCGCGACGGTGGCCGGCTGGTACACCGGGAGCCCGGCGCCCGGGGCCGTCGGCTCCTCGATCGTCGCCGGCCACGTCGACTCCTACACCGGCCCGGGAGTCTTCTACCGGCTGGACGAGCTGCACCAGGGCGACCGGATCTACGTGCGGCAGAAGGACGGCCGGCTGGCCGTGTTCGGGGTCGACTCGGTGCATGAGTACCGGAAGGACGTGTTCCCCACGCTCAAGGTGTACGGCATGACGCCGACTCCGCAGCTCCGCCTGATCACCTGTGGCGGCATCTTCGACACCCGGACCGGCCACTACCTGAGCAACATCGTCGTCTACGCGACGCTGACCTCGTGACCCTTCAGGTACCGCTCCTTGCAGCGCTCGGAGCAGAAGTACCTCTCCTGCCCGTCCTCCCACAGAACGGCGCCGGGGTTCGCCTTCTCGACCTGCATCCCGCAGACCGGATCCCTGGCGAAGTCCCGCCCGCCGCCGAACCGGTCCTTGTTCCGGTGCAGCCAGTAGATCCCGCCCAGCAGGACCAGGAACACGATGTTGAGCACCGTCGTGTAGTTCCAGCTCAGATGCTCGCTGGCGATGACCACCGGCCGCTTCGCCGGCACCAGCCCGGCCGCCTGGAAGACCACCTCCGTGACCAGCCCGGCCGCGCTCATCACCAGCCAGAACGCTCCCAGCAGCCGCAGCGTCAGCCTGCCGCCGTACAGCTTGCGGTAGATGAACAGCAGCGGCATCGTGATCAGATCCGCGAACACGAACGCCAGCACGCCGCCGAAGCTGATGCCGTCCTTCCACAGCGCGGCCGCCAGCGGCACGTTCCCGATCGAGCAGACAAAGCTGATGATCGCGACGAACGGCCCCACCAGCGCGTTCTCGATCACGGTCAGCGCGCCATGCCCATGCAGGAACACCGCGTTCCAGAAGCTCACCGGTATCCCCACCGCCACGAACCCCGCCGCGATGAACCCGATGACGATCTCGCGCCGCAGCATCGTCAGGTCGGAGATCGTGTAGCCGGCCGCATCCGCCCACCCCGAAGGCTGCCGCAGCCGCCGCGCCAGCGAGCCACGCTCCACATCCTTCGGCGCACCATGCCCGGCATGCCCACCGTGTGCCTGGTCCCGGTCCAGCCGCTCCCTGGCCGCCTCGACCAGCCGCCGTGGCATCAGCCGGGGCAGCACCAGGCCGAGAAGGACGATCATGATGGCCCCGCCGGCGAACTCGGCCAGCGTGAACTGCCACCCGATCAGCAGCCACAGCACGACGCCCAGCTCCACGACCAGGTTCGTCGAGGCGAACATGAACACCATGGCAGCGGTGAAGTCCGCTCCCCGCTGGAACAGCGACTTGGCCAGCGCGGTGGCCGCGTAGGAGCACGACGAACTGGCCATCCCCAGCAGCGAGCTTCGAGTGAGTGCCCCCGGACCGTGCCCGCCCATCACCCGCTGCATCTGCCCCCGCGACACGAACGCCTGCACCGCCCCGGACAGCCCGAACCCCAGCACCAGCGCCCACAGCGTCTCCCAGAACATGAAGAACGCCTCGCGCAGACTGTCCCCGGTCGTCACCAGCACGCTCACGCCGAACAGCATACCCTCTGGGGGTATAAGTATAAGTACCCGGGGTGGGATGGGTCACATACACCAGCCACAGCCGTGATGCGGTTTTGATCGGCCAGCCCCGCGATCCGTTCAGAGCCCGGTCTCATAGCATGGCGCGATGGTGGGTGCGCGACCGTGGGTGGTGCGGCGATGAAGCGGCGGAGCACGATCCTGCTGGTGTTCGCCGTGATCATCGTGGCGTTCGCCGTCGGCATCATCCACCTTACGGACTCCAAGGCCGGGCTGCCCGAGGTCGGCTCGGTGATACCGGTGGCGCAGCGGCCGATGGCCCCGGCCATCTCCGGCCAGACCCTGAACGGTGCGACGGTGCACGTCAGCAGCTTGCGCGGCGCACCGGTCGTGATCAACTTCTGGGGGTCGTGGTGCGGGCCCTGCCAGGCCGAGGCGCCGGTCCTCGCCCGGGTCGCGGGCGACACCAAGCGCCTTGGCGTGCGCTTCGTCGGCATCGACATCCGGGACGATCCGGCCACCGGGCTCGCGTTCGAGCGGGGCCACGGCATTGACTACCCGAGCATCAACGACCCCAACGACCTGATCGCCGCCAGCTTCGGCGCCGACGCGCCGTCCACGACCCCGTCCACCTACATCCTTGACTCCCGAGGCCGCATCGCCTGGGCCAGGTTCGGCCCCGTCCAGTACGGCCAGCTCGAACTGGCCCTGGTCCGCGTGGCCGGCTGAGGTCCGGTGCGGCGCCACTGCCCGTGGCTGGTGGGGGCCGCGGGGATTCCTGCCGTCCGGTTGCCGGAATTTATTTGTTTAGAGGAACGGAGGTAAGAGACGTACCGTCACCCAGGAGGGTTCTTCAGCTGAAGAACCCGAACTTCGAGTTGAACTCGGCTTGACCGTGATCGCGTGAATGCCTGGGGGCGTGCAGATGGCCACACCTATGGTGCAAGTGCCGCGGCTGACGTCGCTTGCGCCGGGAGCGGGCTGTGCGGGGAAGCTGCCACTGGCCAAGCTTGAGGCACTGTTCGCGATGCTGGACGGGCTGCAGCCGGCGTCGGGTGACCTGCTGGTGGGGGCGCTGGAGGGCGACGACGGTGCGGTGTTCCGGCTGGATGAGGGCCGGGCCCTGGTGCTGACCGCGGACTTCTTCACGCCGGTCGTGGACGATCCGGCGGACTGGGGGGCGATCGCGGCGGCCAATGCCATGTCGGATGTGTACGCGATGGGCGGGCGCCCGCTGCTGGCGCTGAACCTCGCCGCCTGGCCGGGGGACGGGCTGCCGCTGGCCATGCTCGGCGCGGTACTGCGCGGCGGCGCGCGGGTCGCGGCGGCGGCCGGCTGCCTGGTGGCCGGCGGGCACACGGTCGAGGACCCGGTGCCGCGGTACGGCATGGCCGTGGTCGGCCTGGCCGACCCCGGCCGGCTGATCACCATTGACCGTGCCGCGCCCGGTGACCTGCTGGTCCTCACCAAACCGCTGGGCACGGGCATCATCGCGACCGCGCTCAAGCGCAGCACCGTGGACGGCCGGGTGCTGCGCGCCGCCGTGGCGTCGATGACGCGGCTCAACGTGGGCGCGAGCGAGGCGGCGCTGGCCGCGGGGGTGGTGGCGGGCACCGACGTCACCGGGTTCGGGCTGGCCGGTCACCTGCACCGGATGCTGCTGGCCAGCGGCGCGGCGGCCGAACTCGACGGCCGCCGGGTGCCGGCCCTGCCGGGTGCGTCCGGGCTGGCCGCCGCCGGGTTCGTGTCCGGCGGCACCCGGGCCAACATCGCCAGGATGAACGACGCGCTCACGGTGACCGGCGACGTGCCCCCGGAGATCATTTTGCTGGTGCACGACGCGCAGACCTCCGGTGGCCTGCTGCTCGCGACACCGCCGCGGGTGGCGGACGCACTGTTCGGCCACCTGGCCCGGCGCGGCCTGCCAGCCGCCGTGGTCGGTAAGGTCGTGGCCGGTGCGCCGGGCGAGATCGTCCTGCGCGGGGAGTGAGGCAGCGGGATGGCGGAACGTACCGAACGGGAGCCGGTCACCGAGCTGGCCAGGGGGCCCCGGGTCTTCCTGCGCCGCCTCACCGGAGCGGATGCGGCCGAGTTCACCCGGCTGGTCCGGGCCAGCGCCGCCCTGCACCATCCGTGGATGGAACTGCCGGGCACACCGGAGGCGTTCGCCACGTTCATGACGCGCTACGACCCGCCGGTGGTGAACATCGGCCTGGCCGTCTGCGACCGTGCGTCCGGCGCCATGGCCGGCGGGTTCAACATCAACAACATCGTGTACGGCCGGTTCCAGTCTGCCGCGGTCGCCTACTGGGCGTTCGCCGGCACGGCCGGCCGTGGTTACATGTCCGAGGCGCTCGGCCTCGTCATCCGGTACGCGTTCGACGAGCTGGGCCTGCACCGGCTGGAGGCCAACATCCAGCCGGGCAACCAGGCGTCCCTCCGGCTGGTCAAGCGCAACGGCTTCCGCAATGAGGGGTACTCGCCGGATTACCTGTTCATCGACGGCGCCTGGCGAGACCACGAACGCTGGGCGATCACCCGGGAGATGGTGGACCTATAGATCCAGGAAGTCCGCGAACTCCTGGGCCACCTCTCCGCCGGTTTCCCCGGCGATCCCCAGTGCGGTGGGGACGTCCAGATCGCTGGCCAGCGCGGTGTGGATCGCCTGCCGGGCGGCCTCACTGGATCCGGTGCCGCCACCGGGCCTGCGGCCCGCCGAGGCCCGCAGCCGGTCCACCCTGACAGCCGCCTGCTCCAGGTCGCCGGGTTCGTAATCCCAGTCCTCGTTCCACCGCCGGCCCAGAATGAGCATCCGGATGGCCGACGCGGGGTAGCCGGCCAGCAGGTCCTTGATCAGCACCAGGTTGCCGGTGGACTTGGCCATCTTGGCGCCCTTGACGCCGACCACCCCGGCCTGCAGTCTGGCCCGCGCGAATGGCGCCACGCCGGTCAGCGCCTCGACCATGGCCGCCTGATAGACGTGGTGCGGGAACCGCAGGTCGGCGCCGCCGGCCTGCACGTCCACGGCCGGGCCGAACACCTCCAGGGCCATCGCCGCGCACTCGGCGTGCCAGCCGGGCCTGCCCTCGCCCCATGGACTGTCCCAGGCCGGCTCCATCCCGTGCGAGGACTGCCAGAGCGGCACGTCGAACGGGTCGTCACGGAACGGGTCGCCGGGCCGGTCGCCGTATTCCTCGGACAGCGCCAACGCGGTGCGCCGGTCCAGCCCGGCTCGCTCGGGCATGCCCGCGCCGCGGAAGTAGACCTGCCCGGCTGCCTCGTAGGCGGCACCGCGGTCCAGCAGGCCGGCCGTGAGGGCGATCACCTGCGGCACGTGGGCGTGCGCCCGCGGCTCCATGGCCGGCCGCCGCACGCCGAGCGAGGCCATGTCGCCGTCGAAGTAGAACTGCTGGATGGCGGCGAACCGGTCATAGGGCTCGCCAGCCCGGCTGGCGGCCGCGGTGAGCACGTCGTCCACGTTGGTCACGTTGCGGCACATGACCACCTCGACACCGGCCGCCCCCAGCACCCTGGCCAGGGCGTCGATCCACACATAGGTGGCCGCGTGCCCGAGGTGGGTCACGTCATACGGGGTGATACCGCACGCGTACACCCGGGCCCGGCCGACCAGGTGCAGGGGAGTACCACCAAGCCTCACACCGGGCCGCAGCCCTGCTGCCTGCCGCTGTTCCACTGTAGTTTCTCCTGGTGCCGCGGGGATTTGTGAGGTGGTACCGGGTCCAGACCAGGCGCCCCTAGCCTACGCCGCTCTAGTCGCGGGCCCTGCCTGTGGCTAAGCCGGTTCGGGGTCGGTGACCGGCAGCCCGGACCCGGCGGCGCTGGACCAGTCGTCGTCGACGTGGATAACGTCGCGGCCCGCACGGGCCAGCACCGACGCGCCGATGCTGGCCCGGAACCCGCTGGCGCAGTGCACCCACACCTGGCCCGCTGGCACCTCGCCGGCCCGCCCGGCCAGCTCCCAGAACGGGATGTGCAGCGCGCCGGGCAGGTGACCAGCCTGCCATTCGTCCGGGCGGCGTACGTCGAGCACGACCATCCCGGCCCGTCCCCACGCCTCGGCCAGGCCCGGGAAGCCGGTGACCGGGTAGCTGCCGGTGCGGCCGGCGGCCAGCTCGGTGACCGGTCCGGTCGCAGCGGCCGCGAGCGGCTCGACCCCGATCCTGGCGAGCTGGAGCTGGGCATCGGCCACCTGGTCCGGGCTGTCGCCGATCAGCGTGAGTGGTGCTCCCCACGGCAGCACCCAGCCCAGGTAGGTGGCGAACGGTTCGCCGAGCTCCACCGAGACCGTGCCCGCGACGTGCAGGTCCGCGAAGGCGCGCCGGCTGCGCAG
>Ga0209166_10002847_pt1 | contig 12779 bp, 9 predicted proteins | sample Coa_R1_3_FD_187151 | JGI IMG/M metagenome (GOLD analysis project Ga0209166, IMG submission 187151) | Surface soil microbial communities from Centralia Pennsylvania, which are recovering from an underground coalmine fire - Coalmine... | ecosystem: Environmental > Terrestrial > Soil > Unclassified... | reverse complement strand
ATCTGCGCGAAACGCCGCCCAGCTCATCACTGCTCGCTTCAATTCCGCTCGAACTGATGGTGCATTACGAATTTCTTCCGATCGAGGAGCATGACCATCATCTTACGGTGGCGGTCGCCGACCCCTCGGACCTCGCACGCCTGGACGAACTGGAGATGAAGTTGGACCGGCGGCTGGTGATTCGAGTGGCCGCGGCCGGCCAGGTTCGCGAGTTCCTGAAAAAGACCGAACCCTCCCAGCGCGTCCTGGACGAAGCGACGGAAGAATTTCGCATGGACGTCATTCGGGATGAAGAGGGCGCGGGTGAAGGGCTTACCCTGCAACAAATGGTGGAAGGGCGCGAGGCCAGCCCCATGATCCGCCTGGTGGACTCGATTATTTTCGCTGGACTTGAGCGGCGCGCCAGTGACATTCACATTGAGAGTCGTGATAACGCGGTGGCGGTGAAATACCGGATTGACGGCGTGCTGCAGCAGGCGCTCCAGCCTTTGGCGCGTGAATTCCACTCCAACCTCATCACGCGCATCAAGGTGATGGCGGAACTGGATATTGCGGAGCGGCGCGTTCCTCAGGATGGCCGCTTCCGGGTAAGGTATCGGGGCCGACCAATCGATTTTCGTGTTTCGATCATGCCCGCCATCCATGGCGAGGACGCGGTGCTTCGCATCCTGGACAAGGAATCGCTGAGCGAGAAATTTCACCAGCTTCGCCTGGACGTTCTGGGCCTTTCGGAACGGGAACTCAAGCGCCTGCGCCGGTTTATTCGCGAGCCATACGGCATGGTGCTGGTCACCGGGCCCACGGGCAGCGGAAAAACCACCACCCTCTACGCCGCGCTTTCTGAAATCAAGACGGACGAAGATAAAATCATCACCATCGAAGACCCGGTGGAATATCAAATTCGCGGCATCACGCAGATTCCCGTGAACGAGAAAAAAGGCCTGACGTTTGTGCGAGGGTTGCGCTCCATCCTGCGGCACGATCCGGACAAGATCATGGTGGGCGAAATTCGTGATAACGAAACCGCGCAAATTGCCATCCAATCCGCGCTCACCGGACACCTGGTGTTCACCACGGTACACGCCAATAATGTGGTGGATGTTTTGGGCCGCTTTTTGAATATGGGCGTCGAGCCATACAATTTTGTTTCCGCGCTCAATTGCATCATGGCGCAACGCCTGGTGCGATTACTCTGTGAGGTTTGTAAGCGCCCGGCGAAGGTTTCAGCGGAGCTGATTGAGGAATCAGGACTGGATCCTGCGGCTTGGCGTGATGTCGAGTTTTACGAGTCGCCCGGCTGCCCGCAGTGCAACCAAACCGGATTTCGCGGACGCACGGCCTTCGGTGAGCTTTTGGCGCTCACTGATCATATTCGCGAAGTCATTCTGGCCAAACGCCCCTCGTCTGAAATTCGGCGTGTGGCGCGCGAGGAAGGCATGGTCACGCTGCGCGAAGCGGCGCTTGAAAAAGTTCGCCTGGGCGTGACGACCTTGCGGGAGGTTAACAAGGTCACATTCGTGGAATAATCCCCGTGGCAGCTTTAGCCGTGCGGCACGAAAAATATGAATTGGAATTTCTTCAAAAACCGTTCATGGCCGGGCTCCAACGACGGGCAGGCTCGATTTGTATCTCCCGCCCTGGTCCTCGAAATTGAACCCGGGTTTGTGGTGGGGGCGCGCCTGGACTCTTCAGGTCGATCGCTCCGCCGGATCGCGATGCGGGGCCTCGAGCCTGGGACCATCAGTCCCTTGCCCCATGGGCCCAACATCACGAATGCTGAGCAATTGCGCCGGGCCTTGACGGGAGTTGCGGATGTCATTGGCAATGGAAACAAGCGGCTGGGCCTTTTGCTCCCCGATGGATCGGTTCGCGTTGCCATCCTCAAATTTGAAACGCTATCGGGCGACTCGCACGAAGTTGAGGCGCTGGTGCGATGGAAGATGAAAGAGAATCTTCCATATCCCCCCGAGGAAGCGAAAATTTCTTTCCAGCTTCTGTGGAGTGAGCCCGGCGATGTGGGCGTGTTGGGCGTAGCGGCCAAAATCACCCTGCTTTCCGAATACGAAAAGGCTCTCGGGCTGGAGAATGGCAGCCCCAAGTTAATTCTGCCTTCCTCTTTAGCATTGTTGCCGCTGGTGCCTGAAACAGAAGGCGAGTCACAACTGCTTGTCCACGTCTGCTCCGCATGGGTTACGGCGGCCTTGATAAAGGGATCGCGAGTGCTTTCCTGGAGAACCAAAGAGCTGGATAGCGCCGCGCCAGAGGCGCTTGGAGGAGAGCTGGCTTCCGAGGTGAATAGAATACTGGCGAGCAGCCGCGACCGTTTGCACATTGACGTGGACAAACTCTGGCTTTGCGCGCGTCCTCCTGTGACACAGGAACTGGCCGCCGAACTGTCTCGCGCCACCCTGAAGGAGGTTCGCAATCTTGAGCCGCATGCTGATCTCGCCGCAACGCTCCCGGCGGCGGAAAGAGCAGTGTTCGATTCGGTAGGAGCGCCCGTCGCGGGACTCTTGTCGAACCTCAAATAATAACACTATGAAAATTTCGCTCAACCTCGCAACAACGTCCAGCCTGCGGGAGCGCTACGCGATTTTTTGGGCCCTGCCTCTCGCCCTCATCGGAGCCGTTGGGCTGGTGGCTCTCGGCTACGCGGCTATTTTCAATTTTCACGAATACCATAAGATGCAGTCAAATTTGGATCGTCTTACTCAACAGGAACAGAATTTGACAGGCAGGGAAAAGGCCTTGCAAAAAGAGCTGGACCAACCGGATAACCTCACGATTTTTCAGAAAGCGCACTTTGTCAATGATCTCATTCAACAAAGGCAACTGACCTTGACCAAGTTGACCCAAAAAGTATCCCGGCTGATTCCTCCAACGGTTCGCTTGACGGCGTTGGGAGTCACGCACCCGAAAGAGGGCATCGTCGTTCGCTTTTCTGTTTTGGGACGCGATGAAGGAGGGGTGGAAACTTTTATGGGAAATTTAGAGGACTCATCTGACTTCGCGGATTTGACGGTAACCAACCAGAAATTTCAGCAGGTTGCCACGACCCCCGGGCAGGTGAGTATAACTTGTACGGCGCGCTATGTGGGTAATGGAGCGTATTAACAGGCTGAAGGCATGACCAATAATCGTCGAAACAGTTTGATTCGCAATCTCGAGAGAGTGGCCCTCGGGTTGGCCCTCCTCGATGGGGTGCTCTATTTCGCGGTGGTCCGGCCCCTGGTGAATCTGGCGCAAGGGAAATTTGAACAGTCCGAGGAAGTGCGCCTCCACATCCAGAATGAAAAAGCGAGAGTGAGCCGATTGGAGTGGTATAAGAGCGCCCTGCCCCAGACTGAAAAGGACATCAACAACTTCCTCCGCAATGAGGTGAAGTCAAGACGAAAAAGTTATTCGCGGTCTACCCGGTTGGTGCAGGGGCTGGCGGAACACTCCGGGATTAAACTGACCGGCATCAATTACCGTCTGGAATCGGTGCGCGACCAGCCATTGGATCTTATGAGTATCGGCATGACGGTGGAGGGACCTTTGCCCAGTCTGTTGAATTTTGCCCACGGCCTGGAAACGACGACCGGTGATTTTATTGTGATTCGTGAATTTGCTTTTGAAGCAGCGGAAGGCAAGGACCTTTCCCTGCGATTGGCAGCCGAATTGTATTTGACGCCATGAAAATTAGAAGCGCAGTGGAAAATTTGGCGGGCGGTGTTCTGGGTGCGGCCGGAGCGGTGCTCATCACAAGCCTAGCGGCTTGCAGCGGAGTTGGAATGGGAACCGCGAAGCCGGCTGTGCCTTCGGTGCGCTCGGCACAGACGCGACGAATTCCAGTGGCGCCACCGGGCGTTAAAGACGAACTATCACGATACGATCCTGAAGTCAGGCTGGATTTGTTGAGCGATCAGCAATCCCGGCCGCTTCCTGTGATTGACCGCAATCCGTTCGAATTCCCGGCGCCCAAACCTGCGCTGGACTCGCGCGGCAGGATCTTCGGACCTCAACTCCCTCCTCCTCCGCCCCCCCCGCCGCCGCTCTCCATCAAACTCATCGGCTACACGGACAAGGGCGGAGGGGTGAAAGTGGGCATCGTTTCCGACAACGAAGATATTTATGTGGTGCGCGAGGGAGAAACATTCGACAAAATATTCAAGGTCACCAAGCTGACGCCGATGATGATAGAAATCTACGACCAATCCACGCATCGAACCGTTGAATTGCCCATCATGCCTTAAAGGACTTGCGCCTGTGTCTCGCTCCCATTGCAGAAATCGCGGCTACGCCTTCCTGGTCTTGATGATGATCGTTACGATTTTGCTCATTTCACTGACGGCCGCTTTACCGAGTATTTATACCGCCGGCCAGCGAGAGAAGGAGAAAGAACTTATTTTTCGTGGGGACGAATACGCGCGGGCTATTTTGTTTTTCCATCGGCAGTTCGGCCGCTTTCCCTCCTCGATTGACGAGCTATTGAAGCGAACTAATGGCTATCGCTTCCTGCGTCACGCTTACCGCGACCCCATGAGCCCAGGCGGGCAATGGCGGCTCATCCACGCCAATGCGGCCGGCATGTTGCTTGATTCCAAAACCATGCCCATTGTGGGAAGCCCAGTGAACCCACCAGGCCAAACGGCTCCCGGCACGCCACCTCCTGTCTCACAGCCCCCACAGGAAAATGAAGGAAACAAGACCATCTTTACCAATCCAATGCCTGGGGCGTTTATTGTGGGGGTCGCAAGTTCCAGCACCAAGAATTCCATTCGAGTTTTTAACGACCAGACCAGTTATGATAAGTGGGAATTTTTAGCCGTCGGACCCACCGTGGGCGGCCTGCCAGGCGGAATCGGCGCCGGCATCGGACCAGGAGGGCAGACGGCAACGCCCGGCGCGCCCAATCCGAACCCGGGGATGGGCCCAGGCCAGGGGATTCCTCCATTAACTGATCAGCCGGTTATTCCACATTAAAAATAGAATTCGGCTGTTGCTATTTTGAATTCGCGATGCGAATTTATTACGGAAAAATAGTGAGATATTTTTACCAGCCGCCAGTAACCTCCAGTACCTGTCCTGAAACATAATCCGAAAGCGGAGAAGCAAGGAAGAGAATCGCGCCGGCTGCTTCGCGGGGCGTGCCGGGCCTGCCGAGAGGAATAAGCTTGAAAGCGGCATCGCGCATGGCGGCAGGAATGCCCAGCGCGACTCCAGTTTCGCCACGTTGAACGCGCTCGCCCGCCTCTTTATTTTGTGTAAGGCGCGTGTCAATAAAACCAAAGGCAACACAGTTCACCTGGATATTGAAGGCTCCCCACTCGCGCGCCAGGGATTTTGTCAATCCTATGATGCCCGCTTTGGCAGCAGCGTAATTGGCCTGGCCGAAGTTGCCCCGCGTCCCCGAAGTGGAGCTGACGTTCACAATCTTGCGTGGTACTGCTGCGCCTCGTTCTGCTATCTCGCGTTTGGCGGTCTCACGTAAATACGGCGCCGCGGCGCGGATGATTTGGAATGGAGCCGTCAAGTGAACGTTGAGCATGCTTTGCCATTGCTCGTCGGTCATTTTGTGAATCGTACCGTCCCAGGTAAAGCCCGCGTTATTCACCAGAATATCGAGCCCGCCAAATTGTTTAAGCGTCGCATCCAGAAGTTGGGACGGGAACCCGGGCGCGGTGACATCACCCACCAACACGTGAGCTGCGCCGCCTGCCGACCGTATTGTTGAGGCGGTAAGGGCAAGCGGCTCTTCATCCAGGTCAGTCACCATGAGCCGAGCGCCTTCAGCCGCCAGAAGTTGAGCCGTGGCCCGGCCGATGCCCCGGCCAGCTCCTGTGACCACTGCGGTTTTTCCGTCGAGCCAGTTTGCCATGTTCTGGTCCCTTGCTCAGGCTGCATCACTTGCGAAGGCGGACAAAACTGCTAAGGATCGTCCCTCGGCGCGCGCTCAGCGTTCCATTATATCAGGATGGAGTGATGGGCAATTTCCATCCGCAAGGACAGCCAATTAAATTTTTGTGCGTAATTATAAAAAGGGAATTACACGGGGCGCGGTGCAACTCGCGCAGCGCGCCGGTGGTCAGCGACCATGGCGAGCAACGAACTTCGTCCCAACTTCTCGCAATGCACCGTGCAAATCGACAACGGCGTGAGCGAGCGGACAAAGTCATGAACCCGGCGCTGATAATCCAGGACGGTGTTGGGCTCGACATCTTTGGCGTAAGCCCATGACCAATCCGAGACCCAGCGCAAAACGGAGCCGTTCAAGCGAAGCGCGCCACGCTTCAAGGGATCTTGTGGAAGAGTAAGTCGGGGTAAACAATCCGGCGCGGTGAGGAAAATCACGCGACCACTGCGAATAAGTCCTTCGGGGCGCAACCCGTTTTCGGTCAGGCCGAGGGCGAGATCTTTAAGACATGTCGGTCCAGCCATGGCCACCACTTGCTGGCCGATTTCGATACCCGCGGTAACGAACTCCAATATTTCGGAAAACCCTTTTTGATCACGGACAACTAATCGGCAAGCGGTGGACGATGTGGGGCTACTTAAAGCAACTGCCGTGGCTGTTCCCATAGCTGTATCATCGACGAAATGCAACACCGATGTCAACAAGGCATCTGTGGAAAAGGGTGGAGGCGATCATCGGAATGACATGCCTTCGCCTTGTGTTCGCTTGATATAGAACCAACGCCGGCAGGGGGTGCGCAGCGTAAGTCCACAACCATTTCGTTTGCGCCTTGTTCGGATTGGCTGCTGAAGGTCTTTGGTATGATGCGGGATTTTGGCGGGGACGACGGGACTCGAACCCGCGGCCTCTTGCGTGACAGGCAAGCGTTCTAACCAGCTGAACTACGTCCCCTTAAAACTTAAAAACAGTGGCCACCGGCAAGCGGCCAATCATCAAATTACAGTCTAGTGTTGGTACCCAAAATGAGCAAATCAGAATATTGCATTTTTGTCGTAAATGATCGGTTGTAATCCTGAATTGCCGCGAGCTACAAATAGCTTGCCACGTTACGCAACGCGCGGGTCGAATCCGGCCCAAACGGATGATAGTTTGCCGGTAAGGTACGAACTCACAGGTCAACTATATTATTTTGCCGCACGGTTGGCAACCAAAAACATGCGGACACTCTTACCGGAATCTTAACCGGAAGGAACCCTTCCGGGCTTTAATCAATTTAACGCGTGACTCATTTTTCAAACGTGGTACAATTTGCTGGCTCGAGATTTTGACCAGAAGAGTCCGGATGCGTTGGTTGACTTCAACATTTCGCATACAACCTCTGGTAGGGTAGTTGCCTTCTCACTGTCTTGAGTAAACTGAAGGAAACTTCAAAATTTTGGCGGATAAGATTGCATGGAACGATGTTTATAGCGCCTGGTCGTTCCGCATCAGGCGTAGTGCGGTCAACTTGAAATGTAATCACGGGACTGAAGCGAGCATGGCCTGCTAAGACGCCAAGAAATTGGTTATGGCCCATGACCGATTGTTCTGGAAAAAACGATGATGAAGTGGGCGGCGAAAAACAGCCAGCCCGGAATTCCATTAACATGACGAATAGGGGGGTAGTATTGAGGTTATCTTACGTTGTTTTAATTGCTATGCTTTTGACACCCTGCGCAGCTCCTGCACAAACAACAACCCAATCTCCTGCACCTGCAGCGCCCGACTTGACGGGTCCAACCGCCTTTGTGCAAGCGCAGGCTGGTTCCAATACCCTTGGCTTGGTGTCAAGCGTTGATGTAAACGTCGGCTATAATCTCGATGACCACTTCGGGGGAGACATCGGACTTCCAATTTTCTATGTTCGAAGTCCATTAACTTTGGTGACCAAGCGTGATTGGCAAACGGAGACATTACTCGGCAACCCTTACATCGACTTGCATTATACGTTGACTCGATCAGGGATCAAGATTGTTTCCGTTCTTACCGGAACCGCTCCGGTGGCAAGCTCGGTCAGGGTTTACACCACCGGCCGCCCCAAAGTTGATTGGTTTAACCACATCGAGCCTGAGAAAAAATTCATGGGGATTACACCTTTCGTTAACCTCGGAATCTCAAACGGAACTATCGACCGTTATTACATGCCGCGGCCTTATAGCATCGGCAGACCGTACGAAACCCTGGGGGGATTGGGAGACGGCGAAGCCGGCGCGACCTATGAGATACGTCCCGGATATAAAATCGGAGCCTCAGCTTTTGGGCTGCTCCCCGAGGGGAAACAAAAAATCTTCAGTAGACTTGTCACGCCTGGATCCTCAGTAGTCGGGGATAGTAGCCATAATCGTTACTTTTTCGGCGCGTTTGAGACCACTGGACCTTCGTCAATATCCCGCGACAACGGCGTTTCTGCCTGGGCGGAGATTACCCGCGCGCAGAATATTGATCTGCTCATCGGGGCCACTCATAGTGTTCACTTTCACTATGATTCGCTTAACGTAATGTTGAACTTCGACGGGACGGCGCTGTTCAGGTCCCTGACAGGAACGTCCGGAAAATAGCGCCGGGAAGCACGACCATCGACATCTCCGTCGATGCAACCGCATACATTTAGGGGAATAGGTAGCGATGATTGTTTTCTTGATGCTGCTTGGCCTTTTAGGGCTCTCAACACCAAGTGCAAAGGCAGGAGTGGGAAAGACGCCGTCGCGCGGCACGCGGGCCACATCTTCGGCTCGAGCCCTGGCGCAGTACGCGCGACTTCCCATGAGCTTTGAGCGCAATCAGGGGCAGACGGACCATCGGGTGAAATTCCTGGCACGCGGCGAGGGGTACGGACTTTTCCTGACCGCGGACGAAGCGGTGCTTGCCTTAAAGAGGTCGTCAGTTGTCAGTCGTCAGTTGTCAGTAGGAAGAATGGAAGAGCCAGGACCACCGACCACTGATGGCGTCCTAAGAATGCAATTGCTCAACACCAATGCCAACGCGAAAGTATTGGGCGAAGACGAGCAACCTGGCAAGACCAACTATTTCATCGGCAATGATCATGCGCGGTGGCGGACCAATGTGCCCAATTACGCCCGCGTGCGCTATAGCCAGGTGTATCGCGGCGTGGACCTGGTCTACTACGGGCGGCAGGACACGTTGGAGAATGACTTTGAGATAAGCCCGGGGAGCGATGCGGGCCAAATCCGGATGCGCATTGAGGGAGCGCAAAAGTTAAACGTGGACGCCCAAGGCGACTTGGTGCTGCAGGTGAGCGGGGGAGAAGTCCGCTTTCATCGGCCTGTGGCCTATCAGGAAAGCACAGGACGCCGGCGCCAAGTGGCCGCGCATTATCGGCTGAGCGGCAAGCAGGAAGTGAAGTTTGAAGTGGCTGAGTATGATCACCAAAGACCCCTGATCATTGATCCGGTGCTGACCTACGCGACGTACCTCGGCGGGTCGGGTGGAGAAGTCGCCAACGGCATCGCGGTTGACAGTTCGGGTAATGCTTTTATCACCGGGATAACAGGATCAACTGACTTCCCCATCACGCAGGCGGAGCAAGCGACGAATTTGGGCCACGGAGACGCATTTGTCGCCAAATTGAACGCCGCAGGAACTGGACTGATCTACTCCACGTATCTTGGTGGCAGTGGTGTGGACACCGCGACAAGCATTGCCATTGACGCAGCAGGAAACGCTTACGTCGCCGGCAATACCACATCCACGGGTTTTCCAACCACCGTCGGCGCCTTCCAGACTTCCTATGGTGGGGGCGGAGATGGGTTTGTCTCCAAAATTAGCGCCACCGGGTCGGCGCTGGTTTACTCTTCGTATATTGGGGGAACCGGATCAGACTTTGTCCGAGCTATCGCTTTGGATTCCTCCGGGAGCGCCTACCTGACCGGATCGACAGAATCTGTCGACTTTCCCACGGTTAATCCGCTGCAAATTGGAAACGATGGCGCCTCGGACGCCTTTGTGGCCAAAGTTTCTTCCTCTGGCGCTTCGCTCATTTATTCAACTTACCTTGGCGGCAGCAGCGCTGATTTCGGGCAAGCGATTGCCGTGGACGGCTCCGGGAACGCTTATGTGGGTGGCTATACTTATTCGTCAAACTTCCCCACGCAGAATGCCTTTCAGAGTTCAAGCGGCGGAGGAGTTGACGCGTTTGTATCGGTTTTGAATGGCGCGGGCACGGGCTTTATTTACTCCACTTATGTCGGCGGAAGCGGGCAAGACAGAGCATTCGGCCTGGCCTTGGATTCGGGGGCGAATGTTTATCTCACCGGGGACACTCAATCAGCAGATTTTCCCACAACCTCCACCGCCTTTCAGCTTGACAACCACGGTGGCGGGGATGTTTTTGTGTGCCGGATCGGCACCGGAGGTTCCGGGTTTATTTTCTCCACGCTCATGGGCGGTACCGGTGTTGATCAGGGGACTGCCATTGCGGTGGATTCCTCAGGAAACGCGTATGTCACAGGTTTCACCCAGTCGGGTGACTTTCCCACGGTGGATCCACTGCAACGAATCCTGGGGATATCCGGGGCTAGTTCCTGCGGGACGGGCTCATGTGCTGACGCGTTCGCGGCCGAGTTAAGATCATCCGGCCAAGTCGTGTACTCGACCTACATCGGTGGGAGCGGAACGGACTCCGGCCAGGCCATTGCGGTGGATTCTTCAGGCCGCGCCTATGTGGCTGGCAGCACTTCTTCCGTAAACTTCCCTGTCATCGACCCGGCCCTGCAGGGTGCGTATGCGGGCAACGGAACATCCGGGAACGCGTTCATAGCAAAAATTGATAGTGCGGACCTCCCCGGGTTATCCCTTAACCCGCAGCAGGTCAACTTTGGGAACCAGGGACTGAACAGCCCGAGTAAACCCATCGCTGTGGCGCTGGTCAATGCAGGCAGCGCCACCCTGACGATAACTGATATTACAGCCAGCGGAGATTTTTCGCAGACCAACAACTGCGGGAGTACCGTAACCGCGGCGGGCGGATCCTGCACGATTCAAGTAAGCTTTACCCCTACGACAACGGGTACGAGAACGGACCAGATCATCGTTACTGATAACGCCGCTGGCAGCCCTCATCAAATCACCGTGACAGGAACTGGAGTCGCGTCCTCGGCGGGTTCGTTGACATTTACACCTTCGAGTCTGAGTTTTCCTGCGGAGGTGGTGGGCACCACCAGCCCATCTCAGGTTGTGCGTTTGACCAACACAGGCAGCGCATCATTAACCCTGTCTGCCATCAGCATTACGGGTGACTTTGCGCAGACCAATACCTGCGGATCTCTACCCACTTCGCTGAATGTGGGAGACGCATGCACCGTCAGTATCACGTTCACACCAACAGGAAGCGGTCAGCGGACGGGCACCCTTACAGTTGCGAATAACGCGGCAAGCGGCCCACAAACAGTGGCCCTTACCGGAACTGGGAATGCCGTGTTTTCACTTTCTGCCAGCAGCCGATCCAGCGTGATTCAGATCGGCACGAAGTCCACCACGTTCACAGTTAATGTGTCAGCGCCAACCTCGTTTGTGGATAGTGTCACGCTGGGCTGCTCGGCAGGCGCCACATGTTCATTCAATCCGCCCTCCATCACCGCCGGACAAAGCAGCACAGTTACCGTCAGCGGACTTACGTCGGCCACCGCCAACCCTTTCAACTTTAATGTGGTCGGGATAGACGGCTCCCAGACAGCGAGTGTCGCCTTAAGCATATTCCTTAGTGATTTTTCAATCTCGGCGACTCCGGCTCTGAACACAATTTCTGCAGGGGCTTCTGCGTCTTACATGGTTACGGTGACTCCATCCAATGGTTTTAACGGGGTCGTGCTGCTGGGTTGCAATAATGTGCCACCGCAATCCACCTGTACGTGGTCACCGTCCGCTGTCAGTCTCAATGGCGTGCCGATCACGGCAAAGCTAAGTATCAACACCACAGCACAGACCACTGCCACCATCCAATATCCGTCCGGCCCAATTTCCCGGCTTCTGTCAAAATTCGGTATTAATTGGTGGATGGTTTGCCTCGCGATATTTATTTTCCTGGCTACGATGCTGAGGCATTGGCGCAGGCGTGGCGAAAAGATCCCCGCCCGGACTTTGATGGGTCTGCGGCTGGCCGCCCTTTCTGTACTCCTGGTGATAGTCGCCCCCGGGATAGGTTGCAACAATTATTATCAATCTGGATTCTCTCTAACGCCGACTGGTAAAGGAACGACGTCGGGAGTTTACACTATCGCTATTACCGGCACTCTGGGGAATAACAACACCGTGACACGATCGACCACCGTCAATCTTGCTGTCGGTTTGTAATAGACGGAGTGGGTTATATTCAACATGCGGTGAACACGATTTTGGATTGGCCTTATCCCGGCGCTGCCGGAGCTCAGATATTAGCAATTGCGAATTCTTTGAGGAGGAAGCGACGTGCCTGTGACTTGCACCAACTCTGAACGTGGCCACGGCTTGACGATGGCAAGAAGGCTGACGGCTGCGGTGATTTTGACTGTTGTAGGATTCCTGGCGTCACGGGGCGCAGGAGGATTGCGCCATGCTCCGTCGCGCGGCACGCGGGCCACATCTTCGGCTCGAGCCCTGGCGCAGTACGCGCGACTTCCCATGAGCTTTGAGCGCAATCAGGGGCAGACGGACCATCGGGTGAAATTCCTGGCACGCGGCGTGGGGTACGGACTTTTCCTGACCGCGGACGAAGCGGTGCTTGCCTTAAAGAGGTCGTCAGTTGTCAGTCGTCAGTTGTCAGTAGGAAGAATGAAAGAGCCAGGACCACCGACCACTGATGGCGTCCTAAGAATGCAATTGCTCAACACCAATGCCAACGCGAAAGTAT
>Ga0209166_10002845_pt1 | contig 12783 bp, 6 predicted proteins | sample Coa_R1_3_FD_187151 | JGI IMG/M metagenome (GOLD analysis project Ga0209166, IMG submission 187151) | Surface soil microbial communities from Centralia Pennsylvania, which are recovering from an underground coalmine fire - Coalmine... | ecosystem: Environmental > Terrestrial > Soil > Unclassified... | reverse complement strand
TTAGCGATACGCAGGTCCTGAGCCCTCATGCAATCAATGAAACGCGTTTTGAGTGGGAACGCGGCGATACTGACCAGAACTCACTCTTTCTCACGCCCACGATCAACGTGCTGGGGCAATTTAGTGAAGGCGGCAACCCGCTCGGCATCAGCTCCGTTATCACCAATCACTACGAGCTGCAGAACTATACGTCGATCAACAAAGGCAACCACTTCTTCCGCTTGGGCGGAAGGCTGCGCGCCACCGCCAACTCCAGCATATCCACGCAGAATTTCAATGGGACGTTTACGTTCGGCGCGACCAAAGACCCGGTGACACAACAGACCATCGCTCCGCTAACCAACTTCCACAACGGCACGCCCACGCAACTAACAGTGCTGACCGGAAATCCTCTGACTGAAGATACTTTTGTCGATGGCGGATTGTATGCCGAAGACGACTGGAAGCTGCGTCCTAACATGACCGTGAGCTACGGCCTGCGCTATGAAACACAGAATGGCATTCGCTATCAGGGCAACTGGGCTCCGCGCGTCGGCTTTGCCTGGGGACTGGGAAAGAAAAATACCCAGCCCAAGACCGTCATCCGCACCGGCTTTGGCATGTTTTATGACCGCTTTTCCCAAAACCTGATCATGCAGGCGGAGCGGATGAACGGCGTTAATCAGCAGCAGGTCACGATCACGGTGAACCAGAATGACACCAGCCCTGCGAACCTTGCCCGGCAGGCGCTGCTGACCTCGCTGTTTGCGGCATATCCCAACCTTCCGGCGTTGTCGTCGCTGCCAGCAGCGCAAACCACCACATACACAATCAATCCAGAGTTGCAGACTCCTTATACTGTCCAGTTTGCAGGCTCGGTCGAGCGCCAGCTCACCAAATCGGCGACGCTCACCGGCACGTATCTCCACTCGCACGGTGTGCATCAGTTGTTCTCCAGCGTGGTGAGCGTACTTCCGGCGCCGCAATACCAGTTTGAGTCCGGCGGGGTCTTCAATCAGAACCAATTCATCGTCAACTTCAACGTGCGCGCCGGGACCAAGCTGACCATCTTCAGCTTTTATATGTTCAGTCACGCCAACAGCGATACAGCCGGCGCCACCAGTTTCGCCTCTGATCCAACCAAAGGCATTGCCGCCGACTATGGCCGCGCCGCTTTTGATGTCCGCCATCGTCTCTTTTTCGGTGGAACCTGGGCATTGCCGCACGGCTTCCGCATAAGTCCATTCATGGTGTTCAATTCAGGAACTCCGTTCAACATCACCACCGGAACAGACCTGAATGGCGACTCCATCTTCAATGATCGTCCTGCGTTCGCCACGGACCTCTCGCGTCCCAGCGTTGTGCAGACAAGTTTTGGCGCGTTTGATACATCGCCGATTGCGGGGCAGACGATCATTCCGTCCAACTTCGGCGGCGGCCCATCGCAGTTCACGATGAACCTGCGCCTGGGCAAAACTATCGGCCTGGGCCCCAAGATTGAAGCTGCCAATCCACCGCCGCAGCAGGGCCAGGGCGGAGAACACGGCCCCAGCGGTGCGCGTCCGGGTGGCGAAGGTAGAGGGGCTGGCGGTGGCGGCCCGGTCATGGGTGGTGGTCCGCGTGGCGGTCCTTTTGGCGGGCCGGAAAGATCCAACCAGCGCTATACCCTCACCTTCAGCGCCAATGCGCGCAACGTGTTCAACAAAGTAAATCCTGGTCCGCCGATTGGAAATCTCAGCTCCGGCCTGTTTGGCCAATCGACAGCACTGGCCGGTGGCGTATTCAACACGCAATCGGCGAACCGCCGCATCGACTTGCAAGTGATGTTCTCGTTCTGACGGATTGTCCAGGCTTCGCGCGGGTCCGCGTGCCCCGGCTCTTAGACCGGGTTAAGGTTTACTGTGTTTCTCACATCTGGTCATTCCCGATAGCCGTTAAATGAGCGCGCGATTACCCGGCCCCAAGCGCGGAGCTTTTTTCGCGTTTAGATAGAGATTGCCAAACATTGGCATTGACATTCTTTGCGTCTGCGCCCAAAATTTCCGCCCAACCGTCGATACGTGCCCTTGTACTGAAAATCCTGTAACGAAAAATAAGGCCCTGCACTACACCGTATGTAGCGAAAGAAATGCACGGCATTACGACCTCAAAGGCAGGCTCAAATGAAAATCAAGAATCTGGCAGTAGTCTTTGGCCTGGCTGTGTGCATGATCCAGGCTTCAGTGGCGCACGCCCAGTTGGTGGATAACACACTTGCCCCGAACACAGCCAAGGCGGGAATCAATAAATCGCTGGCGAGCGAAATCGGTCCCGGCCGCGGCGACGTGATGACGCCGAATTCCTCGCTGTTCATCATTAACCGTGACCCGTTCCGTTCCATCCGGCGCGGACGGCAGATTTTTCAGCGCAAGTTCACCCGCGCGCAGGGCCAGGGGCCCAACAACAGTGATGGCACTGGAAACATCAACGTCACTGGCGGCATCGGGGCGGGTCTTTCAGATAGCTGCGCTGGTTGCCACGGGCGTCCGCGCGGAGCGGCAGGCGCCGGCGGAGATGTCGCTACGCGTCCTGACAGCCGTGATGCTCCACACCTTTTCGGTCTCGGTCTGAAAGAGATGCTGGCCGACGAGATGACCGGTGACATGCGCGCGATCCGCGCCGGGGCGATTGCCGATGCTAAGAAAAAAGGCCAGGCAGTGACCCGGCAGCTGCTCACCAAGGGTGTCTCTTTCGGCTCGATCACCGCCAACCCTGATGGCAGCGTGGACACCAGCCAGGTGAACGGTGTGAATCCTGATCTGCGCGTGCGCCCTTTCTTTGCTGAAGGCAGCACGATTTCCATCCGCGAGTTTCTGGTGGGAGCGTTCCGCAATGAAATGGGGTTGGAAGCCGCCGACCCTGACCTCCTTGCTGCCAGCGCTGGCGGCCGCGTGGTTACTCCGGCGGGCATGGTGCTCGATGGTTCGCTGGACAAGATCGAAGCCCCGCCCATCACTGACAACGGCGCCGATCCCGATGGCGACGGCATCAATAACGAGCTGCCCACCAGCATCATCGACCACGAAGAATATTATCTGCTCCATTACTTCAAGCCCGCAGTCTATCAGCAGACGGAAAATACTCGCAAAGGAAGAAGGCTGTTCGACAAGATTGGCTGCGGTTCCTGCCACGTCGCCGACCTGCTGATTGAGCGTGACCGGCGCGTCGCGGACCTTGATACAGTTTACGATCCCGTGCGCGGCAATATGAACCATCTCTTCGCCACCGCCAGCGCGTTCCTGCATGAAGTCAACGATGGCTCAGGATTCCCCAGCATCAAGGTCCCCAATGGGGGGCCGTTCCTGGTGAAGGACATCTACACCGACTTCAAGCGGCACGACCTGGGAGTGAACTTCTACGAGCGCAATTACGATGGTACGTTGCAGAAGCAGTTCCTTACGCGGCCGCTCTGGGGCGTCGGTTCCACTTCGCCGTACGGGCACGATGGACGCAGCATCAACCTGAATGAAGTGATCCTGCGCCACGGCGGAGAATCGCAGGCGTCACGCAACGCCTATGCCAGGCTGGAAGCGGAAGACCAGGATGCCATCCAGGCATTCCTGAACTCCCTGGTACTGTTCCCGCCGGACGATACAGCTTCAACGCTCGATCCGGGAAATCGCACCACCACCAACTTCCCGCAGTTTGGCCATGGCAGCATCAAGCTGACGGTGTTGTTCAACGATCCAACAGATCCAGAATGACGGAATGGGTGAAAAACGGATAAGTCGAAGTTAGCGGCTGCGGCTTCAGCGGCTATTCAAAGTGGGGCCGCCACCTGTCATGGCGGTCCGCTTTTTATTAGGCTACGGCGTTCGGCTGCAGCACGGGCGCGAGTGAATGCGCCTTGTTGCCGCCTTCGGCTCGGGCGATTTCCAGGGCGCTTTCCACCCGATTGATCACCTCGGTGACCATATCCACGGCATCAAAGCGCTCCTGCAACACGGCTTCCGCGATGCCCACGCTGATGGGCGGCGTCTTTTCTGTGCCGGGAATCTTCGTTGGCGCCAGCACCTTCCGCATTTTGTCCACCACCAGGAAGGCATTCTTCTCAGTTGTATCGGAAAGCACCAGCGCAATCGTGGTCAGGTCATAGCGCACGGCCACATCATTCTGGCGGATGTGCGAAGCCAGCGCCTGGCCAATCTGCTGCATCATGCTTTCAACCTGGGATTCGCCAATTTCCTTTACCATGGCGGACGCTTTGCCGAAGTGAAGAAGCATCAGGGTCATCGGCGCTTTTTGTTGCAGCGACCGCCGCACCTCAGAGAGCAGAACGTCCAGATAAGACGAGCGCTTCAGCAGGCCGGACTTTTCATCGGTCACAGCCAGCGTCTTCATCAAGGTACGCAGCCGGACGTTGCTTACCGCCAGCACCATCTGCTCGGCAATGGTCTTTAGCACCACGATGTCTGTTTGCCGCCACTGCCGGGGTGATGTTTGTTCCAGGATCAGGATTCCCGATTGCTCGCCCGAATCCAGCAGAGGCACAGCCAACAACGATTCAATGTTGAGGGCTTGAATATGCTCCGCCGCCGGGGCCAGTTCGCGCGCGGCTTTGGCATTCGGGATGGTGACCGGACCGTTTGCAGCCAGTTGCTGCGTCAGGCCAATCAGTCTTACGATCGCCATCACGTCTGATTGCTTTACCCCGGGCGCGCAATACTCCAGCGCGGCGGAAGGCGGCTTGCCGGGGGTGCACAGTCCGGCGACGCAGCGGCTGGCATTAAAGTGGCGGCCAATATCGTTTACGGCGGTAAACAGCACGCTCTTCACGTTGGCCTGGCGATAGATGTTCCGCGTGATCTCCGTGACGCGGGCAAAATTATCGACCGCGTTTTCTTCATAGCGTGAAGGCGAAGAAGCAGGTGGTGGAGCGGGTTGCTTCTCTGCCGCGGCGGCCGGCGCTGGCGCAGTGGCCTTGGCGACCGCGCTGGCAACTTCATATACCGGCGTGAAGCCCGCCGAAATATACAGGTGGCGCAGCTTTTCGTTCTTCTGCTCTTCCCGGGGAAACAGTTTGCTCACGCGCTCCAGCCGCTCCAGCGCCTTGGACCGCATTCCATATTGGAGATAGATTTCCGCCTGCAGAATGAAATCTTCCAGCACCGTAGGTTCGGATTCGCGCGCCGGCTCCGCTGCCGCCGGTTCGGGAGAGGCTTGCGCAACTTCCTCGGGCTTGTTGTCAACGCGATGAAAACGGTTGGCGATTCTGCGGTACTGGTGGTCATCGATCCGGCCGCGCAGCATTTCCAGGCGCTTTCCATGGCCAGGCTCATAAGGATCAAGCTCAGCCGCGCGGTCCAGCGTCTCGCCTGCCTGCCCATACTTGCCTGCGGCATAGTAGAGCTGGAACAGCTTCAGCAGCGTGTGACTGTATTCATGTTCGCGGTTGGCGGTATCAAAGAGTTTGACCAGGTATTCCGTGAATCCGAGCGTGGCCAACCGGCGGTCAGACATTTCATACATGCTGGTAATGAACTCGCGACGGCGTCCCGCCACGGTTTCATGTTCTTCCAGTTTTTTCGCCAGTTCCAGGGCGCCGCGTGTGTCATTCACGTCCAGGTAGACTCCCACTAAAGAAGCCACTTCTTCCAGTTGTTGCGGGTCTTTCTCGAACAGCTCCCAGGTGTAAGGCTCGGCTTCCGCGGGACGCTTGGCGGCCATCAGCGCATGCGCATACAGCTCCCGCAACTCAGGCAGCCCTTTTACTTTGGTGACCACCGGCTCCAGAACGGCCAGGCATTCCTTGACGGAATTACGGGAAAACAACCCGCGGCCGTAAAGATAGATCGCCTGGAAGTTCAGTGGATCGAAGCCGTAGGCCTTCTCATACGACGCAAAGCCTGAGCCCGGCGACTCCTGGTCCTGCAGCAGGCCGAGCTGAACGAAACTGGTGGCGGCGGTCTTGCCTTCACCCAGCGCGGAAGCCTTGTCCGCCGTGAGCTGCAGGTTTTCGATGGTCGGGGAAAGTTCCACCATGCGCTTGCACGCCGCGAGCGCCTGTTTGTCTTTATTCTGGCGTTCAAACCCTTGCAGGGCCAGAGCGTAGGCGTCCAGGGCTTCCTTGCGGTCACGCTTCTCCGTAAGCTGGGCGTATTGGAACGTCTGCATGGGAGTGGGCGTGGTGATTTTGCAGAGCTTTTTGTATGTGATGGAGCCTTTGGCGGTCTCGCCTGAGTCAAATTCCATTTCCAGCAGGGAGCTGAGTAATTCGGCGGCCTCGGCGCGGCGGTCCAGCGCCAGGCAAAGATCGGCGGCGGCCTGCCGAACCTGCTCATTCCCGGGCTCGTCGTCAAGAATGTTCAGGTACTCTTCCAGCGCAGCCTCAGGCTTGCTTTTTTGCAGGTACTTTTCCGCTTTTTCCAGTCGCTTGGAGATGTCGGCCATGGGTTCAACTTCCCCAGAATGCTCCCGGAAAGGCCGGGCCGGAACGCAACGGGGCTGAGATATGCAATTCTATGCGTATTTGGCGGAGCACTCAATCCTTCATGCAGTTCCGCTGATTACCTCCGGGGAGAAGCAAAGCATTCTGGCAATCCGCCGTAACAACCGTTATAACTTCCCCCGATGACTAACGAGGAGCAGGGGTTAAAAAGGGAATTAACTGCCCGCCAGATGGCCATGGTGGCTGTTGGCGGCTCCATTGGCACGGGATTGCTGCTGGGTTCCGGCGCGGCCATTCAGGTGGCCGGACCGGCCGTGGTACTCACTTTTATTTTGAGCGCGATTATCTCCTGGACCGTTGCCATGGCGTTGGGTGAGATGTCCAGCGTGCATCCCGCGGCCGGATCGTTCGGCGTTTATGCCGATCTCTACTTAAATCGATGGGCCGGCTTCGTTGCCCGCTACGGATACTGGTTTTCAGTGGTCATCGTGGTTGGGTCAGAGGTGGTGGCGGCAGCCACTTACATGCGCCAGTGGTATCCGGCGGTGCCGGGGATCGTGTGGATGGTGACGTTTGGCCTTTTTCTGCTCGCCATTAACTTCTTTTCCGTCGGTCATTACGGCACGTTTGAATATTGGTTTGCCCTGCTGAAGGTCGTCACGATCTTCGTCTTCATCGTCACAGGAGCGGCCTTGCTGTTTTCCGGCAAGGTCCACCCGGAATACGTTGCCAATGGCGGCTTCGCGCCCAAAGGCTGGCCCGCGCCGCTGATGGCAATTTCGTTTGGGCTCTATAGCTTTCTTGGCATTGAGATGGTGGCCATCTCTTCCGGCGAAGCCCGCTCCAGCAAGGACGTGGCGCGGGCAACGCGCATCGCGTTCGTCACGCTGGTCCTGGTTTATGTGGGAGCCATGGCCGTGCTGGTGGGAGTGATGCCGTGGAAGAATGCGGGGGTTGCTGAAAGCCCGTTTGTCACTGTGTTCAAAGTCGCCGGAATACCCGCGGCCGGCTTCATTATGAACTTTGTCGTGCTTTCTGCGGCGCTCTCCGGCGCGAACGCCAGCCTTTACGTTGCGTCGCGAATGTTGTTTGCTCTGGCCCGCTCCGGCTACGCTCCTCAGCGCATGGGCGTTCTCAATAATCATGGCGTGCCAATGGGGGCGCTGCTGGTCTCGATGGCGGGAATCGTCGGGGCCATCCTGCTGCAGTTGCGCACCGGGAATGCTTACCTTTACATCATCAACGCGGCACTGGTCGGTGGGATGATCGCGTGGCTCATTTCGCTGCTGGCGCATGTCCGCTTCCGGCGGGTAGTTTCCGGCGCTCAATTAGCCGAGATCGGTCTACGCTCCCCGCTGGGAGGCGCCGGCTCCATTCTGGGATTCATCGCGATTGTGGCCGCGATTGCATGTACGTGGTGGGTGTCGCAATCAAGCGTCGCCGCTAAGAGCGCAGGGATTTATCTGGTGGTGCTGACGGTGGCGTATTTGGTGGTGAGGAAGAAGTAGGGCTGCTTCTGAAGTTCCGACCCTGAGCGAAGTCGAAGGGGAGGAATCCCTATCGGAGGAAAAATCTCTTGAAGGAAAAAACAACAAAAGATATTTCGATCCGCCCACTTTAGCTGATTGCAAAGGTTCTAAGGCTCGTTTTTCTCCGCTGGAAGCTCTTTCAGATCGTAGGGATTCCTCGCTCCGCTCGGAATTTGAGAAGAAGACCTTCCCGCCACAAAGTAATAGACCACGCCCAACGCCATCAGGACCAGCCCAAAGCCGAGTTGGCTCACGCTGCCCAGCCGCCACAGATCAAGTTGCTCGCTGCGGTTTTTGATCAGCGCAACCAGCAGCAGGGCCGTAGGTCCAATGCCCACGGCAATCGCCCCGAACATGCCACCGGGCACGCGAAACGGACGCAGCAGTTGCGGCTCGCGAATCCGCAACATGATGAGCGCCAAAAATTCCAGCACCAAGCTTGCGCCGTAAAGCAGGATGTCGAGCATGATCAGCTTGTCAAAGCTAAGACCAAGCGACGCCGTCCACGCGATACCAAGAACGATGATGGCCACCCATGGCGCACCATTTTTCAGCTTGAGCGTGAAGATTTTTGGCAGGTGTCCGTCTTCCGCCATCGCCACGGGCAGGCGGGAGTAAGACATTACCAGAGAATTGAAAGTGCCGAATTCGCTGATCATCGCGGCCGCCACAAGGGCAAAGCCCAGCCATGGCCCCACCACCATGGAAGCGATGCTGGCCCAGCTTCCCGTGGACCAGATCTCAGCCTGCACGTGCAGATGCCAGACCGCGAGCACGGGAATCACGTAAGAGAGAAAGATTGCCGCCAGCGTTAGGAGCATTACGCGCGGATAGGTCTTCTGCGGATTCTCAACTTCGTTGGCTACCGTTGAGGCGTTGTCCCAGCCCATGTAGTTCCACATGGCCACCAGGATTCCGGTAAGAAAACTTCCCTGCGCGGGAGGAGTGGCGCCAAGAGTGACATGGCGGAAGAAGGCATAGAAAGTGATCAACAGGAACGGGCTCAACATCAGCAAGCCCAGCAAAATGGAGCCATTGCCAACGGCCTTTGCGCCGAGCAAGTTCCACAATAGGCAGACCAGGACCATAGTTGCCGCGATCGCCACGCCTCGATGACCGGCCGTTGCCGCGGGCCAGAGCCGTCCCAGGTAAAGGACGAACACCGTGGGATAGATGGCCATATCAAAGATGCTGGCGACCAGAGACAGCCACGCTTCCTGAAAACCCCAGAACGGGCCCATGGCGCGGCGCACCCAGACGTAAAAGCCGCCTTCGGCGGGCAGCGCGGCGGCCAGTTCACCAACCATCAGTCCGGTGGGCAGGCTCCAGATCAGCGGAGTGAAGAACAGGATGATGACTGCGAGCTTGTAGCCGGCATTCTGGACCAGTTCTTCCATGCCGTAGGGGCCGCCGGAGACCATGAAATATGTTGCCGCAGCCAGCGACAAGACGGTCAGCTTGCGGCGCGAACCATTCTGAGTTTTTCGCATCTTCGTGAAATGCAATATAGCATCATGCCGGACGACGCTAAACGAGTTTGTGAACTTGCGCCAAAACCCTCACCACGGATGAACACGGATTCGACGGATTAAAAACATCAGAAAATATATCTTCTTGTGTTCCTGGTTATGAAGGCTAATGCTGGCGCGGCTGCAAGGCGGCTGCAATCGGAAAAGGAGTTAGCGCTGATTTCTGATCCGTTCAATCTGTGTTTATCTGCGGTAAAGTTTTTTCTCCTGGCCCCGCATCGGGTACACTTTTAGTCGGCAACAACGGAGACCCACCATGACTGACGATCTTCTTCGCTTTCGCGCCGAGTTCCCCATCCTGGAACGCACCACCTACATGATCAGCAACTCGCTGGGCGCAATGCCTCGCGGCGTGTATGACTCAACGCGGGATTTTTGCGACATATGGGCCACACGCGGCCTGCGCGCATGGGAAGAAAAATGGTGGATGATGGCGCAGGAAGTTGGCGACGCCATTGGCGTACTGATGAACGCCGAGCCCGGGACGGTGAGCCCACATCTCAACGTCACCAGTTGTCAGGCGGTGGTGGCAAGCTGTTTTGATTTCAGCGGCAAGCGCAACAAGATCGTTTATAGTGACATGAATTTTCCTTCGGTGATGTACTTCTGGGAGGGCCAGCGCAGCCGCGGCGCGCGCGTCCATATGGTCCGCACCGATGACGGTGTGCACGTGCCGACCGAACGTCTGATCGAAGCGATTGATGAAGAGACGCTGCTGGTCCCCATTTCTCACGTCGTTTTTCGGAGTTCGTATATCAAGGACGTAAAGGCTATCGTAGAAAAGGCCCACAGCGTGGGCGCGCACGTGGTGCTGGATTGTTTTCAGTCGCTGGGCAACGTTCCGGTGGACGTGCAGGCGCTGAACGTGGATTTTGCCGTGGGCGGCGTGCTCAAGTGGCTGTGCGGCGGAGCGGGCACATCGTATTTATATGTCCGGCCCGATCTGGGCAAAAAACTTCAGCCAGGGTTTACCGGCTGGTTTGCTCACGAGCATCCGTTTGAATTTGAGATTGGCCAAAGCAAGTATGGTGAAGCGCCGTTCAGGTTCATGCAGGGGACGACCAACGTTCCTGGGTTTTATACGGCGATGCCGGGACTGAAAATTATTCGTGAAGCCGGCATCGCACGTATTCGAGAGAAATCAAAAAAGATGACAGCGCGGCTGATCGAGCTGGCCGACCAGCACGGCTGGCGCGTGAATGCGCCGCGCGATCCTGAGCAGCGGGGCGGGACCGTGGCCATCGATATGCCGAACGCGAAAGAAGTGTGCGCGGAATTGCTGCGGCGCGACGTCCTGGTCGACTATCGGCCCAAGGCCGGAGTGCGCTTTTCACCGCATTTTTACAACACAATGGAAGATATTGACCGCGCTATTGCGACGGTGGATGAGATCCTGAGCCGGATGGGCGTTATGGCGGCAAAATAGGCAAAAATAGCGCCCATTGTAAAAAATGGTTCCTTTTGCAAGATTTCTGTTGATAATTCGCCTTTAGTTCGTTAATATTTCGCTTGTATGGCAATTACCAAGCGACAACGGCAGGTTTACGACTTCCTCCAGGAATTCATCCAGCGCAACGGCTACTCGCCTTCATTTGAAGAAATAGGCGATGGCCTGGGCTTGAGTTCTCTGGCAACCGTGCACAAGCACATCTCCAATCTGGAGAAAAAGGGCCTCCTCAAGCGCGACTACAACCGCAGCCGGTCAATTGACGTATTGCCGGTCCGCGGTATGTTCAAGCGGCAGCCGCCCAGGGACCTTGCGCTTCCTCTGATGGGCCGCATCGCGGCTGGTCAACCGATTGAGGCTGTGGAAACTCCAGAAACCATCTCACTGGGCGATATCACCCGCTCCAAGGATGTTTTTGTTCTTCAGGTAAAAGGCGAGAGCATGAAGGACGAGCACATTGTGGACGGGGATTACGTCCTGGTGGAGAAAACCAACAACGCGCATGACGGCGAAATCGTGGTGGCGCTGGTGGAAGGCACCGATGCCACGCTCAAGCGGCTGTATCGCGAAGGCGTGAACATTCGTCTGCAACCTTCGAACACCGCCATGAAACCGATCATCGTCCCCGCGAAATCCGTGCAGTTGCAGGGAAGGGTGGTTGGCGTACTGCGCAAATACTGAACGAAATTGGTAATTGAGTAATTTAGTAAGTTGGTAAATTTTCGGTCTGCGCTTATGCGGCGGGCGATTGTTTACCCATTTACCAAATTACTCAATTACCAAATATTTCCGTCTGCTATCGCTCCACAATCGCATCAGAAAATGCCGAGGCCATCTTGTCTCCCCAGCCTTCGCGCACGTTCATCGCAATGGCATAAGGCAGAAAACGGTTCATTAGCTCTGCGCGCTGCTCCGGAGTGTTCACCCGGTCCAGCCGGTCCTGCTCCACCCGCACCAGGAACTCGCGGAAGCCGGCAAGCTGCTGCAGCACCATAAGGCCGCGCGAGGTAGGCGCGCGCATGATGACGAAAAAGATGCTGTTGAGCAGCACAGAGAGTAAAAGCGCCAGCACAAATCCATGGGAATGGGGCAAGGCAGCCCCGTAGATGATTGCGCCGGGCATGCCGAAGAAAAGTATAGGCAGCACTGCGCGCGTAATTCGCTGCTTCATTGAGGAGCGCGCCGGTTTTGAAGTCCACACGCCGCCGATCACAAGCCCGGCAACCGAGGTAAAGAAGAACAGCCAGAAGGTAATAAACATCGAGGAAGATTCTTCAAGAGTAGTGGCCACGAACAAGCCCCAGACCAATGTGGTAGCCATGCCAAGACCGGCATAGATGAAGTTTTGGCGGAAGTAAACTCCTTGCAGGTTTTTTCTGAAGGTGTCTTGCAGGGCGTCAATGTGGGCCTTGATCTCCGCGCCCGCCTGCGGATTAACGATGGCCATGGTTGAGGGCGCAGGCGCCATCCCAACGGCAGTGGCAGAGCCTACTACTTGTTCACCGGAACCACCACTGATGGGCTGGGTGGTTGCGGGCGATGTCATATTCGCCGCAGCAAACCCGCCTGACCTCTGGACATCGGGATTCCCAATAATCGCTGAATTGGAGTCTGCATATGGCTGGACCGTCTGCTCCATGTTGAACAGAGTCCTTACCACAGAAGCCTCGTCGGGCAGGACGGTGGCGCCGGAGTTCAGCAACTGAATCGCATAGTTCCCGTCTTGGGGCTGGATTGAAACCACGCCTTTTGCGGCCAATCCGGTCAGCACCGCAGCCAGCGTTGTGCCGTCACTTCCGCCGGTGAGAATATAGCGCGCCACCCCCGGAGAAACGCCCGCCGGCGGCTCATATCGCGGAGCCACATTTTCGA
>Ga0209166_10002843_pt1 | contig 12789 bp, 10 predicted proteins | sample Coa_R1_3_FD_187151 | JGI IMG/M metagenome (GOLD analysis project Ga0209166, IMG submission 187151) | Surface soil microbial communities from Centralia Pennsylvania, which are recovering from an underground coalmine fire - Coalmine... | ecosystem: Environmental > Terrestrial > Soil >... | reverse complement strand
GCGCGGCCAGCGCACGATAGGTATGCTCGCTCTCCTTCTCCCGCCGCCAGCTTTCTTGCAGGAACGTGATCAGTTGCTTTGTCGCCGGAGTTGGGGTGCTTTCAACCGTCATGCCATGCTCCCTGGTGTATCGCCTCAGGTGCCCTCCAGCGGCCATTATTTACCCGCCGCAGCGCCTGCCCATGCTCTTGCTCTCTACAGCTTGTCTACAAGCTTCTCATTATAGCACTATTGTACCTGGGATTGGAACAAAACACCAGTGACAGGTCGGCCCTCAGCAGGAGGGTAAGATTGGGGCTTTGCCTGTTGCGCCAGCACGGAGGCTGGCGCATTCCTGCTCAGGCAGCCTGGGCGTCTGCGGTGGTCTGCGGCCACAGGCGCGCTGCCGCGCTTTCCAGCGTCTGGCGCGCTTGCTCTGTTCCCTGGCGGCGCGCCAGCGCGGCGTGAAGCTGGCCGAGGCGCAAAAGACAGCCGACCAGCGCCCAATAGCACACCTCCAGGCCAGCCAGATGAGGCGCTGCAATTCAGCGCCCAGCCGCCAGGGTAGCCAGGTGGGATTGTCCGGCAGTTCGTCAGCCGCCAGCAGGCGCGCCGAGGCTAAGTCTTCCTCTGCGCCTGGCTGCGGGGCGGACGCCGCGCCTGCGGCAAGAGATGCCCGATACGCCAGAGGTCAGCCAGAAAACAAACGCCGTCCAACGTTCCAGAGATGCGCTGCGCATGGGTCGATCCTCCACTTTCGCGTTCGTACAACGGCAACACGCTGCCCAACGCGAAGCGGCCACCCCCAGAAGGACGAGCGCCCGTCCGCCAGCGCGCGCGAGGAGGACGCGCTGTGCTGAGCGAAGCGCTCAACACAGCGGCTCCCGCACACCCGGCGGACAAGCCCAAATCCGGCAGGAAGGTGGCCGCACAAGATCGACCCGGCGCCAGGGCACAAACTCATCCAAAAGCGCTGCCCTGAACATGGTACAATCCTCTTTAGCCCTGCTCCTGTCCAATTCACAGGCTTGGGGTATGGCGCGGTGAGTGATTTTGGCACTGCCGCGTCAGACATATCTTGTTGCTGGAAATGTGCTGCGCGCTCCCCCGATGGGAGCGCCTGCTGCTATTCTACCGTGCGGCTTGGAAACTGTCAAGCGTTTAGGATATTTGTGTATCCAGAAAGATATTGACAACCATCGATGTCTTCTGCTATACTCTGAGCATGGAAAAGACGACTGCTTTCGATGATCTGCCAATGGCGCTTTCATCGGAGCCATGCTGCGAGCCACCGCGCCGTGCCAGCCTGGCGGCTGAACAGGCAACTTCGCTGGCTGAGCGGCTGAAGACGCTGGCCGACCCGATCCGGCTGCGCATGCTTGATCTGCTCGCGCAGCAGGGCGAGTCGCTCTGCGTCTGCCACATCACCGAGCAGTTTCCCGTCCATCAGCCGACGATCAGCCATCACCTGCGCTTGCTGCGCGAGGCCGGGCTGGTGGAGTGCGAAAAGCGCGGCGTATGGGCTTACTACTGGGTCACAGAAGAGGGCAGGCGGAGTCTTTCCCTGGTGAAGACCTTGCTGTGAGGTCTCTTTTTTTTACGACCATTCATCGATGGGTATCAATGAAAGGAAACCAATGATGACAACTCCGATCACTTCTGCGCCGGATGGCGCCGCACAGGACATCGTGGAGCGCGTTCGGGAACGCTACGCCGCCGCCGCGCAGCGGGCGCAAACTGGTGTTGCCTGCTGCTCGCCCGGCGGGTCCGCTGGCTCAGCGGTAACGTCAAACCTCTATGACGCCGATCAGGTTGCGGATGTGCCGGAGGAGGCCGTGCTGGCTTCGCTGGGCTGCGGCAACCCAACGGCGCTGATCGACCTGCGCGCTGGCGAGACGGTGCTTGATCTCGGCTCCGGCGGCGGGATCGACGTGCTGCTCTCGGCGCGCCGGGTCGGGCCAACCGGCTTTGTCTACGGCGTGGATATGACCGACGAAATGCTGGCGCTGGCGCTGGAGAACAAGGCGAAGGCGGGCATAAGCAACGTCGCCTTTCTGAAAGGGCGCATCGAGGACATCCCCTTACCTGCCAACTCGGTGGATGTCGTCATCAGCAACTGTGTGATTAACCTGGCGGCAGATAAGTCGGTCGTGCTGCGCGATGCCTTTCGTGTCCTCAAGCCGGGGGGCCGCTTTGCCGTCTCGGATGTCGTGGCCGAGGGCGCTGTCCCGCAGGAACTGCGCCGCAATATGGAAGCCTGGGTGGGCTGCCTGGCTGGGGCGCTGGAGATCGACACCTATGCGCGGCTGCTCCGGGAGGTCGGGTTCGCCGACGTGAGCATCCAGATTACCCGCCGCTACACCGCTGCCGAGGCGGGGCTGGACCCGGCGACGCTCCCAGCGGGCTGGGAAGCCGGAGACGGCAGGCTTGCCAGCGCGTTTGTGCGCGCCACGAAGCCAGAGGCAGCGACGCCTGCGGCGACAACCAGCCGCCGCGACGTGCCCCAGGCGACGGGAAGCGCTGGCTGCTGCGGCGGAGGCTGCTGTGACTGAGAGGCGCGACGAGCAGGACGCGTCTCAGCGTATTCTCTTTCTCTGCACACATAATTCCTCGCGCGCGCAGATGGTCGAAAGGCTGCTGCGCGCGCTGCTCTGCTGTGAGTCACGCTCAAACCTGAGAAGAACACTGTGAAGCACATCTCTGCACAAAAGTGCGCTCGTTCATTGCCAGGGCAAGAGTTTTCTGCTATGTTCTTCTCAGAAGATTCGCTCAACGAGATACCCGGCGATTCACTGTACTGATCCTTTGCAGCAGACCTGTGTGGCGCCAAAGGATCATTGACCCATACATCTTCTCAGCGCATGCTCATGAGGAGAGGAGGACGACACGACCTATGGATGCTAAGCATGCTGTGATTAGCTCTCCAGACTTCCTGGCATTGGGTCTGGGTGGGACGAACATGATGTCCATGTTGTGGACCGTAGCTATGGGCCGCCAGGCAGTGGGGGTTGAGATGCGCGGCGATCCCTTTCTCGGCGTGCATTGGAACATCCGTGAAGACATCTATCACCAACTCGGCCTGATCGATCAGATGATGCTTGAACGCTACGGTGAGGAGCGGATCCCTCATCGGGGCAATGGACGGCTCTTTCGCCTCGCGGAGTGTTTCTATAGCCCAGAGACGGTTGCTGGAGACATCGTTGCCGATGAGATCATCGACGGCTTCGACGTAGACCAGCATATCGTGGGCGCCATCCACGATGTCGAATTCATCGACGACCGCTGGCGAGATGGCCTGCCGAACCGGGTCATTACGGTGTTGGACCCGCCCAAGCCACCAGATCGACCTGATCCGCGAAAGATCCGCGCCTCGATGGTCGAGGTGCTTGATGGCCCGTCCACGTTCCAGGCGGAGGCGGCGTCTATCCAGAAATTGCTGCGCCGCTACCTGGAACTGATCGAGCAGCAGGATCGTGAGACCAACCGCAAGCCGAGAGTCCAACTGTTCACGCACCACCGGGTGGTCCCGGCTGATGACGATGGGTTCATCGACTGTCCCGATGGTCGCAAGCGGATTCGCATTGAGGCTCTCCAGGAATTCGACTTCAAGGGCCAGTTTGTCCGGGTGCGCGAACCGGGCAGCGAGATCATTGATCTTGGTGTACCTGACCTGTTTATGATCGCCCAGGGGTTCAACAGCACTGACGCGAAACGCCTGGGCTTCGAGCAGCAGGACGTCCAGGTCGATCATGGAGACGGGTATGGGCCGGTGGTGGCGCAAGCGGACTACCTGGCCGGCCTCGTCGAAGTACTCATCGGCGGTCGCCTGCGACGGCGCATCGCCTCAGAGTTCGATCAGGATGGCAAAGAATACTGGGTGCGGCAAATCGCGGTGGGCCATGAGAATGATCCAGAGGTCGGGTGGGTGGTGGTTCAAGTTCCAGACTTCAAAACCTTCGATCCCATCGAGGCGGGACTTCTTCCCGCAGGGACTGACCCCAATTCGCCTGAGTTCTTCGCCTCCTACCAACATTTGGTCTACGACTACTACATCAAGCAGGCCGCAGACATTCTGGACATTTCCCGGCAAGAGCTGAGGAAGGTCCAGATGATCTATGGACCAACGTTATTCAGTCTCATCGAGCGGGTCGGGGCCGACGCGCTGATCGCTGCCAACGGGGTGGTTGCTGGCGATTCCTTCGGCAATGGTCACTTCCTGACCAGTGGTGGCGCCATGACGGGGATGGTTGGGCACAGCGCCCGTGTCCTCGAATACTGGCGGGCACGGGATGCTGGCGCCGCGCCAGCCGATGCGATCCGCCGACTCGCCGAGAGCATCAAAGCAGACACCCATGCCTGGCTCCAGGTGAGCGCGACAGAATACAGCCAGGCCGCGCCGATCAACTTCGGCGCCGCACGCATCGAACAGATCAATAAGGCGAGCGGGACCGACGCAAGCGCGCGCGCCCACGCGATTGATGCCGCCCGGCGTCAGCGTCACGCCCTTCTGCCCCTCGATCCATCCAACTGGAGAAGGTTATTCGTGCGCAATGGCAAGGTTCTCTCGGCCCTGCCGGAACTGGATGCCGCCCACCCGCTCCAGCGTCCTGAGCGCGCGGCTAGCCTGCTCGGCGTGATGAACTTATTACCAGCCACGCCCCGCCAGGTCAACCCACCGCCCCACGCAGAGGACGAATCGGCAGATGGCGAGCAGACCATCATCAAGCGCAAGCCAGGCACGCCCAGCCAGCCACGCGCCCAGACCAGCGCCGACGAGGAGCTGGACGATGGCGAGCAGACCATCGTCAGGTCCAGACTCAGCATTGGGCTGGTGACGCCAGAGAGCGCAAAAACCTACGCATTTCTGGACATCCAGCAGAACGAACAGGTAGTGCAACGGATTGCCATCAAAGAGCATCTGGTACTTGTCGGGCGGGGCGATCCCAAGCGCGGGATCACACCAGTGATCGACCTCACGCCGTTCGACCCATTGCGCTCCGTCTCGCGCCAGCACGCCCGGATTCGCCTGGAGAAAACTCGCTGCTCTCTCGAAGATCTCAAAAGTCGAAATAAGACGCGGCTGGGCGAGGCGCCGTTAACTCCCTTCCAACCGGAAGCACTCCACAACGGAGATGTGATCCGCTTTGGTTCAGTCAAGGCCACCTTGCGCCTGCTTGGAACGAGCGAGTTACCCGTGCCCTGGTCGCCGTCGTAGCTGCCCTCTATAGGCTGACCTTGCGCGAAGCGGCTGCCCAGGGCCAGGCGATCCCGTTTCACCTATGCGATCTCTCGGCGCCTGTCTCTTTCTGCTGCTGGGTGCTACTGGCAACGTCTTCGCGCTTAACGCCAGCGACGGAACGATACTCTGGAAGACTGATCAGATAGCTGCCCCTGTTTGCGGCTATTCCAAAACTCTGAAGAGTATACCTTCTGGTATAAACGGTCTGGCAGCGGGTTAAGCCAGGGTTTGTGAACAATCGGTCTGAGATGACTTGATGGCCTGGAGCTTGCTCGTGGTATAGTGAAGTACGGATGATTGATAGCGCATCTCCTGGGAGCGCCGTCTTCTAGAAGGCAGCGCTACAGGTAAAGGAGGCCAGCAATGGCCCTCTGCCCACGTTGCGGCGCGCCCCTGCCCCCGGCGGGGCAGCGCTGCCCCGCCTGCCATGCGTCGGGCGCGCTGAGCCAGCAGAGCAGGCTGGAACCGCTCGCCGAAGCCGAACCACTGCCGGAGCAAGACGACGCTCTGCCGGTCGCGCCGCCCGCCAGTATGCTCAGCGCCGCCTGGGATCGCCTGCTGGCGACGCCTGGAGGCCGCCGCCGGGCGCGGCTCACGCTGAGCGCGATCTTGCTGGGCGTGCTGCTGTTGGTCAGCGTGGCAGGCTGGCAGAGCTTTGTGCATTCGGCCTGGGGCGCGCGCCTGCGCGGCCTGAATCAAATCCTCTTTGTTGGCGGCCAGCAGGCGCCAATCAGCTTCAGCAGCGGCGCCAGTCTGACGAGCGCCTGCCAGATCATTGTGAGTACCCAAGGAACAGATCAGTCAAATACAACTGGCCCCACGCAGTGCAGCGCTTCCAGTTCTGGGCAGCCTCTGCCTGATCCGTCGGCTTCCACCTCTTACATGCAGTTGTATGTCATGCAGCCGGATGGCTCCAACCTGCGCCAGCTTACCAATCCATCCGATGGACTCTACTTCTCGCCCGCCTGGTCGCCTGATGGCGCCCATATTGCCGCGTTTCTGAGCGCTCCCAACGCTGGTTTCATTGCTTATCTGGTCATTATGGATGCGGATGGCTCCAATCCCCATCAGATTCCGGCGATCTCACTCTCGCCCGCCGCAGTGGGCCAGTTTGCCGGGGCGCGCAATACCCTTCCCAGCCACTTACTCGTCTGGTCCCCCGATGGCAGCCAACTGGTAGCGCCAGTAGCCGTAGGGCAATACATGCTTGTGAACGCCGATGGGACCAATCCCCGGCTGATCAACGGCTACCTGCCTACGTGGTCGCCGGATGGGCATTCGCTGGCTTATTATACGCTGGTTCCCTCCGATCAGAATCAATCGGGGAGCCGCCCTGCCGCGAGCCTGCGGATTGAGATTCTGGAGACGCGGACCTTTCAAACCCGGCGCCTCGGCGATATGCCGCTGCTCAACGGCGAGGCGCTGGCCTGGTCGCCGGACGGACGTTTTCTGGCCTATAGCGCCTTGCAGCAGAGCATCTTCCACTCCATGCCCACCGACTCGGTCATGGTTGTACGCCTGGATGGCTCCGAGCCGAAGGTCGTCGTGCAATGGGATGGCGGGCAGATTCAGCAGGTCGCCTGGTCGCCCGACAGCTATAAGCTGGCCGTCGTCCTGGAACGCTTCGCCAGTAACGGGCTGGGCGATGCGCAAGCCACCGGCTCGGAACTCTGGGTCGTCAACACCAATGGCTCGAATGCCTACGCGATTGGCCCCAGCGACGCCAGTCAGCCATCCTGGTCGCCCGATGGCAAGCGCCTGGTCTTTGCCAGCCAGGATAACTCCACCCTGCTTATCGCCGATACCTCGGTCTCGCCCGCGTCGATAACCCACGCGCTCCCGCAAAACCTGTCCTACCTCCTTCAGCCTTGCTGGTCCCCGCTCGCCGGGATATAGCGCCTTCGCGCCGCTTTTTCTCTGCCTGGATACTTCCTATTGAGGATTGAGCGCACTGTGTCTCTATTTTCTCTGTTATCTGGTTGCCTCTCACTCGTTCTAAGAGTGGTAGCCCTGCATGAAGCAAAGCAGGTTCATGCCATTGGTCCCAGAGTGGCAAGACAGTTTTCTCTCCTCCCTGGTCTGGCGGCGCCCATGCTCTCACGATGCTCTCTTTCCGCTTGCCAGGCGCATCTGCCCATAGATGAACGCATGCGCGCGACAGAAGGGCTGGCGGTCTACGACGCCATCAGCATACAGCGAGCAGCCCGGCCATCCACAGGGCGCTCTCTCCGGTTCACGTTTGGTGGGCGCCTGCCGCCAGTCCTCCCAGGTAAAATGCCTCCGCGCTTTCCACGCCTGGTACTCAGCCGCATACACATGAATCTCCGCCAGCGTGGAGAAGTGATAGATGGCGCCAGTGGGATGCTGCGCCAGATAGACCTTGCCGCGTACCCCAGGCAGGCGATGGTCTTTGTGCAGACCAAAGACCGCCGGATCGATCCCAGCGTTGCGCAGCGCGGAAATTGCCTGCAACTTGCGGCGGCTATAGCACAGGCGTTCAGGGTCAGTGACATGCAAGCGGGTTTTCACGAGAAAGTTCCTTTCTTACTCTTGCACTGCCCACGCCCGGTATGCGAGAATATGCTTACCGGCGCGTGGGTTCTAACAGGGTTCCTGTGGGCTGGTACTTTTGCCTGCCGACCTAGTGACCTCTAGGCGGCGGGCCGTTCTTTCTCTCCTCCATCTCGTCGTTTAGACGGCTTAATAGCAGCAAGCAATTCTTCTGGCGAACACTTCAAAACTTTTACTAACTTTCTTTGATGCTCAGAACTAGGGCGAACTCTAAGCGCCTCCCATAGCCAAACTGTTTGGCGGTCTACCCCGCAAGCGCGGGCTAGCTCGCTTTGCGAGAGTAACGCCCGCTCTCGTAAGTCTCTGAGTGTCGCCATAGTGGATCACCTCTGTACGCTTGCCTAAATCAATGTTCAGGCTAAGTATAAACTAAACTAAAGAAATATGCAAGAGGGCAGGAGTAGCGCCAGCGTTCATCAGGAGATTATCCAAGCGAGCGTAGAGGAGAACCTGTATAGCATCTGCCTCCTGGCAGCTAGACTTTTACATCGCCCTGATCGTGCTGCGTCTTGCTTGATCTCATACTGGCTTCTCAGGTAGAATAAAGCTATCCAGGCATCGTTGTGAGCAGTTGGAAAAGCAAGCCTGGAACCGCTCATTCATAGCCCTGCTGGTTACGAGCAATCACAGAGTAAAATACTATGCAACTAGGATACGCAATCATCGCCGATGCCGCGCAGGTCTTGCCTGATGGAAAAGTCAATATGCTGGGTGGGGACTTCGATACCATCTACGCGCCAGCATTCCCTGCTCGTCACAACGCATTAGCTTTCGTGGTGAAACTGCTTTTCAGCACGCTGTCTGAGGTCGAAACGCAGCATCAGGTTCGTGTGGACCTTACTGACCCGAAAGGGGGCAACCACACCCTTGGCAGCACAGTGGTCATCCCGGAGGCAAAATCGGGCGCCCCAGAGCTACCCGCAAGGTTTAGCATGGTCATTAATCTCCAAAACTTGGAGTTTCAGCTACCCGGCAAATATAGCATGCGTCTCATCGTTGACGAAAAAGAGCTAGGCGCCCTTCCGCTCTACTTGAAGCAAGGCTCCGTAAATCACGACAGAGCGCAGAAAAGGTAATTCAGCCAGGCACGATACCTGAAAAGAAGGAAACGGGATAGCCTTATGCCCAACCCTACTGCCGCTTTTCAACCGATGGGCAGCGCCAAAGGCGCTACAACCGCGAGGCAGAGTCCATTTAGAGAAGAACAGATTACCTGGCAGTCAAGAACAGTACAGGAACTTGGCGCCACCGCAGAAAGTGCGCAGAAAGCATCAGCAGAAACAAAGATTGTCCGCGTCCGTGAGGGGGGCCAAATGACCCTGCCAGCAGAGATCATAAAAAAGTACCACATCCAGGAAGGCGATCTGATCGGCTTCCGCGAAACCCAAAATGGGCTGCTCGTTGATCTTACAGCGGTAGAGGTTGCCAGGGCGCTCGATGAGATAGGAGCGGGCTTGCGGGAAAAAGAGATCACCCTTGAGGAGATGATCGAGTCAGGCAGGGAGATACGCGGAGAACTACTCAAGGAAATGTATGGTATAGACGCGGACGATGAGAGTTAAGGTGTTTGTTGATAGCAGCGTACTCTTCGCTGCGTCCATATCAGGCACTGGCCCGGCTTATGAACTGCTCAAATATGGATTCTTGGGGGCTGTGGACCTCTACTTTTCTGACTTTGTTTTCGTCGAGGTAGAACGCGATCTCTGGCGCAAAAGACCCGATAAGATAGACGTATTCAGGTTTCTCAAAGAGCGTGTTACCAACAGAGTAGCCCCAACCGAAGACCTTATTCGCACAGTAGCTCAAAGCATAGAGCCAAAAGATGCCCCCATCGTGGCAGCAGCCATAGTAGCTGGTGCTGAGTATCTGGTGAGCCACGACAAAAAGCACCTCCTCTCAAAACGAGCGGAGATCATCACGACATTTCATATCATCGCTGCAATGCCAGACGAAGTTCTCACCATCATCCGAACCGAATCGTAGGGTGCTTTCTCGGTCATTCATTACAATGTCACCGTGCGGCTTGCTCCTGCTGCTCGCCGAACACCTTGCGCAGCGTATCGCTGATCTCGCCGAGAGTCGCCCAGGCTTCGACGGCGGCCAGGATGCGTGGCAAGAGGTTGTCCGTGCCGCGCGCGGCGTCTTCTAGCGCGGCCAGCGCGGAGCCAGTGGTCGCGTTGTCGCGGCGCTCGCGCAGGGCGGCCAGCTTCTGCGCCTGGCGCCGCCCGATCTCCGGGTCCACGCGCAGCACCTCCGGGCGAACCTCTTCCTTCACCTGGAACTTGTTGACGCCGACGATCACCCGCCTGCCCGCTTCCATGTCCTTCTGGAACTGATAAGCCGCCTCTTCGATCTCATTCTGCATATAGCCAATCTCGATGGCGCGCACACTGCCGCCCAGCTCGTCGATCTTGTGGATATACTCCCAGGCGCGCTTTTCCAGTTCGTTCGTCAGCGACTCGACGTAGTACGACCCGGCCAGCGGGTCTATCGTGTCGGCGACGCCCGTCTCGTGGGCCAGGATTTGCTGCGTGCGCAGGGCGATTTGCACGGCCTCTGCCGTTGGCAGGCTCAGCGCCTCGTCTCTGGAGTTGGTGTGCAGTGATTGCGTGCCCCCCAGCACGGCGGCTAGCGCCTGATACGCTGTGCGCACGATGTTGTTCTCTGCCTGCTGCGCCGTCAGCGTCGAGCCTGCCGTCTGCGTGTGGAAGCGCAGCAGTTCCGAGCGCGGGTCTTTGGCGCCGAAGCGCTCGCGCATGATCTGCGCCCACATGCGCCGCGCCGCCCGAAATTTGGCGACCTCTTCGAGTAGGTTGTTGTGCGCGTTGAAGAAGAAGGAAAGCTGTCCGGCAAACTTATCCACATCCAACCCGGCGTTGACGGCGGTCTGCACGTAGGCGATGCCGTTAGACAGCGTGAAGCCGATCTCCTGCGCGGCGGTGGACCCGGCCTCGCGGATGTGATAGCCGCTGATGCTGATGACGTTCCAGCGCGGCACACTCTCGGCGCAGTATTGAAAGAGATCGGTGATAATGCGCATCGACGGCTGCGGCGGATAGATATACGTGCCGCGCGCCGCGTATTCTTTTAAGATGTCGTTCTGTACCGTGCCGGAGAGTTTGCGCGCATCCGCGCCCTGCCGCCTGGCGACGGCGATATACAGCGCCAGCAGGATCGCCGCCGTGCTGTTGATCGTCATCGACGTGCTGACCGTCTCCAGCGGAATGCCCTGGAAGAGCGTCTCCATATCCTCCAGGCTGCTGATCGAGACGCCGACCTTGCCCACTTCGCCCTCGGCCAGCGCGTGATCAGCATCGTAGCCCATCTGCGTGGGCAGATCAAACGCCACCGACAGGCCCGTTGTGCCCTGCGCCAGCAGGTAGTGATAGCGTTTGTTCGATTCTTCGGCAGTGGCGTAGCCCGCGTACTGGCGCATGGTCCAGAAGCGGCTGCGATACATCGTCGGCTGCACGCCGCGCGTGTAGGGATACTCGCCCGGAAAGCCAAGCTGTGCCTGTGGGTCGAAGCCCTGCGCCTCCAGGTCGGCCTGCGTATAGAGTGGCTGCGCCTCGATGCCAGAGGCCGAGGTGGTCGTGAAGTGTTCCTGGCGCTCCGGGTTCTTCTGGATCGCCTTCTTATAGACATTCTCGCGCCACGCTTCGGCGTTCTCATTGCTCATATGCGATAGTGGCGGCGCTGGCGCCCACCATTCCGGGCGTGCGAAGAAGCGCCGTTGCTCCTTTCCAGGCTTAGCGGTGTATGCGTATCCATCCTTTTTCCACAATAACCAGCGTGTTTATCAGGCTTTGTCCAGAAAGTGCCGTGAGCGCGTTCAAAACTTCCTGGATGCGCTCAGCTTGTGGAGTCTCATTTGAAACCTGTAGCACAATAATGCCAAAGTGCGGTGGACCTCATGCAACGCTTGCAGCGTCTTCAGGGATGGTTCCGGCGCATCCGCAGGCGCAGGGGCCGCGAAATGAATACGATCCAGATAGTCCAGGGAGGCTCTCGTGTTCAAAGCATTCATGTCCGTATTCTACACCCTTTTGGCGCATCCCTGCATCTTATGGGAGCAGTTCTCTCAGCCGCCCTGTAACCAGTCCGCGTAACATCTCTCTCTTCGCTCTGGCGAGAACTGCTTAGAGCCATCCTTTCACCCAGACGACACTCTATGTGCTATACTGTTTTTGTTACGCTTGTTGCGCAGTAAGCCCTGTTTGGAGTGTCGGATGAGCAAAGTTTTAATTGTAGACGATGATGAGGAGATTCGGGCGATTGTTTCTGACTGCCTGCAAGAAGAGGGCTTTGAGGTCTCCCTTGCGAAAGACGGAGCGGAAGCCCTGGCTATTTTGCGACGCGAGGGCGGCTTTCTGATCTTACTTGATCTGATGATGCCCAATATAGACGGGCGCCAGGTGATACAAGCCCTCCAAACCGACCCAAGCCTGCTCAATGGCAATAAGGTCGTGGTGATGTCCGCTGGAAGCCGGTTATCTTCTGTACGCCCTCTCTTAGGCACCAGCCTGGTCGTCGCCTTGCTTTCAAAACCCTTCGAGTTAGACCGCCTGCTGACACTGACCCACCAGTTATCTGCCTGAATGTGATAGACTGCCCACTGCCCTAAAAATACACCGAATGAGCCTCTTGCCTCTCTCCTGAGAATAGGGTAAACGCTGTATCCTGCTCATCACATCGTTCCTCTGTCTGCTGGTCGTGGGAGCCGGGTGGATGCGGCGGAAACCAGCAGAGCAGGATGGCGCCGCATCAGCCCGCTTGTAAGTGTCTGTGCTTGGTCACAGTCTTGCAATGCAAGCCGCTATCCATTCGTCGATTCCTGAAATGCGAGGAAACAGAAGAGATAGCGTATGCTGCTAAGCTTTGGCTCGCTCTGGGCAATCATCGAGCGGCGCGCCGAGAAGCCCCCGGCTGACAGTGGCGCCACCTCCGGCACGGCTCCAACTGCGCCAGCCCCGGCAGCACAGGCGCCCGACACGACACAG
>Ga0209166_10002842_pt1 | contig 12790 bp, 14 predicted proteins | sample Coa_R1_3_FD_187151 | JGI IMG/M metagenome (GOLD analysis project Ga0209166, IMG submission 187151) | Surface soil microbial communities from Centralia Pennsylvania, which are recovering from an underground coalmine fire - Coalmine... | ecosystem: Environmental > Terrestrial > Soil >... | reverse complement strand
CTGGTTCGACGGCGATCCCTGTCTCTTTCTGGAAGTCCATGCAGTAGCCATCCATGATTGCCTGCAATGGGCCGCCGACTGCGATCGGGTAATAGAATGTCAGCTTCTGCACCGTCTGGGCACGCAATACGGCGGGCATTGCGAGCATGCCAGCAGTAGTCGCGAGCAGTGAACGCCGATGGATCATGATGTGTCCCCTTATTGCTTGGTTAGCCTTGGAACGGTCGAAGCAGCCGAATTGCCGCGGCCTGCGCGCAGCCGAGAGCCGCACTGTCCGCGCGGGCTATGGCAGGCATTGCAAGCGAGGCTCCGGCAAACTGTGCCAGCCCGCAACGGGTGATCGTGGTCATGCGGCGACAATCTCCTTGGATGCCGTCAGGCGGTCGACGCGGCATCCAGTTCCGGCATCGAATAGGTGGATGGGCTCGTCGGTGGCGAGGCACACTGAGGCGCCATCGTCCAACATGACGTGGCCAGGAACGCGAGCCAGGAGCGTTGTTTCGGCGATGGAGCAAGCAACTACCGTATCCGCGCCAAGATATTCGGCATGCTTGACCCGCACCGGAATGCCTCGTTCAGCCAAGCGCAGATTCTCCGGCCGTATGCCACCCATCGCATCTGGTATGGTTATGTGGGCGAGGGTGGGACCATCGGTACCGCGCAACACCATACCGTCGCTTCGCGCTTCGAGCGGAAACAGGTTCATCGGTGGCGTGCCAATGAAGCTCGCGGCGAAGCTGGTCGCCGGACGAGCGTAGATCTCAGCAGGCGAAGCGTCCTGCTCGATATGCCCATCGCGCAACAGCACGATCTGATCGGCCATGCTCATGGCCTCCGTCTGATCGTGCGTCACGTAGAGCATGGTGATACCGAGACGCCGCTGGAGCGAGAGGATCTCCCGTCGCATGTCCGCACGGAGCTGTGCATCGAGGTTCGAAAGTGGCTCGTCCATCAGACAGACGGGCGCCTCGGCGACGATGGCGCGGCCGAGCGCCACACGCTGTTGCTGCCCACCCGAAAGCTGGCTCGGCTTCCGCTCCAGCAGGTGCCCAATGCCAAGGAGTTCCGCAGCACGAGCGAGGCGGCGTGCACGCTCCGGCGGTGCAACGCGGCGCGCCTTGAGACCGAAGACGATATTCTCAGCTACATTGAGATGGGGAAACAGGGCGTAGGACTGGAAGACCATGGCAACGCCGCGGGCCGCCGGCGGTAGGTTGGTCACATTGCGCCCACCAATTTCCACTGTTCCATCAGACGCAGTCTCCAATCCAGCGACGATCCTCAGACAGGTGGTTTTGCCGCAGCCAGATGGTCCGAGCAGGACGGTAAAGCTGCCTGGTTGGATGTCGATCGTTACGCGGTCGAGGGCTGCGGCGCCGCCCCAGCGGCGGCTGATATTGTTAAGGCGCACCGAGACGCCGGACCTGGCCGATCGCGCGAGAGGGGGTGGTTCGTCGCGTGACATGGTGGCTATCTCGTCGGGGAAGAGTGCAACAATCTGCCCAGCTATCCGGGTGAAGGGCAAGTCGGATGGCCAACGTAATTGTGGCGATTGGGTGAAACCAGCATTGATCTCAGGCGCCGCACGGGGAATGGTGCCGCCATGTCCATCCTGTCTGGTCACGCACGGGTCGCCGGCATCGCCGGTTGGCCGGTTACTTACTCCCGCTCGCCGCGGCTGCACGGCTTCTGGCTACAGCGCTACGGGGTTGATGGTGCCTACATCCCCCTGCCCATCAAGGCGTCGGAATTTGCCGTTGCGATCCGTGGACTGGTGGCAGCGGGGTTTGCCGGGGCGAATGTCACGATCCCACACAAGCTGGCAGCATTCGCTATATGCGATGAAGTGGACGCGTCGGCTCATCGAGCGGGGGCCGTCAACACGCTGATGTTCCGAGAGGAGAAGGTATTTGGCAGCAATACGGACGGGTATGGCTTTGTCGCCAATGTGCGTGCCCACGGCATCGATCCGACAGCTGGTCCCGCTTTGTTGCTGGGCGCTGGCGGTTCGGCGCGGGCGGTAGCTGCCGCGCTCCAGGACGCCGGGACGAAAGTGACAGTCGCTAACAGAACTGCCGAGCGGGCGGAGGCCTTGGCCCGCGATCTGCCGGGCTTGCGTGTCGTTGACTGGAACCAGCGGGTTGCTGCGCTGAGCGACCATGCACTGGTAGTGAACGCCACGCCGCTCGGGATGGTCGGACATGAGGCGCTTGACCTTGACCTCTCCAATTCGCCCCTCGACTTGGTCGTCGCCGACAATGTCTACGTGCCACTGGAGACACCGCTGCTGTCTGCCGCGCGAGCGCAAGGCCTCAGGACGGTTGAGGGCCTCGGCATGCTGCTGCACCAGGCAGTTCCTGGGTTCCAGGCATGGTTCGGCGTCGAGCCAACTGTTGACGAGGAGCTTCGTCGCTTCATGGTTGCGGACCTGCCCATGCGATGAAGGTTCTCGGTCTGACGGGAGGGATCGGCATGGGCAAATCGACGGCGGCAGCAGCTTTCCGCCGCGCCCATATCCCCGTATTCGACGCTGATGCCGCCGTGCATCGCATGCAGGCGCGAGGCGGGCGTGCCGTGCGTGCAATCGGCGTTGCCTTTCCTGGTACGGTCCGAGATGGCGCGGTCGATCGTGCCGCGTTGCGACAGGCCGTTCTTGGCAGGCCGGATGCCTTGAAGCGACTCGAGCGAATCCTCCACCCTATGGTCAGGGAGGAAGAGGCGGAGTTCGTGGCGAGAGCCAGACGCCATCAAAGGCGTGCCGCGGTGCTCGACATTCCGCTATTGTTCGAAACCGCCGGAGACCGGCGGGTCGATGAGGTGATAGTAGTGACGGCACCACCCTCGGTACAGATGCAACGCATTCGTCAACGCCGCCGAATGAGTGAAGCCGATATCAGAGCCGTGATCGCGCGCCAGATGCCAGATACAGAGAAGCGAAGGCGTGCCGACACGATTATCCGGACAGGGCTGTCCCGTCACTATTCTCTCAGGCAACTCAGGCGTGTCATTCGGAAGATTCTGGCGTGACGCGCGCGGTCTTGTTCGATACAGAAACTACAGGCCTGGAACCGCATCTCGGCCATCGGGTCATCGAGATCGCAGCGCTCGAACTCGAGAACGACCTGCCGACGGGAATTCAGTTTCACCGGCTGATCCATCCGGATCGCGACATTCCGGACGATGCGACGCGCATCCATGGCTTCACCCTGGCGCACCTGACGGACAAGCCGCGTTTCGTCGAGATCGTCGATGATCTCCTGGCCTTCATTGGCGACGCCAAGCTGATCGCGCACAACGCGCCATTCGATTTTGGATTCCTGAATGCAGAACTGACAAGGCTGGGCAGACCCCTGCTGCTTGCGGACCGAATGATCGACACGCTCGCGTTGGCCAAGACCCGGTTCCCAGGTATGCCAAACAGCCTCGACGCATTATGTCGGCGGTTCGCGATCGACCTCAGTGCCCGAACAACCCACAATGCCCTGCTTGATTGCAAGCTGCTCGCAGCTGTCTATGTCGAGCTCACCGGCGGGCGACAACGCGGATTTTCGCTGGCTGCCGAAAAGGTCGAGGCAGAACTCATTGTATATACGCACGACGGCGTCCGCAGCCCGCGGCCTATTGTCCCGAGCGAAAATGAACTTGCCGCGCATGCGGCGCTGCTCAGCCGCCTGAAGGATCCGCTCTGGCTACAAGCCTGAGTATCAGGCGACCGCTGAGGTTCCCCCCTGGGTCTGGGCACGGCGTGCCTGCCAAAGAGCAACGAAATCGATCGGCTGGAGCAGCACGGGAGGGAAGCCTCCGTCACGTGTCACGTCAGCCAGGATGTTCCTGGCGAACGGGAAGAGGATCCGCGGGCACTCGACCAGCAGCACCGGCTCGATTGCATTATCCGGCAGTCCCGAAAGCGTGAAGACACCGGCATAGGTCAGCTCGGCTACGAAGACAGTCGGGGGGACTGCAGCAGACTGACCGTTACCCCCCTGCGCTGCTTCGTGCGCCTCAGCGCGGATCATGATTGCCACTTCGAAAATACTCTGGCCGTCCTGCACACGGCGCGCCTGCACATCCAGGTTGATATTAACCTGTGGCTGGGTCCGAAGCTGGCTATAAACCTGTGGCGCGCCGGGGACTTCAAAGGAGAGGTCCTTGACGTATTGAATATTGACCACGAGTGGGGGCGTCTGGGCCTGGCCAGCCGGCGGCTGGGCGGTGGTCGTCTCGGACATCACGATCTCCGTATCTTTGCCGTTCGGCGTGGGAGCGCCATGCGGCGGCCGGGTAGCATGTATGCTAGCGTAGCACCATCCTCGCGGCCAGCCGATCAGGCCCGCCAGGTCAGCTGAGCCGGCGCCGCTTCGGTTGGATCACAGCGGAGCCACTCTCCGTTCGTGGCACTTTTTCCGGTAAGAGAAAGGATGAAGCCCCAATGACTGACGACCAGGGTATCTGACCAATCCGGCAAGGCGGCCATTTCGGCGCGGAACAGCGCGGCGCGACCGATGACCGACTCAGCCGTTTCCTCAACCGGTGGCCACCAGACCTCCTCGACGGTGGAGAAATCGTGTTCTGGCCAGGCCTGCTCGAGGTCGGTCCTGGGAGTACCCACGTCACAGGCGAACGCGTAGCGCTCTCGCACAATCGGGTTGATGAACACGTTCAGCCCGAGTGCCTTCGCAATAGGGCTCACGGTTTGGAGCGCCCGGGTATAGGGCGAGGTGATGATACGGGTGATGCCCTCGCCGGCGAGTTGCCGCGCTGCCTCAGCCGCCTGGCTGTGGCCAAGATCCGTCAGCCGGGGATCAATGATGCCGGGATCGCGGCGGGTGGCACCGAAATGGAGGTTAAATTCGCTCTGACCGTGACGCAGGAGGATCATGCGCCGGCAATACAGGCCAGTTCGGCGGGCGGCAACCGCCTCATGGCGTGAGAATTATTTGTGTCCAGGGCCGCGCGCGCTTATCTGTGGTGGGTTAGGAGAATGATGATGGGTGCTAGCAGCGGTTTCCCGGTCGACCTGATCCTGTTCGGGATGATAGCCGCGTTCCTGGTCCTGCGCCTTCGGAGCATTTTGGGGCGACGAACCGGGTTCGAGCGACAGGCCCCCCCGTATCAGCCGCCGCAAGAGCAAAATATGGCAGGCCCGGTGATTGAGGGGCGGGCCGAGGCCGTGTCGCCCGCGGCGGCGCATGATTTGCCTGATCCAAGTAGCACGGCTGGACAGAATCTGGCGCAGATGCGGGCAATCGATCACACGTTCGACGCGGCAGCCTTCCTGGAGGGGGCGGAGAAGGCGTTCCGCATCATCGTGGCTGCGTTCGCCTCAGGCGATCGCACCACGCTGCGCGGCCTGCTGAACGACGAGACCTACCATGCATTTGAGCAGGCCATCGCAGGACGCGAAATGGCGGGGCAAACGCAGGTGAGCAAAATCCACGCGATCCACTCAATGATCATCGACACCGCCGAGCTGCACGGTACGACTGGAGCGATCAGCGTGCGCTTCCTCTCGGATCAAACGAGCTTCTCTCAGGACAAGGACGGACACCCGGTGATCGGAACGGACGCGGTAACGGAGATCACTGACATCTGGACATTTGAACGGAATCTGTCGACACGCGATCCGGTGTGGCGGCTGGTCTCCGCACGAAGCGCTTAAAGAAGACACCGCAAAAAACACTTCGTGCGGGGCGAGCCAATCGCAACAACCGGCGACCCAGTCAGCCAGGTCGAACCGATGGACACACGGCACTCCCCGCAATGCGCAGCTGCCAGGACAAGAGTAGCTGCAGCCAGCATAAGGGAGATTTGAGATGGCCGAGGGGACAAAGCGCGTTGCTTTGTTTGTCACGTGTCTCGTTGACTTGTACCGACCTTCGGTCGGCTCTGCTGCCATCCGCCTGTTAGAGCGAGCGGGGTGCCAGGTGGAAGTGCCTCGGGCACAGACTTGTTGTGGACAGCCGGCCTACAATTCCGGTGATCGGACGACGGCGCGCGAACTGGCCGAAGGAATCCTGGACGCCTTCGGAGGATATGATTTCGTCGTTGTGCCATCGGGATCGTGTGGCGGCATGCTGAAGCGCCATTTGCCTCACCTGTTTGACGACGACCCCAATTTGCGGGCCCGCGCGGACGCGCTGGCCGACAAGACATTCGAATTGGTAAGTTTTCTGACCGACGTGTTGGGCATCGACGAGACGTCCAATAGATCAATATCCGGCACCGTCACCTACCACGACAGCTGTTCCAGCCTGCGCGAACTCGGCGTGAAGCAACAACCTCGTAAGCTGCTCCAGGCGGCCGGCATACACGTTGAAGAGATGGCGGACTCGGAGGTTTGTTGCGGCTTCGGCGGGACCTTCTGCGTCAAATATCCAGAGATATCCACACGGATGGCGTCGGAGAAGGTTCGCGAGATCCTCGCGACTGGCGCAGGCACTGTGCTGGCAGCCGACCTGGGTTGCCTCCTGAATATTGCAGGCCGCCTGCAACGCGAAGGGCATAGCATTCAAGTTCGGCACGTCGCCGAAGTACTTTCCGGAATGGCAGAGGAAGTTCGACCGATTGGCGTCAGTGGCCACGCAGGATCTGGCTGAGGAAGATCCTGAGACGGTTCGTCTGGGGGCTCTCGAACATCGTCTCTGGCGGCCCGCTTTCGACGATTTCGCCACGATCCATGAAAACGACGCGGTCCGCTACCTGACGGGCGAATCCCATTTCATGCGTTACGCAGACCATTGTCATACCAGATTCAGCCAACTCTATCATCACGTCCAGGACCTCCTTGATCATTTCCGGGTCCAGTGCAGAGGTCGGCTCGTCGAACAACATGATCTTCGGCCGCATGCAGAGGGCGCGGGCAATCGCCACCCGCTGCTGCTGGCCGCCGGAAAGCTGGCCCGGATATTTGGCAGCCTGTTCCGGGATTTTCACTCGCGAGAGAAAGGTCATCGCAAGTTCCTCGGCATCTGCCTTTGACATCTTCCGCACCCAGATCGGGGCGAGCGTGCAGTTCTCCAAAATGGTCAGGTGCGGAAACAGGTTGAATGACTGGAACACCATGCCGACCTCGCGCCGGATCGTGTCCAGCGAGCGCAGATCATCGGTCAGTTCCATTCCGTCGACGACAATTCGCCCACGCTGATGAGTTTCCAGCCGATTGATGCAGCGGATCATTGTCGACTTTCCGGACCCTGACGGTCCACAGACCACTACCCGTTCCTTTTCCGCCACCGACATGGACACGTCCCGCAGGACGTGCAGGGAGCCAAACCACTTGTTCACTTGATCCATGACGATGATGGGTGGCGCCGTGGTATTCGCCATATGCGGGACAGTATGAGTTGCTGGAGCGGTCTCTTCCACGGTTAGGTCCTTTGGTCCTGGCCACAAAGGATGTCGGCATCCGAACTGCGCGTAAAGCTGGGTCAGGACGGTGGCGTCAGCCGGTAAAGCGTGCCCCATCCAGGCTGCATGGTCGAGACTTAATTCTCGCGCAACCCGGCACGCCGCAGTCCGTCTGCATACAGTGCTCGATCCTCCGACAGCACCAATGGCGACCGCTGTAATGCGTTGCTTACTGAAAATGCCGGCTCGAGCGCCAGCAAACGCGCTCGTATCCGCGCCGCTTCCTGGTCCTGTCCGAGCTGGCCAAGCGTCGCAAGGTAGCCCTTATATGTCGAGCTAAAGCCAGGATTGAGCTCAACAGCCCGGCGCCCGAACGTCGCTGCTATCGCAAAGTCATGACGGAGGTAATACGGCATCATCAGCGCCATATCGAAAAAGAAAGCATGGGGGTCATGTGGCGACAGGCACTGCGCGCGCCCGATTTGCTCAATAGCCTCTGTGTGGCGTCCAAGATAGCTGTTCGCAAGCCCCGAAAAGCACCAAGCCAACGGCAGACTCGGATTTAATGACAGTGCCTTTCCATGCAGCGAAAGAGCCTCCTCAACTCGCTTGTGGAGGAAGCCACGAACATGCCCCACCAGCGTGATCGCGCGAGCATCACCTGGATCGAGCGTAACAGCCCGTTCGGCAAGTTCGCCAGCTCTCAGGGTTGCCGCCTTGGAATCCTTCGCCCATGCCTGACCGACGAGGAAGAGATGCCAGTAAGCCCACCAGGCATGAGCCGCCGCATTGCCTGGATCCAACGACGTCGCGGCGGCAAGCGATTTGCCTGCTGCATGGAATCCGATGGGCTCCAGCCGATAGATCGCCGGTATCGCACGCATTGTCAGATCGAACGCCGTTGGCTCCGGCAGCTTGGTGGCCAGTGTCCTTTCCCCATATCGAAGCAACATTTCGGGATCTATCTGGGCTGCGATCTCGGCGGCCAGTTCCTCCTGGAGGGACAACTCTTCTCCCACCTCCCGGTCGAACGAACTGGCCCAGACAACGGCTCCGCCGTCCTGCGGATCGAGCAGCCGAACAATCAGCCTGATCTGCGTTCCAGCACGCTGAAACGCGCTGTCGAGAACGAAGTCGATGTCTTGCCGCTCGTGATCGGCAGACCCAATGCAGGAAATCCAGCGAAAGCGCGAAACCGCAGCCATCACCTCATCCACAAGGCCAGGCATTGTGTTTTCGTGATGCGCACCGCTCAGGTTTCGGGTCGGCAAAACGGCAAGCTTCACACCTTTCGCAAGAAGGCCAAGCTTGCTGCGATTGGCGACTCTATGGCTATCTGCGCTCGCACCGGCATGCAGCTCAATCGATGGAATCAAACCGGCTCGGGTATATGCGGCAACATAGTGGCCATAAGCTGAGCGTGCAGCGTCATCGTCGCCTGATTCCAGATGACCTGCGATCAGAGCGCGCCACGCTTCTTCGTGCATCGGGTCAATTCGCAACAAGCGCTCGGCTGATGCAATCCTTGTGTGTACCTCATCCGATGTGGCAAGCGTGACCTGCTCAAGCGATCTGAGCTGTTGCTCGATGCGCTCACGCTCCTCGAGAAGCCAATGGTCGAATGCGGGGTCCAGTCCGTAGAGATCCTCAAGCAATGGTGCCCGGAATGATCGCGAGCTATCAGGATCGGGAGGCGTGGAAGTTGAACCCCGGACATCAACCCAAAGGCAGGTGTCGCGAAGCGTGAGGTGATTGCGATCTACGCGCAATACTTTGGTTGCATGCGCACCGAGGGCGCCCTGCAATTCATGCACCGCCTGACGCAACGATGCGAAGGCCTGCTCCTTGCCTCTACTGCTCCAAAGCAAGCCCGTCAGTTGGCTCCGAAGTACCGGTCTGGGCGCAGCGAGAGCAAGGATGGCGAGGATTGCCCGCGTCTTGCGCGATCGAGGCAGGACGCTTCGTCCATCCGCACCTTCCGCGAGCATGTGACCGAACAAGCTGATACGCAACAACTGCTCTGCGGGGCACGCAGGAGGGGCGTCGGTCGGTTTGCTATCCGGCGTGATGGCGATTCACCACCTATTAAGGGAAGAGGCCTAGCAGCCTACAACCAATAAGAGAACAGATTGGATCAACCTATCTCCAGAGGAGTAAGGTTGCAAGAGGACGTGTGTGAAAAATTTCCTTGACCAAGGAGCTGGCATTGGCTACATACAATTCGCCAACGGACGTACTGCGTCCGGGCTATCTCCCGAACACCATGGTCATACCGGGCGGCTGTCAGGCCGCCTGCGCAATCCGTTGGCGCGCATGGCCGGCTCCTGTGGCCACGGACGCGCAACGCACCATCGGAAAGGAAATACAAACGTGAAACAGCCTCAAGCAAATCCTATGACGACATCGACCAAGGACAGCGGTCGGGTCCGCCTCGGTGGCGGCTGGCGTTTGCCAGCGGCCAAGCCCACGCGCTGACCTAACCGACAGCGCCTTACATCAGGCCGCCCCGCAGCACCCTGGCACGCTGCGGGGCGGTCTCGAATTCTACGGTTCCTCGATCGGGAAGCTTCCTGCCACGATGCTAGAGTCAGGCAATTCAATCATCCGCTTCTACCGATTGATCGACAATGCACGCCTGCCGCAGCGCGCCGACCGCTCAGCCGCCGGTACCTTGCCGACGCGCGCTTATCGTTACTGTGAGGCAGTCACAACCGCCGCCGCGTTTGGTTGGTGGGTGTTCCCCCCCACTGATCTGCAGCTTCTCTGGGATGGGCATGACGTCTTCTGGCAATGCACCGGCAGCGAGGATTGGCTGCCGCTGATGCCATCAGCGCAATATCCAGGTTTGCCAAGGCGGTTCGATGCGGCTGCACCAGAAGCGCTGGCTGGGTATGCTCCCCCACTTCTCACCGCTCTGCCAGAACCAGGGGTAGTACAAATCTGGACAGGATTGATAGCTCGCACAGCTATCAATTGGAGCCTGCTGGTCCGAGCGCCTGTCAATCTCCCTCTACCCGGCGGTTATTGCATGTATGAAGGCATTATCGAGACGGATCACTGGTTTGGGCCCTTATTCACCAACCTGCGCCTCACACGCACGCAAGCCCCAGTGCGGCTCCGGGACGACTTCCCGCTCGTCCAGGTCCAACCGCTGCAACGCACCGCCTACGCTGACACAACGCTTGGTGTGGCGGAGTATGTAGCTGACATTGCCGAAATGAAGGCACGTGACTGGGAAGATTATCAAAGCACTATCGTCGAGCCGAATGAAAATCGTGACCGGCCATTCGGGGCCTATGCGGCAGCGTCGCGCAAGCGCCGCGGACAGATCTGTCCGTTCAGGGCCGGGTGAGTATCACACCGGCACCAGCCCGAGACAATTGCCGCTACGTCCTGCGCGGAACAGGAAGTCGACTATTTCTCTGGCGCCGAGCAACCGCGGCCACTTCAGAACTGTCTCAACGTGCCACAGCTCCTCCACGGCATCGAGCGCACCGAGCGACACCGGATCGTCATTGGCTATTATCAAGGCCGGAAGCGTTCGATCATATTTTGCGATCGTGATGAGCACGTGGCAACCATCCTGACCCTCCGCATCCATCTCGGCGACCACCGCCATCGGGCAGTGAAGGCGCAGCTTTGCAGCGAGGTCTTCGTTGCTTGACATTCGCTCAATAGCAATACCCAGACACTCGCAAATGCAATCAAGTACCCCAAGACGCTCGTCATTGTCCTGGACCACAACAATGACTGGCTCGCGCGTTTCATATCTTCCCTTTGGATCCCGATAGCGGATTTCCGCTTGCGCTCGGTCCATGCGCCGGACATACGTCATCGCAATACCGTTGTCTTAATTGTTTCGCGCGCAATGTGCCCCACACCGGGGTATCGTTTGAAGCCATATAAGACGTTAGGACACCGTCAATTTCCGCGATTAACGCGTGAAAACTGGAGCGGACTTAGCTCCGGTGCAGTGTCACGGACCAATGGCAACGGCCCGATACCAGCGTACCGCGGATTGTGTCACCACCCGCAGGTGCTGCATCAAAGCTCATCGATAAGGGTTGATGGCTAGCGCCGGTCCGCACGAGCGTGCCTGCGAGGTGACCATCGTTTGCGACCTTGCCTGTGATGACCGCCGTGCTCTGAAATGGATCAAAGCCGAAGCCGTCCGTGCCTATCGAAAGCAGCCCCTCCGTTGCACTGCCACAGGACGGGTCGGTCGGCGTGACGGGACCTGCCCAACGGCCGAGCAAGCCATCCCAGGCCAGGACTTTGCCAGACTGAAGCCTGTCCGCGATGTCCTCGCCGCAACTGGCAATGAAGACGCCCAGAAACAGCATGCATAAAACATCTAGGATTTTTTTCTGAATCTTCTTGCCCACCCACCCCAGTTTCTGATATTCAATTCGATATGATGGCGACATGCGGGATTGAGACGTCCTTCATTTAGCGGCAGCGGATCATGGCTCCGGGTGAAGTGCTGAATGAGCCCCCTTCTGGTGCACCAGGCTTCTCCCGAGACTGTTCAGTACGATGCCAGGCCCTCCGCATCAACCGCAGGCCTTGATCCGGAATCGTCTAGACGACCAAGGCAACAGCTTCCTTGAATGGGCCACCTGGAACACTGGCCAGTTTGGCTTGGCGCCTGCACTGCACCATCAACTGCTCCTTCAGACACTCGATGCTGTCGGGCGTGGCGAGGTTGACCGCCTGATGGTCCTGATGCCGCCAGGCTCGGCAAAATCGACTTTTGCGTCAATCCTGTTTCCCGTCTGGTGGCTGACCGAACATCCGTCCACATCTGTCATTGCAGCCTCCCATACCGCGAGCCTGGCCGAAGATTTCAGCCGCCAGGTTCGAGAGCAAGTTCGCGAACATGGTGATCGTCTTGGCTATCGCTTACTTCATGGCGCGCAGACAGCACATCATTGGCGGACAACAAACCGGGGAGAGTATTTCTCTGCCGGCGTTCGCGGGCCATTGACTGGTCATCGTGCTGACCTGGTCATCATCGATGACCCAGTCAAATCGCATGCCGACGCCGATAGTTCGGTATTACGCGACCGCCTGTGGAATTGGTACAGAGCCGATCTGACGACACGGCTCAAACCGGGCGGACGTATCGTGCTGATCATGACCCGCTGGCACGAAGATGACCTGGCTGGACGCTTGCTGGCACAGGGCCCATCGGAATGGCATGTCATCCGATTACCGGCTGCCGCCGAGGACAATGATCCGCTGGGCCGCGTCCTCGGTTCGGCCTTGTGGCCTGCCTGGGAAGACGATGCGGCGCTGCAACGCAGGCACGATACGTTGGGCGGGCGCGTATGGTATGCGATGTATCAACAAACGCCTCGTCCGCCTGAAGGTAGTCTGTTCAGAACAGAGTTAATCGACATTCTCGACGCAGCTCCGACGACCGACGGCCTGGTCGTGCGCG
>Ga0209166_10002841_pt1 | contig 12792 bp, 9 predicted proteins | sample Coa_R1_3_FD_187151 | JGI IMG/M metagenome (GOLD analysis project Ga0209166, IMG submission 187151) | Surface soil microbial communities from Centralia Pennsylvania, which are recovering from an underground coalmine fire - Coalmine... | ecosystem: Environmental > Terrestrial > Soil > Unclassified... | reverse complement strand
CTTATGTTCTGGTGCAACGTGGCATGGTGCTGCAAGACGTGCCCGCAAACTGGCTGCACAGCATCGGAGCGGCGCTGGCCAACGGCCTGCTGGCGATTGTGGTGTTCGCGGCGCTGGATAGGTTCAAGCAGCGGGCGTAGAAAGACAGTTCTCAGTTTGATCTGCCTTATTTTTTTCTTGTCACATTTTTCCGAAAAAATAGACAAATCTTGGCTTGTAGGCTTTCTGCAAACCAGGAGAGGAAACTGCCCCTGCTTGATGATTCGCCAGCACTGAAAGACTATCGCTCGCCCAGACCACGGTAAAGCAATAGCTGAACTGCCGGTTGTTAGTGCACTGCCAGCTTCCCGGCATCAACCAAAACCACAGAAACTAAGACAATAAGTAAAAAATATAGACAAATATGGGTGTGTGAGATGTCTTTAAAAATAGGACCGGGACGAGAACAATCCCAACCATGATTACCAGAAGCTCTGGCAAATCACGAAGCGATGAGGTGCAGGCCTGGTATGAGCAATATGGACCGGCACTGGTGGCGTATGCATGTTCCATTCTGGGTGACCGGGGCAGCGCCGAAGATGTGCTGCAACAGGTATTTCTCAAGTTGTTGAAAGGGAATATCGAGGTTCCCGGCCCAGCCGCCAAAACCTACTTGTTTCGCGCGGTGCGGAACACGGCATTCAATCTCGGCCAACGGAACCGGCGCAACGTAGCTTTGGACGAATGCCAGCAGTGGTTTGAAGCGCCGGCAGAGCTCCTGCATTGGAGCATGAAGCTGGAGAGCGCAATTCGCGGACTTCCAGTGGAACAAAGTGAAGTGTTGACCATGAAGATTTGGGGGGAGATGACATTCGACGAGATTGCAACTGTTCTTGAGGTTCCAATGAATACCGTGGCTTCACGATATCGCTATGCCATCGCCAAACTCCGCGAATTGATGCAGCCAATCGAGGTGCAGAAATGAACATGAAAAATGACGATGAAAAATTCGAAAGTTTCCTGCGGGAGTACCGTCCGCGCGCGCTCGAACCGCTGCATATTGAACAGCAGGAACGCACGCGCAGGCGCCAGTTTGTGTTCGGGTCGTTAGTGGCTGCGGCTGCGGCGGCGCTGGTTGTGGCTATGTTCACGATCAGCAATCCTTCCCGGTGGACTCACTTACCAAAGGACACGGAAGCCCCGGCAAGCGCTGAGCAGCTTATAAATCAGCAGCCGCTAACCATTGGCAAAGCGAATGCATTACTGGCACGAGCGCCTTCCGTTAAAGCAGCAGTTGACCAGATGGCATTCAAATCCCAAACCACTCAATTATCAAAGGGCAAGCACAGTGCCCTTGCCGTGCTTAGCCAGGAGAACATCAAGTTATGAACACTTTTCGTGTTATTCCATCCGTAGTTCTGATTTTTGCGTTCGCGGCGGGTGCAGCCTCTGCACAGCAGAGGGTAAGGCTTGGCGATAACGCTGCCCTGCGTTACTGGTCGGCATTTGCCCAAATGCAGGATTCGGCCATTACCGAGGATCAAGCGAAAGAACTGAACCTTATTCTTGAGGGTACCGCTCCATACGACGATCTGAAATATAGGGATCTGGTAGAGAAGAACAGGCCCGCACTCGAGACAATGGTGCGAGGAACCAGCCTTCCAAATTGCGATTGGGGCCTGGACTACCAGCTCGGATCAGAGACGCCAGTCGACTTCGTTCGCAAGGCATTGACCCTGGGCCGCCTGAACGTTCTCTACACCCTGCATCTGTTGCAAACAGGTGACAAGAACGGGGCTGTTCGAGTGCTTGCCGGCGGCTTGCGTTTTTCACATGATGTCGCCAATGGAGGAACGCTTTTTGCTTCGGTGATAGCGACACGCCTGCTTGAAGACCACCTCAGGGTCATCGCGTTTGCATTGCACATGGGCGGACTTTCCACTGCACAGAAGTCCGTACTACGCGCCGCTGTAACCCAACTTGGCCCCGAGGGTCTCGACTGGCAATCGAATGTGAAAAGGGAACTCGAGATTCCTCATGGGCTGGATCCGCAGGCTTCGGCAGCGCTAGCACGCATTATTCCTGCATACGTGGATGTCTTAGACAGACCCTCCACTTTGCCGGAGCTTCAGCAGATGATTGCCAGTGCGCCACAGTCGCTGCGACACGTCATCGCTAGCCCCAAGCAGGTGGTTGAAGCAAAGCAGGATTTGACAGACAAACTTTCGCAAGTACGCTCACTGCTGCAGTAATTGTTATGTTGGAGATATCTGTTTAGCGGGGCGGCGCGAATTTGTGGTATGCGGTCCAAGGCGGTTCCAGGCAATGGCGCAAAAAGTTTTCACGATAGCCCGCTCCTCGCCAACGCGATAGGCCAATTCGATATCGCTTCTCACCGCAGTCTTCAGCAGGGGGCGGCAGACGACGTTTGGAGCGGCGATCTGCTCGACACACGCGGGCGCGATAGTCACACCCAGGCCCGCGCCCACCAGCCGCAGGATGGTCAACCACTGCGGCGCTTCCTGCACCACCTGCGGACGAAATCCGCGCTCTTCACAAATAGAAACAGTTTTCTGATATGCGCGGCTGCCCACCATCGGCGAGAAGAACACGAAGGGCTCGTCGCGCAGCTCGGATGCAGAGAGGCTTTTTCGTTTGGCCAGCGGGTGGCGCTTCGGCAGGAAGCAGACGAAGGGCTCGGAAAACAGTGTTTCAACCTCGAGTTCCTCGGCCGGGCCGCAATCGCGTAGAAACCCAACATCCACGGTGCGTTGTAGCAGGGCCTGCACCACGCCCGCGGTGTAAGATTCGCGAAGTTGCAAATTCAGCCGTGGATAGCGGCGGCGATACTCGCCCAGCATGGCAGGGAGCGAGGTCAACATGCTCGATCCAATGAAGCCCACCGTCAAAAAACCCAGTTCGCCGCGGCCGATGCTGCGCGCTAATTCCATATCTTCCTGCACCTTGCGCAGGGTGCTGCGGGCGCGGTCAAGAAACAGTTCGCCGGCGCTGGTCAGCTTCACCTGGCGCGAGGTGCGAGTGAACAGGGCGTGTCCTAGGATATCTTCCAGCTTGCGTATCTGCTGGGAGAGCGGCGGCTGGGCCAGATGAAGGCGGCTGGCGGCGCGTCCGAAGTGCAGCTCTTCTGCGACCGCAACAAAATAACGCAGGTGGCGTAATTCAATTTTCTGGTCCATATGCAATACATATTGATTGCTATTAACAATATATTGGACATATTACTTCATTGCGGCCTAAATTGGTATGTATGGAGGCGCCCGTGCACAAGGAGCTATCGGCTTCAGCGGCAGCATCGGAAAAAAGCATTCCCCTGATTGCTTCCAACATCCGAATCCGGCCATTTCAACCTGGCGATGAAAAAGCATTCCGCCAGCTCAACGAAGAGTGGATCGCCAAACATTTCAGCATCGAAGAGGCGGACCGGGCCACACTAGGCGATCCGGTAGGCAAGATCCTGAAGCCAGGCGGACACATTTTTATTGCTGTTGCCAATGGCGAGCCAATTGGCTGTTGTGCGCTGGTGGTCCTGGAGCCAGGCGAATTCGAGCTCGCCAAGATGGCCGTTACCGAGCGCTGCCAGGGCCGTGGCGTCGGCCGCAAGGTGCTGGAGTACACGGTGGCAGAGGCAAGAGCGCTGGGTGCGCGGAGGCTGTGCCTCGACACCAACAGCAAACTCACCAATGCCATTCATCTCTATGAATCGGTAGGCTTTCGCCATCTCCCACCGGAGCGGATGAAAGCTTCGTCTTATGCGCGCTCCGATGTACAGATGGAAATGTTTTTGTGAGCCGACTCAAGGCAAAGTGAGAACGCCTGCGGCAGACGAAAAAACTATAGAGGCATGCCAGCAACTTATTTCATGACATTAATTTCCACCCGCCGGTTTTTCGCTCGGTTGTTCGCGCTGGTATTAGGGACCCGAGGCTTCTCTTTGCCATAGCCCTGCGTCTTGAGGCGCGAACTTTCGACCCCATGGTGTTGCAGCCAATCGGCCACAGATTGCGCCCGCTTGTTGGAAAGCTGCAGGTTGTAGGCATCTCCTCCAACGTTGTCTGTATAACCTTCCACCATCAATTTGTTGCCGGGATGCTGATCGATGACTGTGGATTTGATTTGCTGTAGAACCGCTTCTGCGGCGGGCTTCAGGTCAGATTTGTTGAAGTCGAAGAGCACGGCATCGTTCACGGTGATGCCGATTTTCCCCGCTTCTTCTTTCACCGTGAAAAGCTCAGCGGGTTTTCCTTTACGGATCTGAAACGCAGCCGTCACTTTGCCGACATTGTCGTCGTAATAGCCAGGTTTGCCGCCGAAGCCGGAGGCATCGCCGAATCCAAGAAACAGCCGCGTGGCCTTTTCCGGCACAACGAATTGGCGCGCCTGTCCGGGTTTTGGCCCAGTCATTCCGTCTCCGATAAGAAATACCTGTCGCAGTTGTGGCGAGAGCACAGCGAAGCCGTCGTTTTCGGTAAAGTCCAGGCGCTCGGGAGCCGGATCGGCGGGCTCAGTGTCGTCCAGAAAAACTCCCACCAGGAACATACTTTTCTTGTGATCAGCAACACCTGCGATTCCCTGAAACGAAACGATGTCTGTGCTGAAGGCTGAACCGCCCTCAGGGCCGTTGAAAGGGCCTCCTGGGCCGCAACAAGAGACCTTGCCCTCGAGATGCGAGAAGGTAAGAAGCTTGCTTCCTCCCGCCCGGAATTTGAAGACCGGCGGGAGCACGCCGGGGCCGCCGCCTCCGGGATCGGAAGGTTTAGCATGACCAGCGGCAAAGATATTGGCCCTGGCGTCAACCTGTGCCGTGCCTTTGCTGATGATCTGTGCGGATGCAGACAAGCCGATCGCCAAAAAGAATAGAACTGACAGCAGCCGGAAACGAAGTTTGATCATGTCAGATACATTCCCTAATCGGGATTTCCTTTTTTGGTCTTTAGAAACGGAGTGCATTATAACACTGTTCCTTCCGGCCTGGATTAAAAGGAGGTTGCCGATAAAATACCTGCTGCAGTTCCCGCGAGAGCGGTTAGAATCCCAGAGACTCAATCACTTAAATCTAGGCTCGTTCAAGATTTGCAATTTGCAAAAACTTGCGCGGGCAAAGGAGATTCACGTATGAGAGATTTACGTATGCGCCGAATCATGTCCAAAAACTTGGCATGGATTTTGGCGATGTTGATATCACCATGTTGGCTGATGGCGGGCGGGGGCGCCGCTGATGCCTCAGCCGCGAAGGCAGCTTCGGCAGAAGCCGCGCCTGCAGCCGAGCCGGCTATGCCTTCGGTTACGACGGTCACGACGGATCCTCTGATCCAGTTGTTGGCAACCAAGGGAATTCTCACCGCTGGCGAAGCGCAAAACATCATGAGCGCGCCTGCGGGGCAGATGCGCGACCGCCTTGTATTACTTTTGAAAGAAAAAGGTATTCTTTCGGAACACGATTTGAATGCCCTCAGCATGGGCGCATCAACGTATGCTGCCGATGCAGCTTCCAATGCCGCACCGATTGAAGAGGGGTTGACAACGCAAGCCACTGGTCCAACCGTGCCGCCTCCCTCCATCAAAGATGGACCAGTTTCTGCGGTTATTCCCGTGAGAGTTTTTCCGGTAGGGCTGCCACAAGAGCGCGAAGGTCTGATTCCAGCCATCCATCTGGGAGACAATATTCGCTTCCGTCCGTATGGAATTTTCCAGACCGGCGCTTCCTATGACACCGCGTCGCCTTACGGCAATGATTTTCCATTGCCCGGTTTCAACCCGATCGTGAACGGGCCCGACAAGTTGCCCGAGTTTCATTTACAGGCGCGTGCACTGCGTTTGGGAACCGATTTCGAATGGCTCGATATTGCTCCCAACGTGATCCTCACAGGAAAGTTCGAGATGGATTTTGCGGGGAACTTCGGTCGCTCCAACAATTCCACCTTCAATTCCATTCATGCCAATACGCCCCTGATCCGTGTTGCTTATGGCCGTATTGACTGGGCAGCCACCGATAAGACTTCGCTGCTAGCGCTGTTCGGACAAGATTGGACGCCATTTGGTTCTTCCACCTTGCCTGACCTGCTTGAATCCAACGGCCTGGGCTTTGGCTTTGGGACGCTCTACCAGCGCGCTCCGCAGATGCGTTTTGGCTTTAACCATAAATTCGGCAGTGATCGTGACTTCCAGATACAGCCTGAATTTGCCGTCGTTGACCCCGCATTTGCCGCCCAGCCTGCTGATCTCACCAGCCTTGGAAATGTGATTCCTGGTAATGAAGGCGTGGCCAATCAACTTGGATATGGAGAGCGTCAGGGCGCCGATTCACAAAGACCAGAGGTTCAGGCGCGCATCGTAACTCAATTCCAGCTCGATAAGGCGCCGAACGTGCCACCGGCGCAAATTATCTTCAGTGGAACGGAAGCAGAAAGGTCTGTTGTGGTGCTGGCCAACGCAGTACCGACACTTACTTTCGGTGCGAATCCTTTAGTGTTTAAGAACGCGTTTCCCAATGGCGTCCGGATCCATTCTCACCGCGACGGCTTCAGCGGTGAAGCCCAGCTTCCTACGCGGTGGTTCACGTTGATTGCGAAATACTACAGCGGCTCAGACCTGCGCGCCTACGGCGCCGGACAACTATTTGCATTGTTTAATAAGACCACTGGATTGACCTCAACCGCCACCGCGCAAAGCATCGATGGATCGGCGACGACGGTTTTTGGACTCTTGAATGGCGTTCCGGTCATCGCTCCTCAGCTCCCACCCCGGTCGCAGGGTGGATTTGTGAATCTGGGATTGCCCTTCTCTCGCTGGGTTGGGGCCAATTCTGAAGGGCGAAACTCCGGGTGGACGATGTATTTGCACTACGGCCGCGACCAGGCGCTTGCCCGCGACGTGCGCCGTGAAGGCGGCGGACGCCAGAACAGCGATGTTTCCTCCGCGCAACTGCAGTACAAGTTCAACCGCTTTATCACCTTCGCCTTTGAACAGTCGCTGTATCGCACCCGGGCAATTCCGCTCACTGCCACCGGCCTTTACCCCTCCTTCCAGGGAAGGCCGATGCGAGAGCTCAACGACGTCCGTTCCGAATTTGGCACGATCTTTACCTTCTAGCGCCAAAGTTGGATTGCGTATTTCCCCGGAGAAATCGGGTCCAAGCACCTGATTCTTTCCGGGGCTTTTCCCATCTGTCTTGCTTGCTTCCGAAAACATTCAAATTTGCAATTGGGCTAGAATAGAGCTACAACTCTCCTTGTGGTTTCTCTCATTCCGCAAAACGGACGTGTAACCACCGGATCGTAGAGCAGTATGCAATCGCGTGACGAAAAAATCTCTGGCGGCAAGCTGACCGCAATCCAATACATCATTCTGGCGATCTTCCTGGTGCTGGGCGGACGGCTCTGGCAATTGCAGGTTGCCCGCAGCGAAGAATACGATGCCCAGGCCGAGCGCAATCAAACGCGCACGGTTCCCATCCTCGCGCCGCGCGGCAAAATTTATGATCGCGAAGGCCGCTTGCTGGTGGATAACTATCCTTCATTTTCGGCGCTGCTGCTGCGCGATTATCCCCGCGATCTGAATCAGGACCTGCCGGTCATGGCGGCTGGACTGAATATGACGGTGAAAGACATCCAGGACAAGATGCGGCGGTTTGCCGCCGAACCCAAGTTTCGTCCTATGACGTTAAAAGACGACCTTACGCCGGACGAGCTGGCCTTTGTTGAATCCCACCGCAATGAACTGCCAGAGCTGGATGTGATTATGGCCAACCGGCGGCTGTATCCGCGCAACGGTTTTGCCGCCCATCTGATCGGCTATGTCGGCGAGGTAAGCGAACAGATGCTTGATAGTCCTGAGTATGAGCTGTATGAGGCGGGCGACGTGGTAGGGAAGTCTGGAATCGAGCAACAGTATAACGACATGCTGATCGGGCAGGATGGCTCTCGCCGCACGGTGGTCAACAGCCACGGCAAGGAGCTGAGACAGCTCGACCAGATTCCGCCGGTTCCGGGCAAGCCGCTAAAGCTGACCATTGATCTGGACCTGCAGATTGCCATGGAAGAGGCGCTGGAGGGACACAACGGCGCAATGGTGGCGATCAACCCACACAACGGCGAGATCCTGGCGATGGCCAGCCGGCCGACATTTGATCCAAATGCCTTTTCGGTCCGCATCTCGCGCGCGGAGTGGAACCGGCTTCTTACCGACCCAGCCAAGCCGCTTTTGAACAAAGCCATCCAGGCGCAGTTGTCTCCTGGCTCTGTTTTTAAGATCGTCATGTCGGTCGCCGGCCTGCAGGAAGGCATTGCCCAAAACATGCATGTCTATTGCGCTGGGGGAAAGGAATTTTACGGGCGTTTCTTCAAATGCGATGCCGTCCACGGCGATGTGGATATCAGCAAGGGTATTTATAAATCGTGCGATACATTTTTCTACACCCTGGGCGAAAGGCTGGGCATCGGCCGCATTGCAAAATATGCGATGGCGCTAGGCTTAGGGCAGAAGACCCATATTGACCTGCCGGAAGAAGCCAGCGGCATCATGCCTTCGGAAGAGTGGAAGATCAAGAACTTCAAGCAGAAGTGGTATGCCGGCGAGACCATCTCGGTCAGCATCGGGCAGGGAGGCGTGATTGTTACTCCGATCCAATTGGCGCGCACCATTGGAGGTATTGCCATGGGCGGCGTGCTGCACCGTCCCCATGTAGCCTTTCCCGATCAACTTCCCGATCAGTATAAGCAAGTCCTGGCGCAATACCCTGACGAGGTTGATATTCCGATCGATCCCAAAAACGTGGAGATCATCACCGACGCTATGGCGGGAGTAACCGGTCCTCAGGGTACGGCGGCGGCGGCACATCTTGAAGGCGTAGACTTCGCGGGCAAAACGGGCACAGCACAGACGATTAGCAACGAGGCCCGCAAGAAGCTCAAACTCAGCGCCAATCAATTCAAAGACAACGGCTGGTTCGTTGGCATGACCCCGCGGCGCAATCCTGATATTGTTGTCGCCGGCGTCGTGGAGTCGGGCGGCTGGGGCGCGAGCACCGCACCGCTGGTCGCCCAGGTGATCAAAGCCTACGTTGACAAGCAGAGAAAACATCCGACGCAAGTGGTCGAATCCGGCAAGCCGCCGGAGATGACCGGCATCTGGAGCGCGCCCGACAAAGACAGCGTCAGCGGGGAGCGTCTGCAAGCCGCGCGGTTCGTGCTGCCAGCGTCTCCAACTCATCTTACAAACATGTGGACAGTATGCCCACAAGACAGCCGGCGAGACGCCGAGGCTACAGCACAGCAGGCTGTGCCACACAAGTTTTGTCCCCATCAACTGTTTGCAACTGCACTTCCCGGGAGCGGAGAGGAATGAAGAAGTTTGTCTCCCCGCGGGATTTTGATTGGGTCTTACTCCTCCTGGTGCTGCTGATCTGTGCGCTGGGTGTGATGGAGATTTACAGCGCAACCATGTCCACCAAATTCGCCGATGTGCACATGCACATCAAACAGATCTACTGGATCCTGGGGGGGCTGGCTTTCATGTTGCTGGTCAGCCTGATTAACTACGAAGTCCTGCTCGACAGTGTGCATTGGATGTACATCGCGGCGATTATTTCCCTGATGGCTGTGCTGGTTTTCGGGCAGAAATATCTGGGCGCGAGGCGCTGGATTCGGTTGCCGGCGGGGGTCCATTTTCAGCCTTCCGAATGGGTGAAGCTGATTCTGATCCTGGCTATGGCCAAGTATTTCAGCGACTTGCGGCAGCGCGAGGCTTCACTAGCAGATGTGGTGAAGGCCGGGTTGTTGGGCGGTATCCCCATGTTGCTGGTGCTGGCGCAACCCGACCTGGGAACCGCCCTGACTTATATTCCCATTCTGGTGATGGGATTGTTTCTGGGGGGGATCCAACTTAAACACGCCGCTGCCATTATCCTGATTGGTGCGGCGTTGGCGGTGCCGGCGTTTAAACACCTGAAACCCTATCAAAAAGCGCGTCTCACCAGCTTTCTCCATCCGGCCGCCGACTCGCAGGGAAAAGGTTATCAGGGCGAGCAGTCGGTGATTGCGGTGGGAGCGGGAGGGATCAAGGGCAAAGGTTTTGGCAAGGGGTCGCAGACCCAGAACTCATTTCTACCTATCCCGCAAACGGACTTCATCTTTGCGGCTTTCTCGGAGGAGCACGGATTTGTGGGCGCGGTCGGCCTGCTGCTGCTATACTTTATAGTGCTGATGCGTTTGGTCCATAATGCGCAAACCGCCCCTGACCGGGCAGGCGCAATTGTGATTTTAGGTGTAGTGGCGGTTTTGACCTTTCACATTCTGGTCAACGTCGGCATGGTGGTCGGCTTGATGCCGGTTACCGGAATTCCTTTGCCGCTCATGAGTTACGGCGGATCGTCTTTGCTGTTTACGTTCCTGGCGCTGGGAATTGTTATGAATATTCGCATGCGCCGCTTTGTCAACTAGAATGAAAGTTACCGGGCCATTGGTCCTGGTAATTTTCGAGAAAAACGGCTGGAGAGGCTGCAGAGAAACTCTTGTGAAAGACGTTCTTGCGGCCTGTGAAGCTGTGAGCCGGCCAAGTAAGAGCCGGCAAAAAACCAAAATTAAGCGTGCTGCCCCACGTTGAGAGGGCAAATCCGGTGAACCGAGGGGAACCGGAGTTTTGAAAGATTGAGCGACTTAAGTTGCGCTCTGAGGTTGGTAACGGCCCCGTTCGAGTAAGTTTCAAGTTCAGGCCCTTGAGCTTGAAATGATTTGGAGTTACCTGGGAAATGCATCCTGGGAAACTTGAAAATGAAGACGGAGTGGCCACAACTTTGAGTGAGCGCCTGATAGGTGCAAAGATTTTACAATCTGTTATCAGCTCTCTGCATACATCTGTCCGGCAGGCTCCCTAGAGCCAACCGGTGAAATGAATACTCTCGCCCAGTCTCTTCAGACTTTCGTTCGAATCGTCGGTACCGGCAAATCCTGCTTCCACCACAGAAGAGGCAGGCCGGAGAGTACATGTCCAAAGAATTATTTGTTTCTTCCACTCCTCATGAAACCAAGGTTGCCGTTGTTGAGGAAGATCAGCTTAATGAAATTTATTTTGAACGCGAAAACGAATACACGCTGGCTGGTTCCATTTACAAAGGCCGCGTAACCCGGGTTTTGCCCGGAATGCAATCGGCTTTCGTAGAGATCGGTTTGGAGCGCGACGCTTTTCTTTACGTCACAGACTTTTTTGAACCTCAGGAAGAGGAAGGCGATGAAAGTTTTGAGGCCATTCCCGCCGAGGATGCATCTCGCGGCCGGCGCCGATTCGAGCGTCCTGCTCACGAGCGTCCTGCCGCCCAATCGGAAGGCGCGGCTGAGTCACATAGCGAAAACGGGGAAGTTGAGACGTTTGCCGGCGACGAAGCAGAACATTCAACCACTCAATTTGTCCGTGACGAAGATCCAAATCCGAGTGAAGTAGTAGAAGAAGAAAATCAAGCCCAGGCCACGGCCACTGAGCGGCCGCATCAGGCTGCGGCTCGAGAGACCCTGCCGGGCGAGACGCATGGCGGTCACGAACGCGGTTCCGGCGATCGCGATTCCAGTGAACGCCGTCCCTTTGGGCGCCGGCGGCGTGGACGCCGAGGGCGCGGGTTTCCGGACTCCAAATTCGATTCCCGCAATGCCGCCCGGCAGAGGTCGCAAGACGAGAAGCCGCATGGTCCTCCCGCCGGTTATCAGCCCATTATCCTGCCCGGGGAAAGTATCTCCAAATACCGCAACATGGCCGAGGCTCAGACGACGCGGCCGGTAACAGCTCAGCCGGTAGCAGAACCTGCGACGCAGGAGGAGCACGCAGCGGCAGAGGAGCACAGCATTACCGCCGCTCCCGATCATGAAACCGCTGAGCTTGAGACACGTGATTACACAAGACGTAATTTCGGAACGCGTGATTACGAAAGGTATGATTACAAAACAGCCGCGTTGCCGGTGGAGAAGACTGAAACCAGCCATGAGATCGCGGCAAGCGAAAGCGCGCCGGCTCCTGCCTCCACTCACGAAGAAATTGAGACCAGCGAGCCGGAGGCGGACTACGAAGAGGTAAGCCGTCGCGACACGGAAGAGATTGACGTAGCCGCCATCCTGGACAAACACCGGCGCGAAATTGCGGCCGAGCGAGCCTCAGAACAAGCAGCGCGTTCCAGCCAGCTTTCCCAGGGGCCTGAAACAGCGGGCGTCGAATCCCACAGACCTGAGTCGCGCTTTGGTTTAATGCCCGGCTTGGTGGAGGAAGAGGAGATCGAAGAAGAAGAGATGGACCAGCCTTCACTCCTGCATGCCTTTGAAGACGACGAATACGAGGACTTTGAAGAGGAGATGCTGGACCGGGTGGAGACAAAAGAGCAGGGTTACGCCGCTCCAGGGCAGCAGTCCAGGGAAGCGTCACCCACTGTTGAAGCTGAAGCTTCGTCTGCAGCGGAGCATGTGGAGAGCCGCAGTTCCGAAGACGAGGAAGAAGAAGAGGATCTGGGGCCCGATGCAGCGGTCGAGGCAGAGATGCAAGCTGCCGGCGGCGAAGAGCTGATTGAAACTGAGGAGTATGAGGAGGCCCCCGCCGGAGACGAAACCGAGACCCGCGCTGAAACGCGTGGACCTTCAGGATACCAGCAGAAGGTCGGCTTTGATCGTGGCCGGCGCCGGCGGCGTGGAGGCGGACGGCGTCCGCGACCCCACGGCGGCGGTGGAGGCAAGCGCTTTTATCGGGCGCCATTGCCGCAGATTTCTGACCTGCTGAAAGAAGGGCAGGAAATCCTGGTACAGATTGCCAAAGAGCCCATCG
>Ga0209166_10002837_pt1 | contig 12802 bp, 11 predicted proteins | sample Coa_R1_3_FD_187151 | JGI IMG/M metagenome (GOLD analysis project Ga0209166, IMG submission 187151) | Surface soil microbial communities from Centralia Pennsylvania, which are recovering from an underground coalmine fire - Coalmine... | ecosystem: Environmental > Terrestrial > Soil >... | reverse complement strand
TGCTGAATAGCGCGATTGTCGGTTGACCTTCAGCGTCTCTCCGTACTCTGAGAACTCCAATGTAGCGGGCGATCTTTAGATCGGCAGACCCGTACTTTCGGGTTCGAAGAAGTGTGCCGCCGCAAAACGGCGACTAAGCGAGAAGCGAGTGACAGACGAGCGATTCAAGATCTTTACGGGTACCGCCAATCCGGTATTGGCCAAGTCCATCTGCGGGCATTTGGATGTGCCGCTGGGGCAAGCCAAGCTCGATCGCTTCAGCGATGGTGAGATTTATTTTCAAATTCTAGAAAACGTGCGCGGCGCCGACGTATTTGTCGTGCAACCCTGTTCCTTTCCGGTGGACAGCCACCTGCTCGAGCTGCTGCTCATGATCGATGCTTTCAAACGCGCTTCCGCCTGGCGTATCACCGCCGTGCTCCCGTATTACTGCTATGCCCGGCAAGACCGCAAAGACAAGCCCCGGGTTCCGATATCCGCCAAGCTGGTCGCGGACCTGCTCGAAACCGCCGGCGCCAGCCGCGCGCTGACGCTTGATTTGCACGCGCCGCAGATTCAGGGCTATTTCGACGTGCCAGTGGATCACTTGTACGGCTCGCCCGTGCTGGTCGAGTATTTCCGCCACATGAAGCTGCCGAACCTCACCGTCGTTTCTCCCGATGCGGGCGGTGTGGAGCGCGCCCGCGCTTTCGCAAAGAAACTCGATGCGCCCCTGGCCATCGTGGACAAACGCCGCGTGGACATGGACGTGACCGAAGTGATGAACCTCATCGGGGACGTCAAAGGCCGCAGCACCTTGATCGTGGACGACATTATTGACACCGCGGGCACGCTGGTGAAAACCGCCGACGCGCTGATCCGCGAAGGCGCCACCCAGGTCTTCGCCGCCTGCACCCACGCCGTGTTTTCCGGCCCGGCCGTGGAGCGCATCGTGAAGTCCAAAATCGCCGAAGTGGTGGCCACGGATTCCGTGCCCCTCTGCGAAGCCGCCAAGGGCGTCAAGAAGATCAAAATTTTGAGTGTCGCGGAACTGCTCGCCCGCGGCATTCGTTCGATTCACGAGGAGACTTCAATCAGCGAGCTGTTTATTTGAGATTCTCCGGCGCGCAGTTCCGCCGGAAGTGATTCCAGGAAGGGAAAGAAGCTATGGCTCAGATCATTGTTGAAGGCGCGCCCCGCGCCACACGGGGCAAAAACGAAGCGCGGCGTTTGCGCGTTTCCGGAAAGGTTCCCGCCACGCTGTACGGCGGCAGAGGCGAAGTGCTTTCGCTCGCCGTGAACACCAAGCAGGTCACCGCGATTCTCCGCTCCGAATCCGGCCACAACACGTTGTTCCAGGTGAACCTCGGCGGCAAGCAGGAACCCGCGATCGTGAAGGATTGGCAGGTGGATCCCGTCACCGGGAATCTGCTTCACGTGGACCTGCTCCGCATCGCCATGGACGTCCGGATGAAGGTCAAAGTTCCCGTGCACACCTTCGGCGAACCTTCCGGCGTGAAGGTTCAGGGGGGCGTGTACGAGGTCGTCACGCGCGAAGTCGAAGTCGAGTGCTTGCCCGCGGACATCCCCACCGAATTCAAGGTGGACGTCAGCGGCCTCGCGTTGAACCAGAGCCTGCGCGCCGGCGAGCTTCCGCTGGACACCAAAAAGCTCAAGCTGCTGACCGATCCGCAAACGGTTCTCTCTCACGTCGTCACTCTGCGTGCCGAGGAAGAAAAGCCGGTCGAAGCCGCGGTTGCCACCGTTCCGGCCGAGCCCGAAGTCATCAAGAAGGGCAAGAAGGAAGTCGAAGGCGAAGAAGGCGAGGAAGGCGCAAAGGGCGGCGAGAAGCAGGAAAAGACGGAAAAGAAGAAGTAGTTCTTTTCCGCTTGCCACGCGCCATACATCATGCGGCTCATCGTCGGCCTCGGCAATCCTGGCCCGGAGTATCAGTGGACGCCGCATAATCTTGGTTTTCTCGCCGTGGATGAAATCGCGAATCGCGCTTCCATCCGCGTCGAGCGGCCCGAAGGCAAGGCCCTGGTAGGTTTGGGAAAAGTGGCCGGGGAAGAAGTAATCCTGGCCAAGCCGCAGACTTACATGAATCTCAGCGGGATTAGCGTTCGCGACCTGCTGGAAAAGTACGAACTCGGCCCCGAGGATTTGCTGGTGATGTGGGACGAGCGCGATCTGCCGTGGGGCATGATTCGCCTCGGCGAAAGCGGCAGCCCGGGAACGCACAACGGCGCGAAATCCGTCAGTAGCGTCGTGGGCACACAGGAATTTTCGAGGCTGCGGCTCGGTTGCGGCCCCGATCATCCAGTCGGCGATTTGGCGGCCTACGTACTGCGGCCGATGAAGAAAGCCGACCTGGAAGCGGCCAGCGAAATGGTGGCCGCGGCGGGCGACGCGGTGGAACTGATTCTGACCGAGGGAATCGCCGCCGCCATGAACAAGTACAACCGGCGCGTCCCGCCGGCCGAGGAAACTTTGTAAGTGTCATCCCGAGCGCATCCGACAAGGATGCGCGAAGGATCTCACCCGAACCGGTGAGCAAGGTTCGTAACGATTTTCCCGGGCCCAGCGCCCGGAACAGGAAGAAACGAGGTCATCATGGAAGAACGTTTGTACGATCTGATTTTCATCGCCCGCCCGGCAACGCCGGAAGACGAAATCAAGAAAGTCCTCACCACCATCGAGCATGCCGTCGCCGAAAAGGGCGGCAAGATCGAAAAGACCGAGCACTGGGGCACGCGCAAGCTCGCCTACAAAGTCGCCAAGCACCGCGAAGGCATTTACGTCTACCAGCAGGTGCGCACCAACCACGGTGAACTCGTTCACGAAATCGAACGGCGCCTCGGCGTGCAGGACTCCATCATCAAGTATCAGACCGTGCGCCTCGACGAAGAGCTGAAGCGCCAGAAGAAGCTTTCGCACAAGCGCGAGCTGCGTGCCGCCCGCCGTCCGCGCCGCGTGACGCAACCACCGGTTCCTCCGGCCCCAGCCGAACAGACCGCCGGCGCCGCCTAGCACCTGGAGTGGCGGCCTTCAGGTCGCCAAGTTTTCCGAAGTAGTGGCCGGCGTTCGGACTGGCCAGAGTTCTGAACCGAATTTCGATTTGCCACATTGGAAAGGTAGGAAGTTATGTCAGAGGAACAGAAACCAGTGCAAGCCGCACCTCCCCCGGCGCCAGCAGCCGCGGAAGGCGGCAATGCGCCCGCAACCCCAGCCGCACCCGCAGCTCCCGCGCATCGCAGTGAAGGCGGCGCTCCCCCTCGCCGTGAGGGCGGGCACTCGCATTCCGGTCCCCGCCGTGAAGGTGGTCCTGGCGGCGGACGCCGTGAAGGTGGCCCCGGAGGTCCCGGTGGAGGTCCCGGCGGTCCGCGCCGGGGCAAGCGCCAGTATTTCCGCAAAAAGAAAGTCTGCAAGTTCTGTGTCGAGAAGATGGACTTCATCGACTACAAGCGCGCCGACATTCTTTCGCAATTCGTGCAGGAGCGCGGCAAGATTCTCCCGCGCCGCATGACCGGCGTCTGCGCGCGTCACCAGCGCTGGCTCGGGGTAGCCATCAAGCGCGCCCGCAACATCGCCCTGCTTCCGTTCGCCGGCAGCGCCGCAGGCGCATCAGCACCTCGCGCCGTCGAAGCGCCCAAGGCCCCGGTAGCATAGGCATTAGCTTGTGCGGCCCAGGTAGCAAGACTTTGTAGGGGCCGGGCTAGCCCGGCCCTCTTAAGACACCCGATGTAGCGGTGATCGCTTGTGGTGAGCGAAGCGAACCATCAGGTCGCCAAATTTTGAAGCAACAGGTTTTCCGAAATTTTCAGGAGCGAGTCATGCAGATCATTCTTCAAGAAGACGTAGAAAAACTCGGCCACCGCGGCGACGTCGTCACCGTCAAGTCCGGCTACGCCCGCAATTTCCTGCTGCCCAACAAAATCGGCATCGAAGCCACGGCGGGTAACATGAAAGCGCTCGAGCGTATTCGCGGCTCCCTGGCCAAAAAAACCGCCACCGAACTCGACGCCGCCAAAAAGCAGGCCGAGTTGCTCAGCGGCGTCTCCGTCAAGTTCCACCGCAAGACCGGCGAGAACGACCAGATGTTCGGCTCTGTCACCACCGGCGACATCGCCGAAGCCCTCAAGGCGCAGAGCTTCGAAGTGGACAAGCGCCAGGTGCAGCTCGCCGATCCCATCAAGACCATCGGCGAATTCCCGGTCACCATCAAAGTCTTCCGCGAGGTCACCGCGGAAATCAAAGTTCACGTCGAAAAAGAAGTCTGACCTCGGCACCCGACCTCGCGTATTCCCGGGGCACGCTCCTTCGTGCCCCTCTTTTTTTGGTGTGCGCCAGCAATGCTGCCGCTTTTAACAAACGCAACAGCTCCTCCCAAACGAATCTGCGTGCCACAACTTCTTGAGTTCCGTCGCTTTCTTTTCCCGCAAAAAAGTTTTCCGACATTATCCTCACGATTCACAGGCACTCTAATTGACGCCCGCTCGAGTTCCGCGCACACTTCCTCTCACAACTTCGGCTCAGGGGATCTTCCGCCGGAAATAAAAATCTTCACTTGCCTTCCCGCGGTTGTCGTGATACCTATAGCGAAGGAAAAGCGAACATATTTCGAAAGGTTTGGCTGTCCCTATGCCCGCTGATTCCACTCTCGAACGCCCCCTTCCCTCCAACCTCGACGCGGAGCGTTCCATTCTTGGCGCTATCCTCCTCGATAACAACGCCCTCAATGCGGCCATCGAGGCACTGAAGCCCGACGATTTTTTCATTCCGCAACACCGCAACATTTTTACCCGCATGATCGCCCTTGGTGAAGCCCAACAGGCGATCGATCTCGTCACGCTGACCGAGGAGCTGCACCGGCGCAGCGAGCTTGACGCGTCCGGCGGCGCGCCCTATCTCGCGTCCCTTGTTGACGGCATGCCCCGCGTCTCCAACATCGAGCACTACGCGCGCATCGTCAAGGAAAAGGCGATGCTGCGGAACCTGATCCACGCCACGCACAACATCCAGCAGCGCGCCTTCGAAGGTGAAGACGGCGCCGACGCCATTCTCGACAACGCCGAGTCCAGCATTTTCGCCATCGCCGAAGACCGCGTCAAAGCCGGCCTCATCCCGGTCAAAGACATCGTCCGCGACAATTTCGAACGGCTCGAAAAGATCTTTCGGGAAGGGAAGAGCGTCACCGGCATCTCCACCGGCTACGGCGAACTCGACAAACTCCTCTCCGGCCTGCAGCCTTCCGAACTCATCATTCTGGCCGCGCGCCCGTCGCAGGGAAAAACCGCGCTCGCGCTGAACCTAGCGGAAAACATCTCTATCCGCGGCGGCCTCCCGTGCGCGCTCTTCAGCTTGGAAATGTCCAAGGAATCTTTGCTGCAACGCATGGTCGCCTCTGTCGCCCAGGTCGACGCTCACAAATTCCGCTCCGGCCACCTCAGCCGCGAAGACTGGCGCCGCATGACCGAAGCTCTCGGCACCATTTCCTCCGCGCCGCTCTGGGTGGACGACGCCGGCTCCACCAGCGTTCTGGAAATCGGCGCCAAGGCTCGCCGTCTGAAGCGCGACAAGGGCCTCTCCCTCGTCATCGTCGACTATCTCCAGCTCATCACCGCCCGCGGCCGTTTCAGCTCCCGCCAGGAAGAAGTCGCCAGCATCTCCCGCGGCTTAAAAGGCCTCGCGAAGGAACTTCAAATTCCCGTCCTCGTTCTCAGCCAGCTTACCCGCGCCCCGGAGCGCGAAGAGCGCGGCCCGCAACTCTCCGACCTCCGCGAATCCGGCGCCATCGAGCAGGACGCCGACGTGGTCATGTTCATCTACCGCCCCAACTTCTTTAACTTGAACGCAACGCCCGAAGAGCGCGACATGGCCGACATCCTTATTGCCAAGCAGCGCAACGGCCCCACGGACAAAGTTAAATTCGTTTTCCGCAGCCGCCTGACCCGTTTCGAAGAAGCCGCGCCGGACGCCTTCTCGCAATTCTCCGGCGGCGACGAGCACTAGCGGAGGACTTGGTCGCAGCCGCCGGATAAGTTTCTCATCCGTTTCGTTGACTTACTCTGCTGGGCTCTTTACAATGCGCCAGAATGTCAGATTCGTCCTCCCTCATCGGTCAAACCGTATCTCATTATCGAATCGTCGAAAAGCTCGGCGGTGGCGGCATGGGCGTGGTGTACAGGGCAGAAGACACCCGGCTGCACCGAGCTGTCGCCCTGAAATTTCTTCCCGACAACGTGGCTCGGGACGCGCAGGCCTTGATTCGCTTCCGGCGTGAAGCGCAAGCGGCGTCGGCCCTCAATCACCCGAATATCTGCACCATCTACGACATCGGCGAAGAAGACGGCCAGGCTTTTATCGCCATGGAATGCCTGGAAGGAAAAACCCTTAAGCACATCATCAACGGCCGCCCGCTGGAGTTGGAGACGCTCCTCACCATTGCCATAGACATCGCCGACGCCCTCGATGCCGCGCATTCCAAAGGCATCGTTCATCGCGACATCAAGCCGGCAAATCTTTTCGTTACCGACCGCGGCCACGCCAAAATTCTCGACTTCGGCCTGGCGAAAGTCGGCTCGGAAAAATCCGCCGCCACCACCTTGGAATCCCTGGCAACCCAGGGTGTGGACACCGCGCAGCTGACCAGTCCGGGCAGCACCATTGGCACCGTCGCTTACATGTCCCCGGAACAGGCCCGCGCGAAGGATCTCGACTCCCGCACCGATCTTTTTTCCTTCGGCGCCGTGCTCTATGAGATGGCGACCGGCCAGCTCCCCTTTCGCGGGGAGAGCACGGCCATCATCTTCGACGCCATTCTGAATCGCGTGCCGATTCCACCCGTCCGCCTGAATCCCGAGCTCCCGCCTGACCTGGAACGCATCATCAGTAAAGCACTCGAAAAGGATCGCGCCCTCCGCTACCAGCACGCATCTGACATTCGAGCCGACCTCAAGCGGCTCCAGCGGGACACCAGTTCGTCGCGTATTCCAGTCGCGGAATTCGCGGATCGCGCGCCTTCCTCTTCCTCGGGTTCCAGTGCTCCGGCCACGGGGTCCGGTGGCGTACCTGCCGCGGCAAGCTCCGGGAATGTAGTTCCGGCCGCAGCGGCTAGCCGCGGCAAGGGCCTCCTGATCGGGCTATCGGTTGGGGTGGTGGTCATGGCAATCGCGGCGTTCGGTTTCTACAAGCTTGGCAATCGCAAGTCCACCCTGAATCTTCAGGATCTGGAAATAACGAAGCTCACGCAAAGCGGCAAAGCCTCCGGTGTTGCCATCTCTCCCGATGGGCAGTACGTGGTGTATGTATTGACCGATGGAGAGAAGCAAAGCCTGATGGTTCGCCAGGTCGCCACGGGGAGCGACGTCCAGGTGCTTCCAGCTGACGTCATCGTGATCTACGGCCTTACGTTTTCCCCCGACGGCGTGTACATTTACTTCACCGCCTCCACCAAGGAAAACAATCTCTTCAGTTCGCTCTACAAAATGCCCGTGCTTGGCGGATCCCCCACTGAAGTCATCCGGGACATTGATACCGGCATCAGTTTTTCGCCGGACGGCAAGCGCTTCGCATTCCTGCGCGGCGTTCCGACCCAGGGAAGCGTCAATCTCCTGCTGGCGAACACCGATGGCACCGGCGAGCATCTGCTGCTAAGCAAGCCGGGTAGCGTGAACCCTTTCGCGATGTTGCGTCCCGCGTGGTCTCCGGATGGCAAGACCATCGTCTACACGGTTTATGAGGCGGCCAACCGGCAAACCCTGTATGCCGTGTCGCCAGAGGATGGCTCCGCGCGCTCACTCTATTCCACGCTCGACGAATTGGGATTGCCCGAGTGGGTTCCAGACGGTTCTGCTCTGCTGATTCCAATTCGTGAACGAGGCCCCGTAAGTCGCGGCCAGCTCTGGAGCGTTTCCTTTCCCGCGGGAGAAGCGCATCGTCTCTCCAACGACCTGACTAACTACAGCCTTGCCTGGCTGGACCTTTCCCGGGACGGTTCCTCGCTGACCACGATTGAAAACAACCGAACTTCCGATTTATGGGCGCTGCCAGCGGGCGATTCTGCGCGCGCGAAGCAACTTACCTCTGGGGGGCCTCCGATCGCCTACGTGACTTCGCTCGGAAAAGACCGCCTCTTTTACCAGACGGACAATCGCGATCTGTATTCCATTTCCGTGGAGGGCGGCAATCCTACTCAATTGGTTGCCAGTGACCAGCATGTTGGCTTCGCTTCGGGTTGCGGCGATGGCAAGCACATCGTTTACCGCAAAGTGGAGAACGAGCAGGCCAACCTCTGGCGGATGGATGCGGATGGCAAGAACCCCGTGCAATTGACCCACGAAAAATCCGTTGCGATTCCCCTGTGTTCCCCGGACGGGCAGTGGGTCACGTATCAGGACCGCAACGAAGTCGTCACCTCCATCATTCCCGTCGATGGGGGAACCCCGCGTCCACTCCAACTTCCGAACCTTCCCATGGGGTTCACCTGGCTCTCGCCGGACGGGAAGCAGGTTCTTTACAATTACCAGGATCCTGCCCACCTGCAGGCTCGCGTCCGCGTAAACGTGGTGGCGATTGAAGGTGGGCCATTGAAGTATTCCTTCGAACGTATGATCGGCGCCGGTGGCTACCAGTGGTCGCCCGACGGACATGGATTCGACTTCCCGGTGACCCGCGGAGGAATCTCCGACATGTGGCGTCAACCGCTAAGCGGTGGTCCGCCAAAGCAGTACACGCACTTTGCTTCCGGACTCATCTACAACTTTGCCTGGGCGGGAGATGGTAAAACCCTGGTGCTCACCCGTGGCACCCGCACTGCCGACATCATCCTGCTGAAAGCGAACAAGAAGCCGAGGTGATCTCCGGCGTGGTTGGCGCCCTGGACAACAAGCGATCCATAGCGCCGGGCAAGAACAAGAGCACCAATGGTGGCCACTGCTGCGCTCGGGATGGGTGTCTCGAAAGCGGATCGGTTTCTTACTTGACACAGTGAGTCAGCGCGACCACAGTCCCCCCAATTCAACCCGAGCTCCCCTGTTCCTAACCCATCGTATCCCGCTGTCCTATAAGGAGTTGGTCAGTTGGCTGGAATCGGTGGCTCCCCACGGTTGGCATCGCGATTGCTCTTTCCCCGGGTGTTGTCGTTCTCGCGTGCGGTGTTGCATCCTGGGTTTTCGCCGTTGCGCGGGAATGCCGTACACTAGATATTCAGGAATTTTCATGTCCCGCAGAGATAAAAATCAGAGTTCACCGGAATTTATCGGCCGCCCCGTCTGGGCGGAAGTTTCGCTTTCCGCGCTTACTGGAAATTTCCGCGCCATCCGGGATTATGTGAACCCGTCCGGCGAAAAGCGGAAGACACCGCGCAAAGTTCTCTGCATCGTCAAAGGCAACGCCTACGGCCACGGCGGTGCGCCCGTCGCTAAAGCTCTCGAAAAGGCTGGCTCGGATTGGTTCGGTGTAGCCTCCGCCAGCGAAGGCATCGAAATCCGCAAGGCCGGCGTTCGCACTCCGATTCTGGTGCTCGGAGGATTCTGGCCCGGCGAGGAAAAAAATCTTCTCCAACACAATCTGACGCCGGCGATTCATCGCTGCGAACAACTTCTGGCATTCGAAGCCGCCGCCACAAAGCTGCGCAAGAAAAATGTTTCCGTGCAGCTGAAAATTGACACCGGCATGAACCGCCTCGGCATCATGCCGAAAGATGCCGATTGTTTCGCACGCCAGCTTGCGAAGTGCAAGCACGTGCGGCTGGCCGGCACCTTCACCCATCTCGCTTCTTCGGAAGTTTTGACCGACACGGAACTCGGCCACCAGACCAGGCAGCAGCTCGATCGCTTTTACTCCACCGTCGAGCGCCTCCGCACCCTCGGCGCCGATCCCGGCATCCTCCACATCGCGAACAGCGCCGCCATCGCAGCGCGCCCAGAGACCTGGGCCGACATGGTCCGCCCGGGCGCGATTCTCTATGGTTATCATCCCGGCTTCGATCCGCCGGAACGCCGCACCGAATTCGAAAAAAAATTGCCCCTGCGCCCTGTAATGAGTCTCCGCGCCCGGCTGATGAGTGTCCGCTCGATTGCCCCCGGCGAAGCCGTCGGCTACGACGCCACCTGGGTTGCGCAGCGCCCGTCGCGCATCGCCGTTCTCTCCGCCGGTTATGCCGACGGCGTCCACCGGTCGCTTGGCAATCGCGGCGTGCTCTACATTCGCGGCCACGCCGCACCGATGATCGGCATCGTCTCGATGGACGTGGTCATGCTCGATGTCACCGATGTTCCAGAAGCGGCGGTTGGCGATGTCGCCACGCTCTACGGCACCGACGGCAACGACGTCTATCCTGCCAACGTAGTCGCCCGCAGCATTGGCACCGTCACCTCTGATCTAATCAGCGGCGTCAGCCAGCGCGTCCCGCGTTTCTATCTCCCCTGAAATCCAAATCTGCACCTGCATACTCGGACTTGACGTAACGCTAATTCAAGAGTATACAGTCCATCACGTAACCTGCTCCGGCAGGAAGGGCTCTTTCCCCAGTCTGCCTTCTTTGCTCCCATGCACCACGGAGCGGTTTATCGTATGCCGTACCGTGAGGTCCTATGAACGGTCCAGGGTCCAGGCCAGCCGGCAGTCCGCTCCCAGATTCATCGCTCTACAGCTCCGTCCCCACCCCAAGTTCGCGTGGTCTGCTCAGCCAGGAATGGGATTTCTGGGTAATCCGGTGCGCCCTGGTCGGCGCTTCTATTGGTCTCAGCTTCGCTCTGCATCCGTTCAATTTCCACGGTCTTCCTGCCGCCGGCCTCGGCTTCTTCATCGCCATTGTAATTCTCCTCGCCGAATTAAGACTTCGCCATGCAGAGATCAGCGGCCTGGTGGGAGGCGTGATCGGCACCGTCCTGGGCCTGCTCGCGTCCCTCCTCGTCACCCTCATTGTTTCCCGCACCTCGGAAGCCGAACCCACCAAGTCCTTCGTCGAATTCGCTTCGCTGCTCTCGCTCGGCTACCTGGGGCTGGCAATCGGCACGCGGCGGGGTCGCGACGTGCGCCCTTTCCCGTTACCTACGCAGGGGAATGTCGCTGTGCCCCAGCCTCCCCCCTCGCTGATGAAGCTTGTGGACACCAGCGTCCTGATCGACGGCCGCATCGCCGACATCTGCGAAACTCATTTTCTGGACGGCTGCTTAGGCCTGCCCCGCTTCGTTCTTCACGAGCTGCAGATGGTCGCCGATTCTTCCGATTCCCTGAAACGCCAGCGCGGCCGCCGCGGCCTGGAAGTCCTGCAGCGCATGCAGAAAATGCCCGGCCTCGAAATTCGCGTGTTGGACGACGATGTCTCCGGCACGCCTGGAGTGGACCAGAAGCTCGTTGAACTGGCGCGGCGCACCGGCTCCAAAATTGTCACCAACGATTACAACCTCAACAAGGTGGCGCGCGTCCAGAATATCCCCGTGCTGAATATCAACGAGCTGGCCAACGCTCTGAAGCCCGCCGTGCTTCCCGGCGAGTCCATGCGCGTCCTTATTCTGCGGGAAGGGAAAGAACCCACACAGGGTGTGGCGTATCTCGATGACGGCACCATGGTCGTCGTGGACGGCGCGCGCCGCCTGATCAATCGCACCGTTGAGATCCTCGTCACGTCCGTCCACCAGACGCCCGCCGGCAAAATGATATTCGGCCGCCTCGACGATCGAGCCGACTCAGGCTCCGTCCGTGCTGCCGCTGCTGGCGCCAACGCTGTGGGCACTCGCACCGAATCCGCCATCGGCGGAAACGGTCACACGCTACGCCAGCGTACCGAACCCTCCGCCGCGATCGACCCGCCCGCCGTCAATCCCTACCCGGACACCGACGCCATGTAGGGCCCCTTTTGAGTGCGGAAGCGCCGCTTCCGCTTTTACGGAGTAATCTCCGACTCCAAACTCACTATTTCGCACCACTCTGGTAGGCCAAGCACGCCAATCGCCGTTCACCCAATTCCTGATTGTTCCGAGTTCCCGCAACCTTACGTCCCAGCGTCCAGCCCCAAGTCCTCTTTTTCCTGATGCAGGAACTCCTGCAGCACCTCCACAACCAGTGCATGGTCATCCCGCTGCGGCAAACCGGAAACCGCAATCGTCCCCACGCAACCCGTTCCCGCTAGGAGAATCGGGAAACACCCGCCATGCGGCGCAAAGTCCTTCAGCTCCAGCCCGGTAGCCGCATGCAAAGTCGTATGCGCCCGCTCATATTTCAACCCGACAGCATACGAACTCCGCTGGTACCGCATCACCACGTTGCGCTTGCGCCGGATCCAGTGCCAATTGTCCGGCGTAATCCCTGCCATCGCGTAGGAGAACAGCGGCATGCCATGCAGTTGAATGTCGATGGCGACGGAAACCCTCCGTTTTTCCGCCGCGGCCTTGAGCGCGGACCCAATCGCCCAAGCCGCCTCCGCATCAAAGTGCTTAAATTGCAGCCGCTTCTCCTGCAACGCTATCTTTTCCAGATCCTGATCGATGCTCATGATTTATCCGCCCCGTAAAATGCCAATCGTACGGAATCTCCTCACAAAGATTCCGTATCATAACGCGAATCTCTTACCACCATTCAACTAGCCGGCATTTGCATCACCGCGCCCTTGTGGCACAGCCATTCCTGGCTGTGCGCTTTTCCCAACCTATTCTTCCCACCAAGCCACCCCCTCTCAATCCCCTTCTTCCACCCTCCACCATTTTTCTTCCACCCCTTCTTTGCGGTACACTCTCCTTTCTGCAACCCGCGCTTGGGCCCGCAAGGTGTCGCTTCAGCCGGTCTGCTGTCACGCTATGGGTCAAATTACAGCCATCCT
>Ga0209166_10002836_pt1 | contig 12803 bp, 8 predicted proteins | sample Coa_R1_3_FD_187151 | JGI IMG/M metagenome (GOLD analysis project Ga0209166, IMG submission 187151) | Surface soil microbial communities from Centralia Pennsylvania, which are recovering from an underground coalmine fire - Coalmine... | ecosystem: Environmental > Terrestrial > Soil > Unclassified... | reverse complement strand
GGCAATTCCTCTGCCACATATTCATACCTGTCATTTCACTTACGAATAGGGCCGATAACAAACCAAGTTTATTAACGAAGGGATCGCCTGTCTGTCCCAATACGCACAATAATAATCGTGTTCTTATTTGGACAGATGTTCCGCACTCGATGGGTTAGCCTGCCTGGGCATACCGATTGGCCGGCGTCTCCCGCATCCGGTGTGCGCGTGGCGAGAACGGGAACCGCCGCGAAATCGCTGGATCGAACTATCCGCGCAGGATTCGTACGTTCATGACTACTTTTCGTACGAATCAGCGGGCTGGACGGCAGGCCAGGCGGCCATGATGAATCGTCGCACAAGAAATTCGGTTTTTGTTGCCATGGAGAAGCCTCGAATACTCGTTTTCTTGTCCGTGCTGGCCGTCGGCAGCCTATGGATGGTTCAGCCCAGCCCTGCGCTCTATGGACATACGGCGGATGCATCCGGCGAGCAGAGTGACTCTCACGAGGACGCGCATGGCAAATCCCCCACTGGAGAACGAATCGCCGGCCCCGGTTCTTCAGCAGGAGTTGCTGTCGCTGCCCAGAGCTTGGACCATGGCTACGTCCTCACTGCGGGCGAACTTATAAATGCAGTCGTCACCAATGAACTGTCGGATCGTGAGCAGTTGCGGAAGTGGATTTTCACAATCGAGAAACGGGCTGGAAAACAAACCCTCACCGAAGTGCAAGTAGAAAGCAAGGACGGCCCGCTATACCGTTTGCTGGCGATCGACGGCGCCACGCTTACCCCCAGCGAGCGCCAGCAGGATGATGCGCGCATTGGCCAGCTGATGAAAGATCCACGGCCGGTGTTCAAGCTCAAGCAAGCGCAGGACGAAGATGAGCTCAAGCTCCAGAGGCTCTTCAGCTTGATGCCGCAAGCTTTTCTCTACGAATATGATGGAGTCGAAGAAAATCTTCTGCGCGTCAAGTTCCGCCCTAATCCTGGCTACAATCCCCCAACATACGAAGCTCGGGTAATACACAGCCTCGCTGGAACGGTTCTGATCGATGCGGACCACAAGCGGCTGGCAAGAGTGGCCGGGCAGCTTATCAATCGAGTGGAATTCGGTTACGGCCTATTGGGGCGAATTGACAGCGGCTCGGTGGAATTTGAGCGAGTGGAGGTCGGCCCCCAGCAGTGGAAGACCGCCTTCATCAACATCCGCTTCTCAGGGCGAGCAGTAATATTCAAAACTATCAACAAAGACCAATACGAGCGGCGATCCGATTTCCGCCCGGTTTCCAGCGAGCTCAGCCTCTCCGACGCAAAGGATTTGCTTTATTTCTCGCATCTTTCCGTCTTCTCAAGCCCCGCAGACAAGTGAGCAATTTGATGGGCCATGTGCCCGCTAAAGCTCTTCGGAACGGCCGCGCGCTACTCAATTCTCAGCGCGTTCATGGGCGAGATGGATGCTGCGCGGTTTGCGGGAATGATGGCCGCGAAAAATGAGCAGATCGCCAGCGCTCCGGCGGCCACACTCAGTGCGAGCGGGTCCCACGAAGAAACGCCGTACAGCTGGGCGGAGATCAATCGTCCGGCGCCCACCGCCAAAGGCAACCCGAGGAGCAATCCAATCAACACTCGCTTGAATGCCCCGGTCAGCACGAGTTGCATCACTTTCGCGCGGTCAGCTCCCAGCGCCATGCGAATGCCGATTTCGTTGGTTCTCTGCGCAACCGTATAGGCCGTGACCCCGTAAAGTCCGACGGCAGCCAGCACCAGAGCCACAATCCCAAACAAGCCGGCCAGGCTGGCTACGGCGCGCTCCTGGTCGAAGGAAAGCTCGACTTGCTGTTGCATCGTCCTGATGCTGTTGATCGTCAAGTTGGGATCTAGCTCCGCCAGAATCCTGGTGAGCAGCGGCTCCAGTGCCCCAGGGGACAGATTTGTCACCAACATAATTCCGCTGATGAAGTGTGAGCGCAGCTCGAGTTTCTTCATCAGATCGTCGTGATAATCCACAGTCTGAGCCAGCGGCACGTAGAACATCGGGCGCGCGGGTCTGCTCAATCCCCAACCAGCAAATTTCGCATCGCGCACCACGCCGACAATACTGAACGTGCCGGCATTTTCGGGCATGTCCAGCCCGAAGTGCTGTGCCAGCGGGTCTTCGTTGCTTTTGAAAAAGCGCTTTGCGAAAGCCTCGTTCACGATCGCCACCGGCGCCGTGGTTTCGTTGTCCGCCGCGGTAAACGCCCGTCCACGAACAATCGGCATGCCCCAGTTCTGCAGATAGTTGGCGCTCACGCGATCCCACGACGCGCCCGATTCACCGTTAAATTTGCCCGCGGGATGGCCGGCTACCATAATCAATTCGCCCCAGTTGTCCGTGAGCGGGTTATACAGGGCCAACCCGGATCCCTGCACTCCCGGGATGCGATTCAGTTGTTCTTCAAGCTGGCGGTACAGTGCTTGTAACCTGGGCTGCGTGTAGCTCGCGGGCGGATTGTTGATATCCACCTCCACGCGCCCTTGCAGCTGATATCCGAAATCCTGATGTTCGAGCTTGTTTAGGCTTCGCGCCAGCATGGTCGCGCCGGCGACCAGGACAACGGACAACGTGGCTTGTACAACCAGCAGCGCTTTACGGGCGAAAGAAGAGCGGTCCTGAGTGCCGCGGCCCGATCCCCGCAAGGCTTCCGCTGGATCGGTACGCGTCGCGAGCCACGCAGGCGCCGCCCCAAAAATGATTCCTGTCACCAGCGCCAACCCGAAGGCGAACGCCAACACGACGAGCGATGGCGTGGTGCTGATTGGCAGAAAATGCGAGCTGTGGAACGCGAGGGCGAGGAGCAGCCGCGCGGCCGCCGTGGCCACCAGAAGTCCAGCCAAGGCGCCGCCAATGGCGAGCAGTATGCTTTCCGTGAGCGCCTGGCCAACGATCTGCCGCGGCGTTGCACCCACGGCCAGTCGAATGGCCGTTTGCCCGCGACGCGCAACCCCCCGCGCCAGCAGCAGGTTCGCAACGTTAGCGCATGCAATTAGCAGCACCAGCCCGCACACCGACAGCAAAATCTGCAGGCTGCGCCCATACTCCTCCTTCATCACTGCCACACCCGCTCCGGCGGGTACGACGTTGACCACCTGCTTGGGAAGCATCCTGATAACGTCAGGCATCCAGTTGGCGGGATATCCGGAATCGTTCTGCATCCACTGCCGCAACACGCCGGTAAGGCGCGGAGCCATTGCCGCCGTCGAAGCTCCCGGCCGCAATCGCCCGATCATACGCAGCCACGCAGAGACAGGCTGACGCAATAGCCCGCCTTCACCATCCATCATGGGTTCCTGTTGCAACGGCAGCCAAATGTCCGGAGGGTCGCTTTGCAGCGTCTCACCGAAAAATCCGGGAGGCGCCACGCCAATCACTGTGAAGGGATGGCCTTCCACCACCAGTGTGGAACCCACCATCGACGGATCGGCCCCATACGTTGTCTGCCACACCCGGTGACTCAATACGATGACAGGAGGGGCGGCGGGAGTGTCGTCCTCGGGGGTGAACACGCGGCCGCCAAAGGCCACCACTCCAAGCGTGGAGAAATAACTGCCGCTGACATACTCCGAGCGCAAGGGTCTGGCAGCCGACTCGACGCCCTGGCGCCGCACGCTCATTCGCCAGCGACCAGCCTGGAAAGCCGCAACGTCTTCAAATTCCGGAGTTTCTGTCTTCAGGCGCTCGTACAAAGAGAACGAAAACATTCCCCACTGGTCTTGCGGCCCCCCTTCCACGCAGCAATCGTCACCGTCGCCGACCCGGTACAGTCTGCCGGGATCAGTCACCGGCAGCGAGCGGAGCATCACCGCGTGGATCAAGGTAAATATTGCCGTGGTCCCGCCGATTCCCAGGGCCAGCGTCAGTACCGCCGCAGCGGTAAAAACGGGCGACAAGCGGAACTGCCGAAGGGCGTACCGAAAACTGCCGGGAAGTCTTGGCATGCAACACCTCTTCCATGGTTACGTAAGTCAGCCGCAAAGGGTTCCCAAATCATGCAAACTTCTATCCAAATGACGCCCTCAGCCGGCACAATTCCCAGGGTGCTGTTCTATTGACGTTTCAGAGAGCGGTTTGTCACGGAACGCCAACGGCTAAGGCAATCCTGTGCGGGGCTGATACCCAGTAAACGCGTAAACCGGATTCGCGAGAGGGCGCGTTCTCTGAAACGCTAGTGTTTACCAGGACATGAGGAAGCTGGAAGGACTACTCGGAGTATTGCAACCCATCCCATTGAAAGATTGAGTGCGTTTTGCCGTCACTCCACGTCACCTGAATGTCGAAATGGCCCTTCGTATTTTCCTTCAAAACCGTGACTCTCTCAAGCATGCCGAGGCCGTCTAGAACTTGAGTGAATTCCCTATCCGTTCGTTGCACGAAAAGGTAGAGGGGACAGCCGCCCGAACCGCAATAGCCGGTGTTATCGTTTTCGACCAGAATCGCGGTCTCACCGGGCGGTGTTACAGACAATTCGCGCCAACGGAGACTTGCTATGAACTTCCTGCGGCAACCCTGCCTAGAACCTTCGGCGAACTGCTCCTCACAATATTCTTTTGCCTCACCAGCGAGTTGTTTGAGCACTCCTTCTGGCAGATTCCGCCCACCCGGGCCTTCTGGGATGTACTTCCACGACTTCACCACGGCGTCAAAAGCGGCCCGATCCCGCTCGAAACGGTCAGCGTGGGAATATATGGTCACCTCGTAGAGCGTGCTCTTGTCCGGACTGATTGCGACTATCGAAGACATCACATACTTTTTGGTCGAACCGGGACAGGTGTAGGTGGCGACAAGCATAGCGGCTTGGAGCTGGTCTATTTGTGATTCCGTTATGTCTGACCTTTCGACTTTGTTATGGTGCCACTGCAAGTATTTTAGCAATCGAGATGCGGCGTCAGATGGGTGCGCGAACTCCAGACTATTCGGTTCGCCGTTCACGAAGACATAACTTGGCTGCTCTCCTCCGACGACAGTGCCAAACCCATGCCAATAAAAGGGGTTTATGTCATCGTAGCCAACGAGGTCGGTGGGAATCACGACGGAGTAGCGATACGCCACATTCTCGTATGTTCCCCGATATTCTCGATGTTGACCTTCGATGAGTTCGTCGGGAGGGAAACTACAATACTGTGCTCTGCAAGGAACACAGCACAAGATGGAACCGATGAACAAGCATGCAGGTAAGATGGTGCGGTTTCGCATGGGCTAATAGCTTTAGGCTAGCTCTGCTCGACGCCTTTACGGAACTGTCTAACGGTTCAGGTGTAGTCCCGGCGTCAACTCCTGATTTTTCGCGTTACCGGAAACTGACACATTACTTCTATCTGAAAAGCTCTTGACTTTCGCTTTTTGTTCGCCTATAGTGCGGGGCGGTAGAGGAAACGGGAAACGGGTGGCGTTCGGTTCCATTGCCATTTTTGGCTCTCACGAACTGACCGCCGCCCGTTGAAAATTCCGAGCCGTAAGCGGAGGTGAGGAATCGACTCGACGGAGTGATCCCTCGACTCCGGAAATGTCCGGAAGAAATTGTACTCGTTCCGCTTCCCTGCGTTCACCGCTGTGCGGTGACAGTTAAGTCGACCGCTGTGCGGTCGCAGTTACGTTGGCCACTTCGCGGCCACCATGCATAGGAGCCGTTATGGACGTCTGTATCGAAAACGTATTCCCCGCCGTGGCGATGCCGTTCAACCCTTTTCACGAAGACGCGCGCGAAGAGAAAGGCCGCGGGACGGACGCGCCGCGCTACAACCAGTGTAACGGGGCGATTCCGAACATTGTGCATGTGGATGTGGACGCGTTTTTTGCTTCGGTCGAGCAGGTGCTGAACCCCAAACTGCGCGGGAAGCCCGTGCTGGTAGGGCGCGGCGTGGTGGCGTCGGCAAGCTACGAAGCGAAGATATGCGGCGTGAAAACGGCGATGACGTTTCGCGAGGCGCTGCGCATTTGCCCAAAGGCCGTGGTGGTGCCGGGACAGTACGAGCACTACGCGGATTATGCGGAGCGCGTGCGGCGCATTCTCGAAACGTACACACCCGCGGTCGAGACGGCGGCGCTGGACGATTTTTATTTGGATTTCGCGGGGACGGAGCGGCTGTACCCGAACTATGAAGCAGCGCTGCGGCGCGTGCAGGCGGAAGTGCTGGAACAAACCGGATTAAGCGTAAGCGTAGGCGCGGCGCGCACGAAAGTGGTGGCCTCGATTGCCTCGCGGCTCGAGCGGCCGCGAGGCTTTCGCATGATTGCGCCGGGAACGGAAGAAGATTTTTTGACGCCGCTGCCGGTCGAGAAGCTGCACGGGATTGGGCATGTCCATGCCGGAATGCTCGCGGAGCGCGGGATTGCCACAATCGGAGAGCTGCGGCAAGTGCCGCGGGCCGCTCTGGAAGCGGCGTTTGGCGAAGTGATTGGAGGACAAATCTGGGAGCGCGCGCGCGGGCTCGACGGGCGCGAAGTGATGCTGCCCTCGACGCCGAAATCGGTGTCGCGTGAAACAACCATCGAGGGCGGAACGATTGACACGGAGTTTCTCGGCGGGCTCATCGAATATTTGAGCGAGCGAATCGGCTCAACGCTGCGTGAATACGGGCGGCAAGCACGAACGATCGGACTGCGCATCCGCTATGTGGACCATTTTTCGGCGCACCAGACGGTGCGATTGACGCGGCCGTCCAATGACGAGCGCGAACTGCTAGCAGAAGCAAAAGAACTGTTTGCGAAATTATTTACGCGCCGCGTAGCCGTGCGCCTGGTCGGCGTAAACGTGACGAATCTCGAAGCCGACCGCCGCCAACACGAACTCTTCGACACGGATGCAAACCGCCGCTGGTACCTGAACCGCGGCCTCGATTCCGTCCGCGGCCGTTACGGCTGGAACGCCGTCTTCTACGGCAACGGCCTCGAACTCCGCGAGCATTACGCCACGAAGCCCGGCGGTCTGGTCCTCTCCACGCCCTGCTTATCGCGATGACGGAAAATCCCGCGGTCTAAAAAGCAAGGCTAAAACGCTTTGTTGCTGAGTTTCCCTTCCCGTTCTCTACCCCGATTTATTTTGAATACAAGGAGCGCGTCCTCGTACGACGTGACTCGTATTTCGTGGCTCGTGAAAAACCACTCTCGCGACATGGGTGTCACGAGTCACCAGTCACCAGTCACGAGTCACTACTCACGTGTTTGTCCACCTCCATTGTCACAGCCACTATTCGTTTTTGCGCGGCGTGGCGCCTCCGGAAGAGATGATTGCGGCGGCGGCGGCGCAGAAGATGCCCGCCGTGGCGCTGACGGATACGAATGGATTGTATGCGGCGGTGCCATTTTATCAGGCGGCGAAAGCAGCGGGCGTGAAGCCCATTGTGGGAGTGGTGATTGACGTCGAGTTTTGTGAATCGAAATTCGAAAAGCGAAATTCGAAAAGCGAAAACCGAAATTCGCAGAGCGCGGCGATGGTGCTGCTGGCGGCGGATATGGAGGGGTACAGCAATTTGTGCCAGTTGGTGACGCTGCGGCATTTGGGAACGACGGAGTTGGCAAAGGGCAAAGGTGCCGGCGAGGATGACGGCCGGCCGGTGTCGCTGGAGGAATTGGCTAAGCATTCGAGTGGCGTGATTGCGCTGTGCCCACTGCCAGCGCACGTGCACGACATCGATCACCGTAGGGGCACGATATATCGTGCCCCATTTGAAAATGGTGCGCCAAGCCAAACGGGCGAGGCGAGCCCCGCCCCCACAGAGACAAGGCAGCGCATCGCCAACGGGCAAGGACACGAATTTTCTGGCACGAGTCACAAGTCACGAATCACAAGTCACGAGTCACGAGTCACCAGTCACTTCACGCGGCTGAAGGAGATTTATAACCACCGGCTGTGGATCGAGGTGCAGCATTTGTCGCCCGGCGACGGCCGCATGCTGCGCGAGGCGGAACGAATCGGCCGCGAACTCGGCGTGTCCCTGGCGGCGACGAACAACGTTTATTTTTTGCGGCCGGAGGAGCATTTGCATCACCGCGCGGTGAACGCCATTCGCGCTGGTGGATTACTGACAACCGTGGCTTCGCCAGAAATTACCACTGGCGAAGCGTGGTTCAAGCCGGCGGCGGAAATGGGGCGGCTGTTTCCGGACCATCCGGAATTGCTGCGCGCAACGCTGGACATCGCGGAGCGCTGCAATCTGGAACTCACGCTGAACAAAACAATTTTTCCGGAATTCCCCGTACCGGAAGGCGAGTCCGCGTTTTCGTATTTGTGGAAGCTGTGCTTTGCGGGCGCGCAACGTCGCTATAAGCCGCTGCGGCCCGAAGTGCTCTCGCGGCTGACGCACGAACTCGGTGTGATCGAAAAGCTGCACCTTGCGCCCTATTTTTTGCTGGTGTGGGACATCGTGGAAGAGGCCAAGCGGCGCGGAATTCCGGCGGTGGCGCGCGGCTCGGCGGCAAGCTCGATGGTCACGTATTGCCTGGGAATTTCCTGCGTGTGCCCGCTGCGGTGGGGATTGTACTTTGAAAGATTTTTGAACGAGCAGCGCGGCGATTGCCCGGATATCGATATCGACATTTGCGGCGCGCGTCGCGATGAATTGCTCGACTACGTGTACGAGCGCTGGGGCGAAGAGCACGTGGCGATGATCGGAAGTTTTGTGACCATGCACGCGCGGCTGGCCATCCGCGAAATCGCGAAAGTGTTTGGCGTGCCGCCGGGCGAAGTGAATCATTTTACAAAGCGGCTGCCGCACCGGCCGGTGCGCGAGATTTTGCAGGCGATTCGCGATTTGCCGGAGTGCCGCACTTTGCCGGTGGACGACGAGCCATGGAAAACGATTCTGCAGGTGGCCGTGCGGCTTGATGACGCGCCGCGGCACATGGGGATTCATCCGTGCGGAACGGTGATTTCCGCGCGGCCGCTTACCTGGCTGACGCCGTTGGAGCGCGCGACGAAAGGAATTGTCGTAACGCAGTACGACATGAATGCCATCGAAGCGCTTGGGCTGATCAAGATGGACCTGCTCGGGCAGCGCGGATTCACGACGATGTCGCTGGCGTTGGATAACATCGAGCAGGAAGTAGAGGAGGCAGAGGAGGCAAAGGAGGCAAAGGAAAAAAACAGCGTTGCGCCGGATGGAGCGACGCCGTGCCCGAAGCCGCGCGAGATTGATTTTGACGCGATACCGGAAAACGACCCGACGACGTGCGATGTGATCGCCGCGGGAAGAACGATGGGCGTGTTTCAGATCGAGTCGCCGGCCATGCGCGGATTGCTGCACGCGCAAAAAGCGCGGACGCTCGAAGAGATGGCGGCGACGCTGGCGCTGATCCGGCCGGGCGCGGCGGAATACGGCTCGAAAGAATTGTATTTGAAACGGCTGCGCGGGCAGGAGCCGGTGACGTATGCGCATCCGGCGCTCGAGAAAATCCTCGGCGATACTCTGGGCGTATGCATTTTTCAGGAACAGGTGATGCAAATCGCGCAGGCGGTGGGAAACATGCCGCTGTCGGAGGCGGATATCGTGCGCAGGTCGGCGGCGAAATATTCGGGGCAGCGGGACCGCGAACGGCTGCGCGCAAAATTCCTGAAAGCAGCGGAGCTGATGGGGTTGACAGGAGCACAGCGTGAAGAGACCTGGATGATGGTGGAGAAATTCGCAGGGTTCGGTTTTTGCAAGGCGCACGCGGCGACGTACGCGGATATTTCCTATCGCATGGCGTATTTGAAGACGCATCACCCGGCGGAGTTTCTGGCGGCGATGTGCAGCGCGGGCGCTGGTTTTTATCACGTGTCGGCGTATGTGGAAGAGGCGAAGCGCTGGGGGATCGAGGTGCGGCTGCCATCGGTAAATCATTCGCGAATGGAGTACACGGCGGAGGCGAAGAGCCGACAGACAGGAATGTCTGTCACACCTTTGCTTGCGGATGGAAAGCGGGCGTTGCGCGTCGGGCTGATGCAGGTGAAAGGGCTGCGCGTGGAAACGATAATCGCAATTGTGCAGGCGCGGGAAGAAGCCGGGGCGTTTCGCTCGCTCGAGGATTTTCTGCGGCGCGTGCCGGTGGAGAAGGACGAGATCGACGCGCTGATCAAGTGCGGTGCATTTGATGAAATAGGCGAGCAAGTGAGCGGCGAAACGCGCGGAATGACACGACCAGAGATGCTGTGGCGATGGACTTTTCTTCAGACAAAAGTGGGACAGACATTCTTGTCTGTCGGATCTTTTCCCCCTGGAACAGAACAGGAGAAAACGCGAAACCTCGGAGAAAGAGAAAAACGACAGGCAGGAATGCCTGTCCCACTGTTCCCGGAGGCGACACCGGAGGACGCGATTGGCGCGGCGCTTGCAGGGATGCCGGCGGCGGCGTACACGCAGGAACAGAAGTTGCGGTATGAACGGGAGATTTTGGAGGTGTGCGTGAGCGGGCACCCGCTGGATTTTTTGCCGCGAAATGGCGAGGCGTGGAGCGACGAACTCGATAGATTGCGCGGGAAGCGCGTGACTTTGTGCGGGTGGGTGGTGACCTACCGGCACGTGGGCACGAAGAATTACCGGAACATGATGTTCGTGACGCTGGAAGATCAGCGCGGGCTGTATGAGGTGGTGCTTTTCCCGGATGCGTACGACCGCTACGGCGGTCTGGTGTTTGAAACGCGGGCGATGCGCGTGACGGGACGCGTGGAGGAAGGCGGGCAGATCAATGGGGAGCGGTTGGAAGCGTTGAAGAGGTGATGGAAGAAGCGTGACTCGTGACTCGTGACTCGTGACTGGTGAAGAAAAAGCCGCAGGGCTGGGCCCTGCGCTACATTTGTCAAAGAATTGGCGCGCCATGCAAAACATCAGATGATCCGTGAACCAGGCAAAAGCTTTAAATACGGCGATGCGGAGATGCAAGAAGTGCTATTTCAGATAAGAAAACCAAATTCAACAGCGACCACTTCGGCGGAGCCGGAAACAGGGCGGCCTGCGGGAACGGGCGAGGAATGGCTGGGCCGGAACCGCAGCGCGAAGCGGCGGCTGTGGGAACGGCTGAACCCACGGCACAGAAAAGACTTGCGCATCATTGCGGAGGCCCTGGCTTTGCAGCAGACGCACGCGAACCTGCCGGAGCCGCTGCGTGCGCGGCTGAGCGAATCCATCGAACAAGTGGAGCGCCTGGCGCGGCGGATCGGAACGCTGCTGGCCGAGGTAACACGGCGGACACCACCACGCGCGTAAGAGTTGCGAGGCTGTGGCAGCGACCGCATACTGAAAATATGGCTGTCCCCAAAGTGCGCGGCTCCCTCTACGTTGCGGCGTTGACTGCGGTCTTGTGCGCCGCGGCCATTTCCGCGCATGCGGACGAAATTCGCCTGAAAGACGGCAAGAAGCTTTACGGCGTGATCGTGGCGTACGAAGACAACATGTTCAAAGTCAAAACGGACTTTGGATATGTTCTCGTGGAGAAAGACAAGATCGCGTCGATAGTTCCGTCCACGCCGGCCGGCGCGGCGCCGAAAACCGACAAAACACCGGCGGCAAAGAAGGAACCAGCCACCGATGCGGGCCCGAAAGCAGCGCCAGCGGTAGCGTCGTCAGAAAACGGAGCGCCGCCGGCGACGAATGCCAGCGCCAAGTCCATAGACGCGGCCGCCAGCAAGCGCGAAAAGACAGCTCCCAAAATAACCAACGCAGATGTGAAACCCTCTGCTCCGGCGAATACGAAGACGAATGCGGTGGCCCCGGCCATCCCTGCACCCGCGGCAACGCCGAGTTCCGCGCTGGCAGTGTCCACCGCGCAACCCGCAGCGCCAAAAGAGCCGGAACCGCCGGCGATGCGCGAAGAAATTCAGGGCAATCTCTACACGAACTACACGCACGGCTTCAAAATGTACAAAGCGCCGAGCTGGGAATTGATCGAAGATGCGCGCAAGGCGCTGCCAAACGCGATTGTGGCCCTGGGCACATACAACCAGTCGACACTGATGGTGATCGGGCAGGAACAAACCAAGCTTTCGCTGGAGCCCGCAGCGGCGGCGGTCGAAAAACGGCTACGCGAGATCTACGACAATTACCGGAGCATCTCGCATCGCAAAACAGTGGTTGGCGGGTTGCCGGCGATCGAATATCACTATCGTGGAATGGCGGACGGCCACGATTGGTCCGGAACGCTGGTGGTGATCGTGCGGGGGGCGGATGTTTTGACCGTGCTCGGCATGACGTACGCCGATAATGACCTCATTCAAATCCAGGAAAATGTGATCGCAAGATCGATTGCCAGTCTTGACTTCAACGTGCACTGATAATTTTAGAAGTGAATCGTGGGTAGTGAGTAGTGCGAACCCCTTGGCGCCGCTTAGGGCTTAGGTTGTGCTGCTAAAGCCCGGTCACCCCTGTACCCTTCCCTCCCCCTTTTTTCGTAAGTGCGGATTCTAAAAGGCTTAATGCTTTCCCTAAGCCGCTTAAAATGAACACTTGCGGGGACTTCTTGGAAGTGTTCATTCTAAAGGGTTTGTGGGACCAGAAAAACCGGTGAAACACGGCAAAACACGGTGTTACTCGACCCATTCATTCTAAAAGACTTAGCTGAACAACAGGTGAGGTCGTACTGAAATAAAAAAGGCGGCAGAGGTCTGCCGCGCTCAGGAAACGCAAAATTTTACAGGACTAAGTATAGCACAAAACGGAAGAAAAGCAAGCGCTATTTCAGGTTGGTACCGTCAAGGATTTTGTGTAAATTCAAAAAAGGGTTTTCTTTCCCAGGAGCTGTTCAGGTGCGAGAGGACGCCGTAGATGATGCGGTCGCAGCTTGCGAGATTGGTGAAGCTGGACATCGGACG
>Ga0209166_10002832_pt1 | contig 12816 bp, 10 predicted proteins | sample Coa_R1_3_FD_187151 | JGI IMG/M metagenome (GOLD analysis project Ga0209166, IMG submission 187151) | Surface soil microbial communities from Centralia Pennsylvania, which are recovering from an underground coalmine fire - Coalmine... | ecosystem: Environmental > Terrestrial > Soil >... | reverse complement strand
GGGACAGTCACCTATTGCGGGAAACCCTGACACGCCTGGAAGAGAAGCTGGCGCCACACCACTTCATCCGCGTGCGGAAATCGGCCATCGTGAACGGTGCCTGCATTAGCGAAATTCGTCCGATGTTCGATGGGGTTTACGACATCGTACTGGCAGAAGGAACAGTGGTCACGTCGAGCCGCAGATACGCTCACAAGTTACGGGCGCTGCTGGAATCCTAGTCTTGGCACCTGGCATGTAAAGTGGTGCGTCGGCGTGGAATGCCAGCGGCGAAAATGAATTCGTGAATTCTCACCGGCACGAGTGACGACCGGACATCTCCGCTCCGCATCACGCAGTTACTTCCGGGTAGCTGACGGAGAGGAAACTGCGTGGGCTTCTAGAACAACGCGTTTCGCGTTCCTGATAGTGCATTACGCTGACTTTCGTGAAGCCAACTTCTAGCCTGTGAAGGTCTCCATACTCCAACTTCCCAATCATCTTACGGCTGACGCATCGTGCCAGCGCGGCAGACATAATCACGAGTAGGCGCGACCAGTAAGGTATAGCCAGGAACGTACACCATAGCCTTGGTCTCGTTGAACCCTCCCCGAGTCTGCGATTTCACCCTAGCGCAAAGCAAATGTACAGTCGGGCTGACGCTTGCACGCGCCTCACAATCTCCTGGTCTTTTGGAGCAATTCATCGTGCTGGAGTGGGGCTTAAGCAATTTGAGATTTGGTGGACGAGAGGGGATTCGAACCCCCGGCCTCCTCGTTGCGAACGAGGCGCTCTCCCAGCTGAGCTACTCGCCCACGAGCGGCAGCAAATCCATCTTAGCAAAGCAAAAATCGGTTGCCAACACGTGGAGCTCGGCGTGGTTTTCCCAAAAGAAACGGCCGCGACGCGGTTTGCGCGCGTGATGCGCCCGGCCAGGCAGACAAAACAGGTAATGCCCTAGTTGGGGAATTAGGACATACCCAAATGCTCGAACCCTATTATTGATTTGAGAGAAACGCGCGCCCTTTACGGTTGATCGTTCAAGCCGCCCATACGCCGCGCCATAATTTTATGGGCGTTCTGGTAAAGCGCGCGCGCCTGCGGAACTGCTTCCACGGCTTTCTGCACTTGCGGGTCGCCTTCCAGCAGGACTTTGAACCCTTCCTGCATATTGAAGACGGACATGAAGACTTCCTGCTTGATCTTGCGCTTGATCCACTCCTGGTTTTCCGCGATTTCCGGTTCGGTGTAACGAACATTGTGCTTGCTGAGGTATTCGCGGAAGGTGCGTATCACGCTGTCATCAACTTCAAAATCCTTCGTAACGGTTGGCTTCGTCCCGAGGAAATAACGGGTGAACCCGCCCACGCCGGTTTCCGCGGGGAAGAGCACGTCGTCGCGAAACAGCACTTGCTGGAACTTCGTCAGCTTGGGCGCGTCGACAACGATGTCAGGAGAGATTCCACCGCCGCCCGTCACCTGGCGACCGCTGTCCGTCAATCTTACCTCGGTCGGATGATCCGGCACTTTGCGCTCGTAATGGTATTCGTAGAGCGAAACGGATTTGTAATCGCGCTGAATCAATCGGCCGCTCGGCGTGTAATAGCGCGCGGTGGTCAAGGCCAAGCCGGTGTTTTCGCTGAGCGGAGTCACGGTTTGCACCAGGCCTTTACCGAAAGTGGTCTCGCCCACGATCAGGCCGCGGTCGTGATCCTGCACTGCTCCGGAAACGATTTCCGTTGCCGATGCGGAATTATTGTTCACTAGAATTACGAGGGGAGTGGTTATCCCCTGGTTTCCGCGTACCGCGTAATAGCGTCGCTCCGGTGAAGTCCTCCCATGGTGAGAGACGATCAACTGGTTCTTGTCCAGGAACATGTCGCTCACGGCAACCGCCTCGTTCAGCAAGCCACCCGGGTTACCGCGCATATCGAGGATCAGACCATCGAGCGAAGGTGCGTCCAGCTTTTTCAAACCGTCCGCTATCTCACGGTCGGTGGTTTCGTTGAATCCGGACAGGCGGATGTAGCCGATACCTGGCTTCAGTAAGAACGCGATATCCACCGAATGCCGCGGGATTTCATCGCGCGTCACCGTGAACACCAGCGGTTCCGAATAGCCTTCGCGGGAAACCGTAATCTTGACCACGGTACCCTTCGGGCCCTTCAACAGGTCGGCCACTTCGGTGGTCGATAGCTGCTCAGTCGACTTGTCGTCAACCTTGACAATCACGTCGCCCGGGCGGATTCCCGCGTTGTAGGCCGGTGCGCCCGCATACGGTGCAAGTACGACGGTATGGTTTTCCCGCGGGCCTACAATCATTCCCACGCCGTAGTACTTGCCACGTTGGTCCTCGCGGAGGAGCGAAAACTGTTTGGCGTCAAAAAAGCTGGAGTGGGGGTCGAGCATCCGGAGCATGCCGGGGATGGCGCCCTGGTAGACAGTTTTGTCCACGTCTACCTGGTCGGCGTAGTTGCTTTGGACTACGTCTAGTACCCGGGTGAAGTCCCGTACGGCTGTCTGATAATCGTCCGCCGAGGCGGTGGTTGCCCGTACATTGGGCCCATAAATGGCCCCCAGCACAGCGGATAACAGCAGCACTCCAATGGCGATGACAATCCCGCGACGCTCTGATTTCATGCTGACCTCGTGCCCAGATTCATCAAAAATTATAGCACACCGCAAACTCCGGTTTGACAGCGGCGGAATACCCTTTCTATGATGCCAATGGGGTCTTAGACGGCTATAGGTTCGAAATGTTGAGCATTCCCCACATGATTGTGGTCTTTGTCGTGGTCCTGGTGGTTTTCGGGCCAAAGAAGCTGCCTGAGCTCGCCCGCGGGCTAGGGAAGCTTATGGCCGAGTTCCGCAAGGCCTCGACGGACTTTAAATCGGCTTTTGAAGAAGAGATGCGCGACCTCGAGCGCCAAGCTTTGCTGGCCGAGCGCAAGAAGGCTGCGGAAGCTGCGGTTGCGAGCCCCGCTGTTGCTGAACCGGTTCAGCCCGCTGCAGTCCCCGGTTCCAGTGAGACCGAAACTCTCAGCGACGAAGCCGCAGCAGAAACTCCTTCCGGCGAGACACCCGTCATCACCCCAGTTGCCGAGTCGGTGGCGCGAGGCTCCGAAGGCCCTTCAGAAAACGGCACCGAAGGCGCAGCCCCAAATTTGCAAGAATCTCCCCAGGACGCCCGTCCCGCGTGAGCCCGTGCCCGACGCCGCTCCCAACTCGCAAGACGCAGGCCGCACCGAGGAACCCGGCGGCACGATGACGTTTTTCGAGCACCTCACTGAATTGCGCAAGCGCATTATTTATTCCCTCTATGCCATCGGCATTGGCGCCTTCATCGGCGTGTACGTTGCAAAATACTTTGTAGCCTGGATTGACAAGCCGATGTTGAAAGCGCTCACGGACGCGCACCAGGAGTCGAGGCTAATTTACACGCACCCGGCTGGCAACCTGAATCTGATCCTTACTCTGGGTGTGTACCTTGGGGTCGTGCTGGCTTCTCCCGTCGTGCTTTACCAGATATGGCTATTTGTGGCGCCTGCCCTTTACAAGCATGAACGGGGCGCCATCACGGGTTTCATGTTCTCTACTGTTTTTCTCTTTTTGGCTGGTATTGCCTTCGGCTACTTCATCACTTTGCCCTATGTGTTGCACTTTCTCGTGTCGCCTGGCTCGTTGTTCACGATTCACGACTTGCAGCCGATGATCAGCGTGAACGAGTACTTCGACTTAATCCTGCTGATCCTTCTGGGCATGGGGCTGATGTTCGAACTCCCCGTTTTGATTTTCTTTTTGTCGCTCTTTGGCATCGTGACGCCGCACTTCCTCTGGAAAAACTCCCGGTACGCGATCGCGATTATCTCGATCATCGCCGCCATTGTCACCCCGACTCCTGACGCAACAACTATGCTGGTCTTCATGGCTCCGATGATTGGCCTTTATTTTTTGGGAATGGGTGTCTCTTTCGTAGTAACACGGCGGAGAGAACGCCGCATCGCTGCTACCGCGGAGGCGCGCTAGTGACTACTTTTTCTGCCAATTCCTTGCGGACTGTTTTGCTCTTCGGTCTTGCCTTTGTTTGTCTAGCAGGTTGCCAGGCCAGCGACTCGTCGCGCGGCGCTGGCCAACCTCCTTTCATGAGCGCGACTACCTCGAATCCCCCGCAAGCGGCCGATGACGCGCCTCCTCCCGACAAAACCGGTGGCTTTGACGGCAAGCGCGCTTATGCGCTAGTCGGCAAACAGGTTGGCTTTGGTCCGCATCCCTCGGGGTCAGCGGCAATTGCCAAGCTGCAGGATTTTATGCAATCTGAATTGAAAAGCTACGGCTGCACCGTCGACACGGATAGCTTCACCGCAGACACTCCGGTTGGCCGCCTCCCGATGAAAAACATTGTGGCCAAAATCCCCGGAGAGAAGACCGGTATCATTCTTCTCGGGACCCACTACGATACTTTGTTGACGGTGCCCAATTTTGTTGGCGCGGATGACGGAGGCTCCTCGACGGCCTTGATGCTGGAACTGGCGCGCCTGCTATGCCCGCAGCACGGGAAATACGCTGTGTGGATTGCTTTCTTTGACGGCGAGGAAGCCACGCAGCGCTGGAGCGACACTGACAGCCGCTACGGCAGCCGGCAAATGGCCGCGAAGCTGGCAATGAGCGGCGACCTCAAGAGAGTCAAAGCCTTTTTGCTGGCGGATATTGTTGGCGGCCGCAAAGCACAATTTGTGCGGGAGACCAGTTCAACGCCTGAGTTGATCAACCTCGTTTGGAACGCCGCTCACAAGCTGGGTTACGCGGCGCTTTTTCGAGATACGACGACCGAAGCCCAAGACGACCATGATTCGTTCCTCTCGCGTGGTGTCCCGTCAGTCGATGTTATCGGCGATTTCATCAACAACGGCTATTGGCATACGGCGCAAGATAACATGGACATCATTAGCCCCAAGACACTCGCTAGCGTTGGACACGTTTTTCTGGAAAGCATCAAGGAATTGCAATCGCGATAATGGGTGCCGAGAGAAGCTCTCGCTTGCTGTCGCAGCTGCCTACACTTCGAATCGAACATCCATACCTTTTTGTAACGCCGAATGCCTTGCGAAGTCCTCATCATTCCGGTACGGAAAATCCGAGCGATAGTGGCTGCCGCGGCTTTCTTCGCGAGCCAGTGCTGCTCGCACCATAACCAGCGCCAACATGTCTAGATTGCGCAGTTCCTGGTCGCTGCGCCCGGACTTTTCGCATTTCGGATGTTCGATGGCTTCTAGTTGCCTGAGCGCATCGGTGAGCTCCTTGCCGGTTCGCATGATGCCCATGTTGCGCCACATGAGATCCCGAATTTTCGTTAGCGTCGCGCAGACGGCCGAAACCGGCTTCGTGCCGCCATTTTTCGCCGCCCCATTTTTCACGGCTTCCTTTTGAGTCGCTGAGGAGTTGCCCGGCAGCGGAGCGGGGCTTCCTGCCAAAGCCTGGCCTTTCCGCTTACCCGCAGGCGCGTCCTTCATCATGGCTTGTCCCGCCAGCGCGCCGAACACCAATCCTTCGAGCAGCGAATTGCTGGCCAGCCGGTTGGCTCCGTGCACTCCCGTTGCCGCAGTTTCTCCCGCGGCGTACAAACCGGGAAGGGAAGTGCGTCCTTCTAGATCCGTTTTCACGCCGCCCATCATGTAATGGGCTGCAGGGCACACTGGAGCCATGTCGCTGGCTAAATCGAGTCCATAGCTCGCACATGTTTCGTAAATGCGCGGGAAGCGTTTCTTCAAGAACTCTTCGCTCTTTTTTGTCATGTCCAGAAACACATGCGTGCTGTTCGTGTGCTGCATCTCGCTCACGATCGCGCGCGCCACCACGTCGCGCGGCGCCAGTTCCTGTGCCTCGTGGTATTTCTTCATGAATCGCTCCAGGCCAATGTTGCGCAGTACTGCGCCCTCGCCGCGGAGCGCTTCGGAGAGCAGAAACCGCGGCGCGCCTTGAATGGCCAGCGCCGTCGGATGGAATTGCATGAACTCCATGTCGGATAAAACGGCGCCTGCTTCGTAAGCGATGGCCATTCCATCACCGGTGGCGACATCGGGATTGGTTGTCTCACGATAGATTTGTCCAAGCCCTCCGGTGGCGAGCATTACCGCGCCGGCCCGCAGCTCGTGAAGCGTTCCGTCTGTTTCGTCAATAAAGCGCAACCCGGCGACTCGGTCGCGCTCGACAATCAATTCGGTGGTGAAAGCGTGTGCGCGCAGGTGCAGATGCGGAATCGAGTGTGCTCGCGCTAGCAGTGCGCGGCTGATTTCGCGGCCTGTCGAGTCTCCGTGCGCGTGGAGGATTCTTGAGCGACTATGCGCTGCTTCGCGCGTAAACGCCAGCTTCGTGCCGGCACGGTCAAACTCTGTGCCCCACTCGATAAGCTGCGTGATGTACTTAGGGCCTTCTTCCACAAGTAAGGCCACAGCTTCCGGCCGGCACAAGCCGTCGCCTGCGTTGATGGTGTCTTCCTCGTGGAGGCCGATTTCGTCTTCGTCGGAAAGGGCTACGGCAATTCCGCCCTGTGCCCACGCCGTAGCTGAATCGCTCAAGTTTGATTTCGCGAGGACCAGGACACTGCCCGCCTCGCTCAGTTCGATAGCGGCGCGCAAGCCCGCAATTCCGCTCCCCACGACAGCGTAATCGGCATGATGGATTTTGTGGGAAGTAGTCATGGTGGGGAATTGCGCTCGAATCGCCTAATTATGGTAGCACGAAGAAAATACATGCATAAGAAGGCGGGTCTCGGAACGGGCCTGGGTACGGCCCAGGCGAAGCGTGTGTTACATTGAAAACCTGTTGGGAATGAAAATCACACGCATTCGAGTGCAATCTTCCGCCGGTCCTTACTTCGTAGTTGCTGGAGCGGGCGCGATTGGCCATTCAGCGCAAGAAATTGCGGCGCTTGGAGATTTTTCGAGCGTTCATGTTGTTTCCTCGCCCAAGGTTTGGCGCGCCGCAGGCAAGATCGTCCAACGCGGATTGCGGCTCTCGAGTCGAAACAGCGTGCATCTTTTTAATGATGCGGAGTCTGCGAAGCATCTTGGCAGCGTGGAACAAATCACTCGCTCTCTCAGTCGCGCGGGAGCGGATCGCAAATCGCTGGTTATCGCAGTTGGCGGCGGCGTTGTCGGCGATGTAGCCGGTTTTGCGGCGGCTTCTTATTTGCGTGGCGTTGCTCTGGTCCACGTCCCCACGACTTTAGTTGCTCAGGTGGACAGCTCCATCGGCGGAAAAACCGGCGTGAACCTTCCGGAAGGCAAGAATCTCGTGGGAGCCTTCTATCCGCCCCGCTTGGTCATAACCGATCCCGACTTGCTGCGCAGCCTCCCGCCCAGGGAGTTTCGCGGTGGTCTGGCGGAAGTCATCAAACATGCTGTGATTGCGGATGCGCCGATGTTTGCGATGCTCGAAAAGGGCATGGACAAGGTTCTGCGGCGCGACAGGGATGTGCTGGGCTCTCTCATCCCGCGCAACGTACAAATCAAGGCGCGCGTCGTCAGCCGCGATGAACGCGAATCCGGGCTACGCGAAATTCTCAATTTTGGCCACACGTTTGCCCACGCTCTCGAAAGCATCACGCACTATCGCCGTTACCAGCATGGAGAAGCTGTCGCCTGGGGCATGGTGGCCGCCGCTTTTCTCGGGCACGAAATGAGTCTCACTCCACCGGAAGATGTCTCCCGCATCGTGTCTCTTGTTTCCCGGCTCGGACCGTTGCCGCGTTGGCCCAGCGTTTCACCTTCTCATCTGCTGAACGCGATGCGTTCGGACAAAAAGGCCCGCAGCGGAGTCTTACGCTTCGTTCTGTCTCCGAGCCTGGGCCAGGCGCGCACGTACGACAGAGTCCCGGTGGAGGCCGTGGAGCGCGTTCTCCATTTCACTCCTCGCCTGATCGCTGCGGCAAGTCCGCGTCTCGGTGCCTCGAAATGAGTGAAGTTTCGGAGCCGGTGAAAGGGACCCGCCCAGAAGGCGCCAGTACCGAAGCGGAAGCATCCAAAAGGGTCCGCGAGATGTTTACGCAAATCGCTCCGCGCTACGATTTGCTGAACCATCTCCTGTCGTTCGAATTGGATCGTCTTTGGCGCGCGCGCGCGGCGAAGCATCTTCGGCCAATCCTTGAGCGTCCGGATGCTTTGGTCTTGGATCTTTGCTGCGGGACCGGCGATCTCACTTTTGCCCTAGCCCATGCAGGAAAAGCCCGCGTCGTTGGCGCGGACTTTGCTCACACTATGCTTGTCCGGGCTCGGGCAAAGAGCGCGGACTTTTCGGCAATCGACGGTGTGGCATCCGCGACGCGCACATCATTTTTTGAAGCTGACGCTCTGCGCTTGCCCTTTGCCGATGCTTCTTTTGATTTGGTCACAAGCGCCTTTGGCTTCCGCAACCTCGCTAATTACGAAGCCGGACTCCGCGAGATCCACCGCGTCCTCAAGCCGGGAGGGACGATTGCCATCCTTGAATTTGCCGAGCCGCCGGAAGGGTTCTTAGGGGATTTGTACCGCTGGTACTTTACGAAGGTTCTGCCGCGAATCGGCTGGCTTATCTCCGGCCATCAATCCGCTTACACATACCTTCCGAAATCCGTCGCACGATTCTTCCGTCCGCCTGAACTTGCCGCCTTATTGCGCTCCGTCGGCTACCAGTCCGTGAATTTTCAGGAATGGACGATGCGTACTGTGGCCTTGCACATAGGGATTCGTCCCTAGGGGGTGTTGCTTATTCTTCCAATCCCGCCGCGCGCAGTTTTGCCAGAAGAGTCTTAGGCGTGATCCCCAGCTTCTCGGCCGCGCGGGTCTTGTTCCACTTGCATTCGCTCATCGTGTTCTCGAGCAGCGCTTTTTCCACGTGCCCTGCTGCTCTGCTGGTGACCTGTTCCAGCGTCCCTTCCCAACTGAACTTTTCCGGCAGCATTCCAGAAGGCAACTTCGCAGTATCTGGTGTCGTTGACGGCAGTTGCAATGCATCCGCGCGAATGCTGACGCCATCCGCCAGAATCACCGCGCGCTCCATGGTGTTTTGCAGTTCTCGCACGTTCCCCGGCCAGCGGTAATGCAGCAAACGTTCTTTCGCGTCGTCAGAAATCTCCAATCCCTGCTTGCTGAATTCCCGGCTGAACTTTTCGAGAAAATGATTCGCCAGCAACATCACGTCGTTTCCCCTCTCCCGCAACGGGGGAATGGTGAGCGGCACGGTGGAAATCCGAAAATACAAATCGTCGCGAAACAGCTTTTCCTGAACCTGCTTCTGTAAATCGCGGTTTGTGGCCACCACGATGCGCACGTCCACGTCGATCGATTGCATTCCGCCCACGCGCTCGAATCGTTTTTCTTCCAGCACGCGCAGCAGCTTTGCTTGAATCGCCAGTGGCAGTTCGCCAATCTCGTCCAGGAACAGCGTCCCGCGATGCGCCAAGTCCATTTTCCCCACTTTGCGTGTGCCTGCTCCCGTGAACGCACCCTTCTCGTGCCCGAACAGCTCGTTTTCCACCAGCCCTTCCGGAATTGCCGCGCAATTCAGCGCCACAAACGGCTGCTCGCGCCGCGGCGACAAATGGTGAATCGCCAGCGCAAATAGTTCCTTGCCGGTGCCGCTTTCCCCAAGCAACAAACAGGTCGTATCGGTCGCCGCTACCTTTTGGATTTGCTGGCTCACTTCCTTGATGGAAGCGTGCTCTCCCACGATGCGCGGAAATCCGTACCGCGCAGCGTATTCCGCCCGAAGCAAAATGTTTTCGCGTTGCAACTCTTGCTGCTCAGCAGCGCGCTTCACTAACAGCTTCAAATGGTCGAGATCGACGGGTTTTTGCAGGAAATCGAACGCCCCGTCCTTCATGGCCGCAACGGCTTCCTCGACGGAGCCGTACGCAGTTAGCAGGAGTACCGGAATTGTTGCGTCCACTTGCTTCGTTTCGCGCAAAACATCCAAGCCTGACGCGCCCGGCATCTTCAAATCTGTGATCACCAGCAAATACCGCCGCGCGCGCACCTTATGAATCGCGGCTGTGCCGTCGGGAGCTTCGTCGACGGAGTAACCCGTGCGCTCCAGCGCTTTTCGCATCATGGCGCGCAATTCGGCTTTATCTTCAACGAGCAGGAGAGGTTCCATCTCTCTCGTTTCTATCACGATTCCTGGCATGTTCAGGGAACAACGGCGTCCGCGTGTGCGGAGAAGGGAAGCACCACGTTTGCAAGTTGCCCTGGGTAGTAGCCCAACAAACGATTCTTTAGAACCGGCCGGCATCGAATGTGCGGTTTTTACATCCGAACGCGACAAGAGCCTGGCTGTATTAGGAATGCAATCAGGCTCCGTAAAACTGACAACTTACAACTTAAGACTTAAAACTATTTTTACCGCGCCCACCCCGGGTCGCCGCCCGCTTTTCTCAAGTCCGCTTCCATGTCATCCAATTGCTGCCGGAGTTGCGCTAATTCCTTTTTTTTGGCATCAATCTTGGCGGTCTTGTCATTGACTTCGCCTCGGCTGTTCTGCTCCTTCATCGCCTTCGTCGGATCGGCGTAGTACTGCACGGAAGACTTCTCCAATTCGCGCTGGAGGATATCCAGCTCTTTTTCCAAGTCTGCGATCTTCTTGTGTTGCTCGGCGAAACGCCTGCGCCATGCCTTTTCGCCGTTCGGATCTTCCTTCTCACCATTCTTCGCGTCCAGCGGCTTTTGAGCTGTAGCGGCTTGGGCCCCGCCTGCAGTTGACGCCGCGTCGCTCGTGCTCGTGGCGGCTCCAGAAGCAGACGCATTTTGTATTTCCGGTTTGTCTGGCGTCGCGGGCTTGATGTCGTCATCCGTGTAAACTTTCTTCGGCTTCTGCGCGTCCTTCTTCTGCTTTTCCTCGCGCGCTTTTCTAGCGGCATCCGCGACGGGGTCGCCCGTCTGCTGCGAGGAGCTCTGGTCCTGCGCGTAGGTTACGAACGCGTACAGACACATCGCCAATGCCAAGAGTGCCGCTTTCATCCAGTCACTTTTCCGCATTTGTCCCAACCTTCCGGAGCTCTTCCGAGGCTCCTTCTCCCTGTTAGAGGGTTAGATGCGACTCTACTTTGATTCTACTGCTTCTTCCACCCTTCGTGGCGCTGGAAGCGTAACAATAAACTCCGCCCCGCCTTTCGGACAGTTCCTGACCTCTACCTGTCCGCCGTGCTGCACGATAATTTTCTGCACCACAGCCAATCCCAATCCCGTTCCGTTACTTTTCGTCGTGAAAAATGGCCGAAACAGTTTTGGCATAGCTTCTGGCGCTATGCCCGGTCCGTTATCCGTAATAATGAGTCGTTGCCATCCCGTCTCTTCGCCATCGACCACTTCTCCTTGCAGCGTCACGCGCCCGCCTCCCTCCGCCTCCGTGCACGCCTCCGCAGCGTTCCTTGCCAGATTCAACAGTGCCTGCCTCAGCAGCCCTTCATCTCCGGCTACGTCGCCAAAACTTCCTTTGCATTCAATCGCCACTTGCGGCATTGCTTGCACGACTTCCGCCACAGCGCGATTCACCACTTCTTCCAAATCCACGCGCTCCTCGGGGATTTCCAGAGGCCGCGCGTACTTCAGAAACTCCGCAACCATGTGCGTTATGTTTCTGGTTTGCTCGACTATTTTTTTCGCATAATCTGTGGACTCTTTGGGCGAAGCGTCCGGAATCATTTGCGCATATCCGGATATGGTCGCCAGCGCGTTCTTGAACTCGTGCGCGATCCCGGCTGATAGTTCGCCCAGCGCGGCAAGGTTTTCCTTGAGCTGCATGCGCTGCTGTAACGCCGCAAGTTCCGTCAAGTCCGTAAGGAGGCAGATGACCCCGCTGATTTTCCCCTCCCCGCGCCGGATCGGCGAAATCGTGACACCCAAGTGCCGTGTGTCACCCGCAGGTGGAACGTGCTCAACTTCTTCTCGCCGGAAGATTCTTCCAGTCTCCAGGCACTCCGCCACCAGCTTGGTCAATTCTGAATCCTGTCCCAGCGCTTCACTGTATCGCCGGAATCCCAACCCGCGAATTCCCAGCACTTGCTCCGCCGCGGGATTCGAGCTCGAGATAATCCCCGTGGCGTTCACCACGACCAGTCCCGCCGGCATGTTGCGCGTCACTTCTTCGCTCAACCGTTCGGTCTGCTCGGCGCGTTCCTTCTCAATTTTGTGCAACCGCTCAAGTTCCTTTTCCTGCTCGCGCAGTTGCTGAATCACGCCCTGCATCGAAGCGGCCATGAACGCGGAAGCATTCTCTGTGCGTGGCGCACTCGCTGCGACCTTTTCCACTTGCTCTTCCTTGCTGCTTTGAAAAAATTTGCGCAGCAGATACACCACCACTCCCGCCACCGCCAGCGCTCCGATGCCGAGTCCCGCGATGACTTCCCAAATGTGCTGCTCGCCGCTGCCGCCTTGGAGCATTCCCCACATCAGCTCTTCCGATTAACTCCTTTGTTGCCCTTTTCGTTTCGTAAGTCGTGATCAGCCGCACTCACTCAAAGACTCCTCGTAACGACGGCCACCCGCTCCCCATCAAAGGCCCAAGGTAGACAATCGCCAGTGCCCCGATTCCCAAAAACGTTCCTAGCGGCAACTGGTATTGGCTCGCAATCGTCCACCGCAACGCGCTTACCGTTCCAAGCCCTCTTCGACTGCCTCGTTCTGCCAGACCGCGTCTCCAGCCGCCTAGGTACAGTGCCACCACCACGCTCACTCCAACCACGCTTCCCAGGAGGCTTCCCAGCAGAATGGTCCAAAACGTTCCGCGCAGCCCTACAAACGCGCCGACCATGGCCATCATCTTCACGTCGCCCAAGCCCATGCCTTCGCGCTTGCGCACCAATTT
>Ga0209166_10002831_pt1 | contig 12816 bp, 7 predicted proteins | sample Coa_R1_3_FD_187151 | JGI IMG/M metagenome (GOLD analysis project Ga0209166, IMG submission 187151) | Surface soil microbial communities from Centralia Pennsylvania, which are recovering from an underground coalmine fire - Coalmine... | ecosystem: Environmental > Terrestrial > Soil > Unclassified... | reverse complement strand
TGGGCGCGTTGCACGCTGGATGACGGCTCTTCGATTTTCGATACCGTGCAACTGGCGGGCCCATCATTCTCCTGGAGCCCGGCACGCTCAGAGGTGACATTGGGCGTGCGCGTAAATCTGTTTCACGGCGCCCCCGGAAACAAGCCACCAACAATTGATCAACGCCGGGGCGCGGCCCAAGACCGCTTCGGGAACTTTTACTGGATTGACGCTTCCGGCAACGAGCTGCTAGTGAACTCTTCTGGAACCAGCGTAACCACGCACTTCTGGGCTTCACAGGATGAAATCGCGCGTAATCGTAATGCCGCCGATGGCAGGTTCGGTGTTTTGTCTCCTGAGCCGCTCCCGCCGCCGCTGGCCTTTAGCGGGCTTGCCGTGACGGAGCTGCATTTTCTGGTGGTGGGCGTGCTCGAGCCAAAAGGGTTCTTGGTGTTTGATCTGTTTCATGGTGGGCCGCCGCGCCAATTTGTGTGGCCAGCGGAAAGTGACTTTGTGCCTTTTGATATGGCGCCTGCTCCGGGCGGTGGCGTGTGGATTCTTGACCGCGCCAACCGGCGCTTGTGGGCGCTGGACCGCAGCTTTGCCGTCATCCGGCAGGACCAGGCTTCAGTTGATGTTTCCGGCGAGCCGGTTGAAGTCTTTGCCCCGGCTGATGGGTCTGCCGCACCGCCGCATCCGCACCGCACATTTCCCACTGGCATTGCGCTCGGCATGGGTTCGCCGCTGGGCAGCATTGATGCAATTGCCGTGGAGGCGCTGCCGGATGGCTCGGTGCTGCTGCTGGAAAGCGATCCGCTGCAGCAGTTCTCTCGCATCTATCGCTTCCGTTACGGACAGGAGATTGGACAGCCAGTCTCACTGCAAAACGTCCTCAATATCCTGGCGCCCGATGATCGAAGCGGCTTCACGCTTCTGGGATTTGACTTCACCATGATTCCCACCGAGCAGACTCCCACCGGCCAGCGCAACAACACTCTTTACGTTGTGGCGGCCAACGGCGACCAGGCATGGGCGTTCACTGCCGCCTTTGACACCGATCAGCTTGCACTCACGCCTCTGCCGGAGTTCTATCCCATGCGCCTCTTCGGCGGGCGTGCCGTCGTACGCGGGGCCACCCAGGTTTATTACGACTCGCAGGACCGGTTTGTGCCGCTGGTGGTCCAGCGCCGGCCGCGATACGTGGATGAAGCGACCTTCTACACGATCTTTGTTAGCGACGATCCTGACAAAACAGGCTTTGACGGCCATGAACCCGATTGCGTCTGGCACAAACTGATGCTTGATGCCGCGATTCCCTCGGATACGAACGTGACCGTCTACAGCCGGGCGCACAATGATCTCCGCTATCTTTCAACACAGCCATGGAACCCGGAGCCCGGCCCGTACCAGCGCGGCAACGGGACGGAGCTGCCATGGACCCAGATGCCGGCTGGACTTGATACCTGGGAGCTGCTGTTCCAGAAAGCTGCCGGGCAATACCTGCAACTTAAGATCGTGCTTGCAGGCAACGGCAGGGTCACGCCGAGAATCCGCGCGCTGCGCGCCTACTATCCGCGCTTTTCTTACCTCAAGCATTACCTGCCTTCAGCGTATCGCGAAGACCGGAACTCGGCGTCATTCGTTGACCGTTTCCTCTCCAACATGGAGGGCTTCTACACGTCGATTGAAGACCGCATTGGAACAGTGCAGGCATTGCTGGATGCGTGCAGCGCGCCGAACGATGCTCTTGACTGGCTGGCCAACTGGTTTGGCGTAGCGCTTGATCCCGCGTGGGGCGAAGCCAAGCGCAGGCTCTTTCTACGCCATGCTGCCGCCTTTTTTGAAGCGCGCGGAACACTGCCGGGCCTGATGATGGCCTTGCGTCTGACCCTGGAACCCTGTGCAGATCCTGGCGTGTTCACTACCCCCGTGCAGACGCACACGGGGCCGCGAATCGTGGAAAAATTCAGCACGCGGCAACTGCCGCTGGGACTGCTGCAGGAGGCGGCAATCGAGTCCGGGCTTCCCACAAAGTTGCAGACCGTTGCCTGGACTCCGGCACAGGGCACAGACGATCTGGACCGTCGCTATCAACAGGCCCTAAAGCTGACGCCAGACAAACAGTATCCGCTTGCGATGGCCACAAGTGACCCGCTGTATTCGCAGTGGAGCAATTTTTCTTTGAGCACGATTGGAGTCGTGCCATCGCAACCGGATATGGGATCGGATTTGTGGAGCACGTTCCTGCGCACCCGTTACGGCGTGATCAGCGCGCTGAATGCCGCATATCGTTCCACATATACCGGCTTTGAGAACGTGCCGTTCCCTGCTGCGCTGCCACGGCAACCGCAACCGCTGCTGGATTGGTACCAGTTTCAAGGCATGCTGCTGGTGCAGGCCGCGGCGCACCAGTTCACCGTGTTTCTGCCAATGCCGCTGAGCGACGCGCAAGATACGCAGGCGCATCGCGCAAAATACGATCTGGCCCGGCGGGTTGTGGCTCTGGAGAAGCCGGCGCACACGACTTTTGAAATCAAATTTTACTGGGCGTTTTTCCGCTTGGGCGAGGCCCGCCTGGGTAAAGATTCTGTGCTTGACCATGGCAGCCGCGCTCCGGAACTCATGCGGCCAGTGATGCTGGGCGATAGCTACGCGGGCTCGGGTTATCTCAGCCGCGAACAGCAGTGCCAGCCGCGGGAACGCCAGTTTTTAGACCCCAATTTCCTGCGTCCCGGGAGTTGTTAGCCCATGGACCTTAAAGCTCGATATTGCGGCAAAGGAGAACCAAGATGAGCACCGGAGTCATGCAACCCGCCGCTACGCCGGACGCGGTAGCGCCCGACCCATCCAGGCATGTGAATTACACGTTTGGCATGCTGTTGGGCGTAGACGACTTCAAGCAGGAGTTCGCCTACCTTGCCGGACGCGATCAGTGGATGGCGCGCGACTTGATCGGCTACGGCACCATCAGCGGGCTGAAAGTCTCGCTTGACGTCGCTGCCAAAGGGCCGCGTATTTCCGTTTCCTGCGGAGATGCACTGAGCCCCAAGGGGCAGATGATCCGCGTTTGTCCGGCGCAGTGCGCTTATCTCAATGACTGGCTGACCGCCAACCAGGCCGCCGTCCAGGCAGTGATCACTTCTCCTTTGGGCTCAGCAATCAAGCTATGGCTGACGCTCTGCTATCGCGATTGCCCGGTAGACAACGTGCCGATCGCGGGCGAGCCGTGCCGCTCCGCAGACGATCTTATGGCGCCATCGCGGCTGGTTGATGACTTCCGCCTGGAACTGCGCCTGACGCAGCCGTTGCAGCAGGAAGAAGACGCGATTCGCGACTTCGTCATGTGGCTTGACCAGATTCAGATCACCGACGCCCCCGGCAACTTTCCCACGATCCAGCAGTTTGAGGATGCATTGCGGGCCGCAATGCTTCCTGTGTCTTCTCCGCTCAGTCCGGCAACGTACTTCCACTTTGGATCGCCGCTCAACCAGTTTCATATTCATCCCGCGCAAATCGGCGACTACTTGAAGTCCGCCTTTCGTATCTGGGTCACGGAGATACGGCCCATGTTCCACACCGGTTGGCCGCCGCCGGCTTGTTCATGCGCCGGTGAAACCAGCCAGTCTACGCCGCCCGAAGACTGCCTGATGCTGGCGGAAGTTGACGTCCCGCTGGTGAATGTTGGACCCGGGATGAACTGGCAGGTTGATGGCACGAAAGCCACCCTGATCGATGAAAGCCAGCGCCCAATACTGTTGCACACTCGCCTGCTGCAGGAGTGGATGCAGAGCGGGCTGCGCGGAGGCAAATAAGGAGAACGCCATGACAAACAATCTCCTCACGCCCATCCTGAACGACCGGACCCGCTCCGTGAACTTTTTCAACGGAAGGCTGTTGACCGGTGAAGACCTGACCGCGGAACAGCAGGCGAACCGAGTCGCCCACAGCCTGCTCGGCCAGGCAGTGGGTTCGGGTGTTGCTTACGGGCTTGAGGTGACCGAGTCAGCGGCGCTTAGCCAGGTTGCGTCTCCGGTGCTTTCCGTGAAACGCGGGCTGGCGATTAATCCGAACGGTGGCACGTTGCTTCTGGATAACGATACAGATATCTCGCTGGTGCGGCCAGCAAGTCCCACAACCGGCGGGTCGTCCCTCTTCAAGGAATGTCTGCCGATGCAGTCAGGCGTCTACATTGCGGGAGCGGGCGTTTATCTGCTGACGATTGGTCCCGCGTCCGCGACGCAGGGACTGGCCGAAGTAAGCGGCGTGAGCACCGGAACCGCGCCATGCAATAGCAAATACAAAGCCGATGGCGTGCAATTCCGTCTGGTGCAGCTTGATCTTACGCTCGCCGAACTGGGCGACGTGAATCATCTGCGCAATCTTGTGGCCTACAAGTGCTTCGGCGTAGCGGACTGGGCGGCTGACGTGACTGATCCGTTTGGAACGCACTCCGGCGGACACGGACTGATCGATCAGCTTCGCGCCGCCCAAACCATCACCGGCTGTGAAGTGCCGCTGGCGGTGCTGTATTGGACCGCTACCGATGGAGTGGTGTTCGTGGATATGTGGTCGGTGCGGAGGGCGCTGGTATCCAAAGACCTGCTGGACGCTTGGGCGCCAGGGGCAGGACGACGGAGAGCGATTGACGGTATTGCAATGTTTTTGCAATTTCAGGAGCAGATCGCAGAGCTGATGGAGTCTCCTGTAACCGTGTCCACGCTTACGTCCATTGTTGCCACGGACAGTTTTCTCTACTTGCCGCCGCTCGGGTTGCTGCCACTTTCGGGAACAAAGGGAGCGCTTGGACTGGACTACGTCAAGTTCTTTAGCGGTCGGACTTATCGCAATCCTGTTTACCTCGAAGGGGCCAAACTGGATGCGCTGTTTGGCCGATCACTGCTTTACCCGCCGATCGATTTAAGCGCCAAGGAAATGATGTGGCTCTACTGGGTGAGGCAGAACATGGAAACGATTGTCCTGAACCCACTCACTCAACTGCAGCCCTATTTGATCTTCACCAATGGGCAAATGTCATTCGAGGGGAAGTCCAGATTTGATTTGAATTATTGGGATTATGCGAACTACGTCTAAATCAAGCTCGATGTGGAGGGAGTATGGCGAAGTTATTTAACGATGTGCGGCCTGGTGACTTGATCACGGCCAACTTCATGAATCAGGTATTGGCAGAGATCCAGAATCTCCAGGACCAGCTAGACCAACTCGCCCAGGGTGGCCCAGGCGGTCCACCGGTGATCAACTCCGTCTCTCCGGGGCCGCTAACTGTGGGAGCTCCAATGACCATCCTCGGCCAGAACTTTGGACCGCTTTCCTCCACGGTTGTTGCCTTTTCCGGGACCACTGTTTCTCAGTTTGAAGCCGGGAGTAGCGACAATGTATTGGTGGTCAAGATTCCCACGCTCTTCGTCTCCAGTCAGGGGACGCCCACATTGCTCAGCATAACGACCCCGCGTGGCTCGGTGAGTTTGAATATTACGGTCTTCCCTGCTTTGCCCACGGTTCCTGACGGCACGCTGCTGATCTCCATGGTATCCAAGTCACCCGCGGGGAACTTTGCCGGCAACACGAGCTACAACTTGACTTTCCGGGTCAATGCGACCCTCAACATGGATGAAACGTTCGATGTGTTACCCAGCGTGGACGTTGGGTGGCCTGCCGTCTTCACCGACTCCGGTTTCGTAAACGCCATTACGCCTTCACAAGTCCCCATTCAAAAAGGGGCAACAACAGCCACGCCGGTAACGGTCGACATCCCAGTGAAGCTGAGCATCCCGAACAATCCGGTGGCTCAGGGAAACCTGACGCTGACCATCAGGTCGCAGCGAAACACAAAGTTTGCAAAAAGCTTCCTGCTTCCAGTTCCGATTGGAAGCGCGCCTGTTGTGTCCGACCAGATCAGACCGTCTGTGGCTTTCAGCACTACCAATCCAAATTGGGATGGAACTACCGTATTGGTCCCGGCGGGTGGTTCACTTGTTGCGGTGCCATTTTCAGTCTTCTTTGTCAACCATGGGGACTACAACGTCAAGGTACTGCCGCTTACCAATGATCCGCAGAATCTGTGGACAGTAAAATTGTTCACTTCTGCCCTGGTAAGCCCTACGCAGGACAACTCAACCTTTAGCGGCATTGCGGTCACTGTGACGGCCTTGGCCAATGCAGCACCCAATGCCTTTACGCTGCGAGTGGAGTCAAAGACCAACACCTCAATTGCAACGGAACTGCCGGTTCCAATCAAGCTGAAGTAATCAAAAGGAGCCGGGCAAAGAACCAGGGCCAACTCGGAGAGAGAAATATACGAAGGAGAACTGCAATGAACATGGTCAGCAATTTGGGAACCCCAAAAAATCGCAAACAGGCAAGGTATCCCTTAGTCCTTCTCATGGGACTGCTGGTGATATTGAGCGCACTTCCAGCGGGCGCGCAGCGCCTTTGCTTTCCGCAGTACGTCGGAGTGCCCTATGACTGGGTGCCGCCTGCAATAAGCGCAACTTTCGTAAGCTCGTTCAACGGTGACGTTAATCAGGATACCGGGTGGACGCGTGGATTCCGCTATGTTCTTTCCAATGGGACGCCCGCTCCCGATGGCTTTGTGCAAGCGGTCCAGGACAGCAGCGGTCACTTCATCTATCTTGGGTTTAAGATCCAAAACGACATTAGCTATGACCTATACGACTCCGTTGTAATCGGATTCAATCCGAACAATACCGGGCCCGGTGTGGCCGGCGCGAATATGCAGCGCATCATCATTCACCCTTTGGTGGGCGGCTCTGGCGTTGGAGTCGGCAACATCGCTCCCGATGGAAAAATTCCGGCGGGACAGATTGAATATTACAAAGGATATGATCCCAACGCTGGTGGCTGGCCAGCCGCAGTCCTAGACCCGGGATTCATTACCGCAGTGGCGCAGTCTACAGGGACGGCCCCGCCCCTTACATGGAATCTGCAAGTAAAAATTAAGAGTGACGCCGGAGGCCTGAACCTTCCGGGTGGCGACTTCGGAATGTACATCAATATTGTCAGGGTTGAAAATGGGGGGACCGACACCCAATTCACCTGGCCGCCAAATGTTCCTTTCATAGTGCCTATTCAGGGCAACGAGATCCTGCTGGAAGGCGATTCACTGCCTCCCACAAATCAGTGGGGCACAGCCAGCCTGGGCACATCTTGCACCGGGGTTTCGGTGACAAGCGTATCAAGCAACCACCCAGGTGTAATTTCGCTAAATCAACCGAACCAGTTCTCAGCTTTGGTTACTAACAGCGGAACGAAAAATGCCGATCACATCAAGGCCACTTTCCAAATCGCCAATTTCGGCCTGCCTGCTAGAGATGACTGGCTCATCCCAGGGCAATTGCATAACAATGCTATTGGCGGTGATCCAACTGCCACCCAGCCAGTGTTTGGCGGGGGCGGTACAGCCACATTCAGCACGGGCACATGGACGCTGGGAACGAATGCTTCCACGGATCCGTCTGCTACTACACTAAACGAGCATGATTTCTATGCCACCAATAACAGCGGGCATGAGTGTATCCGGGTAACGCTTGATTCCACCGATCCTGATACCGTGTTTGGCGTGCAAAGCTCATGGAACAACTTCAACTTTGGCAACACTTCAGAGTTTTCACATCCCGCCACGATTGGCACCAAAGGCTACAGAATCCCAGAGGGCCAGAACCAGGTCGCGTTCGATCTGCACGTGATTCGCCAGCTCACGCTCGCCTGTACAGACAAATGCGCGCTGGCAAATAATCCGGATCAAGGCCGCTCAAAGCTGAATTACATCGTAACCGGCTGTCGGCGTACTGGAACATTTCTCGTCATCAAGGGAAAGAAATTCGAGAATTGCGAGAACGCCGGAGCATTTGGCTTTGGCCTGGCTCATGACGGCTTGGTTTCGGGTTTTACCGACGAGTTATTGGGGGAAGGGCTGCAAAAAGGAAAGGACAACAATACATACCACATCTCAGTTCCTCCTGGTAAGCAGGCCGTGCTTAACACACACGTAGTTTCAATTCCCGCCAACGTGCCTCCGCCGCCGAAGTGCGGCAAAGAAAATCCACGCCTCGCGGGAATGTTCCTGTTCTCCGGGTTGTTTGTGCTCGGCTTCGTTGTCCTGTGGCCGCGGAAGAGGAAGCCACAAGCGTGATGATGCCGGCAACATCAACGGTTGCAGCGTCGTGGTTTTTGGGCAGCCTCGATCCTGGGGCTGTCTGGGCCACGGCGCTGGTTATTGCCCTGGGGTACGCCTTGTTGTCCGCAAGGCGCGATGGACTCGACCAGCATGACGTCTACTGGGCGGGCGCCTTGGGCATTTTGTTTGGCCTGTGGGGCGGGCGATTACTTGGCCTGGCATATTACGGAGTCGAGGGCGGCCCTTGGGACTGGCTCCGCTTTTGGTCCGGGGGGCAGGCGCAGTATGGCAACCTGATCGGAGGAGGTCTTGCTGTAATTCTATTTCTTGAGCTCCGCAGGTTGCCTATTCTGGCCTACCTCGATTCCATTGCACCGGCATTGGCTCTTGGTATCTCAATCGGCCGGATTGGGTGTTTCGTGAATGGAGACGATTGTGGAACGGTGTCGCACCTTCCCTGGGCCGTACAGTTTCCTCCTGGCACTGAAGCATATGCCGACCACTTGACACGCGGTTGGATTGCTCCAATAGATGCTCTTTCCCTGCCGGTCCATCCTGTTCAGTTGTACGCCACTCTGGTATGGCTTGGATTTTTTGTGGTCCTTGTTGTCTACCGCTCTGGCCGGCCTGGACTGCGATTGGCTCTCTTTGCCTGCTTGCAGGGCATTGGTCGATTTGTGGAGCAATATTTTCGTGGTGACTTTCAGCCCGTGCTTGGCCCGCTCTCTCTCACGCAACTCATCAGTCTGTTTTTTATTGCTGCGGGAATCGGACTCTGGATGTCACAAAGAAATAAGAAACAGGTTCGCGAGCCTGCATCAACCGGATATTTAAACCCCCGGGGTGAATTCAAACCGACGTTCTGATTTTTTGGAGTGATGGTCGGCATACAAACCAATACGACGCTCGTCGGCCGGCTGCGGATCAGGAGCAGGTCTTCTGATCCGCAGGCGGAGCAGCAGCGTATTGAACGCATGCTGCGCTCGGCGACACTGCATCCATCTGGTCTGCCAGAGTCGGCCACGCTGGTGGTGCGGCGGCTGGCGGATCCGCTGCCGTCGCGTCTGCGAGCGGGCCCGTATGATCTGCTGCCGGATGCCTCTTGGCAAAGAGTTGTTACTGCATCGCTGGAAAAGCTTGCCGCATCCGCTGCGCGCCCCGCTTATGGCGCGGTGCCGGCCGAAACCGATGCGGTACTGTTTTACGATCACGCCGAAGTGCTGGCTGCCCTGGCGCTTGATTGGATGAGTGGAACACTGCCGGTGCAGTGGTGGTGGCGAGAATTCCTGCGCGGGCGCGACGCCGTTACGGCACTCTTACGGGAATGGAGCGAATCGCCACAATATGTGCCGGGCGCTCTCGATCTGCTGGCGAAACGCGCGCGTGCCGTGCAGTTTGTTCAGCGAATGCCGCAGCAGGCCGCGAGCGAAATATTGGAAACAATGCTCATTGCCTTTAACGTGCCACGTCCGCCTGCAGAAGATAAGGCCCCGCAGAACAATGCTGAAGATCATACCGTGGCACCGCAGCCAGCAGCGACGACCCAGAAGACAGAAAAAGATCCGCGCGTGATGATGCGGCATGCTCCCTTCCGGCGCTGGGTTCCTGAAGCCGATACGCCGGCGCTGTTGCCGGCGCAGAGCATGCTGCTGGTTCAGGCATTGATGTTGCGCCGCGCACCGGCTGTAGCTCGCACGGCGGTGTTTCAAAAAGATTTGCTGCGGTGGCAAGCAGCGGTCGAGAACCCGGCAGTAATTGAAGATCGTGAGACAGAGGAAGTTCAAGAAGAGCTGCCGCGCGCGGCCTCACAAGAAAAGCCGTCTGCGTCTGACATGCCGGTGATTACGGCTGGTCAAGAGCGTGCTGCCGCGTTACAGACCGTTGTTCCATTGCCCGATGTGGCGCCGGAACATCTTGCAGAAAAAACGGTAGCTGTGGAACGTGTGATGGCAACGTCGAGCGAAACCCGCGAAGCGCCGGCGCATCGAGTAACTCCGCCCAGCCATCAACGTGCGGTCGCGGACGGATCGGCGAGCGATCCAGAGCCAGCGCCGTCCCGACACATTGATGATCAGACCAATGAATTGCCGCAGGAACCCGCGAGGGAGTTCGCGGCCGGGAGCGCGGAGGCTCAACCTGAGCGGGCGAGTGAACCTGCGACAACCCTGGAAACGGAATATGGCGGCGTGTTCTTTCTCCTCAGTCTGGCTCTCTATCTTTATATATATGGTGATTTCACCAGCCCCGCTGAGCCCGGCCTGGAACTGAACATATGGGACTTTCTGGCTCTAATGGCTTTTGAGCTTACCGATGGAAAGATCGAGAAGGACCCGTTGTGGGCTGAACTGGCCGTTTTGGCAGGGCGGCCGAAGTCGGTCAGGCCGGGGGTGGGCTTTGATCCGCCCGATGAGTGGCGCGTCTCCGGGGCATGGCTTGCCGCGTTTACTAAAGATTACGTTCCGCAGCCAGCACTGACAAATGGACGAATGGTCTCGATGCATCCTGCGGGATTCATCGCGGTCGACGTTCCTGCAGAAACAAATGTCACGGACGGCGTTGGAGAACCGTTTAGAGCAATAGACCGTTTGCAGCGATGGGTCGGCTGGATGGCAGGATACTTCCGTGCGCGTTTGGTGCGTGCTCTGGGTCGCGAAGACGCGGTGTCCTTGCTCTGCCGACGGCCCGCGCGCGTGGTGCTCACGCTCACGCATGTTGATGTTACGTTTGCGTTGGACCACCATCCCATCGAGCTGCGCATGTCGGGACTCGACCGGGACCTGGGCTGGATTCCCGCAGCGGGGCGCTATGTGGCGTTTCACTTTGAATAGGACAAAAGTCATTTGGCGGCGAAACATAAGAATGCACAAAATTTGAGATTGGAGTGGACTGACAGCGAGGTGCAACGATGATGTCGACGGCGGAACAACCTCTGGTCTCGTGCATCATGCCGACGGCTGACCGGCGCAGGTTTGTACCGCTGGCGATACAGAATTTCCTGCAGCAGGATTATCCCAACCGGGAGTTGGTGATTCTTGATGATGGCAAAGACAGTATTGTTGACCTTTTGCCGGCTGATGGGCGGGTAAAGTACATACGCATGGCCCAGCGGCAGAACGTTGGAGCAAAACGCAATCAGTGTATACGGGCCAGCCAGGGAGACCTCATCGTGCACTGGGATGACGACGACTGGGTGGCGTCCCATCGCATCCGCTATCAGGTGGAAGCCATGCTGCGCGAAGGAGCTGAAGTGTGTGGTTTGCGGCAGATGTTGTTTCACGATCTCTCCACCAGTAAGACCTGGCTATACACATACCCTCCAAATCTGCGGACGTGGCTGGTGGGCGGCTCACTGCTGTACACGCGCAGCTTTTGGCAGCGCTCGCCGTTTCCTGACGTGCAGGTGGGAGAAGATTCCCGCTTCCTGTGGAAACAGACCCATGGGAAGCTGGCGGTGCTTCCAGACTACCGTTTCTATGTAGCCATGATTCACTCGGCTAATACCAGCCCGAAAATTTGCAGCGACCCTTACTGGACACCGTCATCGGAAGATCCACGATCGATTATGGGAAATGTATTTGATCTTTATCACGCGGAGCGGGACGCGGTCTTGCGTCAGGCAGAAATTGCGGGAGTAAAGCAAATGAAATTGAATCTTGGCTGCTGTGACGCAGCCATTGCCGGATTCGTGAATGTAGATATAGTCGCCGGGCCAGGGGTTGACCAGGTGGCCGACCTCGCCGCGCCGTGGCCTTGGTCTGACAACTCCGTTGAATATGTGCGCGCGTGGGACATCATTGAGCACTTGCCAGACAAGATCATGACTATGAATGAGATTTACCGGGTGCTGATGCCGGGTGGCCGGGCGGAAATCGCTGTCCCTACGACGGATGGGACAGGAGCATTTCAGGACCCGACGCATGTTTCCTTCTGGAACAGGCGCAGCTTTCTGTATTACGAAGCGGGCAATCCATATCGAGAGCGCTTCGCCAACAGTTATGGCATTAAGGCGCGGTTTCGCACCGTGTCTGAGCGGATTGACCGAAGCGTCGATGGACCACGGCTCACAATTATTCTGGAAGCGGTAAAACCATGAAGTTCAGCGTGGTGATACCCTCCGGCAACTCGGCAAATCTGGTCTCCTGCGTGCGAGCGCTGCTAGCCGCAGAGCCGGATTTGTCGCCGCAGGAAATCATCGTAGTGGATGACGGAGCGCGCGCGGGCGCTGAAGCCAGCTTGCCCGAACTTCACTGGATTACCGGGATCACGCCGTTTATCTTTTCGCGCAACTCCAACCTGGGTATCACCATGGCCGGGCGCGACGTAATCTTGCTGAATGATGACGCCAACCTTGTTACTCCGCGCGGATTTTCAATGCTGGCTGAAGAGACTTTGCGGCGCCCAGAGGTCGGCATCTGTTCCGCAGGCATTCGCGGAATGGTAGGCAACCCACGGCAACTGGTTACCGCGCGGCCTGGATTCCGCTATGAATCGAGGGCCATAGCATTTGTTTGCCTGTTCATGCCATGGAGCACGTATGCGGCGTTGGGCCCCCTGGACGAACGCTTTGTCGGCTACGGCTTTGAAGATAATGATTATTGCGCTCGTGTTTTTGAAGCAGGTCTGAAAATCGGTATATGGGATGGATGCGTGGTCGATCATGCGCACCGTCCTTCAGTGTTCCG
>Ga0209166_10002830_pt1 | contig 12817 bp, 7 predicted proteins | sample Coa_R1_3_FD_187151 | JGI IMG/M metagenome (GOLD analysis project Ga0209166, IMG submission 187151) | Surface soil microbial communities from Centralia Pennsylvania, which are recovering from an underground coalmine fire - Coalmine... | ecosystem: Environmental > Terrestrial > Soil > Unclassified... | reverse complement strand
CCCCGACCCATATCTGGGCCGATCCCGGGATCGGATTCGGCAAGACGGGCGATCACAATCTGCAGATTTTGCGCCGGCTGGGCGAACTCCGCTCGCTCGGCATGCCGATCTTGATCGGCACCTCGCGCAAGTGGTTTATCGGCAGCATCCTCGGGGGCCGGCCCCCCGCCGAGCGCGTGAGCGGCACGGGCGCGACCCTGGTTCTCGGGGTCGCCCATGGGGCCGACATCGTCCGCGTCCATGACGTCGGTCCCGCCGTCGACGTCGTGCGCGTGGCCGACGCCATCGTGCGCCACGGCGGCGTCCGGTCCTAGCCCCATGGCGCTCGTCTATCTGAGCCTCGGCTCCAACCTGGGCGACCGGACGGCCCACCTGCGCCAGGGCCTGGCCGCGCTGCCGGCGGCCACCGGCGGTCGCCTGCTGCGGGTGTCGCGCCTCTACGAAACGGCGCCCTGGGGCATCAGCGATCAGCCGGCCTTCCTGAACCTGGCCCTGGCCCTGGAAACCGCCCTCGCCCCGGCGGCCCTATTGGCCGCCGTGAAGCGGCTGGAGGCCCAGGTCGGCCGCACGGCCGGCCCCCGCTGGGGCCCCCGCCTGCTCGACATCGATATCCTCCTCTACGACGCGCTCACGATCGACGAGCCGGACCTGACGATCCCCCATCCCTGTATGCTGGAGCGCCGCTTTGTCCTGCAGCCGCTCGCCGATATCTGGCCGGCGGGCACGCCGTTGCTCGGCCAGCCGCTCGCCAGCCGTCTGGCGGCCGTCGCCGACCAGGTGGTGACTGCCGTCCCAGTCGACCGCGAAGGCGGGCTCTGAGCGGAGGAGCGGAGCCCCCGTGTTGACAGCAGCCGTAAGTTTATGTTAACATTCCCCTGCCGGACGGGTATCTGGCGCATGCACGCCGACGTGTTGGCCGTGGTAACTCACTGAGGGACTCGTGACGGGCGCCCTCTAGAGGAGTGCATCTATGAATCCCCACCGGGTCTTCTGGACCATCCTGCTGTCCGGCGCTCTCCTGATCGGCCTGGCCGCCCTCGTGGCGAGCACGCCAAGCCGCCCCGTAGCCGCGGCCCCGGGCCCACCCGGCCGGCCTCCCACCTCCGGGGTGGTGATCCTCCCGCATGCCCCCCACACGCCCAGCTATCACGTGCTGTTTGTCTACCATGACACCTCGCCCGGCACGAGTGTCGAGGCCGCCTTGAGCGCCTATCCCGACGTCGGCGCGGTCGATAACTTCACCATGACCACTGGTGTAGTGCCCTCGGCGGCCTATCTCCAACAGTATCAGATGGTCGTCGTCTGGAATAAGACCGCCTCGTCGCTGGCCGACCGCGTGACCCTCGGCAATAACCTGGCCACCTATGTGGACGCGGGGGGCATCGTGGTCGAAAGTGATTATGCTTACACCTACTTTTCGGACCCCAACGAGAGCCCGGGCTACACCATCAGCGGCACCTGGCAGACCGGGGGGTATACCGTCTTCACCAACAGTCCCACGACCTCGGGGAGCACGCCCGACAGCCTGGGTACTTTTACGCCCACCGAGCCGCTGATGGCCGGGGTCGCCACGCTGACCGATCCCGGCACGAGCTTTGGCCATAGCCTTCTCAATTTGACGAATGGAGCGGTGCCGGTCGCGCAATGGGCGACCAGCGCGACCTGGATGATCGCCTACCGGACGACGCCCGCGATCAACGGCACGGTGATCGGCATTAATGTCTATCTCGGCAATAACCCGACCGGCTGGGGCGGGGATTTCCCCAAGGTGCTGCATAACGCCCTGCTCTGGAAAGCCTCGCCCACCGAGCCGACGCCCACGCCCAGTGCCACACCCTGCCCGACCTGCCCCACGGCGACCTCCACCGTGACGCCGACCCCGTCGCCGAGCGACACGCCCGGTCCCGCGACCGCCGGCCCCACGGACACTCCCTGCCCGACCTGCTCGCCCACGCCCACCGGCTCGCCGCTGCCGACCGGGACCCCGACGCCGACCAATACCCCCACCCCCACCCCCAGCGCCACGGGGCCGCCGGGCTCGCCCACAGCCACGGCGACCTCCACCGGCACGGCCACGCCGACCGTGACCGGCTGCGTGCCGGGGCAAACCTGGACCGAGGTCAGTGGGCTGCCCGTCGAAGCCGCGGATTCGGCGGTGGTCGGCTTTAATAACACCGTTTATATCTTCGGCGGCCGGGACAGCACCAACGTGCCGACCGCCAATGCCTATCGCTACACGCCGGGCGGCAATATGGTCGCGATCGCGCCCCTGCCGGCCGCGCGCTATGGGCTGCGGGCGGTCAACGACGGCCAGTATATCTACCTGGTGGGCGGCGCCGACAGCGCCGGGAGTTCGACCCGGACCTTCTGGCGCTACGACCCGGCGGGCGGGACCTACGTCACCAGCCTGGCCCCGCCGGCCACCGCCGTGCTCTGGCATGCCCTGGTTTATCTCAACGGGAAGCTCTACCGGATTGCCGGCTGCTGTACGACCAACACGGTCGAGGTCTATACCATCGCGACCAACACCTGGTCCACCGGCGCCAGCTTCCCGATCGCCACCTACGGCAACGACGCGGTGGCCTACGGCGGCTACCTCTATGCCACAAGCGGGGCCAGTGGCCTGTCCAGCGCCACCTATCGCTACGACCCGGTCGCCAACAGCTGGAATGACGCGGCGGTCACCGATTTGCCCGCCAATCGCAATTTCGCCGCCTCGGGCCTGCTCAACGGGCGCTGGATCCTGGCCGGCGGGGTCAGCGGAGCGACGACAGGGAGCACCCTGGAGCTTGACCTCAATACGCCGGCCGGGTCCTGGACCAGTCTGCCCGCCATGCCGGTGGCGGTCTCGGCGGGCGGCGGCGCCGCGGCCGGTGGCGCCTTCTATGTGATCGGCGGCCGCGACGCGAGCGGGACGCCACGGACGGACAATCAGCAGTATGTCGAGGTGCCGTGTGCCACGACGACGCCGCTGCCGACGGCGACCGAGCCCTCGATCCCGACTCCCCCCCCGGCCGCCACGGCCACGCGGACGGGGACCCCGACCCGCACGGCGACGCCCTGTGCGATCGCCTTCAGCGATGTGCATGCGACCGACTATTTCTACACCCCGGTGCAATATCTCTATTGCCACAATGTGATCTCCGGCTATAGCGACAACACGTTCCGGCCTTATAATTCGACCACGCGCGGGCAGCTCTGTAAGATCGTCGTCCTGGCCGTCGGCTTGCCGATCGTCACCCCTAGTGCCCAGCATTTCAGCGACGTGCCGCCGAGCAATCCTTTCTATCCCTATATCGAGACGGCCTATAGCCAGGGGCTCATCTCCGGTTATAGCGACGGCACTTTCCGCTGGGGGAATAATGTCACCCGCGGCCAGCTGTCGAAGATTGTCGTCGCCGCCCGCGGCTGGACGATCCTCACGCCCCCGGTGCCCGACTTCAGCGATGTGCCGCCGAGCAATCCTTTCTATGGCCCGATCGAAACCGCGGCCCATACCAGCCCGCCGATCATCTCCGGCTACAGCGACGGCACTTTCCATCCTTTCAGCGACAGCACCCGCGGGCAGATCGCCAAGATCGTCTATAATGCGCTCTTCGCCGTGCAGGTACTTCCGTCGGCGACGCCCGTGCCGCCGACCGCGACCCGGCCGCCGGCGACGAATACGCCGGTGCCGGCCACCAGCACCCCGCTGCCGGGCCCGACCAATACCGCCGGCCCGACCAATACCGTCGGCCCGACGAACACGCCGTTGCCGACCAGCACATCACGGCCGACGAATACCGCAACCCCCTCGGCGACCGTGACGGCCACGCGCACCGCGACGGCCACGCGCACCGCGACGGTCACCCGCACGCCGACCAATACCCCCTCGCCGACGATTACGCCGACGGCCAGCGTCACGACCACGCCGTTACCCCCGCCCCTGATCACCGGGTTCCAGCCGCCGACCGTCGAGCAGTACGACACGGAGACCCAGATCAACCTGACGGGCAACTGGTTCGGGCTACAGCGCGGGGCCGGGCAGGTCATCGTCAACGGGGTGGCGGCCACGATCGATACCTGGGCCAACAGCCTGATCCAGTTCCATATCGACGTGAACACGCCGCCGGCGAATCCGACGCACGTCCGCCTGATCCGCGACGATGGCCTGTTCGTCGACAGCACCCTGCTGACGGTGATCCCGCGCCAGCATCCCTATGTCTTCTCTTACTCGCCGAATAGCGTCCACCAGGGGGATACCACGACCGTCGTGACGATCAGCGGCATCCAATTCGGGACGGCGGGCACCGTCACGCTGATCGGCAGCTACCAGGCGACGATTGTCAGCTGGAGCAACACCCAGATCCAGTTCCGGCTCGCGCCCGGCACCCCGGCGTCGAGTCCGATCAGCGTCGTCATTAACTCGCAGCAAAACGGCAGCTACAAAGAATATGGCCTGTTCTCGGTGCTCCCGTGAGCGGCGGGCGCCGGGGGGAGCGGACCGGCCGGTAAAGGAGGCGCCGCATGGCGCTAGATGAGGCGACCTCCTGGCGCGACCAGGGCATCGCCGCGGCGCGGGCCGGGCAGACCGCCACCGCCCGCGCGGCGCTGGAACAGGCCGTGCGGGCGAATCCGCAGGATGCCGAAGCCTGGTTCTGGCTCGCCGCAGTGCAGCGCGATCCTCAGCAAGCCCTCGCGGCCCTGGAGCGCGTGCTGGCGCTGAATCCACACCACCCCCGCGCTCAGGCGGGCGTCGCCGCGATCCGCGCGCAACTGGGCGCCGGCGCCCCGCCGGCGCCGGCGCCCGCGCCTGCCGCCCCGCCACCGGCCTCAGGGCCGGTGGCGTCGCCCTTCGGGGGCATCGCCCCGGCGGCGGCTCCTTTCGCCCCCCGGTCCGCCTCCCTGGCCGCGCCGGCCGCCTCGCCTTTCGCGGCCGGGACGCCCGCCCCTTCGCCATTTGGGGCGGCCGCGCCCCCGGCCGCCGGGCTGGGGTCCGCGGCGCCGCCGCCTTTCCCCCCGCCTGTCGCGCCGGCCGCCGGCTGGCCGGCGGCCACCCCCGGTCCGGTCCCCGCGCCCGATCTCGCCCGCCTGGTTCAGCAGGGGATCGCGGCGGCCCAGGCGGGTCGCCGGGAGGAGGCGCGGACCACCTTGATGGCCGTGGTCGACCAGGACGAGCGCAACGAAGACGCCTGGTATTGGCTAAGCACCGTGGTCGACGACCCGCAGGACGTCGAGGTGGCTCTCGAAAATACGTTGCAGCTGAATCCCCACCACGCGGCGGCCGCCGCGGCCCTCCAGCGGCTCCAGACCCGGCCGCCGGTCGTCGCCCTGCCGATCCCGGTTTACACGCTGGACCCGCCCCCGGACCCCCCCCGCGGGGGCCGGGGCTGGGAGCTGGCTCCCCCGGCCGAGCCGGAGGATGGGCTCCGGCTGCCGACCTCTGCCTTGCGGCGGGGAGAGCCGGTCCCCGAGCCGCCGGCGCTGCCCCCCAACGCCGACGAAGAATATCTGGGCCTGCTGGGCCAGGTCATGGGCAAACGCTTCCGCATTTTGACCCTCTTCCCCACGGGCGGCACGATCTTGCTGCTGGCGACCGATATGAAGAACGGCAACTACGTCCTGATGCGCCCCGAGACCGCGACGACCAGCAAAGCGGCGAAAGCGGCGGTGCGCCGGGGCTTCGAGCATGCCGGGAAGCCCTATGTGGTCACCAATATCGGCTTGAGCGGCATCAGCATCCGTGTCTTGTTGCGCGCCGTGGGCCGCTTCCCGGCGCCCCAGGCCGTCGACTATGGCTTGCGCCTGATCCGGCAAGCGCGCGGCGGGCGGACCTCGCTCCTGGATCGCCGCTCCTGGAGCCCCGATCAGCTGGTCATCGATCAGGATGGGGCCCTCGACATCCGGGCGCGTGACCGGCCCGCGGACGTGCCCCCGCCCCTGCCCGCGGAGCTTTCCCCGCCCGAGCACCAGCAGGGGGCGGCGCTGGACGAGCGGTCGGACGTCTACCTGGTCGGCGCCTTGATCTACTATCTCTTCACCAATAGTCCCCCGCCGGCCCATGTCCCCACACCGCGGGCCGAAGCCCCGGCGGGGCCGGCCAAGAAAGCCCCGCCGCCCCGCCTGGTTGCCCAATTCCGCGACGCGCCGGATCTTCCCCCGTACCTGGCCGGCGTGATCGCCCGGGCGCTGCAGCCGGACCCCGCGGCGCGTTACCCGGATCTCGCGGCGCTGGAGCACGTCCTGGCCCCGATCTATGTCGAATTACTGAAAGAAGAGAAGATCCGCAGCCTGGAGCCGAGCAGCCTGGTCCGCGCGCTCGCCCCGGCCATCGCCGGCCTGGCGGTCGTGGCCCTGTTGCTGGTCGGCGGCATCGCGCTGAGCCACCGGCCCGGTCCCGTCTACGCCATCACCCCCACGAGCTACCTCCATCTGCTCGCGCAGACGCCCGAACCGACGTCCACCAGCACCCTGACGCCCGATGTGGCGGCCAGCCCGACCGTGGATATCTTTGCCCGCAGCAGCACGATCGATCACCTGACCATCAACCAGATCGACGCGCGCCGCGCGCCGCAGATTGTCGTCTATTTTAGCGTCGTCAGCCAGGATAATCGCCCGGTGGGCGGCCTGACCAAAGACGATTTCACTCTGGAGCATGATGGGGTGCCGGTGACCGACTACCAGGTGGTCAACGTCAGCGACACGAACGAGGCCATGTCGGCCATCCTCGTGCTCGATATCAGCGGCAGTATGCAGGGAACGCCGATCAACGAGGCCAAGAATGCCCTGAAGCAGTTCATCGGCCTCTTCACGCCGGGCGATCAGATGGGCCTGATGACCTTTAACGACAAAGTAAAGGTCCTGCATGATCTGACGGTCAGCCGCAATGCGGTGCTCGGCGAGGTCGACGGCATCCAGGCTTTTGGGGATACCGCGCTGTACGATGCCTTGTATGCCGCCGTCGCCCGGGCGGGCAAAGAAGGCGGCCGCACCGTCGTGGTTCTGCTCAGCGACGGCAAGGACACCGCCAGCACCCAGTACAAGCGCGCCGATGTCGTCCAGCTGAGTAAGCTGTACAGTGTGCCCATCCATATCGTCGGCCTGAACGACTCGGCAGACTATGATGCCCCTACGCTCCAGTATATCGCCGCGCATACCGGCGGCGAGCTGCTGCAATCGCCCGACCCGCTGCAGCTCTCCGACCTCTATACCCGCCTGGCGTATCAGATCAAGGGCCAGTACCGGCTCGTCTTTACCGGCGCCGCCCTCGGCGCCGATCACGAAGTCAGGATCGAGACGAAAGCCGGCGACCAGTTTGTCTTCGACGCCAAAACCTACAGCGTGAAGTGACTCCTGCTCCTCTGCCCCAGCCTCGTCCCCCCTGGCTCCCGGTGCTAGTGCGGCCTCAAGCGACCCCTTGGGTGATGAGGAGTGAGCACCCCCAGGTGCGAACGCGGGTGGGGCAGCGTTCGCACCTGGGGGTGCTCACTCCTCGCTCAGCGATGGCCCACGGGGTGGCTGGCACTTGCACTAGGGGGTCGGCGTGCTGGACACCCCGCATAGCGCGCTCCCTGTAATCGACAGATCGACGATCTTGGCGATTTGCCCCCGGGTGGCGGATGCGGCCGGGCGGAAGTAGGGCCGCTGGCCGCTGTCGCAGGGCTCGCCCACGCCACCGCAGGTATAGCCGGAGATGATGCCGTGGCAGAATGCCGTCTCCACGAACTCATAGAAGGCCGTGTTGGGCACGACATCCTCGAAGCTCGGCGTCACTGGGTTGACCAGCGCCCAGCCGGCGGCGACGACATCGATCTTGCTCAACTGGCCGCGCGTGACGTTGGTGTAGGGGCGGAAGTACGGGCGATTCTGGCTGTCGCAGGGCTCACCCGGGCCGCCGCAGGTGTAGCCCGAGACGATGGCGTCGGCGGCGGCCGTCTCGATGACGGCGAAGAAGGGATGGCTCGGCGGCACGTCGGCGAAGGTGTAGGCGCCGCCGGGCGGCGTGACGATCGGCCGGGCGAAGCCGAGGACGACGATCTTGACCATCTGGGCCCGCGTCGTCTGGTTGTACGGGCGGAAGCTGAAGGTGCCGTCGCCGTTGGCGTAGCCGCTGATCACGCCATGGCAGGCCAGATATTGCACCGGGGTGTAGAAGTAGTCCGTGGGGTGGACATCGGTGAAGCTAAGGGTGCAGATCGTCGGCGTCGCCGTCGGCAGGCCGCTGGTGGCGGTCGCGGTGGCCACCGGCCGGGTCGCCGCGGGTGTGCTGGTGGTCGTGCCGGTCGCGGTCACTTGTGGTGTCGGGGTGGTGCTCGGCACGGGGGTGGGCGGGGCGGGAACAAACGTGCCGCGATTGACATAGAAATCCTGCACGCGCCCCGCCCGTGTGTCGATCCAACTCGGCAACACGTAATCCGGCCCGTAGACCAGGCTTGTATAATCGCCCATGTCGCCGTTGCCGTCGCCGTTGTACCGCGCAACGGCGCTGTTCAAGCTGGTGTTGATACGGCTATTGGCGCTCCAGGTCAGGCCACCATCTGTCGATTCCGTGTAATACCGATCGTACAGAAGATGATTCGGATCGTCGCGGCGATCGTTCCAGGTAACGCCGACGCGGCCATCCGGACCTGTGGCGATGCTCGGCGCCCATTGATCGATCCCGTTGCCCTGCGCATCGTCGTTGAGGCGGATGGGCGCACTCCAGGTCACCCCGGCATCGGTGCTTCGACTAAACGCTACATCGGCATGCCGCCCGATATGCCCATAAATGGTGAAATCCGTTTCCCAGCGCCCATCATTCCACACCGCATACACTGTGCGTGGATCGGATGCGGAGATGGCAATGGCAGGATCGTTGTTGATGACCACCCCATCGGCGCTGCTGCCTCCTAGCAACAGGAGCTCATGACCCTCCGCATCCAAGCCGCCGATTGCGGTGATCGGCCCGCCCGTGATCGCCTGGTCCGTGCCCCACGTGACCCCACCATCGGTACTGCGATCGAGATATAGGTTGGTGTCATTGGCCCCAAAAGCCGTGTAAATGCTGCCGTCGCCGGCCACCTGGATCGACGGTTGCTCGCCCGCCTCGTTTCCGACATCGGACACCGGCACATCCTGGCTCCAGGTGCGTCCCGCATCGCGGGAATAACGCAGCCAGATCCCCTGAGGGCCCGTGGTGAAATAGCGCCAGGCCACATACAAGCTGCCGGCAAAGGAGCCGCTTGGTCGGGCATCGATCGCGAGGTGCGCCTGATTGCGGTATTGGGAATAATCGCTGAGTACTATCGGGACCGGCCAGCTCCAGGTGCTGCCTGTCGTAGTGGTCAATACCACGTAACCCGTAGCTGTCGGGCCCAGGATCTGGCTGACGAGGTAGGCCGTGCTTTGGCGGTCAAAGCCGACGCTGGTATTGCCGGAGGCCATCGTGTTGGAAATCCACGTAGCGTAGAAGCGGTCTCCGGTCCAGGTACGCCCGGCATCGCTGCTGAGTGCATAGCCGCTGGTGACGCCATTGAAGCCGTAGCTATCGTACCCGGCCAGCACTCTGTCCGGATTGGTGGGATCAACCGCCAGCGCGTAATTCACCTGCGCATCGGGCGTGGTCGTAAACACTGGACTCACGCGAATATCGGTTCCCCAGGTCGGCGGTGCCCCCGGCGTAAGCGGTGCAGCGCGGCTGATTGGCTGTTCGATGATGACAACCAGAGTTAAGGCCAGGAGTAGTACGCTCAGCCCCCCTAGCGCACGTGCCGGAAAGTTGCTCATGATCGAGAAGCTCCTTCTGAAGAGGTTAACGAAACTGAATGGCCGGGCGGCGGCGATAACCGCTGGCCTATCATGCGGACGTAAGCCTCGGTGCAACGGGTGGACCGCTCTGATCGAGGCCGGAAATAGCTTTCGCATTATAGACACTGCTTTGGACATATGTCAACCGTTAAGCCCTGAGGGTCAGGCTGCATTTGGTTGGACTTTCTTTGGAGATTATGCGATACTAGCCGAAAGGAGGAGTGTCTCATGCCCCCGACCCGCGCGGTCCAGTTACGCGCGTTACCCCCCGCCGAACCCGCCGAACTCACGCGCTGGAGTAAAGCCACCAGCGCCCGACCCGATCTCGTCCAGCGGGCGCGGGCCCGCTGGACCCGGGCAGACGGCGCCACCTTCGCCGCTGCTGCCCGCGTCGGCGCCGATGCCTCGCACTCGGCCATCCCCGCCCTCATCACCCGCTTTAACCGCCGGGGCTTGGCCGTGCTGCGTTAGCGCTTACGGCAGACCCCTCGTTGCCCACCAGGGGCGAGGGGTCTGCTGGTTGGCGGCGCTTGCCTACCTACCGGCCACCAGGAGATCCGATGCCGCAGGAGCGAGATGACTACGCCGAAGATCCCGACCCCCCGCCCCCTGTGGGCGGCAGCGCCGGGCGCCCGGGGGGCGGCTGGGGCGCGCGCCAGATGCGCCTGGCTATGCTGCTCGGCCTGCTGGGCCTGATCGCTCTGGGCGTGGTGCTGGCCTCCGCCTGGATCACGAGCGCCACCAGTAACCTCGACACGCGGGTGGCGCTGACCCAAACCGCCGCCGAGAAGCGGATCGCGCCCGTGCCCATGACGGTGCCGCCGACACGGGTGCTCACGCCCCTGCCGCCTCTACGCTGAGCTGATAAGGAACGCTAAACTTGAGCTATAAACCCTGGCCCCTGCGCCGCCGCGGTGCAGCCCTATTGGTGCTACTCGCGGCGGCCACCGCCTGCGGCCCGGACACCCCGACCCCGCGGCCCGTGGCGCCGACGGCGACTCTGCCGCCCCCCACTGTGGCGGCCCTGGTGACCGCGCCGCCCGGCGCCGCCACCAGCACAATCGTGCCGGCGACCACGGTCCCGGCCGCGACGGCGACCGCCGCGATCATCCCGCCCACCACGGCGCCTTCGGCGTCCGGGGCGATCACCTTCCAGATCTTCGGCGAAGAGCCCGAGTCGGCGCCCTTCGATCAACTGGTCGCGGCCTATGGCTCGGCCCATCCGCAGGTCACGGTCAACCTGAACCTCATTCCCGATCAAGCGGACTACCAGACCAAGCTCGCCGCCGCCTTCACCGCCGGCAACCCCCCCGATGTCTTCCTGGTGCCCTATGAGCGCTTTGGCCCGCTCGCCGACAAAGCCGTCGTCGAGCCGATCGGGCCCTGGCTCAGCCGCAGCCCTACCTTGCACGCCACTGACTTCTACACGGTGCCGCTCGCCGCCTTCACCACGAACGGGCAGCTTCAGTGCCTGCCGCTCACCATGTCCAGCACGACTATCTTCTATAACCAAACCTTGTTCGCCCAATATCACGTGCCGCTGCCCAGCGCCACCTGGACCTGGCAGGACTTCCTGGCGGATGCCCAGGCCCTGACCAAGCCGGGCGGCATCTTCGGGCTCGGCGTCGAGCCCCAGCTGGACCGCCTGGCGCCGTTTATCTGGCAGAACGGCGGCGACCTGGTCGACAATCCTGATTACCCCAGCAAGCTGACGCTGGAGACCCCTGCGGCCCACGAAGCGATCCAGTACTTCATCAACCTGAGCACGGCCTACCGTGTCGTGCCGAGCGAGGCCGAGCTGCAGGGCCAGGACCTGGAGGCGCGCTGGGATGACGGCAAGCTGGCCATGCTGATCGGCGCCCGCTCGGACACGGCGCGCTTCCGGGCCAGCCAGGGCTTCACCTGGGACGTCGCACCCCCGCCCGGCAACAAAACGCGGGCCACGGCGCTGCAGAGCGAGGCCTACTGCATCGCGGCGGCGTCGAAAAACAAGGCCGCGGCCTGGGACTTCATCCAGTTTGCGGCCGGCCCGGCGGGCCAGACGCTGCTGGCGCGGGCGGGCCGGGTAGTGCCCACGCTGCCAAGCGTGGCGACCTCTCCGGCGTTTCTCGATCCGACCCAGGCTCCGGCCAACAGCAAGATGTACCTGGACATCCTGCCGGCGATCCGGCGGCTGCCGGCGAGCGCCGCCTGGCCGGCCGTCGACGCCGCGGTCAACGCGGAGCTGGACCGCGGCTTCCACAACGAGCTGACCGTCGACCAGACGATCACCCAGATGACGCAGCAGGGCAACCGCGCCCTCACCGCCGGCACCAAGTAGGCGCCGGCCGGGTGGAGTCGCAGGTCGAAGATCGACGCCGGGATTACCGCTCCCGCCGGCTCCGTCGCTCCAACGACTCCAGGAAAAAAGGCTGTGCCAGCAGGAACACAGCCACCAGGGGCACCGTGATAACGACTGATCCGGCCAGTAACAGGGGCCAGTTGGTGGGATCGAGCTGCTCCAGGTAGGCCAGCCCGACCGACAGCGTATATTTCTCGCTGCTCTGGATATAAAGCAACGGCTCCGTGAACTCCTGCCAGTAAAAAACAAATGTCAGCACGCCGACGGCGGCAAAGGCGGCCCGCGTCGCCGGGATGCCGATCGCCCACCAGGTGCGCAAGGCGCCCGCGCCGTCCAGCTGCGCGGCCGCCCAGGTATCGGGCGAGATGCGGCGGAAGGTCCAGTAGAAGACCAGGACATAGAGCGGTGTGGTCCCCAGCAGGCTGGGCGCCGCCAGCGCGAAGGGGGTATCGAGCAGGCCCGCCAGCTTATAGAGGATGAACCGGCTGACCCAGAGCGCCGTTTCGGGCAACAAGAGCAAAAGCAGCGCCCCGGCGACGATCCGCCCCGCGAGCCGGCCCGGCAGCTGGGCCAGGGCAAACCCGGCCCACGAGGCGACGAGCAGCGTGACGGGCACGGCCAGGGCTTCGACCACCAGCGTGTTTACGGCATAGCGGCCCAGGTCGACGATCTGGAAAACCGCGGCATAGTTCTCCCAGGCCAGCGGCTGCG
>Ga0209166_10002829_pt1 | contig 12818 bp, 12 predicted proteins | sample Coa_R1_3_FD_187151 | JGI IMG/M metagenome (GOLD analysis project Ga0209166, IMG submission 187151) | Surface soil microbial communities from Centralia Pennsylvania, which are recovering from an underground coalmine fire - Coalmine... | ecosystem: Environmental > Terrestrial > Soil >... | reverse complement strand
CGCATCGGCCTCTCGGCGAAAACGTTTCAAGAAACGGGCGCGGCGGTCCGGATCAGGCAGTAGTGACAGCAGCAACACTTTCACCGCCACTTGACGATGTGGACGCGATTGCTGGGCAAGGTAGACGACACCCATTCCGCCACGTCCCAGGATGCGTTCCAGCTTGCACGTTCCAAGCACGCTTCCCAGCAAATCTTCCGGTGTTCGTTGCTTTGATGCTTCTGCATCCATTCCCATAAATCTCTCCCATTAGCGCCTGGCTAGCCGCACGGCAGGCCGCGCAGCCTGTGTCGGCCAACACTTGCCTACCGCGCTTCTCATGGCGCTCCATGACCTCTTCAGATGGCTCATCTGCTCTCTTCCATATGATACTACGTGCGAAAGGCTCTGAAAAGCGCGCATTTCAGGAGGTGGTGTCTTTCTCGGAGCGCTCATCGCGCTCACGCCCTCTAGCTTCCATCAAACGCATGGGTTATAATAAGGGGCGCGATACCCATCCTACTGGCTACTGGAGCTGACTGGCTGGCATGGTGACCGCTTGCACACAACACCACAAGTGGGCAGGAGAGCCTATGATTCGGACCGTCAACTTAACCAAACGGTTTGATACCACTACTGCCGTTGAAGGTCTCACTTTAGAGATTGCTCAGGGTGAGGTTTTCGGGTTCCTTGGCCCGAATGGCGCGGGCAAGACAACCACCGTGCGTTTGCTAAGTACGCTCATCAGCCCCACCGCTGGCGAAGCCTGGGTCGCAGGGCAGCAGATTGGAATCAGCGAGGAGGTCAATGCGGTTATCCGCCGCAGCGTGGGACTCCTCACCGAAGTGCCCGGTTTATATGAGCGCCTGAGCGCCGAGCAAAATCTGCGCATTTTTTCTGGACTCTATGATGTGGCCGATGGTGAAATCCAGGTAAAGCGCTACCTCCAGTTAATGGACCTCTGGAATCAGAGGAAAGACCCGGTTGCCAGCTTCTCGAAGGGGATGAAGCAGAAATTAGCCATCGCTCGCGCGCTCCTTCACGAGCCGAGGGTGCTGTTTCTGGATGAGCCGACCAGCGGGCTTGACCCGGAATCGGCCAGAATGGTACGCGAATCTATTGCTGAACTGCGCGCCGAGGGACGTACCGTTTTCCTCTGTACCCACAATCTGGTTGAAGCCGATCAATTATGTGATCGCGTCGGCATTATGCGTCAGCATTTGCTGCGCGTGGATACCCCTGAGCATTTGCGTGAGGAATTGTGGGAGCCGCAAGTCACATTTCGGATGCGTGGGCGCCCGGCCTCTTACCAGACCTTGTTGAGCGCGCTTCCATTTGTACGTAGCGTCACTTTGTCTGGGGATACACTGACGGCAACGTTGACAAGCGGCGCCGAACGCCAGGAAGCTACAGCAGCAATGGTACGAAGGCTGGTAGAAGCTGGCGCCGATCTTTTCTCTGTAGGGGAGGCATCCCACTCTCTAGAGGATGCCTATTTGACCCTGCTGGCTGACCATCAAACGGGAACACAAACGCCACGCAGCCAGGCATCCCAACAAATTCCAGTTCCCCGAACGTCGCCAGGTGGAGCAACCAGAGAATGGAGGCGCGGATGAGTACCAGTTCGCTGCGGCGTATCCGCATTGTAGTGGTCAAAGAATGGCTGGATGCGTTCAAGAATCGCTATATCTTACTCATCGGTATCCTGCTGCCGCTCGTACTCACAGCGGTTCCCTTAATCCTGCTCGGAGTTGCGCGCACTGTCTCTGCCCAGCAACTCGGCGTGGGCAATAGCTTGCCCGCATTTCTCCGCCAGAATCCCGCGCTCCATGATCTGCAACCAGGCGAAATCTTTCAGGCGGCTCTTGCCAACCAGTTTATGTTGCTCTTCCTGATTCTGGCCTTGCCCTTGCCAGTCGCAATGGCGGCCTACAGCATTGTTGGTGAGAAGCGAGATCACAGCCTGGAACCCCTCCTGGCGACGCCTATCTCTATCCCTGAGCTATTACTTGCGAAAGGGTTGGCGTCGCTGATTCCCGGTGTTGTAAGTACCTGGCTCTGTTTCATCATCTATCTCGTCGTGGCGCGCCTGTTGGTGCTGAGCGCTGCCGTCTACAGCGCTATCTTTAATTCAACCTGGCTGTTAGCGATGTTCATCGTAGTTCCATTGCTCACACTGCTAAGCGTGTGCATCGGTTTGATGGTCAGCTCGCGCTCTAACGACCCGCGCGCCGCCGAGCAATTGAACACGTTTGTCATTCTGCCCATCTTGATCCTGTTCTTCAGTCAACTGTTGGGCATCTCCGTTGTCAACACGGCCACCATGCTAATCCTGGCGGCGCTTATTGTCATCGTTGATGTGGTCTTGCTGCGGCTGGCCGCGCGGCTCTTTCAGCGCGAGAAGATCCTAACCCACTGGAAATAAACACCTCAGGGGATGCTCATTCCCACGCTGCGCAAGAGCAGGGCGCGCAGTGTGGGGAATGAGCGCTCTAGTGGCTCAGGTTCTGGCGCCACCAGCCAACGAACAACCACTTCATTGATCGCCCCAAACCAGACATAGGCAGCGAGATCGGTATCCAGCGGCTCAATGGCCCTCTCAGTTACGGCCAGATCGAGATACCGCCGAATCAGGGCCGCAAACTGGCCGTGAACCTCGATAATCTTCTCATCAAACCCGTGCCCCAGGCCATTGGCCTCCACCAGTAAAATCTTACTCAAACGACGGTGCCGTGAGAACTGATCCAAGACAGTGCGCAGCGCTGCGTCCACCTTCGCGGGAGCCGTTTCCTCGCGATCAATAGCCCGATCAACCGCTGCCATCAGTTTTGGCGCTAGCGCATCAATCAGCGCCAGAAAAATCCCTTGCTTACTAGGGAAATAAAAATAGAAACCGCCTTTGGACGTTTTTGCTCCGCGAATAATGTCATCTACGACTGTGCCATGATACCCTTTGTCGGCAAAGACCTCCTCAGCCGCGTCTAAAATACGCTGCCGCGTGGCGTCCTTATCACGCCCGCCTGCCCGTTCATTGGGCAGCTCATTTGATCCGCGATCTGGTATAGTTTTTATTCGCACCGGCTTATCTTCCTCAACGGACCCCTGACTCCTGGCTTCCCACATTCCCACCCACTTGCAGCCCCACTAAAAAAGACTATAGAACCGGAGGACAATCTCACACACCGGCTTATCTGCTAACGAGGGATCACTGGTAAGAGGACATGAGACGGGTACTCACGGCTGTGCAGGATCGTCTGCGTAGCACTCTGCGCCTCCGCATCGGCGCCAACCGCGTGGCCGGTGTTTAGGTTGCGATCCCAGCGCGGAAAGTTGCTGCTGGTAATATCCAGACGGATGCGATGGCCCGCCTGGAAGACGTTGCTCGTTGCCCACAGATCAATGGTATATACGTAGGCTTTCCCTGGCTCTAGCAGTTCAGGCGCCTGAAGGCTATGACGATACCGCGCGCGAATAATCCCATCCGTCAGGTTTTGCGCAAAACCTGACGGATGCACATCGACTAACCGCGCCACAAAATCGGTATCTGGCGCGCTGGAGGCGGCCCAGAGGGCGACTGTCACCGGCCCGGTAACTTCGAGCGCGCGCTCCAGCGGATCGCTGGTATAGACTAGCATATCTGCGCGACGCTCAATTGGCTGCTGATCGCGCGGGCCGGGGCGATAAATTGGCGGCATCAACAAGGCCCCACCCAGCGTGGGTACGGGATTCAGCGGATCATAGACAAAACGATCAGCCGACTCATCAGCGGAAAGTTCCATACTCAGTGCGCCATCGCCATCAAGCGTATTGGCATGTCCATGACTATGCAGGTAGAACGGCGTCGGTATCGCACGCGCCAGCGGCCATTCCTGCTCATCACGCCAGACATTTTCGCCCATTACAAAAACCTTGACTGGCGGCTCGCGGTCAATCCCGTTTTCAATTCCCTTGAGCCAGTGGTCAAACCAGCGCATTTGCAGGCTCATCAAATCAATCTGAAAGTTCATGAGCGCCGCTGATGCGCCATAGCCAAAGGCCACATCTCCGACCGTATGACCCGCATTACTATGCGACCAGGGGCCAATTAAGAGCCTGGGCTGGCGCGCTTCGGGGGTCGCGCCTCTGGCGCGCATCTCTTGATAGTTGCGCAGGGTGCCCGCCAGGAAAATATCATACCAGCCCCCTGTATTATAGGTTGGCACACTCACCTGATCATGATGACCCAGAATGGTTGAAGGGGCTGCATATGCGGGCGCAAAGGGATACTCAATGGTATCGAAAAACGATTGGCCCAAATCAGTGCGGCGGAATGGCTCAAATCCTTTCAGCGGGAGTGATCGATAGCCTTCATCAGGGAGGCGATCGATCTCATGCGCCAGCGCCACGAGTTTACTAAAGCCCACCCGCGGATCAGGATTGCCGCGTTCCCGGCGCAGCACGGTATCTAATCCCGTTTCTAGCAGCCAACTTGCCTGAATCCCTAACTCCAGGGCGCCTCCTCGGCTGAACACGCCATCATGCGGATCGGCCCAGGTGACATGGGGAAACATGGCCGCCAGATGTGGCGGACGCTCGATGGCGCCCACCCATTGGGTAAAACCAAAATAAGAAGCGCCATACATCCCCACCTTCCCATTGCTCCCCGGAAGCGCTGCGGCCCACTCAATCGTGTCGTAGCTGTCTGGCCCTTCGTCGCGCAGCGGATACCAGTCCCCCTCAGAGGTAAAGCGCCCCCGCGTATCCTGAACCACCAGGATATATCCTCGTCGTGCTGCCTGCGCCGGTTCCAGCACCGACGAGCCAAGCGGAAAATCTTTTCCATAGGGCAGGCGCGTCAACAAAACTGGATAGCTCCCCTCGGCGGCTGGACGATAGATGTTGGCGCGCAGGACAATACCATCGCGCATCCTGACTGGCACATCAAAGTCAACGTGAATACCCTGGTCAGCTTGTCGGTCTGGCATTCGCTACTCCTTTGTGAATACATACTTCTTGTGAGAGAAGTATCAGGCGCTCTTCTCAGGCGGCAGAAGCCGCAACAATCCTATCTGACGTTCGTCAGTGTTGAGAAGGAACCTGTTCAAGGCTGGCAAAAACAACGCCAGGTTGATGCAGGTATTGCTGGATCAAGAGTTCCTCTTGTCCAGGAGATACGGCAACCTGATACACATTGAGCGCTGCCTTGTGGCGCAGCGGTCTGCCACCCAGGGAGCCGATCACCTTCGCTGCTTCTTGCCGAGAGATAGCAGGAGCAAAACCAAGGACAATCAACCCCGGAACTATCTCTTGGCTCCTGGCAGACTTGTGTCGGCTTTGCATCTTCTGGTTGAGGAGGCTTTTGGCCTGGCTCGCAACCACCTGCGCCTTAACACTCACGATGGCGATTGTCTTACGCCCCTGGGTGAGCCAGGCTCTGGCCCGCGCCTCCCAGGGTCTGGCTTCCACTGCCAAGGGGTATTGCCCTGGCTGGGTTCCAGCAGGCGCAGAGCCTGAGGTGGAACCACCAGAGGAAGGCTGGGAGTTAGAGAGAGATGAAGACGTCTCTCGATCAGGAAAAGAGCCATGACGCCACCAATGCTTGATAATCTCCTGAAATGCGGGCTGAGGCGGAGGCGGGGTTGGCACCCCGCGCCGTTGGTACTCTCCTGAAGGAATCTGCCCAGTACCAGATTGCTGGCGTTGTCTGCGGAGTTCTCGGAGACGCTCCAGCCGTTTATCTTGAGCAGAGTGAACGACTCGACGCGGCTGAGAGGGTTGTCCCTGGAATATGCTCTCGCCCGAAGGGGAGGAGGACACAGGGGAAGATGGTGAGGCAGCCTGTGCATCTGCCTCTAGATGGTTCCATGTCAATTCATCTGATTCCTGGTTCATAAGCGATAGCACGTAGAAGCGTGGCATAGCAGGGGCGCCACATAGCATGGCCCCAAGGCAGAGGAACTGCCGCTGAACAGATACAGCGAGGGATCACCCCGCTGGAAGCCAGCAGCAGATCCTCTCCTATTAGATCTGCTTTGATCCAGAGTCAAGGCTCTGGGGGAACCATCACGGATAAATACCGCGCAGTTGGGTCGCCTCGGCGACACGCGCAATGGCAACCATATACGCCGCCGTGCGCATATCGCACGAATAGGCGAGTGACTTCTCCAGGACAGACTGGAAAGCCCGTGACATGATCGTCTCAAGCTTGGCTGCAATCTCCTCATTGCTCCAGAAGAAGCTCTGAAGATCCTGCACCCACTCAAAATAACTGACGGTCACTCCACCAGCATTCGCCAGAATATCAGGGATGACAAAGATCCCGCGTTTGTAGAAGACGCGATCCGCATCAGGCGTCGTGGGACCATTCGCGGCCTCGGCAACAATCTTTGCCTGTATCCGCTCAGCGTTCTCAATCGTCAGCATCCCCTCCGTCGCAGCGGGAATCAGAATATCGCAGGGCACCTCCAACACCTCGCGGATGCCCACCTTCCGAGTACCAGGGAAACCTACTACTGTCCCTCGCTCTTGCTTGTGCAGCGAAACCTTGTTTGGGTCAAACCCAGCCTCGTTATAGATTCCTCCCTGGGTATCACTCACCGCGACTATCTTACAGCCCTCGGCATGCAGCAGACGTGCAGCAATGGCCCCTGCGTTCCCATACCCCTGGATAGCGACGCGCAATCCTGGGAGCTTCATATCCAGATGCTGAACAGCCTTCTTAATTACGGAGACAACCCCACTGGCAGTTGCATCGTTGCGTCCCTCGCTGCCTCCTATTGCCAGGGGCTTGCCAGTCACGACTGCGGGGACTGAATAGCCCGTGTGCATGGAATAGGTATCCATAATCCAGGCCATCACCTGGGAGTTGGTATTCACGTCAGGGGCAGGAATATCACTATTGGGACCGATCAGGATGGCAATCTCTGTGGCATAGCGCCGGGTTAGTCGCTCTAACTCTCCAATGCTCATCTCTTTCGGGTTGCAGATGACGCCGCCTTTCGCGCCGCCGTAGGGAATACCTACCACCGCACACTTCCACGTCATCCACATGGAAAGCGCCTTGACCTCATCGTGGGTCACTTCGGGGCTGAAGCGGATACCACCTTTGGCCGGTCCACGATTCACGTTATGCTGCACACGGAAGCCCGTGAACATGCGGATTGAACCGTTATCCATGCGCACCGGGAAATTGACGATCAGTTCGCGCTTGGGGTAGCGGAGTACCTGACGCATATCCTCGGTCAGATGTAACTTCTCCGCAGCTACATCAAATTGAGCTACCGCCATTTGATAGGGGTTGATTGGCGCCGATTCTGGCACAGCTTTGTGCATTGCCGGGTTCCCTTTCTCTACAATTTTATGGCGCACCATTGCGCCGGAGTCCCCGTTGTTTTGTTCCTGTTTCGCATAAGCCCTTTGCCAACAGGAAACACTGGCGTCGCAGCAGTCGCTGCCACCTATGATGATTTTGCCTGTAATTTTTCCAGCAGCAGCGGACGTACCAACTTGGGCCTGGCGCGGCCAGCGCTGCGCTTCATCACCTGCCCGATAAGCCAGGTAATCGAAGATTCTTTGCCACGATGGAAGTCCTCAACTGCCTTAGGACTGGCCGCCAGAACTTCTTCAATGATCTGCTCCAGTTCGTTCTGATCGCTCATTTGAGCGATGCCTTCTTTTTCGACAATCTCAGCAGGCTGTTGCCCGGTGGCAAATACTTTTTCCAACACGTCTTTTGCTTGATTGCCCCCGATGCGTCCCTGGGCAATGAGATCGACCAGTCCTGCCAATCCGATAGGTGTCACCGGGCATACGTCAATCTCTCTGCCCGCAGCGTTCAAAATCCGCAAGAGATCACCAGTGATCCAGTTTGCTACTGCCTTGGCACGCGCAGGAAGCGCTCCCTCGTGAGCCTGCCCAATAGCCTGCTCGAAGTAATTAGCAAGCGTCCTTTCAGCAGTTAACACCTCAGCATCGTAAGCCGTAAGGCCATACTGATCCATAAAACGCTGGCGCCTGGCATCAGGCAACTCTGGCATCTTGTCACGAACGCCCGCGATCCACTCCTGGCTCAGTACCAGCGGCGGCAAATCTGGTTCCGGAAAATAGCGGTAATCATGCGCGTGTTCTTTGCTACGCTGAGAAACCGTCACCCCTCTGTTTTCCACCCAGCCGCGCGTCTCCTGGGGAATTATCCCACCCTCGCGCAGAAGAGCGATTTGCCGCGCGGCTTCATACTCCAGGGCACGTTGCACCGAACGGAATGAATTCATGTTTTTAATTTCCGTCTTGATGCCCAGCCGTGTTTCCCCTGCGGGTCGGACGGAGACATTCGCATCACAACGCAGGCTACCTTCTTCCATACGTCCCGACGAGACACCCAGATAGACCAGCGTCGTCCGCAGCTTTTGCAGGTAGAGGCGCGCCTCTTCGGGGGAACGTATATCCGGTTCGCTGACAATTTCGATGAGTGGCACACCGGCGCGATTGAGGTCTACCAGACTGAAGGACACCCTATCGGGGCCAGTACGGTGGAGCAGCCGCCCGGTATCCTCTTCGAGATGAACCCGGTGGATACCAATCCGCTTCTCTTCGTCCTTCAGCCGGATCGTCAGGTAACCATTACGGCTCAACGGAATATCATATTGGGAGATTTGATAGCCTTTTGGCAGGTCCGGGTAAAAGTAGTTTTTGCGATCAAACTTGGAGAAGGAGGGAATAGAACAATTGAGCGCCAGTGCCGTCATCACTGTATACTCAACAGCTTGCTCATTGATGACTGGCAAGACCCCTGGCATCCCCATGCAAATAGGGCAGTTATGCGTATTGGGTGCAGCGTCAGCATAACTGGCGCTACACCGGCAAAACATCTTGCTCGCGGTGAGCAATTGCGCGTGTACTTCCAACCCAATCACAACTTCATAATCCACAGCAGGTAGTGTCGCCATCACAGCCTCATTTATGGGAAAGCACCTCCGTGCGCATCAAGAATGCCGCTTCACAAAGCGGCCCATGCGCTCCAGCGCTACTTCGATCTTCTCACGCGCTGTGCAATAAGCGCAGCGCACAAAGCCTTCACCAGCCGCGCCAAAAGCATTCCCAGGGACGACTGCCACCTTCTCCTCGAAGAGAAGGCGTTCAGCAAACTCATCCGAGGTCATCTGGGTGCATGCAATCGATGGGAAGGCGTAAAAGGCGCCTTTGGGGTCGCTACAGGTCATCCCGATCTGATTCAAGCCATCAACCATCACCCTGCGGCGCTCAGCATAGCTCGCCACCATCCGCTGCACATCCGCTTCACCATGCCGCAGCGCCTCCAGTGCAGCGGCCTGGCTCATCGTTGCGGCGCACATGATAGCATACTGATGAATCTTCAGCATCGCTTCCAAAATTGACTGAGGCGCAGCTACATAGCCAATCCGCCAGCCAGTCATCGCATACGCCTTCGAGAAGCCATCCAACAGCACAGTGCGCTCGCGCATTCCCGGTAGCGCAGCGATGCAGGTATGCTCCAGCCCATAGGTGAGCCGACTGTACACCTCATCCACAATCGCGATTAAGTCGTGCCGCCGCACTACATCAGCAATCGCCTCTAATTCTTGCCGCCCAATCACGCCGCCGGTTGGGTTATTGGGGTTGCCAAAGAGGAGGACTTTGGTACGTGGTGTTATGGCCGCCTCAATCGAGGCTGCTTTGACCTCAAAGTTATCCTGGGCATAGGTAGGTACAGGCACTGGTACTCCCCCAGCAAAGACAATGCCTGCCTCGTAAGCAACGTAGCCAGGATCGGGTGTCACAACCTCATCACCAGGATCGATCAGGGCACGCAGCGCGGCATCAACACCTTCGCTCACTCCCACCGTCACAAAAATCTCATGGAGTGGGTCATAGTCAATGCTATAGAGGCGGTGGAGATGTTGCGCAATTGCCTGCCGCAGTTGGGGGATGCCATAGTTAGAGGTGTAGTGCGTCTCACCGGCCTCTACTGAGGCAATGCCCGCGCGGCGAATAGGCTCAGGTGTGACAAAATCTGGTTCACCCACCCCCAGAGAGATCACATCAGGCATAGCCGCCACAATATCGAAGAATTTACGGATCCCTGAGGGCTTGACCAGGCGAACCCGCTCGCTCAGAAGTTCTCGCTTGATAACATGGTCCATGCCTGCTCCTCGAATCTTCTCTACCCACAACCTTTTGAGACAGTGCCTTGCCATGCCTTCCCATGCGCCAGCCACTCCTCACCTCCCCCTGGCGATGTCTCAATGATAGCACATAGACACACGGCTTTCAATCAGCGCGTGACAGTCTTGTGGCGTCGCCCTTGCGTTGACGGGTGCGGCATGATACAGTGCCTCAAAACGAACACCCGGCGTTCAGTGATGCCATCACAGAAAGGCATTGACATGAATGCGCTCTTGCTCTCGAATGGCGCCATCCGGTTTATCAGTGACTACCCTCGCCCGGTTCCCTTACCCGGTGAGGCGCTCATCCGCGTCCTCCGCGCAGGGATTTGCAATACCGACCTGGAGCTTCAACAGGGGTACAAGGGCTTCGAGGGGGTGCCCGGCCACGAATTTGTCGGCCAGGTGGAGATGTGCGAGACACAGCCCGACCTGGTAGGGCAGCGCGTCGTTGGCGAAATCAACATCAGTTGCGGCGCATGCCCCCGCTGCCGCAGTGGTATGCGTACCCACTGCCAGGAACGACGGGTACTGGGCATCCTTCAGAAAGATGGCGCCTTTGCCGAATATCTGACACTTCCGGTTGAGAACCTGCATCTGATACCGGATAGCATTTCCGATGCCCGCGCCACCTTCGTTGAACCTCTTGCTGCTTGTTTTGAGATTCTGGAGCAAGTCCAGATACGTCCAACCAGTTCCGTGTTAGTGCTGGGGGATGGAAAATTGGGGTTGCTAGCGGCCCAGGTAATGCGACTCGTGGGCGCGCATGTGACCCTCCAAGGTCGGCATGCTGAGAACCTGTCAATCGCTAGAGACTTGGGGCTGGAAACACAAACAGCAAATCACCAAGGGGTAGGGTTATCTCCTGACTATGATCTCGTCATCGAATGTACAGGAAGCGCAGCTGGTCTGGAAATAGCCAGGCAACTTGTCAGGCCGCGTGGAACCATCATCCTGAAAAGCACGGTAGCGCCAAGGGCCAGCATTGACCTGGCGCCATTTGTCGTCGATGAAATAACCGTCGTTGGCTCGCGCTGCGGGCCATTTGAGCCAGCGCTGCGCGCACTGGCCCAGCAGCGCATTAGCGTAGCCCCATTATTAGGCGCTACCTATCCGCTTGAGCGAGGGGTAGCAGCATTTGCACGGGCCGCAGAGCATGGTATGCTCAAAGTACACCTTTGCCTAGCCTAGAAGCGTCCGATGCCCCATATAGTATGAAGAGGAGAACTGGCATGTCCTTGCTCAATCTTACTGCCGACGAAGTACTGACGACCACTCGGTCCGTGCGCAAACGCCTTGACTTCGCTCGTCCCGTTGAGCCAGAAGTCATCAACGAATGCCTGGAGATCGCCGTACAGGCCCCCACAGGTGGCAACCGTCAGCAGTGGCATTTTGTCGTCGTCACCGACCCTGCGAAGCGCCAGGCGCTCGGCGACATCTACCGACGCGGCTATGAGGTCTATCGGGCTAGCGCTGTCTCTAACACGTTGGGTGATTCTCCACGCGAGCAAACGTTGCAGCGCGTCATCGACTCTTCCGATTACCTGGCTGCTCATATGCACGAAGCGCCGGTCCTGCTCATTCCTTGCATCAAGGGCCGTCTGGATGGCAAATCAAGCCGCGAGCAGGCTGGCGTGTGGGGATCGATCCTGCCTGGCGCGTGGAGCTTCATGCTCGCCGCACGCGCTCGCGGCCTGGGTACCACATGGACGACCATTCATCTCTTCTTCGAGCAAGATGCCGCCCAGGTACTCGGTATCCCCTATGAGAAGATCACCCAGGCCGCAATGATCCCGGTGGCCTACACCAAAGGAACCGATTTCTCGCCAGCGAAACGTGAGCCATTAGATTCTATTGTCCATTGGGATCAATGGTGAGCCTGCTCTCTGCCTGCGAAGCCATCTCTGACAGAATATAAACCCACGAAGTACGCGTATCTTCAAGCTACAGAGCTACATTGATGGTGGGCGTTACTGCCAGCGCCTGGAGCAAATCCTGCCAATGGGCGCGCAGCAGGAAATGACCCTCGTCTGGATAGAAGTCATCTGGCAATGGGGTACTGCTTACGCGCGCGCAAACGCAGGGGCGAGAAACGTCTCTTCTTCACCATGCCAGAGATGAACAGCACAACGAATATCTTCCAGACGAAAATCCCAGGGACGCGCCACCGCTCACTACACCTACGGCAGAGAGCCGCTCCGAAAGCGTGTAAGGCAGGCCGGGACATGCGCGCCACCTCCAGACCACCCCAGCACTCCAAACTGCCGATTCCCAGCGCATCGGTGAGCTTTTCTACATCATCAGGCCAAACAAACAATGTACGGCCAGCAGGAACAGATGGGCGATCCTTGTGCTATACTGAGCCTGCGCCAACAGAATGCGAAGGAACAATGGAAACACCATTCACCATGACTTCAGTGCAACCGACTACCTGGTTTGTGTGTCCCTCACAGGAACTCTTTATGCAAGGAAGTGGCACTGCATATGCCTGAGCATCAGAATGCAAGCAATGGCAGTCAACAGCAGACAAGAGGAATCTGGGCAGCGAGATGGGGACTGCTCCTACGAATGGCTCGCCAAGTGGCAGGGCTAAGCTTAAACGAGCTTGCAGAACGATCTGGGCTATCGAAGGGCTATCTCTCAAAGTTAGAATCCGCCCACCCATCGGCTGCCAACCCTTCA
>Ga0209166_10002827_pt1 | contig 12827 bp, 9 predicted proteins | sample Coa_R1_3_FD_187151 | JGI IMG/M metagenome (GOLD analysis project Ga0209166, IMG submission 187151) | Surface soil microbial communities from Centralia Pennsylvania, which are recovering from an underground coalmine fire - Coalmine... | ecosystem: Environmental > Terrestrial > Soil > Unclassified... | reverse complement strand
CTGGCGAAAGGTAACGCCGGCGCCCATGTTTTGCTGCGAGTAGACGATTTTCGCTTTGGCTTCGAAGTAAGCGTCTCCAGCCGAAATCTTGACCAGGACGAGGGTTCCCACAGGAAACGGATTTATCATGTCCAGATAGCAGCCGTGAAGGCTCAACTCGCTGACGCGCGTAGCGATGCGCACGTCCGAGGTTTCTTCAATAAGCTCGGCGGTGGCGATGAACGTATATCTAGGTGTGCGACGTCGTTCCGATCCCAATGAGCTGCCTCCGAACGAATGTGTCTCTCCTATGATGTTACGACGGATTGAAGAAATATTGTCCGCCAGTCGCCCAAATCATAACTAGTGGAACTGAGGTTAAATAGTGATGGCAAGCCGCCAACTCGCGGTGGGCGGAGAGAAAGATGGGTTGGAGACGGAACGGAGTTGGGCGGGATGTCCGTGAAGTTTATTTTCCAGTAAGAGTACATTTCAAGGAAGCCGCGCAGGCTGTTGGAAATTTGCGGGGGTGATAGGATACCTGCCGCCGGAAGTTGATACGCGCGTTGCGCCGCTGCGGGCGAGCGCGAGCGCTTTTAGCCGCGATCGGGAGTTGCGCCAGCCTTCCGCAAGGAGGAAATTGTTCCAAATGAAAAAGCTAATTCTCTTTCTTTTTGTTCTGCAAGGGCTGAATGCTCGGATGCTCCTTGCGCAAGAGCCGGCGGAGAGCAAAGCGGACAAAGGCGAACGTCATGAGTTTGTGATTGCGAATTTCAAGACGGAGAGCGGCGTGACTTTGCCGCAGGCACGGGTGGTCTACGGAACGTATGGCAAATTGAACGCCGCGAAGGACAACGCAGTGCTGTTGCCGTCGCACTACATGGCGAACTTTCACGGCTATGAATGGCTGATTGGAGCGGACAAAGCTCTCGACCCGTCGAAGCTCTTTCTGGTGGCCACGGAGTTATTTGGCAACGGCAACTCCTCTTCACCGAGCAACACGCCGGAGCCGTATCACGGGCCGCGATTTCCGGTGACGAGCATTCGCGACAACGTGGAAGCGGTCTACCGGCTGCTGACCGAGGAGCTGAAGATCACGCACTTGCGCGCGATTGTGGGATTTTCGATGGGTGCGCAACAGGCTTTCCAGTGGGCCGTGAGCTACCCAAGTTTTGCGGCTCGCATCGTGGCAACTTCCGGGACGGCGAAGACCTATGGTCATGGCATAGTTCGTCTGGAGAGCGAAATAACTGCGCTGACAACGGATCCGGTATTCGCGAACGGCGACTACAAGGAGCAGCCGAAGAAGGGGATCGAGGCGTTTGCGATTGTCTGGACTGCCTGGCTTTTTTCGCAGGAGTGGTGGCGGAAAGAGATGTGGCGGGAGGGAGCGAAGCCGGGCACAACTTTCGAGAGCTTCGTGAACGACTTGAAGACGAACTTTATTCCGGGGGCGGACGCCAACAATTTGATCTTACAGATGAGGACTTGGGAAAAGCATGACGTGGGAACCACGCCGGGATTTGGCGGAGACGTGGAGAAGGCGCTCGGGTCGATCAAAGTTCCGTTTTTGTACATGCCGTCGGCGACGGATTTGTATTTTCCTGTGAGCGACGCGAAATACGAGGCGCGTTTTATGAAGACGGTGACGCTGACGCCGATTCCGTCGTTGTGGGGACACCCGGCGGGCGCGGCGGCTGATCCAGCGGACGCTAAATTCTTGAACGAAACGATCGGCAAATTCCTTTCGGCGGGCAAATCGCCGATGGGCCGGTGACGAAAAGATGGATCGAAGGCGAGCCCGGGAATTGGCGGCGGAGTTCATCGGAAAGGGTGATCCGACGGGCTGGTTTGAAGTCCTTTACAAGGAAGGAGAAGCAGGCAAGAGCGTCGTGCCCTGGGCGGACCATGGGACGAATACCAGTCTGATTGAATTCTGGAAGGCCAATCCGCAAATCACCGCCGGCAAGAAAGCGCTGGTGATTGGGTGCGGGCTTGGCGATGACGCGGAGCAATTGGCGGCGTGGGGATTCGAAACGGCAGCTTTTGATATTTCGGAGACAGCCATTCGAACGGCGCGCAAGAGATTTCCGAAGAGTGAAGTGAACTACAGAGTTGCGGATTTATTTGAGCCGCCGGCGGAATGGAAACGCGCATTTGATTTCGTTTTTGAGGCGAATACGGTGCAAGCGCTCCCCGTCAAGATTCGCACACAAGCAATTCGGGGAATCGCGGGGTTTGTCGGACCAGGAGGCAAGTTGCTGGCGATAGTCCGCGGGCGGGAGGCGGACGAGCCGGAGGGAGAGCTGCCATGGCCGCTGACGCGGACGGAGCTAGAGGAGTTCGTTCGCGCCGGGCTCGCAGAGCAAAGCTTCGAAGAATATTTTGACAGGGAGGAGCCGCCGGCGCGAAGGTATCGCGTACTGTATGCGCGGCCGTGAGTAAGGGAACGATATCGAGGAATTTCAGGAGAAGCGACTTACGAGCGAGATCTACAGCGTAGCTGAATGGATTGAGATGAAAAACTCGGCGGGATTGAACCTCGAGCTGCCGGACGCAAGGTCCCGCAGCTCGAGGCCGGCCCAAGAGAGACTTATTTTGATGCTTCTTTTTTATGGAGGTCGGTGCACACGGAGACTGCGGTGTTGGGATTGACGGCGCTGTCGCCTTCTTCGATGTGGCGGATGATGCCCTCTTTATCGATGACGATGTTGGCGCGCTGCGCCCACTCGAACTCCTGGCTCTGAACGTTGTAGGTTTTCAGAATGCCGTAAGCAGTGAGCATTTTGTGGTTCATGTCGCTAAGGAGAGGAAACTTTACGTCGATCTGCTTGGCAAAGGCCGCGTTCGCGGCGGGGCTATCGATGCTGACTCCAAAGACATCCGTATCCGATGTGTCGATTTTACCCGAGGCGATTCCAGCCTGGACCGCCTGAAGTTGTTTCGTTCAACCGCCGGTGAAGGCAAGGACGTAGACGGCGAGAAAGACGTTTTTCTTGCCGCGCAAGTCACTGAGCTTTACGGTCGTGTGCTGATTGCTGACAAGTGTGAAATCCGGAGCAACGTCACCCACTTTCAGCGTCATCTTTGCCATTTCTGGCTTTTGCACCTCCTGCGCCAGAGGAGCAACCACGGGCATAGCAGCGAGCAAAACCATTAGAGCCAAAGCACGTTTCATTCGCACCTTCCTTGAGTATGGAATACGGGTCCTGATGTCGAATACACCCTATCATCAAGCAATACCGCCGTGAACCTGAAAATATTCCCGGGATCTCTGTTCAAGGGGCCCCGAACTGAGGAAAAGGGGAAGGTGCTTGGAGTCTTGCTGGGAACTTTGAGTCCGAAGGCTTCGTATGTCTGGACAGGGATTTGGATTGGGCATGAAACAAGGGCGCTTCTGTTTCGTTAGAGAGAATTGGACGGTTTAAGAGGAGGGTGGAATGAGAAAACGTGGCTTTGAACGCTGGGCGGAGCTAGAGGGATTCGCCAAGCGGACAGTTTTCATCAGCGCGATGTTCTGCGGAGTGATCAGTTTGACGGGGCTTTCCGCGGTGGGCCAACAGAAGGACAAGAGCGGCGTGAATGTGACGGTGACCGGGAAAGATGGAAAAGATGCGGGAGGGCTGGTGATCAGCGCGCAAGCGACGGCAAAGGAAGCAGGACTGCCGTTGTATCCGGGATCGCGGCCGCACAAAGAGGAGAAAGACGATTCCGCCGCGGCGAAGCTCGGACTGTGGGGCAGCACGTTTGGATTCAAGTTGATAGTCCTGAAGATGGAGTCAAATGATTCGCCGGAGAAAGTGGCGGCCTTCTATCACAAGGCCCTGGGGAAATACGGAAAGGTCCTGGACTGCACGAATCATCCTCCCGGGGCAAACGACAAGGACAAAAAGAGCGGCAGCCACGAACTAACCTGCCAGGATGACCGGCCGGATCCGGGAGGAAAGATGTTCAAGGCCGGTGCGAAAGAAAAACAGCACATCGTGGGAATCACGCCGAACGGAACGGGCAGTCTGTTTCAGTTGGTCTACCTGGAAGCGCGCGGTGAAGAGAAGACTCCGCTTTGATGTGGGCCGAGCTGAAATGAAACGGCGAGCCCGAGCTGGACTGCTGGTTGCGGCCGGCGCGGTAGTGCTGACGTGGGCGTGTGCGGCGAGCCGCGGGCAAGATCCGCAGATAAAAGTTAAGGTCAATTTGGTAAGCGTGTCGTTCGTTGCGCGAGACGGGCGCGGCGCTTTGGTGGACAATCTAACGCAGGATGACGTGGAGGTTTTCGAAGACGCAGTACCTCAAAAGATTGCATTTTTTGCGCGAAGCGTGGATGTGCCGCTGACGCTCGGGCTGGTGGTGGATGCCAGCGGAAGCCAGGATCATTTCTCGAAACAGCACAAGAACGACCTGGAAGTTTTTTTCAAGGATGTGCTCGGTCCCAAGGACCGCGTGTTTCTGGTGGGATTTGGGAACCACATCCGGCTGGTGAGCGATTTTTCGCACTCGGGCGCGGACTTGCTGGACGACTGGAAGCGGTACCAGAAGTCCACCGGCAGATTCCCGGAGCTCGGTCCTCCGGAGTCGCGGGATTTGGGAACGGCATTCTACGACTCCATCTATTATTCGATCACGGACAAACTGGCGCAGGAAAACGGGCGGCGGGCGATCCTGCTTTTCAGCGACGGAGAAGACAACTCGAGTTCGCACGACATGATGACGACAATCGAGACGGCGCAGCGGGAAAATGTGCTGGTGTACGCGATTCGTTACACCGAGAAGGAGCACGGCAAGCTGACGGCGCGAAATAAGTACGGGACGAGCGTGATGGACCGCGTTGCAAAAGAAACGGGCGGCGCCCACATCGATGCGCAGACGACGGACCCACACACCTACTTCCGGCAGATCGCCGAGGAACTACGAACCTCTTACGAACTGGGTTATTACCCGAAAGACCCGCTCAAGGATGACAGCTTCCGGAAAATTGTGATCAAGCCCAAGCGGGATGGGATTAGCATTCGGGCAAAGACAGGATATTTTTCGAGGTAGTCGCTTCTGCGAAAGCCAAAAATCAGCGCGATGCCGAAGTACCGGCGAGCCCCCACCGATCATTGCCGGTAACCTCCAGTTTGAAGATTGCAGGGGAAAATAGAGGCAATTCTGACTGCTGCCAGGCGGCCATAGCCATGACTCGGTGAAAAATGGGACGTGCGGGATGGAAACGGGGCAACCCAGGGGGACGAAGGTGTGCATCACAGAGGAGGAGGGTTCCTGGGCGACTAGCCTTGGCTGTCCTGAGAGGCAAAGTTCTTGCTCCACCTGGCCTTTCGTTCAGGTTATAATCGATGCTTCCAGTCAATCAACGGACGGGAACGTCCTGTTTTCAGCGGTCTTGTTCGAAGATTAAGCGAGGAACCTGACATTCGCGAGAGGGGTGAAGTTTGGGCCAAACGGTAAGCTGTATGTTCGCAAAGCAACGCATCGCCGCAAAGGGTGTGGCGTGCTTCGTTTTAGGGGCGCTTATTTTATTGGGAGCGACGACGAGCAACGCCCAGATTTTCCATCGAAAGAAGAAGATCAATAAATCGACAAGCGTGGACAATAACGCGCAGCCGGACAAGATCCTATACGACAAAGCGATGGACGACATCAAGCATGGCCGGCAGGAGGTTGGCCGGCTGAGCATGCAGACGCTCATCAATACGTACCCGGACAGCGAGTATCTGGCGAAGGCAAAGCTGGCGATCGCGGATTCGTATTACAAAGAAGGCGGGACCTCGAACCTGGCGCTGGCGGTCTCCGGCTACAAGGACTTTGAAGTGTTCTTCCCTTTCCTGCCGGAAGCGACGTATGCCCAGATGCAAGTGGCGATGGCGCACTACCGGCAGATGGAAAAGCCGGACCGGGACAGGACTCATGCAATCGCGGCGGAGGAGGAGTTCCAAATCTTCCTGCAAAAATATCCGAATGACCCGCTGGCGCCCCAGGCGCAGCAACACTTGAGGGAAGTGCAGGAAGTGCTCGCGGAGGGCGAATACCGCATCGGGTACTACTACTACGTGAAGGGCGATAGGCGCGCGGCGGCGGCAAGGTTGCTCAGTGTAACCGAGCGATATCCGCTCTATAGCAGGTCGGACCGGGCCCTGTGGATGTTGGGGGACATCCTCGAGAAGAGCGAGCACAAAGAAGTTGCGGCGCTGTATTACGGGCGAATCGTGAAGAATTATCCGCTTTCCGGCATGGTGACCGATGCCAAGGACAAACTGAAGTCGTTTGGAGCGCCCATACCGCAACCCGATCCCGCTGCAACGGCGTGGATGACCGCTGAACAGAATGCTCCGAGACCGCATGTAAGCCTGTTTAAGAAACCGCTGGGAATGTTGAAGAATGGCCCGACGAACGAATTGTACTCCGCCGCCAGGAGTGGAGCGCCAAACTTGCAGCCCGAGACCGACACGATGTCCGCAGCGGACCTTCTGACCGGTGGAGGACAAACTAAGATCGGTGGTGCGGGGGGAGCTACCACGGGTATCGTAGCCACGGTGTCGCCTGGAGGAACCAGCACGAGTGGAACGACCGGTGCTTCGGAGAATGTGACTGCGCCTGCCAGCGACCCTGCGGCAGACGCCCCGGCGACGAGTGATCCGCCAAAGGATGCGGGCACGGCGTCGGCGCCGTCCAGCGCTGGGGCAGCCAGTGAAGCGGCGGGCGGAACAGAGGCGAAGAGCGACCCTCCGGCCGCAACGGGTGATCCGGCACCAGGCTCCGATGCAGCGAAAACCCGCGAGGCCCTGAAAAACGGCGATCCCAAAGACCCAAAGCAAAAGGATAAGAAGGAATCCAGCAGCAAGAAAAAGAAGGGCATGCGCAAGCTGGTCCCCTGGTAGGGTGCTGCAGAGCTGGACAGATTAAGGAAAGAGTGAGGGGTGCGGCAAGTGAGGGCCGCACCCCTTGTTTTTTGCCCTGCGGAAGCCCCTGGACGAGCGGGCGAGGCCATATTCACTTCCGACACACGCCTGTTGCGTTGCGATTGACGCGAAATACCCCGGATGCTCCAATACAGTGGAGACAGCTTGAAGTGGCGACCGCAAGGCGGCTGCGGTATGGTGCGGCTGCAAAGCGGTAGACGTTTATAAGACGGGTGAATTACATCCGGAGGAAGTTTAGTGGCCAGGATTCTCGTTGCGGACGATAACAGCAACATCCAGAAGATGGTCGGGCTTGCTCTGAAAGATCAGGGCATCGACGTTGTTGCCGTGGGCAATGGCGAAGCTGCCGTCCGGAAGATTTCTGATATACGCCCAGATCTGGTACTTGCCGATGTTTTCATGCCGGTGCGCAACGGATACGAGGTATGCCAATACGTAAAGTCAGACAGCTCGCTGGCGCACATTCCGGTGATCTTGCTGGTGGGCGCATTTGATCCGCTGGATGAACAAGAGGCGCAGCGCGTTGGAGCGGACGGAGTCCTGAAGAAGCCCTTTGTTCCGCCGGACCCGCTGATCTCCATGGTGAAGTCCGCGCTGGCGCGAGCAGGCGTAGCAGTCGGCGGAGCGACAGCGACGCCACCAGTAAAGGAAGAGCCCAGACGAGTGGCGGAAATGCTGACGCCGCGGTCCGCGCCGCCTCCGCTTGAGCTCCCGCACATGGGGTCGATGGATGCTGTTCCAGAAACTCCCTTGGCCGAGAGCATGGAAGTGAACGAAGAAATGCCCGGACTGCCGGAACCCGTGAAGATTGACGCGGCGTCACAGCCGTTGGCATTCGGCAGCCTGCTGGAATCGCCGGAAACCGAACCAGAAGAAGTTCTCGGCTATGCCACGACACCCCCTCCGGAGCTAGAGCGAGATTGGAAGTCCGACGAAACGGAAGAGGAAGAGGTTGTCGAGGAGGAAGAAGAGAAGCAAAGCGCCTCCTGGCGGCGAGACGCCGGCGATGAAGCGATGGAAGAAGTGGAATCGGTGACCGGCCCAGCGAAGGATTGGCGCGAGACGGCGTTCTCCGAAGCGCCGGCGCGAAAAACGAGACACAATTCCTGGGAGCCCCAAAAAGAGAAATCGGGTTTTGAAGAAGCTGCCAATGCCGAGCAAAGTGTAAGCGCGATGGTTACGGACGCGCCGATGGCAGAGACGAAACCAGTTCCAGCAGCGCCGCCCTTCACGGCGGATGCGTGGGCCGCAGCTCTAGGCCACAACACTCCGGCGGCAACAACAACCGGGGAAGCGGATGCCACTGAGCTTTCAAAAGAACAAATTATGCCGGAGGTCAGCGCGGAGGCTACCGTCAGCACTCCCGTGAATGCGGAGCCCGCTGCGGAGTCCGAAAAGGCGGGTGCGAGCTCGTGGTTTTCTGCGGTGCCCAGCCCGTGGGACGCAGAAGCGCAAAAAGCAAATCAGCTTGCTTCGGCATGGGATGCTCCGGCAACAAGCTCTCCTGCGGCAAGCCCGTATTCGCATACAGCGCTGGAACCTGAGGTGGATAGAGAGACCGTTACGGAAGATCCGGCCGCGACCGTTGATACGCTCACTCCGATCTTGAGCGAAGACGTGCTGGCCAAAGCGGAAGAGGTGACGTTGCCCGCGGCGACGGTCGAAGCGATTCGCGAACAGGCGCAGTATGTTGCCGAAACGGCAGTCCAGGAGTCGTCCGTCCCTGAAACTATCTCAAAAACTTCCGAACCCAGCATGGATGACCTCGTGGCGAAAGTGCTCTCCAAGATGAGCCCGGACATGTTGCAAGCTGTTACACGGGAAATCTTGAAGCCCGTCGTGGAATCATTGGTGCGCGAAGAGTTGAACGCAAAGAAGTAGCAGTTCCATCCTCCCAGAAATCCTTCCTGGAATAGCTCAATGGCTGTGCTGCGCGTGGAGGAATTGCAGGCGTAGCAGGTTTCTGCGCGCAGGTCGTCAAGGTGTTTGCGCGCCTTCTGTCCCCACAAACACCGAATAGAGAGACTGGCTGGCGGCCATAAACAGCCGGTTTTTCTTGGCGCCGCCGAAGCAGAGGTTCGCGCACGTTTCCGGAAGATGAATTTTGCCGATGAGCTTGCCGTCAGGAGCAAACACGTGTACGCCGTTGTAGCTTTCGCCCACCCATCCCGCCGCGGACCAGATGTTGCCGTCCACATCGCATCGGATTCCATCGGATGAGCCCGGAGCCATATTCGCAAACATGCGGCCGTTCTTGAGTCGAACGCCATCCACGACGTCATAGACGCGAATCGGTCGCGGGTCGCCCTGCCGCTTTGGATCCCCACTGTCCACGATGTAGAGCAGCTTCTCGTCGGGCGAGAAGCACAGTCCATTTGGCTTATCCATGTCGCTGGCAACGACATTCACCTCGCGCGTTTTCGGATCGAGCCGGTACACATTCGCAGGAAGTTCGAAGGAAGCTTTGTGGCCTTCGTAATTCGACATGATGCCGTAGCCCGGATCGCTGAACCAGATGGCTCCGTCGGAGTGCACCGCCAGATCATTCGGCGCGTTCAGCTTTTTGCCCTGATAACTGTCCATCAGCACGGTGACTGTGCCGTCATGTTCTGTTCGCGTGAGGCGGCGAGTGTCGTGCTCACAGGTAAGCAGCCGGCCCTGGCGATCGCGGAAATTGCCGTTGCTATAGTTCGAGGGGCTGCGGAAGACGCTGACCTCCCCGGTGTCCTCGAGCCATCGCAGGATTCGGTTGTTGGGGATATCGCTGAAGAGCAAATACCGCCCATCGCCGAACCAGACAGGACCTTCCGCCCAGCGCGCGCCCGTGTATAGGCGCTCGACCGCGGCGTTGTTAACTTTGTATTTTGCGAAGCGCGGGTCAACAACTTCCACCGCCGGATCGGGATAGAGCACCGGATTATTCTTTTGCTGTTCGCCGGCAAACGTCAAGGGATCAAACGCCAACGCTGTCGCCGCGCTGACCGCCACGCTCATGAACGCGCGTCTTTGCATGGATCTCTCTCCAGAGGGAAAATCTCCCGTCGCACATTATCACGGCTAGTTCTGTCGTGGCATCATTGTTTCCGGCGCCGTTGTGCCGCTTACTCGCCGGCTGTTTGGTTGGACCTATTTATGTTGGATTTAGGTGGCGACGGCGAGAATGGTAGCTGCGGAGAAATGCGCCCTGAAGAAATCCTAGTGGGGTTGAGCCCTCGTAAGCTGCGCGCGCATGGCCAAAAGCAACTTGCCGGATAGGCGCTTTCAAAAGTAAGAGCAGAATAATGAGTCGTTCGCGCGCGCTATCGACCGATAAACAGAGCTCCGAAATGCGCGGGCTTGGGACAAGATGAAGTATGCTTCGGAGCTGCGGCGAGTTGAGTTTGCCTAGATGCAAGGAGGCGCAGTGAATTACTCGGCCCTCTTTCGATCCGCCCTCGTGGCGCTGTTGCGAAACAAGATGCGGAGCGTGCTGACGGTCCTGGGGATCACCATCGGGATCGCGGCGGTGATTTGCGTTGTGGCCATCGGAAATGCCGGACAGGCGCGTGTCGAGCAGCAAATGAACAATCTGGGCGACAACTTCGTGTGGATTGAAGCGGGTGGCCGGGCGGTCAACGGAGTGCGCACGGGAACACACGATACCAAAACGCTGGTCTACGCGGACGCCGTGGCCATCAAGAACCAGGTTGCGCTGATCAAGAGCGTTTCTCCTAATGTAGACGAGCGCGTTCAAGTGATTTATGGCAATCAGAATTGGCACACGGCGTACCGCGGTGTTTCGCCGGAATACTTCGAGATTAAGCGCTGGTACGTGGATCAGGGCGCCATTTTTTCCCAGGACGATGTGGACCGGGCGGCGGACGTTTGCGTGGTTGGCCGCTCCGTGCGGGATCAATTGTTTGGCGTTGAGGATCCAGTAGGAAAGGTCATTCGTGTGGGCAGTCTGCCGTGCAAGGTGGTCGCCACGCTGCAACCTAAGGGACTATCGCTGTCCGGGCAGGACCAGGATGACACGATTATTCTGCCGTTTACCACGGCTCAGAAAAAGCTGAAGGGAATCACCTGGCTCGACGACATTCTCTGCTCAGCCGTGTCGCAAGACGCGGTAAAGACAGCGGGGCAGGAGGCCACAGCGGTGCTCCGGGACCGCCACCATCTCCGTCCGGAAGAGGAAGACGACTTCAACGTTCGCAATCCGGAAGACATCATCCAGGCGCAACTCGATGCCAGCAAGACGCTGACGCTCCTGCTGATTGCGATTGCCTCGGTTTCGTTGATTGTGGGGGGAATCGGCATCATGAACGTGATGCTTGTTTCCGTAACGGAACGAACGCGGGAGATCGGCGTGCGCGTTGCGGTTGGAGCCACAGAAGAGGCTATCCAGCTTCAGTTTCTGGGCGAATCCATCATGCTCAGTCTCGTCGGTGGCGCGGCCGGAGTTCTCTTCGGAATCGTAGGGTCGTATGTGGTTGGACAAACATTGCACTGGCCGATGCAGATGTCGCTGGGATCGATCGTGGTTGCCGCGGTGTTTTCTGTGGCGGTAGGCGTGTTTTTCGGATATTACCCGGCGCGGAAAGCTTCTCTCCTCGATCCCATCGAAGCCCTGCGCTACGAATGAATCATCTTCGATATCCTAATTCCAGGGACTATTGATGAAGGTAAAAGGACGTTGGCTGATCTTGGCGGGTCTTGTAGTGCTGGCTGGATTATTTGCGGCCTTTGGACTGAATCGCAGCGCACAAGTACAAAATTTCACTGCGAAAATGGAACGCGGCGAGATTGACGACGTCGTGGAAGCGACAGGAACCATCAACGCGGTGATCACTGTGCAAGTGGGATCGCAGGTTTCGGGCACCATTGCCAAGCTGAACGCCGATTTCAATTCGCGCGTGCATAAAGGCGATGTGGTGGCACTGATCGATCCTGCGCTGTTCAAAGGGGCGCTGCTGCAGGCGACAGCGGATTTGGAAAACGCTCGCGCCAACCTCGTGGCCGCTCGCGCCAACCTTGAAAAAGCGAAGGCCGGATTGGTTCAGACCAAAGCGGATTACGATCGCGCGGTCAAGTTGACCAAAGACGGCGTGATGAGCGAGCAGCAACTGGACCTGGCGAAATCGAATTACGACGCGGCCAACGCCACTGTTGGCGGAGCGGCGGCAAATATCACGCAGGCGCAGGCACAAGTCAGTCAAAAGCAAGCGGCGGTCGCGGTGGCGCAAACGAATTTGGATTACACGGTGATTCGATCGCCGATCGACGGGACCGTTGTCGCTCGCAATGTGGACGTCGGTCAAACCGTCGCAGCTTCCTTGCAAGCGCCCACAATATTTACGATTGCGCAAGACCTCAAGAAAATGTGGGTTTATGTCAAGACGGATGAGTCGGATGTAGGCAACATCAAGATCGGCAAGCCAGTTACATTCAAGGTTGACGCGTTCCCGAAGGACATATTTCACGGAGTTGTCAGCCAGGTGCGGATGAACGCCACGACTGTGCAAAGTGTCGTCACCTACGACACGATCATCGAATTCGCAAACCCGGAGTTAAAACTTTTCCCGGGAATGACCGCGTACGTGACCATCCCCGTGGACACCGTCAAAAACGCTTTGAAGTTGCCCAACACCGCGTTGCGATACAAACCGCCGATGACGGCGGAGGAGGTTTTGGCGGTTTACAAACAGTACGGGATCGAGGGAGCCGAGCGGAAAGTGGCCTCTGAAGAGCCGGCCGGATCCGCCAGCGCAGCGCAAGCTGCTGTACCCACTCTGAATCCACCGCGCGTACCGAAGCCAGAAACAGCTGTGGTATGGAAACTCCACGCAGATAACACCATGGAGCCGGTAAAGATTTCGCTGGGAATCACGGACCATGCGTACTCGGAAGTGCGGGCGCTAATCAAAGGAGAGCTGAAAGAGGGCGACGAGGTCA
>Ga0209166_10002824_pt1 | contig 12832 bp, 12 predicted proteins | sample Coa_R1_3_FD_187151 | JGI IMG/M metagenome (GOLD analysis project Ga0209166, IMG submission 187151) | Surface soil microbial communities from Centralia Pennsylvania, which are recovering from an underground coalmine fire - Coalmine... | ecosystem: Environmental > Terrestrial > Soil >... | reverse complement strand
TCGATGCGGTGGGACGCGATGTCGAACAGCGGGCCGCCCCCTGCCTTGGCGGGATCGAATAGCCAGTTGCGATGCCCTGTTCCGTCAAACCACATGTGATTCGTGAGCTCGGCGATGACCGGCTTGCCGATCGCTCCGGCTTCCAGCAGTTGTTTCGCGCGCTGCACCTTGGGATAGCAGCGGCGGTAGTAAGCCACGCCAAAGGTCTTGCCGGTTTCTTCTGCAGCCTTCACCATGGCGTGGGCTTCGGGTTCATTCATCGCCATTGGCTTTTCGCAGAGCACATGTCGGCCCGCCCGAAGAGACTGCATCGTCTGCGGACCGTGGAGAAACACAGGCGTGCCGACGTAAACAGCCTCCACTCCGGAATCGGAGAGCGCATCATCGAGAGTCGGCCAGACTTTCGTTTTGTAGGGAGCGGCCTTGGCCGGATCGCGCGTGACCAGTCCATAGAGACAGCTGCGCGGCTCGGCCTGAATGGCAGGGATGACGCGGCGGATGGTGATGTCGCCGACTCCGATGACGATCCAGTTCAACATAAGCAAGTTTCAAAGTTTCAAGGTTTCAGAATTTCAAAGGTCGATCAAGTAACGCTCAAGTGTTTACTTTGAAACCTTGAACCTTCTTCTGCCCAAACACAAAGGCCGGCTTGTACGCCGGCCTTCATCTTATTTGAAAGTCTCAACTACTTCTTGGGAGCGATCGCGTCCTTCGCGGCCTTGGCGACGCGGAACTTCACGACGGTCTTGGCCTTGATCTGGATTGGTTCGCCGGTCTGCGGATTGCGGCCCACGCGGGCTTTGCGGTGCGCCTTCACCAGGCGGCCCAATCCGGGGACGACGAAAATGCCGTTCTTCTTGGTTTCCTTGATAGCGGTATCTGCGAGGTTCTCGAGAAACGCCGCCGCGGTCTTGTTGGGGATCTCAACCTTCTCCGCCAGCTGCCGGATGAGCTGAGTTTTGGTCAAACCTGCTGCCATACTTCCTCCTCAAAAAATTCTGTTTAATACCAGCCGCGCTATCTTATACCTCTGCGCCTGTGGAAAAACAGTGATTTTACTGGGTTTTTTCACATCAGAAGTGCGCGGAGGGCCGTTATTACAGGTGTTCCCATGGCCGGGAGTACCAAAGTGGGCCTTTCATGCGCTTTGTCACACCATGCCATAATGGTTGAGGGAGCCCTCTTGAGCTGCGCGATCTGTGAAATCCGCAAGGAGAAACGTTTTTGCCCTGCCGTGCACGGGCGCATCTGCCCGCAATGCTGCGGCGAGCAGCGCGAAGTCACGCTGGATTGTCCCAGCGATTGTCCTTACCTGATCCAGGCACGGGAGCACGAAAAACTGCGAGCGGCCGATCAGATTGATCCCGCAGGATTGTTTCTGCAGATCGAAGTCTCCGATCAGTTCATGTACGAAAAAGAGCACCTGCTCATGGGGCTCACTTATGCTCTTGCCAAGGCGGCGCGCTCGGACCGCAGCCTGCACGATCAGGACCTGATTTCCTCACTTTCAATGTTGGCGACAAGCTACGAGCGACGCCTGAATTCCGGACTGCACTATGAACAACCGCTCACCAGCGACTCTCAGCGGCGGGCAGCAGCCGAAGTCGAGACCATGGTCAAGGAGTACCGCGAGGCGGAACAGAAGCACGTAGGCTATTCCAGCCTGCGGGATTCGGAAGTGCTGAAGGCGCTTGTCTTCCTCTTGCGGCTGGCGCATGGCCGGACGTCGGGACGTCCGAAGTCGCGGGCCTTCGTCGAGTTTCTCTTTGCTCAATTCCCAGAGAAAGAATCGGCCGTGCTAACACCTCAAGAAGCGGGCAGCAGGATCATTTTGCCTTAGTCATCCGTCCCACGGATGCGCCGTACACTCTGTCCTGCAGGCAGTTCACCGAGTAGTTCCTCTATTGTCTTCTGCAGCACAGGATGCCGTACCCCCGGTGCAATCTCCGCCAGCGGTTCCAGCACAAAGCGGCGTTGTGCCATCGCTGGGTGCGGAATAGTCAGTTCTGGCGCGTTGACCACCTGATCGCCGAACAGCAGGATGTCGATATCGATAATTCGCGGGCCCTTCTTCTGCAGGCGTTGTCGTCCCATGTCCTGCTCGATCTGGAGCAGGCTGGCCATCAGATGAGCCGGACTATCATCGGTCTGGAGTGCAACCGCACAGTTTAGAAACTTCGCCTGCTGGGTAAATTCGACCGGCTCCGTTTCATAGAAAGACGAAACTGAAACCACGTGACTATGGGCCCTCAGCCGGCGGATTGCCTCGTGCAGGTTCGTCTCTCGATCTCCTATGTTTGACCCCAACGAGAGATAAACGAGGTTTGCCATGCGGGTTGCATTTCAGTTCTACCTTGGAATCCAGCCATTGTCACCCTGGCGAGGCCATGTTGAGCGGTTCATTGCCCGAGGGCCCATCACCTTGGTCACTATCGGGAGTTCGGAGTCTCTCCTAGAATCATCGCAGTATGAATTTGGAGTCTTTGCTTCTGAGCCAAGACCCGGAGTTGGTGCGCGTAATTCGGCCAGCGCTCGAGAGCCTGTCGATTGACGTGGAGGTGTGCCACGAATCGCGGGCCGGAGCCGATATCCTGATCTCCGATAAGTTCGACGCGGTCATCGTGGACTGCGACGACTTGAGCGGGGGATTGGCCGTGCTGCAGGGGCTCAGGAACACACCCAGCAACAAAAGTTCTGTCGCGTTCGCCATCCTGAACGGCAAAAGGACCACCACGCAGGAAGCCTTCGGCATGGGCGCGAATTTTGTACTGCAGAAGCCGATCAGCGCGCTCAACGCCTCTCGTTGCTTTCACGCTGCTCTGAATTTCATGTTGAAGGAACGTCGCCGTTATTTCCGGCACGCCGTGAAGATTCAGGTAAAAGTCATGCTGGACGCAAAAGCTTTGAACGGCACGAGCACAAATATCAGCGAAGGCGGGATGGCGTTGATGTTGAGGGAAGCACTGCCCAAAGGTGCGACTCCACATTTGAAGTTCACGCTGCCCCAGTCGGACATCCAGGTCGAAGTCGAAGCCGAGGTCGCCTGGGCCGACACCAAGGGCCTGGCCGGATTCCGATTCCAAAACGTCCCCAGGCAGCTCCAGCAACAGCTTGAGCAATGGCTCGATGAACGCATCGAAGAAGAGTTTCCCGGTACCAAGGATCGCATGGCTGCCGCCGAGGCCAAGGCCACTCTCAACTAGTTCGATTTCCCATCTCTACTCGCATCGTTAACACCGCCGCGCACGAGGCCGATCCAGCGGCACCCGGATGTCGGGAGTATCTTCCTTTGGACTTGTCTGCCGCCATAGTCGTGGCAAGCTGGTAAGTGGGGAGGAGAACGCATCGTGACCAACGACTTCCGCATTGCCAAAGTACAAAGAACTCTGCGCTGGTTTGAAGAAGACATCCCGCTGCTCAATATGCGGGTGAAAGAGCTATCGATCGAGCGGCAGGAGTCGGCTCGGATGTTTGCTGAGGCAGTGATCACGCAAACGCGGGCTGAGCTGCAAAGACTCCTCGAACAGGAAATTCCTGACACGCACGAGGTAACTGACAAGCCCTGCGAGCCCGCTGATTAGTTTTTCTGATTCCCCTACAAGAGCCGACCGTTATATCGGCGATCCGGCGGAAGCGTGGGCGCGGCGCGACTCCGTGGCATTTTCCTCAGATTCAGGTAGATGCACCTCGTCCCAGAGCGTCTTATCGCGCAGGATGCGCGATACAAGCGCGGTGTGCATGGCGTGACCTGCCCGGTCCGCAACCACTTTGCCTAGAACCTGTTTTCCCAGCAGCGCCAGATCCCCTACGAGGTCGAGAACTTTGTGGCGTACGAATTCGTCGGGAAAACGCAATGGGCCGTTCTCGATACCATCTCGAGTTAACACTATGCAATTGTCGCGGGAGGCGCCTCGGATCAGGCCCATGTTCCGCATGGCCTGCTCATCCTCGCGGGATCCAAAGGTGCGGGCGGGGGCGATGTGCCGCAGGTAACTGCCGTTGGTGAGTTCCACCTCAAACGTTTCCTTGCCAATCAGTGGATGCGGAAAGTTGATGGAGTAGGCGACGGAGTAGGTGTGGGAAGGGTAGACCGCGATGAACTTGCTGCCTTCCCTCATCTCGACCTCGCGGCGAATTCTCAAATATTTGCGTGCTTTCCGCTGTTTGCGAATACCAGTCTTCTGAATCATCTCGACAAACGGCTTGGCACTGCCGTCCAGGATGGGAAGTTCGAGATTGTCGAGTTCCACAATCGCGTTATCAATTCCCAGCCCAATGAAGGCGGACAACACGTGCTCGGTGGTCGAGATGAGGACGCCCTTCTTCATTAAGCTAGTGGCATAGCTGACGCGGGCGACGTTCCGGCTGACCGCCTCGATTTCAAAGCCATCCAGGTCAGTTCGGCGGAAGACGATACCAGTTCCCGATGGGGCGGGCAGGATCTTCATCGACACCGGGGCACCGCTGTGCAGGCCGATACCCTCGCACTCCACGGCGGAGCGAATTGTTTGCTCGTAGACCAAGCGATGGCGGAGATGTTCAGTAGATACAACAGGCTACCGTGAGGGTTGCCAAATCTGGCTGTGGCAAAAAAGCCACAGTTCGTGGCAGGCTAAAATCTAGGTCCCGAGCGACTGCACACGGCCGATTCCTCGGAACAAGTGAGCGGCCCGTCAACGTTGCTGAGTTATTTCTTCTTCTTCTCGGGCTTGTTTGGGTTATATCCCGAGTTGGGATCGAACATGGCCTGTTCGAGGCCCTGATTGATGGTCACCGAGTTCAAAAAGCGCTGGCTGGCCATGTCGCCATTGAAAAAGCGAGTGATGTTGAACGGCGCCATGATACCCGAGACCGGCTTGTAGCTGTCGTAAACCTCTTCCTCCAGATTCTTCTGCCGATCGACCGGGTCCCGCCATTCGAAGGACTTCTGAACGGGAAGGTGAGTGTCTATGTCAAAGAACAGGTTGACGCTCTCGTTTTGGGTATTCACGACCGTCACTTTCAAGGCCGGCCTCTGGGCAGCGATGGCGTTGCCCTCAAACAAGAGCACGACTCCGGGTTCGTTAATCCAGGTTCGCAGCACGTTGTCGAGCGAGTAATGGCGCCGCCTCAAATAATCGTCCAGATCCTTCTGCTCGATGGGGCGCGCTCCTTTGTAGGTAAGCTCCCATCCCTTATTCCCGACATACAGCTCGGCGATATCGCGCTCTTTCGTAAGCTCGACACGCTCTTTATCGGGGAACTGCCAAAAACTCCAGAACACGCCGCCGGCTCCGGTAGGGCGGCCATGGTGAAAGCCGTAACCCCGCCCCTGAAACTCGCGGTCGCGGACATTCAGATAGTTTTGCCCCCCGAGCGCCTGAATGCCCTGGTCAACGATGCTCTTAGCCTTGGCATTTTCAGACGAGGCAGAAGACGTCCGGGACGCCGCCTGCGAGCTAGCCTGTGGTGCGCCAGTGGAACTCGATTGCCAGCCGAGAGCCGCGGCGGAGCAGACCACGAGTACGATCTGAAGAAAGTGTCTGATTCCGTTTGAGAGATTCACGCGTGCAATCAGGATTGTAGCGTTTCCTGGGGACTTTCTGCCTGCAGTCAGAATTCTTCCTCTTCCTGCTTGGATGCAGAAATCGCCCCTGGAGCAAGCTGGAACCCTGCGATTTCCTGATCCAGAGCGGTCAACCCACGAGTACGGCACCACCATTCACGTTGAAGACTTCCCCGGTAATGAAACTGGCATGCTCGGTGCAGAGAAACAAAACCGGCGCCGCAATCTCCTCCGGCTTGCCGACGCGGCCTAGGGGAATGGTTCTGCGGATTTCTTCTCCGCTCTTCGGATCCGCGAGTGCCTCCGCGCTCATGTCGGTATCAACCCATCCCGGCGCCACGCTGTTTACATAGATTCCCGCAGGGGCCAACTCAGTCGAGAGTCCCTTCACCATACTGAGGAGCGCCCCCTTGGTTGCTGAATAATCGCAATGGAACGCTTCTCCGCGTTGACCGCTGGTAGAACTGATCAAAACAATGTGCCCCGCCGGAGCGCTGGTACGAGGCTGGGCCTTCATCTGGGCTACCGCGTGCTTGACGAGTCCAAACACCCCGTCAAGATTGATCGATAGAGTCGAACGCCATTGTTCGTCCGACATACGGTCGATTGCGACATCTTTGACCGGCCAAACACCGTGGTTGGCCACCAGAATATCGAGGCGCCCGAAACGCTTGACCGTTTCTGCGACCAACCTGCGCGCGGCCTCGGGATTATTTAGTTCGCAGGCGAAGGAGTGGCACACGTCGGCTCCGCATTCTTTGATCAAGGCTTCGGATTGGGAACGGGCGCTGCGGTAACTGAAAACGACCTTCGCACCTGCGGCGCAAAACATTCGCACCGTCGCGGCCCCGATGCCACGGGATCCTCCGGAAATGAGAGCGACTCTGCCATTCAGCGAGAGAGGAATCGACATGCCGATAAGTCTCCAGTTTCTGTGCGGCTAATGCAAGCGTGCGCCAGGGTCGGTTTGATTCGAAGCAGCCCCAGGCCTGTTCTGCCAGTGGCGAAAGAAGGGAATGCCCAGCAGAATCACCGCCAGGCCAAGGGAAGATCGCACGGGCCGGTCGATCCATAGGTTCACGGTTAATGCCAGTGCAGCGATCAGAAAGATAATCGGCGTCCACGGATATCCCCACGCACGATATGGCCTGAGCAATTCCGGCTCTTTCCGTCGCAGGCGCAGCAATGCAATGGCGGTCAGCGCGAAGAATATCCATACCGCGAATACAAAGAGCGAATAGAGTTCCTCGAAAGTTCCGGTCAGTGCCAAAATGGTGGCAACCGATCCCAAAAAAATCAGCGAGTTGCCTGGCGTGCGAAAGGTGGGATGAAGCCTTTGAGCAAAACGGAAGAAGACGCCATCCCTCGCCATGGCGTAAGGGATGCGCGCGCCTGTCATGATCACAACGTGCAGGGCTCCCAGCGCCGAAAGCGCCATGGCGACTGTCAGCCACGTTGCCCCGCGGGCTCCGGCAAAGCTTTGCACTACATCCGAAGCGACGTGTGTCGAGGCTGCCACCTGAGCAAAAGGCAGCACGTGAAAATAGACCGCATTCGCAGCCACGTAGAGTCCGCCTACCGTCAGCAATCCCAATAAAATCGCGCGCGGAATGTTCTTCCCCGGATGAAGAATCTCTTCGCCCAGGTCACCCAAGTCGTTGAAGCCGTTGTAAGCCCACATTGTGGGAACGAGGGCGGTCAGGAGCGCTGGGATCGTTCCAAAGCCTGTTAGAGACGAAGGACCGTTCTGCATCACGCTGGCCTTCTTCGCAAACAGCACACCTCCCACAATGATGATGAGAATGGCGAGCATCTTGAATGAAGTCACCAGAATCTGGATCGATCCATTCATCTGCACGCTAAAGTAGTTGAGCGCGGTTGCCAGGATCACAATTAAGGCCGCTAACAGCTGGGCTGTAGTGAAGGCGAACGCATAGGAACCCAGGTGCAATAGAAAAAGCGGAGTCGCGACGGCGGGGAACAGGAATGCCAGAAATCGTACGAATCCCGCGGCTAAGGCGGCCATTGCGACGGGCCGCTCCAGCCACGAACTCATCCAGCCAAACAGAAATCCCCAGAGCGGGCCGAGGCCGCGTCCGAGATAAACGTAGGGGCCGCCCGCTTTCGGAAACGCCGCCCCAAGTTCCGCGTAGCAGAACGCTCCCAGAAGCACAATCAGCAAACCCAAGACCCATGCTGCCAGCACCATCCAAACCGATCCCACGGCGCGCGCCATATCGCTCGAAACCAGGAAGACCCCGGTGCCGATCGTGTCGCCGACTACGACGGCGATGGCTGACCACAGGCCCAGGCCGCGAACCAGGGATTGCTCGGGATGCTCAGCCAGACAAGGTCTCCTTGCAGATGGGAATTTCAGAGAGCCTACTCCGGGCCCATTGAGCGGTCAACCGGTAAGCCGATGCCGCATATTCATCAGCGCGATTGGCTACAGCGCGCTATCATCGAAGTCGCATATGTCCCTCAAGACCATGTTGAGCGAGTTTGCGTTGGATCCCAGGTACCACGTTTCGGGGCTTGAAGATGTTCTGACTCCAGCGCTGGTCGTCTATCCCGAAATCGTTGCCTCAAATATTGCGCGGACGTTGGACCTGCTCGGAGGCGATGCCGATCGCTGGCGCGTGCATATCAAAACCGCAAAGCTCAATTACACATTGCGTCTCCTGATCGAGCGCGGGGTGAGAAATTTCAAATGCGCCACCACGCTCGAGCTGCTGATGGCGTGCCAGAGCGGGGCCAGCGATGTTTTGGTTGCCTATCCCGTGGTAGGGGCGAACGCGCGGCGGGTGAGAGACATCGCTAACCAATTCCGAAACGTACGCATCTCCGTCCTCGCTGAGGGAGAGTCGCAGGTGCAGCAGTGGCAGGGCAGCCGGGTGGGGATTTTCCTGGACATCAATCCCGGCATGAACCGCACCGGAATCGAACAGAGTGACGAGAAGAAAGTCGTAGGCCTGGTTCACTCCATCGCCAATGCTGACATCGAATTTCGCGGCCTCCACTACTACGATGGCCAGTATGGCGATCTGTCCGACCGCGAACGAACGGCAGCCGCGCAGGCCGGCTACGCTCGATTGCTGGAGTTAGTGAATAAAATCGAAAGCGAGGACATGCGGGTTTCCGAAGTCGTCACAGCAGGCACTCCAACTTTTCCCTGTTCGCTTTCTTATGAAGGATTCCGGCGAGGAGAATTTATTCACCGGTCCTCTCCGGGAACAGTTGTTTATCACGACGCGACCAGTCTGGCGCAATTGCCACGCGAGTACGGCTACCTGCCTGCGGTGTTGGTCCTGACGCGAGTCGTGAGTCATCCTCATGTGGGAATGGTGACCTGCGATGCAGGCCACAAGTCGGTCTCAGCCGATGCCGGGGTACCCACCTGCTTAGTCGCGGGACATCCAGAACTAGCCCCGCAAGGACCCAGTGAAGAGCATCTTCCGATGCGGTCCAGCACCGGAGCGGTTCCGCAAATCGGGGAAGTACTTTATCTCCTTCCTCGTCACGTCTGCCCGACGGTGAACAACTTCGACTGTGCATTGCTGGTGCGCGACGGCAAGGTTGAGGCTGTGGAGAAGGTGTCGGCCCGAGGACGGGAAGAACCAATTTTGCATAGTTCAGAACATGTCACTGCAAACGTGACAGCCCGAGCGTAGCGAGCAATCCTTACCCGAGGGGGCAACTCAACCGCGTTTCCTGCCCGCTTTCCTTGATGTCCTCGATGTCCTGTTCCGCGAGCGTTCCTTCCCGAGGTATGCGATGCAATCGATCTCGACCAGCATGCCTGGGGCGTGGCCGAGATCGCTACCGACTGTCGTGCGCACAGGATACGGCTGCGAGAATTTCCGGGCATACACCGCGTTGTAGCGGGCGAACAAGCTGGTATCGCTGAGGTGAACCGTGACTTTGACGACGTCGCGTAGCGATGCGCCGTCGGCCTCGAGAATGGCGGAAATGTTATCGATCGTCTGCTCGGTCTGCCTCTCGATGTCATCGCCCGCCAACCTGCCAGTTGCCGGATCCGTCGGACCCGTCCCGGTCACGAATAAGAAGTCGCCAGCGCGCATACCCTGCGAATAAGCTCCCTGGGGTGGAGCTCCGCGCTTGCTTTGCACGACGTACTTGGCCATATTCCCGCCTCCCGACATTCGCAACGGTTGTTCTAATTCCAAATCATAAACCGCCCGTCCGGTCACGCCCCGAGAAATGTCAACGCAGCTTTCGCGAACTGCGGTGCGGCGTCGAGGAACACCGGCCCATGCCCGCCGTCCGGCACCACCCACAGCGCCGAGCGTGGAATCGCGCGGTACATTTCCACCGCCATTTCGACGGGATACAGAAAATCGCGATCCCCGTAGACAATCAGCGTTGCGGCTTCTATTCCGCTCAGCATCTCTGCGGTGAAGTTCATGTCTTCGTAGCTGTCTTTCATGCTTCCTTGCCATTCCCAGAGCGCGCGGATCTGATCCTCCCCCAGCTTGTGGCGCTTACGCATCGTCTCCCAATCTCTTTCTGAATGATTCTCCAGTGAAACCTGCCGCATGACGGCTCGCGCCTGTTCGGGAAAGTGCATGGTCGCGCTTACCAGCACCATCGCCGAGATGCGCTCCGGTTGCATGGTCGCCATGTGAAGAAGAATGTTTGCGCCCATACTGATCCCGATCGCTTTGCAGCTCTGGATCCCAAGATGATCGAGCAGGCCAAGGGTGTCGAGAGCGCACTGCCGGTGTGTGATCGTCCGCGCGGGATTGGACGATAGGCCGTGGCCTCGCGCGTCGGGCAGGATCAGCTTGTACCGGCACTGAAATTCGTCCCGGCCGGCGTAGATCCAATCTTCGTGGCAACCGCCTCCACCATGAAGCAATAGTAGCGGTTGGCCTTCACCGGCGACTTCGCAGTACATCGCGATCCCATTGAGCGCAACCGTTTCGCTTTTCATGGCTGTGCATTGTGACGGGACGCAAGTAAAGAAACAATCTGGTTTGTGCGCGTGCTATCATCTACATTCCATCCGCAGCAAACACTGCGGCGCTTGAGCCGCGCGACTCCGATTCGACATTTCCCAGGGCGTGTTACGGAAGATAAGGCCGAGGTGTCAGGCGCCCGGATTCGACGCCGTGCGGTCGGCCTTGAGCCCGCGCAACAGCAGCCGTACCAACATGCCATCGAAGCGCGTGCCGCTCATGTTGGAGAGTTCCTGGAGAGCCTGATCCGGAGTGCGTGCCGGGGAGAACGACTGCTCGGTGACCAGGTTAGCGTAGGCATCGGCCAGGCCGATGATACGAGCCCACAGCGGTATTTCTTCTCCACGCAGGCCGTCGGGATACCCGCTCCCATCCACCCGCTGGTGGTGATGCTCAATCGCTTCCCGCATCATCGCTGAGTGGGGAATGACGCCGACAATCTCAGCACCGATGTGTGCGTGCATCCTGAGGTGGAAGAATTCATCGTCCCCCAGCGGTCCCGGTTTATTGAGAATCTGTTCGGGAACGAAGATCTTGCCCACGTCGTGCACGCGGGCTGCATACACCAGGTCGGCGGTCTCTTCGGCCGACAATCCCAAAGCGCGGGCGATGACTTCACTGTAGCGGGCTACCAGGTCTCCGTGGCCAGCAGTCTGCAATTCCCGCGACTCAGCCGCGCGGCTGAGAGATTCAATCGCTTCCTTGAGCAACCCGACATTGCAGTTCTCATCGCCGCCGCAGAGCTTGTACAGAGTCGAAGTCAATTCCTCCAACTGCTCAGGGCCGGTGCGCTGGCGCTGCAGGAAGCCTTCAATGTAAGCAGAAATCTGCTGCCGCTGTCGCGCGAAGTCCTGTCCCTCGACAAATTCCTGTGCCGTCGAGACCAGGTTCCCGCCCGAACGCTTCGAAACGTACATACCGGCATCGGCGACGCGAATGATGTCTTCAATCGAAAAGCCGTGCATCGGAAAGCTGGCGACCCCGAAGCTGCCAGTGATGTGGTGCTCACTGAGCATGGGATCGCCGGCCAGCCACTGGCGCAGGCGTTCCGCGAGCACTTGTCCCTGCTCAGGTCCGGTCTCCGGCATCAGCACGATGAATTCATCGCCGCCGTAACGGGCTACAACATTCGACTGCCGTGATTTCTGTTCCAGCAAGCGGCCCACCCGTGCCAGCACCAGATCGCCTTCGAAGTGTCCCATGCTGTCGTTGACTTCTTTGAACTTGTCGAGGTCAATCAGCACCACCGAGAATGGACGCCCGGAGCGCGAGGCGCGTTTCCATTCCGCCGACAGCGCTTCCCAGAAGAACCGGCGTGTCTTCACTCCTGTCAGGCCGTCGGTAATGGACTGCTGCTGCAGCTTCTGGAAGACGAATGCATTATGCAGCGCCGTTGCCAGCAGATCGGCCAGCGTATTCAGAATCAAAACGTCCTGCGGCACAAACGCATTCTCGTTACGGCTCTCGATATTGAGCACGCCAAGCAGCGACTCGCCGTAGGTAATCGGAATGCACAGCACTGCGCGCGAATCCGGCAAAATCCCAGTCAGGTTTCCGGGCAGAGCATTTTGCACAAGGGCACGCTCTCCGGTGCGTGCCACACGCCCAAGAATGCCTGTGCCCAATGGGATTCTTTTTCCCATCGCATGAGCGGTCGCTCCGGCCTCGGCTTTGATCTCCACTTCCTTAGTTCCGTAATCGAGCAGTCCGATGCCGATATGATCGAAACTGAAATTCCTCTGGATCTCGCCCGCGATCTGGCCCAGCATGTGCACCGGGTCGTCGCTGGAGATTGCGGTGCGCGAAATGTTGTTGAGAAAGGCCAATTGCCGGGAACGGCGCTGTTCCTCAGCAAACAGGCGCGCGTTCTCTACCGCGACAGAAACCTGTCCTGCCGCGGTCATAAGCACGTCAAGGTCGCGTTGCTCAAAAACGTACTCCCGGTCCGGGTTCATCGCCACCATGATCCCCGACGCTTTACTGCCCATGAAGATCGGAACCGCGATCAGGCATTTCGCCGGGCGCTTGGGTACGTGGCTGATTCCCAGTTTTTTTCGGGCGGCCTCCAGGTCCGATCGGATCAGCAACGGCTCGCCGGTGCGGATGACGTATTCCGTGAACGCATTCCGCATCTCGCGCGTGCGCTTGGGCAGCACGCGACCGTCGCGGACCTCAAGGTCAAAACGCACTTCATCACCTTCCTGAAACGCGATGTAGAAATGGCTGGTGTCGAAGATCTGTCCAAGCTCCGCTTGAATTGTCCGCAGGATCTCGTCCTGGTTGAGGCGCGAACTGATCGCCTTCCCGA
>Ga0209166_10002823_pt1 | contig 12834 bp, 10 predicted proteins | sample Coa_R1_3_FD_187151 | JGI IMG/M metagenome (GOLD analysis project Ga0209166, IMG submission 187151) | Surface soil microbial communities from Centralia Pennsylvania, which are recovering from an underground coalmine fire - Coalmine... | ecosystem: Environmental > Terrestrial > Soil >... | reverse complement strand
CTGGAAAAGCTGCGCCGCGTGAGTTGGGGCGACTTCCTGGCCACCACCCTGCCAACGCTGTTCCGCGTGGAAGGCGGAGAAGAAGAGCTGGCCAAGTCCATCGATTCGCTTTGCCGCCGCGCCTCGCTGGCGATCAAGTCGGGATATACGTTGCTCATTCTCTCTGATCGTGGTGTGGATGAGGAACATGCTCCTATCCCCAGCCTGCTGGCGCTCTCGGCGGTGCACAACCATCTGGTCCGCGAAAAGACGCGCAACCAGGTAGCGCTGATCGTGGAATCCGGCGAGCCGCGCGAGGTCATGCATTTTGCGTTGCTGCTCGGCTACGGAGCCAGCGCGGTGAATCCGTATCTTGCCATCGAAACGCTCGAAGACATGTTCAAAGACGGCGCGTTCCCGGCAGATTACACCTGGGACAAAGTCTTCAAGAACTACATGAAGGCGATTGACAAGGGCCTGCTGAAGACTTTTTCCAAAATGGGAATCTCGACCCTGCAGAGCTATCAGGGCGCCCAGATCTTCGAAGCCATCGGCCTGAGCCGGTCGCTGGTGGAGCGCTACTTTACCGGCACGGCGTCAAGGATCGAAGGCGTCAGCATGGCGGTGCTGGCGCGTGAAGCGCTCATGAAACACCAGTTCGCCATGCAGCCCCGCAGCGAATCGGAGACCGAACTCCGCGTCGGCGGCGAGTACCAATACCGTGTGCGCGGTGAACGCCACCTTCTGAATCCGCTGACCGTCAGCAAGCTGCAACACGCGGTGCAGCAGTCGAAGTTCGAAACCTTCCAGGAGTTCGCGAACATCGTGAACCAGCAGAACCGCGACTTCCTGATGTTGCGCGGCATGCTCGATTTGAAGCCGGCTGGCGATCCTATTCCGTTGAACGACGTTGAGCCCGCCTCAGAGATCGTGAAGCGATTTGCTACCGGCGCCATGTCTTTCGGTTCTATCAGCAAAGAAGCGCATGAGACGCTGGCGATCGCCATGAACCGCATTGGGGGCAAATCCAATACCGGCGAGGGTGGCGAGGACGAATCGCGGTTTATCCCCGATGCCAAGGGAGATTTGCGGCGCAGCGCCATCAAGCAAGTGGCTTCGGCCCGCTTCGGCGTCACCACCAACTACCTGGTGAACGCCGACGATCTGCAGATCAAGATCGCGCAAGGCGCCAAGCCCGGCGAAGGCGGACAGTTGCCGGGACACAAAGTAGATGAAGTCATCGCGCGCGTGCGGCACTCGATTCCCGGAGTCGGGTTGATTTCGCCGCCTCCGCATCATGATATTTATTCGATTGAAGATCTGTCACAGCTCATCCATGACCTCAAGAACGCCAACCCGAAGGCGCGCATTTCGGTGAAGCTCGTCGCCGAGGTTGGCGTGGGAACGGTGGCCGCGGGTGTGGCCAAGGCCAAGGCAGACGTGATCCTTATCAGTGGTTACGACGGCGGCACGGGCGCTTCGCCCATCAGCTCGATTCGCCATGCCGGCATTCCCTGGGAGCTCGGACTTTCAGAGACGCAGCAGGTCCTGGTGCTCAACGACCTGCGCAGCCGTGTGCGGTTGCAAGCCGATGGCAAACTTCAGACCGGACGCGATGTCGCCATAGCGGCCCTGCTCGGGGCCGAAGAGTTCGGCTTCTCCACCGCGCCTCTCATTTCCATGGGCTGCATCATGATGCGCAAGTGCCACCTGAATACCTGCCCGGTCGGTGTGGCCACGCAGGATCCTGAACTGCGCAAAAAGTTCCACGGCACACCCGAAAACGTGATCAATTTCTTTTTCTTCGTTGCTGAAGACCTGCGCAGAATCATGGCCGAGCTCGGCTTCCGCACCGTCAACGAGATGGTTGGGCGGGTGGATTGCCTGGTTCAGCGCAAAGATGTGACCCACTGGAAGGCCGCGGGAATTGATCTATCTTCGATTCTTTATGATCCCCCGGTACCCAGCCATGTAGGACGCCGCAGCCTGCAGGCGCAGGACCACGGGCTCGACAAGGCGCTCGATTGCAAACTAATCGAGATGACGCAGGAGGCCATTGAGAATCGCACGCCGGTTGCGCTCAGCATGACCATACGCAACATTCACCGCACCGCGGGCACTATGCTGAGCGGAGAGATTGCGCGGCGCTACGGTTCAGCAGGCTTGCCTGAAGATACCATTCGCGTGGACTTCACCGGTTGCGCTGGGCAGAGCTTCGGCGCTTTTCTGGCCAAAGGAGTCACGCTGGCTCTCGAGGGCGACGCCAACGACTACGTAGGCAAAGGGCTCTCGGGCGGCAGATTGATCATCCGCCACCCGCGCAAATCTGAGTTTGTACCTGAAGAAAATATTCTGGTCGGCAACGTCTGTCTCTATGGCGCTACCAGCGGCGAAGCTTACTTCGGTGGTATGGCGGGCGAGCGCTTTGCAGTCCGCAACTCGGGCGCTACCGCCGTGGTTGAGGGCGTGGGCGACCACGGCTGCGAGTACATGACGAACGGGTTGGTGGTCGTGCTTGGACGCACCGGACGAAACTTTGCCGCCGGCATGACCGGCGGAATCGCCTACGTTCTGGATCGTGCCGAAGACTTTGCCGCCCTGCGTTGCAATCGGGCAGAAGTGGACCTTGCGCCGGTGACAAACCCCAAGGACGTTGAAATTTTGTACCAGCTCATCGCGCGCCACTGCGAGTACACAGGCAGCCCGCAGGCAAAGTGGATCCTCGATCACTGGGACGATATGCTTTCAAAATTTGTCCAGGTATTTCCCCACGAATACAAGCGCGTGCTCGGAATACCGCGGATCCCGGTTCCGGCAGCAGTTGAAGTTGTTGTCGCCGAGGCAGCCAAAGTTGAAGCTGATAAACAGGTGAGGGGGCAGGTAAGCGGTGGGTAAAGTCACAGGTTTCAAGGAATATACGCGCGAGCTTCCGGTCCGCCGCTCCGTCGCGGAGCGCGTGAACGACTACTTTGAGGTCTACCAGCCTTTCCCCGAAGAAAAGGTGCGCACCCAGGCCGCCCGCTGCATGGATTGCGGCATTCCCTTCTGCCACACCGGCTGCCCGGTAAGCAACATTATTCCCGACTGGAATGACCTCGCCTATCGCGGCCATTGGCAAGAGGCGATTCGTGTGCTGCACTCCACCAACAATTTCCCGGAATTCACCGGACGCATCTGCCCCGCGCCCTGCGAAGCCGCGTGCGTGCTGGGCATCAACGAGCCGGCGGTGACGATCAAGGTGATCGAAAAGACCATCGTCGAGCGCGCCTGGCAGGAAGGCTGGATCAAGCCCGAGCCGCCCGAGAGCCGCACCGAAAAGCGGGTCGCCATCGTCGGCTCAGGCCCCGCCGGTCTTGCCGCGGCGCAGCAACTGAATCGCGCCGGCCACTGGGTCACGGTTTTCGAGAAGGCAGACCGCATTGGCGGCCTGCTGCGCTATGGCATCCCTGATTTCAAGATGGAAAAGCATGTGCTTGACCGCCGGTTGGAACAGATGGCGGCCGAAGGCGTGCGCTTCCAGACGAAAGCCCACGTAGGCGGCGATATTCCCGCCGCCGACCTGCGCAAGGAATTTGACGCAATCCTGTTAACGGGTGGCGCCGAAAATCCCCGCGACCTGACGGTGCCGGGCCGCGAGCTCAAAGGAATCCATTTCGCCATGGAGTTCCTGCCGCAACAGAACAAGCGCAACGCAGGCGACAATGTTCCCAACCAGATTCTCGCCACCGGCAAGCACGTCATCATCATCGGCGGCGGCGACACCGGCGCAGACTGCCTGGGCACCAGCCACCGGCAAAAAGCAAAGTCCATCAAGCAGTTCGAGATCATGCCCACACCGCCGGCCGAGCGCGCCTCCAGCACGCCGTGGCCCCTGTGGCCGTTGCAACTGCGGAGTGAAAGCTCGCACGAAGAAGGCGGCTTGCGCGATTGGGCGGTGGCCACCACCAGCTTCACCGGCGAAAAAGGTGAAGTGAAGAAGCTGCACGCCGTACGCGTCGGTCCGCCGCCAAAGTTTGAGCCCATGCCCGGCACCGGCTTCAGCGTGGATGCCGAACTGGTTCTGCTGGCGCTGGGTTTCACCGGTCCGGTGAAGTCCGGCATGATCGAACAGTTTGGCCTGGAGTTGGATTCTCGCAGCAACATAGCTACAAAGGCGAACTACATGAGTTCAGTCCCGGGCATCTTCGCCGCCGGCGACATGCGCCGCGGCCAGTCGCTGGTGGTATGGGCGATCGCCGAAGGCCGCAACGCCGCCAAAGCAGTGGATGAATACCTGATGGGCAGAAGCCACTTGCAGTAGTTTGCTTATCAGCCTGGAATCCTGGAGCTGTTTTGACTTCGTTGACATCCTTCGAAAAATGCTCACTCTTAGAAAGTGTCATCCTGAGCCGCAGGCGAAGGATCTCCGATGGCGATGGGAACCGCCCACGGCTTAAATCGGGCCACGCTTGTATTTTTCCCTCTCCATGACGAAATCTAGACAATGTTCAAGGATGTCAACAAAGCCAGCCGTTTTCATAATTGATCTAGAAGGAAAGCTTCGAGACAGGTATTAGGGCACGAGTTGTGTAAGCGTGAAGCGAGCGCCGGATCGCGCGAGCGTAGCGCGAGGGCATAGCAGCCCTGTTTTGGCTGCGGAGGCCTTAGATCAACAGTGCCGTAAGTTGTTGAGAATGTGCTGGGCTTTAGAGTCCGCGTGGGAACTCAATTTTCTTGGCAGGTGAAGGGTAATAACCCCGAAGGGGTGACGTATTAAAGCCCAGCGCTTCAGCGCTGGGTATACGCAAAATTGATGTTAGTCCCGTAAGGACGACGCCCTTCAAGTTCTCACACAGATTCTTTAGCCCCTGCGTTCCCAGCGTCGTCCAACTCAAATATAAAACAGCTAGTGTGCCTCTGACCCGGGGGGTGTGACCAGTCTCGATTTCCGTTTCCACTCTCTCCCAAAATTGCACAAAACCATAATGAAAATTTCCACAGCGTGCGCGCAAAATGACGCTTGTCAACAATAAAGGCTTCTGCTATAGGAAAGTCATATGGAATTGCTGAGCATGCAGAATCATTACATGGTCGTTTGTGAAGATAAGAGTTTGGTCATCTCAGTGGCCAAGGCTTTAGGCAAAGCGGTCAAGCGGGTTGAAGACCTGGGCTATACGGTGGTGGCTGCAAGAGGGCCGCTGAGTGTGAGAGATATTGAGGAGTATGAAGCAAACGTCACTTGTTTCCACGTGGATCAATTGGAAAAGGCCCGTCAGAGGTTTAATGCTTAATACTTGTTTCATAAATAGGTAGTGTCAGGGCACCGATTTATCCGGTTGCCGTTAGCATGCCCCTATAAATATTGGGCTTCGGCCCCCTGAGGCGATTCCTTCCGGGAGTCCGCCAACATTTATGAAACAAGCTGGCTCTGTTGACATGCTTGTTCCCTAATCCGGCTTTTGTCATCCCGGCCGAAGCCGCGCTTCGCGGCGGAGTGGAGGGACCTAGGTTTTTCTCAGGCTGCTTCAATCCTGCCTGGCTCAATTCCAATCCCCAAACCGAGTATTACTGCAAGCATGTCAACAGAGCCAAACAAGCTCTAAGTAGAGAAAGCCCGCAAATCGCCAATCAGGTATCAAACCATTGCATTTCGAGTGATTGTCACCGATCATTAATTTCTTAGAACTAAAACCAACAGCATTCAAGAATGCACTGTATGTCTTTGATTATTCATGAACTTAGCTCTGCACCCCTACCGCGCAAGGGGGGTACCCTCCTGACAAGGGCATTCTGAAAAATGCTTAAGATACACTTTGTCGATCAGGCGGCGTCTCATTCGTCGTATTCGATGAACGGGCAAGGAGGCCCGGCGAGGATGCAATATCTGCTGCTAATCTACGGAAACGAAAGCTACTGGAACAAGCTGACTGAAACCGAACAGAAGGCGATCATGCAGGAATACGCAAAGTTCGGCAAAAGCATCGCCCAGAGCGGCCACTATAAGGGAGGGAATGAGCTCGACCGTATCGTCAAGGCGACGACTGTGCGCGTACGCAACGGCAAGCGAATGACAACCGATGGGCCATTCGCTGAAACCAAGGAGCAGCTCGGCGGCTATTATCTCATTGAAGCCAAAGACCAGAAAGAAGCCGAAGCCATCGCAGAGCGTATCCCCTCCGCCCGCTGGGGATCGATTGAGGTAAGGCCTATCATTCCGCATCCGGTGCCTGGTTGAGTCAAATAAAAATGAAGTAAGGCGAATTATTGTGGTACTGCGACCTGCCGAAATTTTCCGGGTCAGACCTTCGTGGTTTTCATTGACCTGCGTCCGGCTGAAGGCCCACCTTTGACCTGCTCCTTCAGAGCTTCCCAATTGCGATTGTTGGCCAGTACGAGAAGTTCGATCTGCCACTCTCTCCATCGCGACTCTATCTCCTGGCAGAGCTGCTTGGCCAATTGCGCATCATCCACTGTAGAAAATCTTGCGTCAAACATTGCTATCGGCTCCAAGGGAAGACGGCTTAGGCTGCCGAGCTGGGTATTTGAGCACGTTTAAAGAATCTGCCGGCATTTAAAGACTCCGTGGGGGCAAAATCCAGGGGGGCAAAGGAGGGATATATCTGCGCTTACTTTCTCACAGCGAGACATCGCCTAACAAGTTACCATCGTAACCACGATTCCTTGTGCTTGGTATGTTTCCCTGGGGCGCGGCGAGGTATTAGACGTCCCTATCTAATTGATTTTACAGGCGCAATAAAATTCCAAGGGTAGATAATCAGGAGCGTCAGCGAAAGAAAGTACTGAATAGTTACCCAAAAGGACATGTTACTAGAGTAACGTTGCGTTTCGTCCCAGATAAACCCTATGCTATCAACATCGACCCCAGGCTTGGTTAGTTTGAAGGTCCACCCCCAAGAGTCCCCCCGGGTAGTTCCCCCGCTGAAAATTTACGGATGCTAGCTTCCGGGACAGGGTGCATATGACCATACAACCTTCTATTTTACAGTCTGTAAACAATTCCATTCATTCCCATTCCAATGATCCCGCCGATTTAGAGCCCGCCATGATTGCGGAGCAGCCAGAGGCCGATTTGATTTCGCCGGCGGCTCCACCCAGGCAGGTGGCTGCAGTCGCCTCAATCGACAGGCGGGCCGGGCAGGCCGCACAGCCCACGATCCAAACCTCGAGTCTCTCTGAGGTCTACGAACAAGCCGGCATCAACCTGCCGAAGCATGGATTTTCAATCCTGAAGATCGCGGAGATGCTGGGTTCTATGCACATTCGCGACCTCGCCCCTGAAGCGAAACGTGCGGCTGTGATGATGGCGCTGGAAGCGAACAATGTGCAGCTCAATGACATCATCGAAGACGCCTCAAGGCGCGAGCATGCATTGAATGATTATGAAACCCGCCAGCAGCAGGCATTCCAGAATTACAAAGCCGCGAAGCAACAGCAGAACCAGGAAAGCCAGGCTGAAATTGAGCGCCTCATCGAACAGCTTCGCCTGCGGATAGACGCAAATGACAAAGAGCTTTCCGGCGAAAAGGTGCGCCTGGACGAATGGCGCGGCAAAAAGCGCGAGGAGGAGCGGCGTATTCGCAATGCTGTTTCCCACTTCGGTGGAAGCGGCGAGACGAACTCAGCGTCTGCGGCAGCGCAGCGTCCATCGCCCCAGACCGAGTCGTCAGATCGCGCTTCGGCAACAGGTCCAGCGGCAGACAACGGTAACGGACGGGCGGCTGCAGCGCGCCCATCTCTGTGGAAGCGGTAGGTATCGTATCCATGCGCCGGCAAACACAAGGAATCGTCGCAACGCAGGGGGTGACCAACGTGCCCTCAAGACAGAAATTCACGATAGCTCCTATTGAATGGGATCTTAATCTGGAGGAGCTAACCAAGCCATTCGCCATTTTCGCCGGAACATCCGTCGAATCGGTGAAAGATAAATTTTCAAAGACAAGTTTCGATCTTTGGCAGCGCTATGTCGCAGAGGAAGAACGTTCCAAGCTCGCCGACATGGCTTACGGGCTCGTGCACGGATTCAAATCGGAGCAGGTAGCTGAAAAGAGCGAACTGGAATCACAGGACCTGGTTCACCAGGCTTTCGTGTGCTTGCGGATCATCCGTCCAACCCGTGCCCGGTTTGTAGCCGTCCAGTACGAACTCCAGGAAGACGGCAAGCCCTATGTTCTTCGATTCACGCACCCGGATGGCAACGTAGTCAATGTGCCGGAATCGGAGTCCTTGAATCGCGTGCGCATGCGCGACCTGATGGATTTGCGAAAGCTGATGCCTGGATTCATACGGATGTACAAGAGTGGGCCTTCGAGTATCCGCCGCGCCATTCGGTACTACGAGGCTGGCTATTCGGAAGTGCGGGACCCAATGTTGCAGTTCCTGGTTTGGATGATGGGCATCCAGGCAGCGTTTCAAGGAGACCGGATTCCAATTCAAACCCAGGAGAAACTCAAACAGGAGATCGAATCGGAGTTTGGCGCCCGTGACATTTATGAAGACTCCACCGAGCGCGATTTATACGCCTCAGAGCCGTTGCTGGTGGGTTCGCTTCTTGATGATATGTTCACCCTGCACGATCAATTTGTTCATGGCGCATGGATACCAGACGACTTTCTCAACCCCAAGGTCAGGCAATCCAGTTTGGGGCAAAGTGTAAATCGCGCGGAAATACTGCGGGAATGCGCCTCGTTCCTTTTGCGGACTCGCTTGCTCACAGCTCTCGACCGCAGATAGCCGGCTAGCGTTTTTTAGCTCTTAACTAAAATCATAAAGATAACCATAAAGGGCACGAAGGAGATGCGTCTTACGGCATGTTTTGTAACGCGCCTCGCATGAAGCCCAGCGACTCGGCCATCCCGGGGAGCGGGTCTTTCGGCTCTGCCTCGTGCTCCAGTTGCAGCTCTTCGGTATAGCCTGAGCGCAACAACTCCCGCAAGAGCGGGATGATGGGGAGCACACCGGTCCCGACCGGCACGTCTTTGGCATCCACGTGGTCGGAATCAAGATCTTTAAAGTGCATGCTATACAGACGGTCGCGAGTTTTTTTCACGTCGTCGACCAGGTCTTCATGCATTCGGAATGTGTGGCCTATATCCATACATAGTCCGATCCGGTGATCGAGCGCTTTCACCGCGGCGTACACCTCGAGTGGCGAGGGAAAGAGCTTGTCTTTGGGGCCGTGATTGTGGATGGCCACTTTCAGCTCGTAATTGCGGATGACTTTATCCAGCATGGGCAGCATCTCGCGGCTCACGCCCACCACCGCAACCGAAGCTCCGAGATCGCGGACATAATCGAATGCCTGATGCATCTGGGTCTCATCATTCTTCAAGTAAATGACGCCGCAACTGGTAATCGACAGTCCTAAGTCTTCGGCCTGCTGCCGGACCTGCCGCCGTTGCTCAGGGGTCGAGCTCAAAGGAAGATGAACCTCCTTCAATGATAAAAAGCGCACACCGAGACGGTGGATGTCCTGCAATGTGTCAGCAAGCGGAAAGGCCCGCAACGAATACGAAGCCACACCTACACGTAAGCCATGGAATTGTTTATCATCGGGTGCGCCAGGAGCCGCGGATAAAGGCTCCCATGGCCCAATTGCGGTGCAAGCCACACCTAACGCGGCTGCTTTCAGGACGGAACGGCGGGTTAAGACCATGAACTCCTCCGCGGATGCGCGACATTCATGCACGCGCGCACGGGAGGATATACTATGCGGCTTGCAGGCATAATTCCAGCACAAAGGCGGCAAACTATGGCAATCGATCGGCGTGACTTCCTCAAGACGACGGGAAAGGCAGTAACGGTTGGCGCGGCGGCGCTTGCGCTGGGTGGAAAGATACTCGGCGCAAATGATCGTGTGCGAGTGGCGATTTGCGGGGTGCGAGGCCGCGGCAACGATCATCTCCACGGGTATGCGAAGGTTCCGGGGGCGCAGATTGCCGCACTATGCGATGTGGATGAAGGCGTGCTGAACCAGCGCCTTGACGACGCGGAGAAACTGGGTTTTGCCCGGCCAAAACCCTACGGCGACATTCGCAAGTTGCTTGAAGATAAAGATATTGACGCCATCTCAATCGCTGCGCCGAATCATTGGCACTCGCTCATGGCCATCTGGGCCTGCCAGGCCGGCAAAGATGTGTACGTGGAAAAGCCGTGCTCGCATAACTTGTTTGAAGGCAGACAACTGGTGCGCGCGGTAAAGAAGTACAACCGAATTTGCCAGCACGGCAGCCAGTCGCGATCGAACCCCGGTATGGTGGAAGCCATCCACCGGCTGCACGACGGCACGATTGGCGATGTCTACCTGGCGCGCGCGATTTGTTTCAAGTGGCGGCAATCGATCGGGCGCACGCCGGTGGAATCCGTTCCAGCCGGAGTTAATTATGATTTGTGGACCGGCCCCGCGCCGCTGAAGCCGTTCACGCGAAATCGCTTTCACTATAACTGGCATTGGATTTGGGACACAGGCAACGGAGAGATCGGCAACCAGGCAATCCACGAAATCGACATTGCACGCTGGGGGTTGGGGGTGCGCTTCCCCGTATCTGTCTCCGCCATGGGTGGCCACTTTATGTTCGATGACGACCAGGAGACACCCAACGTGTTGAATGCTACCTTCTATTTCGATGGTCCGGAGGGTAAGCGCAAGATGATGGAACTGGAAGTCCGGCACTGGATCACAAATCACGAGGCGGAGATAGGAACGGGTGCCTATGGCGCCAGTGGTGTGCCGGCCGCGGGATTGAACGCCGGAGCCACCAAACAGCCTGCCAACAAAAATCCTTTGGCGCCAAAGGATGCAAAGACGAACACCATCGGCAATATCTTTTATGGATCGAACGGCTATCTCGCTGTCGATGGATACGATGCTTATAAGACGTGGGTAACCGATGAGGCCGAACCCGGGCCATACGGCAAGGGTTCTGGCGACCACTTCGCGAACTTCATTGATTGCGTTCGCAGCCGCCGTGCTGAAGATATCCATTCGCCGATTGAGGAAGGCCACATCTCGACGACACTGGTGCATCTGGCCAACGCGTCGTACCGTCTGGGACGCAGGCTGCAATTCGATCCTGTGCAGGAGCAGGTCGTCGGGGATGACGAAGCCAACCGTCTCCTGCGAGGCAGTTACCGCGCACCTTACATCGTGCCGGAAGAAATTTGAGCTGGTGAGGACCGGGGGTCTGGAGAAGTAATCCGGGGTTGGTGCTGCCGATGATCACGCGACGAACATTCCTGACTGCAATCGCAGCCGCAGCCTTGTCTCCTTTTGCGTGGAGCCGGGCTCGCGCCGTGAAGGTAGGTGTCTGTACGCGCGACATCGCCAGCGCGACCAAGTACGGCTTCGATTACATAGAGCCGGCTGCGGCGGAGATCGCGGCCATGAGCGAAGACCAGTTTCGGGAGTACGCCGGCGCCGTGCTCGCTTCGCCTCTCCGCTGTCACTCGTTCAATAGCCTAATCCGCCGGCCCGATTTGAAGGTTGTCGGCGACAAGGTTCCTGTTTCCGCTCTAAAAGACTATCTCCAGGCATGCCTGCCCCGCTGTCGCCGTCTCGGCGCTTCCGTCGCGGTGTGGGGCAGTGCCGGCTCTCGTAATGTTCCTGAAGGTTTCTCTCGGGAGCACGCATGGGAGCAGATCGCCGATTTTCTTCATATGGCCGGCGATGTCGCGCGCGCGCACGACATCGTGGTTGCCATTGAGCCCCTGCGGCGGCAGGAGGGCAATATCCTGAACACCGGCGCCGAGGCTCTGGAGATGGTGCGCAAGGTGAAGCACCCGAATGTACGAATGATCATCGACTACTTCCACATGCGCCAGGAGCAGGAAGATCCGCGGATCCTCGAGGTTGCGCGACGGGAGATTGTGCACCTACACTTTGCCAATCCGCACGGGCGTCTCTGGCCACATGATCTCAGCGAAGACGATCATTATGGCGCTTTCTTCCGGTATCTGAAGAAAACCGGCTACTCCGGCGGCATTTCAATCGAAGGTCAAGGCTCATTTGAAAAAGACGGCGCGGCCAGCCTGGAGTTCTTTCGCCAAGCCTTGAGTTAAGGAGTCGATTGCAGAGTGTCTGGAATGAGCCGGCCTGGTACCGTGACCTGAAGAAAAGCAAACAATTGTGTCATGGGAATCCGCGTTTCTTTGCTGGGCCGGGAAGTTGGTATCAAATCATTGCTTTTTATCAAATTGCTGGCATGATCAATGCGGGGTTTCGTGCCCCACGGTCTTTGAAACATCAAGCGCTGCCTCTCACGGCTCCCAGAGGCGAAGGGATATTCCTGCGCCAGCCGGACTTCAAGGTTACTTAGTAACCCCCACCCCCCTCTCCCCAAAGTGAATTTGCAGGTGTTCTGAATCTAGCGGTAAATGAGCAATTAGGGTTTGTTGGAACTACGATTGGCCTTCGGTCTCTCCGAGCGCCTTCCGGACAGCGACGAGCAAGGCTTCCGGCCCATCTTCCGATTTTACCGAATAATCGGCCTCAGCCAGGGGCGGAGTTGTGGGCCTGAGAACGGAAAGTATCTTGGCTTTGGAGTGCATCTTAGCTTCTTGGGCGAGAGCTTGCTTGTCCTCGCGGGGAATCGAATGACCGATGAGGACAAGATCGAAGTCGCCTTTCTTGCAGCATTCCAATGCCTCAGGAAAGGTAAGAACGGACGTTACGTCATAGCCAGCTTGTCGCAGGAGCATGTGCCGAGTCCAGAGCAATGACTCGTCGTAGGAGACCGAGAAAATCCGGGTGGGCATGGCGAACCCTGTTCGAATACATGGTCACGATTACGGATCTCCGGGGGGAAAGTTCAGTCTAACCTAAACGTATCTCCAATTGCCATCTGCAAATCTTCGATTTCG
>Ga0209166_10002822_pt1 | contig 12838 bp, 10 predicted proteins | sample Coa_R1_3_FD_187151 | JGI IMG/M metagenome (GOLD analysis project Ga0209166, IMG submission 187151) | Surface soil microbial communities from Centralia Pennsylvania, which are recovering from an underground coalmine fire - Coalmine... | ecosystem: Environmental > Terrestrial > Soil >... | reverse complement strand
AATGCTGGCTTTGCGCTCGGCTGACGCATCCGCAGCGAGGCCGACGCCCAATGCGAGATTCAGAGCGGTCTCGGCTTGCTGTCTCTTATCGGCGATCCGGGTGAGCAAGTCCCGTTTTGCGGACGGGCTCAAACCGCTGGCCAGCACTTCGGTGGAGATCCGGCTCAATGCCGCCACAACTTTCATCAGAGGATCCGCAGCCTTCGATGCGTCACCGTCTTTCGCGTCGTTCGCAGCTTCGGCGATCTGCTTCGCAATCGTGGTTAGATCGGATCGCAATTTGGGAAGCTTGTTCCCCACTTCTGAGGCCATGCCTGGCAGCGTCGTATCGATCCCGTCGAAAAAGCTCTTTTCGTGTCCGTCCTTCCCCGTAGCCGAGGGCAGGACTGAATCCACCAGCCTATAAAACGTGAAGCGGTCGCCGGGATCCACGGTCCAGTTCGCCGCGCCTTGCGACATTTGATGACGCAGGCCCTGCATAGCGAACTGAATGTAGGAGGTGCCTAATACGGGATTGTTCTGTCCGGTATTGAATTTCACTGTCCAATTTGCATCCGGGCAGGTCATCGAACCCCAGGGACATACGTTGCCGATGTAGAACTTTTTCGGCTGCCAGGGTTGCAGTCCTTCCGCAATTTGTTCGGGAAATCGCTTGGGATCGGCTGCTGCGCGGAACGCTTCTTTCGTCAGGATGCTCGATGCCTGGTGATTTCCATGGCCGTCGCGCTCGGTGCCGGAAAAACGCGCGACCAGCACGTCGGGGCGAAAGGTACGAATCACGCGAACCATGTCCCCGAGCGCGACATCGTGGCCGCTCCATTTGGCGAATGTTTCTTCAGCGCTCTTGGAAAATCCGAAGTCGGCCACGCGCGAGAAGCGATCTTGCACGCCGTAATATCGATCCGATGCGAGCAATTCCTCAGCCCGCAGGACACCGAGCACGTCGGAGAGATTGCTGCCGATTTTATTCTGTCCGCCCTCGCCACGGTTCAGAGTCATCAGCAGTGTATTGACGCCTTGCCCACGGGCCTCAAGCGTTAGCAGACCGCCATCCTCGTCATCGGGATGCGCGACCACCTGCATCAACCGCGCGGTCGTTCCGAGGCGCAGCAGTTCAAAACGCAAGCCGGACAATCCCTTGTCCTGTGGAATCTCTGCCGGAAGGCCCTGGTACAGCAAGCCCGGAGGATCTGCCACCACGTGATCGGTGAGGACTTCCGCCTGAGAGGTGCTCGGGCCCGAGTTTTCGTTACTCGCTGGTTTAGGCTGATCGGCGGTTTGCGACGGTGCTGCGAGGGTTAACCCCAGCAGAAAAACAGCGACGTTGATTGCGAGAAGGCGTAATCCTTGAAAGAAAGGAAGAGGGCAGCGTCCCTCACGCTGCGGCAAGCTGGCAGGTCCGGAATGTCTCACGCTACAAGGATGGGGCCAAGGCGAGGTTTGACGCAAATTTTTCCCTGTCTACTGGCGGCCTTCCTTCAATGCCGCCTGACAGTTGCTGGCAGCGGTCAGCACTTCGTTGAAGGCCGTGTCCTTTCGCAGGTCTTTTAAAAGCGGATCGTCCAGCAAGGCTGCATAGGCGCAATAGTTCTGTTGCACAGCGAGTTTCAGAAGTCGCAGCGCCGGCTCTTTTTGCCCGCAGTATGCCATCAAAGCGCCCACGTGATACCAGGCTTCAGCATCCGGCTCCATCACGACCGAAGACTCGGCGTCGCGCACGATCTTCGCGATGTCGGCTGGACGCTGTGGGGCGGTGCAAGCCTCCATCAATTCGCGATGATAAAAAGGAGCCTTGCCCATGTTCCTGGCAGCCGTGCGCGCATCCGCGATATTCCCCTCGGCCAAATATACATAAGGCGTAACCCAAGCAGCCCACTCGGATCCAACATCGAGTTGAACGAAGTCCATGGCACGATCGGTCTTGCCCATTTCGAGGAACGACCACGCGCAGGTACGGAAACTGAAGTTGCCCGGATCAAGCTGCCGCGCGGCGTTGCACTCTTCGGTGGAGCGGTCGAGCATGCCAGCGTAGCGTAAGACGTAGCTAAGGGCGAAATGCGCGTCGGCGCTCTGCGGGCGCCGACGCACCAGATCCGTAGCCGCATCGTAGGCGCGTCCTAATTCGCCCCGCTCCACTCGGTTGGTAATCAGCAGGCTCGCCGCCATGATACGGTCGGGATCGAGTGAGACGGCGCGTTCGTAGGCGGCGTTCGAGCGCTGGAACATGGTCTCTCCCCCGCCACCATACAGCGAGTCGAAGTAATACCTCTGGCCCAGCGCCTCCCAAGCCGGCGCATAAGTTCGATCAATACCCACAGCCCACTCGAGCATTTTGATCGCTTCCTTGTTGGGAGCCGGATCGTGCGGAACGGCCACACTGCGGAGATACAAGTCGTAGGCCTGCTGATTCTTTGGCCGCGATGCCGCCGCTTCCTGCGCACCAGACGCGCCCCCAAGAATGGGCATCAAGCCGTGCTGCACCTGGGTTGTGAGCTGCTCGTTCAGTCCGATCAGGTTGTCGGCCCTTTCGGTAACGGTGGTCTGCCATAACAGGCGGTCGGTTGGGACATCGATTGCCTCCAAGGTGACCAGCAGTTGATCCCCCTGCTTGCGGAAAGATCCTGTGAGCAATCTGCCAACGCGCAAGTCGAGTCCGACCTTTTTCGGATCGAGATCGAGCGCCACGTACTTGCGGGTGACCGAGGATGGACGAACTTCCAGGGTTCGCGAGTACGTCAATACGCTTGTCAACTCATCGGCTAGTGCGAAGCGAAGGTAATCGATGCTGATGTCGCCATTCATGTTCTGCAGCGGCAGCACCGCGATGGCGTTGCGTTGCTCTGCCACCGCGACCTCCCGATGCTTGAACCACCAGGCTCCCACTGCCGCCAGCACCGTGACCAGCAGCGCCGCAGTAGCCAGCAGCAAATAGGTTTGCAGGCGATTATTTCTGCCAAACGTTCTCGATGCCACTCGCAGCCTTGCGGTGGCGCTAGGTGTCTTGATGGTCCCGGACTCTGCTTCCTTTTTAAGGAGTGCCAGGTCTGACCGCATCTCCGCCGCGCCCTGATAGCGGTGCGTGCGGTCTTTCTCCATCGCTTTGCCGATGATCCCTTCCAACTCAATCGGGATCTTGGGGTTCAATTCCCTGGGAGGCGTCGGTTTCGAATGCAACACGGCATCGAGCGTGACCAGCGAGTTAGCGCCGGTGAAGGGCTTTTTGCCCGTGGCCATCTCGTAGAGAACCACGCCAAAGGAGAACAGGTCGCTGCGCGCGTCCACCGTCTCGCTGCGCGCCTGTTCGGGAGACATATAAACGGCGGTGCCCGGAATGACACCGACCGCAGTCAGGGAAAGGTCAGCGCCATCGTCCTCGGTTCCCAGGTTATGCACCAGCTTTGCCAGGCCGAAGTCCAGGACCTTCACCTGACCGGAGGGCGTAAGGAAGATGTTGGCTGGCTTAATGTCGCGATGAACAATCCCCTTGATGTGCGATGCCACGAGCGCGTCCGCGACCTGCACGCCGACGTCGAGAACCTCTTCCACGGGCATCGCATGGCCGGCGATGTGCTGCTTCAGGCTCTCGCCTTCGAGTTTCTCCATTACGATGAAGGGATGGCCGTTATTGTCTTCAATCCCGTGGATGGTGCAGATGTTGGGATGGTTTAGGAGGGATGCAGCGCGCGCCTCACGAGTGAAGCGCTCCAGCGATTTAGGGTCGCCGGCCAGATTCTCTGGAATGAATTTGAGGGCGACATGGCGTCCCAGCTTCAGGTCTTCCGCCTCATACACGACGCCCATACCACCCCCGCCCAGCTTGCCAAGGATGCGGTAATGGGATACTTGCTGTCCGATCATGAGAGCGCGCGACCTGGTTTGGCGGTAATGTTAGGCCCCCTGCCGCATCCGGTCAACCGCCTTTGCGGCGACAACCGCATAACGTCAGAGTTTGCGGCGGGTTGCTGGACTCTTTTTGGATTTGTTCCTTTTGAAACGAAGCAGGCACAAATTCCCACGGAAGGCCTTGCTACGTCCCTTCGTAAGATGCGCGGCATTAACGCTTTGGTTGAAATGAACTAACATGAAATTGGGCCGACATCGCGCCCGATGTTCGCCCCTCTTTCACCACGGAGGTCGCTTCTATGAGTTCCAGTTCCCGTCCCCCAGCGTTGCGTGATCTGCACGAAGCAATTCGCCGGCGCGCCGAAGAGATTTACATCCAACGTGGCCGAATTCCGGGGCACGATTTGGAGAATTGGAGCCAGGCGGAACAGGAAGTCATGACCGAACTGGGGAATCCAGGCGGACGGAGCAATGCAGTAATCGTTCGTGTCAACGGCGTGCGATATGTGGGCGAGTACGAACCAGAATCGGCTGGTGGGTACACTCCGGGCGAATTTGGCTCTGGCGCCTCTGTTCCGGTCCGTTTCGAGGGAGGCAAGATGTTCGTGACGCGCCCGAACGGCGAGGAACTCGAGACCACGATCGTTCAGAAAATCGGCTGAGGTTGAACTTGATATATTGCCTAGGTGTTGAACCTGCTGGCCCAAACGCCAAGAAGGCGGAGCAGCCCCAGTTTGCTCACCACGCTCCGCCACTTGGGCGCAGCGGGTTTATTCTTCCTTGCGATTCTCGATAGCTCTCCCATCCCATCATTCGCTGGCCCGGACATCTTGACGGCGATTTTGGCTGCCAGTCACCGGCCGTTATGGTACGAGTATGCCGCGTCGGCGACGGCGGGATCGGTGATTGGCGCCTACATCACCTTCCGGTTGGCGCACCGAGCCGGGTCGGCCTACCTGGAGAGTAAGTTCAAGAAGAGCAGGGTTTCGAAATTTTTAAAGCTGTTCAAGCGATGGGGTACTGGAACTCTGATCGCGTCGAGCGCTATTCCGCTGCCTTCACCCACGAGCATGTTTTTCGCGGCGGCGGGTGCTTCCGACTACCCGAAAGGAAAATTCCTTACAATTGTTGCGCTGAGCCGTGCGGCACGATACTTTGGGATTGCATACATTGCCGGTCACTACGGCCGGCATTTTTTGCGGGTGCTCCGCCATCCCATGCAGCACTGGGGATGGCTGCTGCTGTTCGTGGGGCTGACCGGAGCGCTCATTGTGGGCGGGATTCTGGTGAATCGGCGGCTGGAAACAGTGCCGGCGGAATGATCGCTTCAAAATCATTCCACATACAAGCCAGCTGATGCGCCCACCCATTCCATGTTCCGGTTTTGGTCGACGCCCATCATGAGACCACGCCCCATGCGAATGATGGTCATTACCGGAGTCAGCTTCTCCAGCCAGATGTACATCACCCTGACTTCCGCCTTGGTGCCTCCGAATGGCGTCTCGATCACGGGGTCAAAATTCAATCTCTCCTGAAGAATGTAGTAGGGGCGCTTCTCTACGGGAATCGCAGCGATGTCTTCCTGCTTCGGCGCGATGACTACGCCCAGCCCCGCAAAGGAATAGAGGGGCTTGAGCGCATAGTTCTCGAGATCTGGCGGAATATCCGTGAGTTCGTTTAAAAACCATGTTTTCGGGACGGACACGTGCTTGAGATAAGGGATGGAGAACTTGCTGATACGGAAATACCAGTTGGGATGACCCGCCCACTCTACGTCTAAATCGTCGCGCCAATCGAAGGCGAGTTTGACGTTCTTGCGCTCCAGTTCATCGACAATGGTGCGGTTATAGATTCGCTTAATAGGCATGCGCTTCCCGTTGTGCTCGTAGTACAGGCGCGAGCCTTCTTTGCGAATGTCGACGATATCAACGGCGCGCACACCCAGCATCTTTTCGGTCAGCAGAAAATCCGGCAGGGTTTTCTGCTGTTGGGGATGAATCTCCATCAAAACTACATTCTCGGGATCATGTGTGCCGACGATCGCCCGGTGCAGGAGATCGTGATAAGAGTGCTCCTCGAGTCCGCTGAAGAAATAGTTCAGCCGAGCGCCTGTAGCCGGAAGCCGAAAGCCGGAAGCTTGAAGGCCGTACGCGTCCATGTAGGTCTGGGCCAGGTAGCATTGATAGGCGTAAAGGGAAGGGAAGGCCTGCAACTCCACGAGTTTTGGCTGCAGTTCTTCTTTGGTATCGCGCACCAGGCCGAAATCGACCTGCACGAACGTGGGATGCGACGCTTCATTGGGAACCTTGAACTCCGGCGGGACCGCCTCATCGGACTTCGCGCGGTACTGCGGGTTGTCGACCAACTGCGTTATCAGGTTCTCACCATCGAGGGCCATGCGATCCAGCAATTCCTTGGGAAAAAAGCAAGGCGTCTCCGACAGCCGGAACTGCACATGGGTTCCGCACGCCTCATCAATTTGCCGCAGAAAGGCCTGGTATTTTTCGGGAGAGAAGCCGCTGTTGAACTGCTGGCGCAGGGAAGGGATCATGGCTGGACAGCGGTATGGTAACGCTTACTGGCGAATTTCCATACTGCGGATGAGCCCATCTTCCAGCGAGTAGACGTGCTCGACCATGCGGTCCGTGAGCACTTTGCCAGCGAGGTCGCGTACGACTTGATGAACGCCGACGACAATTCGTCCAGACTTGTCGGGAGCGAAGCTGACCGGATCCACATGCGGGTTGATCATGCCCCACTGGCGCGTCCAGTAGGCGCGGACGCCTTCGTGGCCGTGGACGGTTCCGCCCTCCATGCCGTTGGGCCATTCCACGTCGGGCTTCATGGTCGCCAGGGCGGCGTCAATGTCGCGTGCGTTGAAGGCGGCGTACGCTTTTTGGAGCAACGCGGTGCTGGAGGATAACGCGGTCATTTCAGTCTGCAAGGAGGGCAAGGCTATGGCTCGACGAGAAACTTGCCTTCTTGCATGATTTGCTCGTCGCCCACCCAAATATTAAACTTCCGTCCCACTACATCGATATGGGTTGTTGAATCCCACTCCGCCCCCGTGTGCGCCCCGTAAGGATTGCCGAAGGCAATATGCACACCCGGATATTTCTCGTCCTGCAGAATTTGCCCGATCACATCTTTCAAGTCAATGTTGGTGCCGATGGCGAATTCGCCGACGCGATCGCTGTTCTCGTCGGTGTGAGTGTACTTCCAGAAATCATTTTCCAGTTCGCGATTTTCCGAGTGCGCTTCGGTCAGGCGGTTGCCTTTCATCCGCACCGTAAGGGGATTTTCTTGCAAGCTTCCAAATTTCGCGCACAGATAATCGCCGACGACTCCGTCAATGACGAACGTGCCGTTCACTTCGCCCGGGGTGGTAAAGATTTCTCCGCCCGGCAAGTTGCCCCATTTTTCGGGACTGATGATGCCGCTAGTCTTCAGCCACTTGTAGTGCGGATTCAAATTCGCGGTCAGATCGGTTCCGGCTGCAGTCTTGGCCCGAATCTTCGATGCCTTGCGGACCATCTCGACCACTTTCTGACTCAGACGGTCAACGCGCTGAAAGTCCGCGCGCATCCCTTCCAGCATGATCTGGCGGTTGATATTAACCATGTGCGCGTGGCGAATGCGGCGGCGGTTTACGACATCGGTCATCTGAATGCGGGAGCGCAGTTCGTGGGTCTGCGCCTGCACGGCGAAGATCGAAACCTGGCTGGTTTCCAGATCATCAAGAATTTCGCGAGGTAAGTCGGTCAGCGGCCGCTCCGCCAGTTCTTCCAGAATCCAGGCATGATAGGGAGCGTTTATCTTCTCGAGTTCAGCCACGATCGCCGCTGCGATTTCCAACGTAGCTTCATCGGTAATGACGCAGACTCGCTCGTTGGGCTGCACCCGCAGACAAACATTGACCGCGTTATAGGCGCCGGGGGCAAATTCAGCGTCGAAGGGAATTGTGCTGAGTTCCTTGTGGTTGGGTCGCACAGAGATGGTCATGAACCTGTTTTTCTTGCGGCTGCCGGCTCTTCCGCCACTGCCAGCCCCGCTTCCGTCTCCTCGATAATGTAGTCGACTACCTTCTTCAGGTCCCCGGTTTCCTGGAAGACGCGCAATTGGCGGTCAGCGCCGCTGCCGCCCTCCACAATCGTGTGGATGTAGTTCAGTTCCTCGCGCGAATCCAGCTCATCCACTACATCGTCGATGAACTCGAGATATTCGTGCACCAGGTCGCGCGCCGGAACTTCCTTCTGCTTGCCGAAATCAATCAGCTTGCCATCCATGCCGTAGCGCGCTGCCCGCCACTTATTTTCCATGATCAAGGCCCGGCGGTATAAACGGAATCCCTGATTTGCGGTATAGAGCTTATAGAGCTTGGCCACCGTGGCCTGGATCAAAGCCGCCAGCGCAATGGTTTCATCGGCGCGCATGGGAATGTCGCAAACGCGGAACTCAATCGTGTTGAAAAACGGATGCGGGCGGATGTCCCACCAGATCTTCTTGGCGTTATCAATGCAGTTGGTCTTGATCAGCAGCTTGATGAAGTTGTCGTACTCGCCCCAACTGGGGAAATAGTCAGGAATATTGGTGCGCGGAAACTTGTCGAACACCTTGCAACGGTACGATTTCAGCCCGGTGTTCATGCCGAGCCAGAACGGGGAGTTGGTCGAGAGCGCGAGAATGTGAGGCAGAAAGTAGCGCGCGTGATTCATCATGTGGATCGCGGTCTCGCGATCCTCGATGCCGATGTGAACATGCAAGCCGAAAATCAGATTGGCGCGGGCAACCAATTGCAGGTCCTCGACAATATTCTTGTAGCGCTGGTCGGGATGAATCTCCTGGTCCCGCCAGTCCGAAAACGGATGGGTTGCCGCCGATGCCACCCGGAGCCCGTTCTCGCGCGCCAGTTGGATGATGTGGCCCCGCAGCTTCTTGACTTCGGCCTTGGCCTCTTTGATGTTCTTGCAGACTGACGTCCCCACTTCTACGACCGACTGGTGCATCTCGGCCTTCACCCGTTCCTGGAGAATCATCTTCCCCTTCTCCAGGATTTCGGCATGAATATGCGACCGCAGATGCCGCGTCTCGGGATCTATGGTCTGATACTCTTCTTCAATTCCGATGGTGAAAGTGGGCAACATAAGCGTATGGCGCGGGCAATCTCCGGCGGGATCCAACCCCAAGATCGTCACCGCGAAGGAAGTAGGCCGTAACAGTATAACAATGGGTGAACAGGAATTCGCGGTACTCGGCGCTCAATCCCACTCTTTGTTTTCCTTGACCCGGGCCTTTACGATCTTCTTCACCAGCGCGTCCGGCAAAGGCTTATCCGGCGGAAACTGAATCGTCCCCTTGGATGTGCGGTGGCCCTTCAGGTCCTTCTCGAACTGGTCGAGTACACCCGACCCCGTCGGAAACAGGCTGCAGTGGTTCTTGAACGCGGCGTATCCCACCAGCATTCCGTTGTACTTGAACATCGGAATTCCGTAGCTGATCACCTCGGTGGTTTCCTTGGGCACCACGGAACGAATCACTGCGCGGATGTGTTTCAAGGTGCTCTGAGCGGGCTCCGGAACGCTCGCCAGATATTCATCCACGTTCTTGGCAGGTTTGCCTCTCATCGCAAAACTCCGACCTTGGCATCTGTTGGAGATTCATGTGGGGGCCAGGCGGCACCGGTTTTCCGCCGAGCAAAGCTCGGCTGGTAGCTAATTTTGTTTCTGCGTCTTCCCCCGTTTTCGCTCCGCCACCCATGCCGGTTCGCCTTTGCGCGGTGGTTTCGCCGCAGCCGTTCCCCCCAGGAATTCGGCCCAGCGCAATTCCTTCACTGGACTCTCGCCGCTCTGCGCCATCTTCACCGCCATTTCTGCCACAGCGTTCACGATCCAGTCAAAGTTCTCCTGGCCGACTGAGGTAATCTCCGCATCCGGAGCCGGATTCAGAAAATCGATGGCATAGGGCACACCCTTCTCGACGGCAAACTCCACCGTATTTAGATCGTAGCCGAGCGCCCGGCACAAGGACAAAGCATCTTTCTCCATCCGATTGCGCAGAGCGGGCGACGACGGCGGCGGATTGCCCTTGACGTAACGCTCGTGGTGCGGCGCTTTGGGGTCGTACTTCATGATGTGGACTTTCTCCTGCCCGACCACGTAGCAGCGGTAGTATTCGTCGAACTCCACGCCGCGCTGCAGCGTCATGCACAAGTCGCCGGTCTGGTTGTAGTGGTGAAAGAACTCTTCCGGCGAGTGCACCTTATACACATGCTTCCACCCGCCGCCGGAATAAGGCTTCAGGAAAGCAGGGAAGCCGACGTAGTCAAACAGTTCCTGCCAGTTCAGCGGAAAAATCAGGTTCCGCATGGATTTGTCCGTCGTGCCTTCGGGATGTTTGTTGTGCGGCAGGATCACGGTCGGCGGAATCGCCACGCCCATCTTGTGCGCCAGCGCATAGTTGAAGAACTTGTCGTCGGCGGTCCACCAGAAAGGGTTGTTCACCACGATTGTGCCGTGCAGCGCGGCATTCTTCAGGTAAGCGCGGTAGAACTGGATATCCTGCGAAATCCGGTCGATGATGACGTCGTATTTTTTCGGCTCGTCCATGCGGATGCCGCCGATCTTCACGAACTCCGCCATGACGCCGTCAACCTTCATGGCGTTGATCTTCTCGACCAAAGCTGGCGGAAACGTATTTTCCATGCCAAACAAAATACCAATCTTCTTCACGACGCGTTCTCCCATTCCTGAAGCTCTCAGAAATACTTTCCAGCCATTTTCAACCACAGCGGCCAATCATGCTTCGAATTGTCTCCCCAGACGTCGAGCCAGTGTGGAATCGCCTTGCCATTCAGGATCGCCGAGAACTTCACGTTCTGATCCAGGCACATATCCCAATCCGCCGAGCCCAGCACAATTTTCATCTGGCGGTAGCGGCTCAGAAACCACTCGTCGCTCAAATTGGGCACAAAGTCCGGAGGATTATTGAAGTAGCAATCGTTGTCGTAATACCCATCCAGAAACTGATGGATGTCGAACGCCCCGCTCATACTCAGGCAATACGTGACCACATCGGGATGTTTCAGAGCGAAATTGATGGTGTGATAGCCGCCAAAGCTGCAACCCGTTACTGCCAACTGCGACGCCTGGTTCTTCCAGCGGATAAACGGTAAGAACTCATGGAGAATGTAGCGCTCGTATTGCAAATGACGAAGCACCCGCATCCGCGGGTGGACGCCCTTGTTGTACCAGCTTTCGGTGTCGACGCCGTCCGGGCAAAAGACCTGCAGTTCGCCACGCTCGATCTTGGCCGCCAGAACGCCAATCATGCCCCGGTCTTCATACTCGAAAAACTTTCCCATCGAGGTCGGGAAGACCATCAGTGGCATGCCGGCATGGCCAAAGACCAGAGCCTCCATGTCGCGGTGCAGTTCCTGGCTGTAAGCTTTGTGATATTCGCGATTCATCGTGAAGAAGAGATTCCGCTGGGACGCTGCCGGCAATGCTTCCTTTGCAGCCGAAGTATCTTACCCGATCCGGTCGAAACCCGGACAATGGGGACTTATTTCCCCTTGACTTTCATTTCCGCTTGAATAAACTCCTCGGCAATCCTCGGTTCCCGGGGCGCTACCCTCCGGGAAAGCCTGCCATCAACGGGGACGGCCTGATCCCAGACGATACGGACGCGTAGCGCGCCCGCCGTTGGCTCTTAGCTCACAGGAGGTGTCGCCGTGATTCTCCGCTCCAGTTGCATTCTGTGTCTTAGTGCGATGTTCCTGCTCTTCATTTCCGGAGGAGCACACCGTCAACCGTCCGGCCCAGCGGGCAGCAGTGCTCAATCTGGCGAGAACATGTCCACGGTGGATACGCCACTAGCTGCGAAATACAAGGGACTTCCGCTTGGATTCGAGCGCAACGAGGGGCAGACTGATACGCGCGTCAAATTCCTGTCTCGCGGACACGGATACACCGTCTTTCTAATGGGGGACGAGGCAGTTCTTGAGTTGAGGACGCTAGGGCGCGCGCCTTCAACTAGGGACGCACAACAATTCACCACTGCTGCGCCGAAATTCGGTATCGTCCACATGAAGTTGGTCAAAGCCTCGGCCAGCGCGGGGATCACTGGCTTCGATCAACTGCCGGGTAGAAGCAATTACTTCATCGGCAACGATCCGGCCAAGTGGCACAGCGGAGTGCCCAACTTCGCCAAGGTTAAATACCATGGCGTGTATCCAGGCATCGATCTCGTGTATTACGGGAACCAGGGTCAACTTGAGTATGACTTTGTCGTGGCGCCGGGTGCGAATCCGGATGCGATTCGGCTTGAGTTTTCGGGCAACGATCTGGAAATGGGCCAAACGCGTTTGCCGCGGCTCGATTCCACCGGGGCCTTGGTGGCCGAAACCAGTGCGGGTGAAGTTCGCCTGCACAAGCCCGTGATTTATCAGAAGATGAACGACGGCAAAACCAAGCCAATTGACGGCTATTACCGGTTACTGGGCGATGACCAAGTTGCCTTTGAGATCTCCCCTTATGACCGGAGTAGAGATCTGGTGATCGATCCCGTATTGACCTATGCGAGCTATCTCGGCGGCACCGACGCCGATGCGCGTGACAGTGTGAGCGTGACCTTCGATTCCGTGGGCAATGCCTATGTAGCTTCGGGAACGATGTCCACCGATTTCCCTGTGAGCGCGGGCACTTTCCAGGGCGGATTCGCGGGTGGTCCTGCTATTTGTGATCAGGGGAACAATTTTTGTGGAGACGCGTTCGTCACCAAGATCAATCCATCGGGCACCGCAATTGTTTATTCGACGTATCTGGGAGGAAGCGATTCCGACTACGCCTTTGGTTTGGCGGTGGATAGCGCGGGCAATGCCTACGTCACCGGGCTGACGAAATCTACCAACTTCCCGGTCACGCCTGGAGCTTTTCAACCGGTGTTCGGCGGAGCTCCTGTCTGCGATGAGTACGTTTGCGGGGACACGTTTGTCACC
>Ga0209166_10002819_pt1 | contig 12851 bp, 11 predicted proteins | sample Coa_R1_3_FD_187151 | JGI IMG/M metagenome (GOLD analysis project Ga0209166, IMG submission 187151) | Surface soil microbial communities from Centralia Pennsylvania, which are recovering from an underground coalmine fire - Coalmine... | ecosystem: Environmental > Terrestrial > Soil >... | reverse complement strand
ACAGCAAGGAAACTTTGGACAGAGCGCCAGAGGTCAGGATGCAACGGTCATGTACGGAGGTCAGGAGGGCGATCTGACAATGGTACGACCAACAGGGTCACCGGCAAGCCAGGGAATCGTACGCATTGAAGAAGGCAAAGAACCAGGACGCACCTTCGAGATTCGCAAGGACTCATTAAGCATTGGACGTAGCCGCGAAAGCGACATTTTCCTGGAAGATCTGGCGGTTTCACGCCTCCATGCCTCTATTGTAAGTATGGGGAACGGCAATTATGCCCTCAAAGATGAAGGCAGCGCTAATGGTACCAAGGTGAATGGACAGGTAGTCAATAAGTATCAAACATACCCGTTGCAAGAGGGGGATCGGATTCAGCTTGGCCAAACAGTACTGGTCTTTGCTAAACGCTAGCAAGGTTCATGCAAACACCCATGTCTATCTAGAGAGAAATGCCATCGGGAGCAGTACCTATGTGCAAGCCAGATGCGGCCCACAATGTAAGTAAGTACAGCCTATGTGGCTCTATGGTACCATGCAGCAAGACAATCTAATCGGAAAAATGCTCGGCAACTACCGCATCCTTACTACACTCGGCCAGGGGGGTATGGCCCGAGTGTATAAAGCTTATCAGGAGAATCTTGACCGCGAAGTGGCGGTAAAGGTTCTCCCGCCATGGTATGCGGCAGACCGTAATTTTGTTGAACGTTTTAATCTTGAAGCCAGATTGGTTGCTCGCCTCTCGCATCCCAATATTGTGACAGTTCACGACGCCAACGAACAACACGGACACCTCTACATTGTCATGCAACTGGTCGATGGGGGAACACTCAAGCAGCGCCTCGATCAATTACAAGCTCAGGGCAAGACAATGGATATTACAGAGGTAGTACCCATCTTCACCCAGTTGGCCGATGCCCTGACTTATGCACATGAACAAGGCATCATTCACCGCGACATAAAACCCGTAAACGTCCTCATGGATCGCTCAGGCCGTCCTATCCTTTCCGATTTCGGCATTGCGAAAGTACTCGCCAGCACCAGGGAAAATTTAACCCATCCGGGTGCGGGCGTGGGCACACCTGAATACATGTCACCCGAGCAGTGCCAGGGAGGAACGGTCGACGGTCGAGCTGATATCTACGCATTGGGTGTTATGTTATTCGAAGCACAAACTGGACATACGCCATTTCGAGGAGATAATTACCCTGCCCTGGCACATAGCCACATCTATGAACCACCCCCACGCCCAAGTTCTATGAACCGCAAGATCCATCCAGCGATTGAACATATCATATTGACAGCACTTATGAAAAATCCCCAACAACGATATCAGAAAGCCAGTGATATGGCGGCTGCATTGAAACAAGCGCTAGTGTCCAATGCAGTTCCTGGTGGCTATTATGGACAACAGAATAACTCATCATTTCTCACGCAAAGATCCTCAGCATCAATAGCGGCTCTGTATCCCTGTCAGATGTGCAAGCATCCCAATAAACCAAAAATGAAGTTCTGCACACGTTGTGGTTATCCGCTGAATCAGTGTGCGCTCTGTGGAGAGCGCAACCCGGTCAGCAATCGCTTCTGTTTCAAATGTGGACAACCACTGGCCAGATTATGAAGCCACCCACCAGCTCGCTCAAAAGCACTCTACGTGTGGTACTCCTGATGGGGCTGAGCGGCATAAACGCGTTCTACCAGTTTGCGCTGCTCATCTCTCCGCTTATGTTGCAGCATTCTACGCTGTTCACCAGTGAGATCCAAAATGGCACACACACGCTCAACGATGATGCTTGGCTGTGTAGGCTTGGTAATATACTCAATGGCCCCCTCTTCAAAACCCTGCATCTGCTCCTTTAAATGCACGAGAGCACTTACCACCAACACAGGTAGACCAGGCAACAAATGATTGGCGCGCAGCCATTGCAGGACATCCCAACCAGAGATGGGGCGCATCACCAGATCAAGCAGAATGAGATGGGGACTAAAATCGGGAATGGCACCAATAGCCTCCTGGCCACTGGATACACCCAGAACTTCAAAACCATGATGTCGCAAGAAAAAGCAGAGCACCTGTTGAATAGCAATCTCATCTTCAACCACAAGAATCTTTGCTTTTTTGGACATTTCATTCATATCTTTCACCTCAACCACCGATAACTTCCCAAATACATCCCTCATTCTCACATCGTATATCATGTACGACTATGTCTTACCAGAGGAAAATGCACTTCCGCGACAGTACGCTCTACAGGTTTATCGCTGCTTCCTGATTTCTCGCTGGTGCTATTACCAGCGGCATGAGAAGTTTCACGATAGAGTGCAAATTTGCCTCCCAAATCGCTAATCAAATTCTTGATCAGCGACAAACCTAGCCCATCAAAGGCGCTACTCTCGCCCGCATCCTCCATAGCACCAATTGGCGGCCCACTACCTGTATCAAGCACCTGGACAATCACCATACTATCTTCCTCTCGTCCACGAATGGTAATGGTGCCCCTGGATTGGCCTGCCATACCATGTTTGATCGCATTAGAAATCATTTCATTAATGACCAATGCGAGAATAGTCACCGCACGTGAAGGGATAATCACAGCACAGGGCTCAACCTGAAAGGTAATATTTTTCTCAGGGGGGCTCAGATTGGCGCTGGCCACACCCACAATCTTGCGTGCAATGTCATCTACCCGCGCTTCACTCACATCTTCATGAGCCAGCAGATCGTGGGTGGCGGCCAATCCCTGCACGCGATTCACACTCTCTGCCAGAATGTGACGTACTTCAGGTGATTTAGTGCGTCTACGTTGTAAAGAAAGGATGCCTGCTACAGTTGCCAGATTGTTCTTCACGCGGTGATGTAGTTCGCGCAAGAGCACCGATTTAAACTCCAGGCCGCGTCGTGTCTCCTCATAGAGACGGGCATTCTCAATGGCAATTGCCGCCTCGTTCGCAAAGGTAATCACGAGTTGCATCTGCTCCGGGCTCAGAAAATGGCGATGGCTACTATAAATACAGATGCAGCCGAGCACCTTCTGCTTGACTTTGAGAGGAACGCAGAGCACTGAATGCATCTCTGATGAGATAAACGGGTCATTATGTAAGAAGCAATGTTCATCGGCATGGAAACAGTCAACTGCCATATATGGTCTACCCGTTTGCACAGAGCGACCTGCACAACACTGACCAACACCGATCTGGATACGGCTCGCCAGATCGCTATTGAGGCCATAATGAGCAATTACATGCAAACGCTGCCGATCGGGATCAAGCTCAAAAATGCAGGACCGCTCAGCCCCGGACAAATGGACCGCCTGAGTGGTGATGATCTGTAGCACCTCATCCAGATTCAGTGTAGAGGCGATAATGGACGAGACGCGATGGATAGTAGCCAACTCGTGTACTTTGCGGCGCAATTGCTCATCAGTCTGCTCATAGAGACGGCCATTCTCGATATTAATAGCAATAATTCCTGCGACCACTTCCACGAAACTGATTTCATCGCGTGTAAAATCACGAGGATTCGTAGTTTGCACACTAATGACACCAATAAGTCGCTCAGCATTGCCAAAGAAGATAATAGGCAAAGCCATCAAAGCATGATAATCGGTATGGTAAGCACGAATCTCAGTAGCGAAATTGGGGTCAGTCAGGGCATCATGCACCATGAGAGGGCGCCCTTTGTCGGCTACCCAACCACTATAGCCTTCACCAAGTCGTAAGGTGAAATGCATACCACCTAGCGGTCGTGGTCCATTAGTAGCCCGCAACGTCAGTACACGTTGTAATTCGTCGTAGAAAAAGATAGAGCAGAGTTCGACATGCAATTCTTCAGCCACAACCTGGGCAGTAACTTCTAGAGTCTGATCAAGATCCATAGCAGAGTTACTGACGCCATTGATACGCTGCAAAGAGAGGAGACGCTGCTCCAACTGTTGCGTCAGGTGGATATTCTCCACTGTAGATTGATCGACAAAACTCTGATAGCCGCGTGTAAGTGCGAGAACGCAGATTGATTGCAATTGATAAAGGCGCTCATTAGCTTCAAGAAGTAGTGATGGCTGCTGACGCAATATATCTTTGAGTTCTGAGGCGAGCGCATCAATATAGCGTTGCAGCCCACTGAGCCGAGCATCAAGTTTACCACCTTGCTCAGCCAGCCAGCGCCCGGACTGCTCAAAACGAGCAATGAGAGTTTGATTATTCTGTGTATCTGTACTTACAAGAGCGTTGAGGAGTAACCACGCATCACTCCCCTCTTCAGGCCCAGACGACTCCCCCGAAATATGCTGCAGGCCTACTCTCAATTGAGCCATATGTTTTGCCAATACCCGCTCTACATCAGCGCTTTCTGTCACGTTTCTCTTCCTGATTTACTACATCCTATACTATCATACGGCTCATCATAACCAACTTCCACCATTTTTACGTATTGGGGATAGCAAAATGAGTTTCAAAAATGGTACGGAAACTTGCGTTTTGCAGGATCCTATTTCGCCTTTTCTCACAAGGAGAATGCTAGAAGTTCTATGCTCACCAGCGTTTTGTCCTACAAGCTTTTTAGGAGCCATCGTAGTTGTGTAATCTGTGACACAAAGTATATCCCTCTTTCTATGAAAAAACAAGGGCTGAGGTCTTTGAAAGTCAGCTTGAGCATACCACCTCTGATCGTGCCACCAAAGGGCAGGGTCTACAAGGGGTTCCCACCAGGGAACTGTACTTTTTCACTACCAGATAGTATAAGAGCGCCTTGCCTGCGGAATGCAAGACGAATTTCCTATAGATCGTCGTGTTTCTTTACGTCGGTAGGGGCTGTTCGTTATAGTGTTTGGTATATCTATAGCAGGGGTAGTTACCCAAGAAGGGGGTTGTCCTAACCATGAGATGTGCAAATTGCGGATTCCCGCTTTCTCCGTCTCGCGCAAATTGCCCAAGATGTGGGGCTTCCACGACGGGAGGATCAGAAGCACGTGCTCCTCAACCAGGCACGGGAATACCGGATGTAGGATCAATGCAGCCGCACAGTTCCAATGCTGGCAATGTCCAGGTGAGTACAGAGACAGCGCCACCCTGGGGGAACTATGCTCCCGCAACCCCCTGGCAAAGTCAAGGAATGCCTTTCGCACAACCAGTAACGCCATCCCCGGTTTATCAACAATCGGGCAATGAGGTTCGCGATCAAATACCATTTTCCACCCAGGGGACTGCGAACCTCTCTCCCGCTGATAACCCATTAGCAAAACGACCTCCTGACACTCAGGCAGGACGACCTGATTATCCGTGGCCCGCTGCGGGATCAATGGATGCTTCGCCTGGAAACTGGGCACCCACTCCACAGCCAGGGTGGGGTGCATTGAGCGCGCAACAGCAACCAGTCACTCAAACATCCAGCAAGGCCGGATGGCAGAGTCGGCTGAAGCTCAACAAACGAAATGGCTTTACGATCGCAACGCTGTGCCTGGTGAGTGGGGCACTTCTGCTGATAATTGTGCATTTTATAGCTTTGGGATTGCCGACATCGAGCGCACAAGCAGCCATAACCAACAACACACCTATTGTGAAAACAACTGCGGCCACAGCAGCGCCAACAGTTGCAGTGACACCAACACCGATGTCTCTGCCAGGTCAACAGTATATAGACAATGCACAGACGGCGACCGGGATAACGCCCAATTCGCAACCAGTAGGGGTGACAAGTAATTTTAAAGTTGGCCAACGCATCTACGCAACCTTCACCCTGCACCCAGGGGGACAAAATGGAGAGGTGTGCGTGTACTGGTACCTGAACAATCAACAATTCTTTCATTATCCTTTCTCCAGCGGAGCCATTGGAGGGGATTCATACTCATATACTCCTGTTGGAGCTACTACAACCACAGGTCCAGGATATGTTGAACTGTATTGGGCCTGGTCACCTACCTGCCTGGATAAAGTAATGGCGCAACATGTCGATTTTACGGTTAGCGGGTAAAAAAGGGCCATAGACTGAGACGTACCCGCAGGCTGGCATGAGATCACTGTTACAAAAGTCGTCGTATTTGCTTGAATAGTGTAGTTATGTATACTCCTGTTCTATCATTTGGCAAACGTAGAGATACCAATTGATATCAATGTGTTGTTCTTGGAGGTCTTGTTGTTATGAATTGCCGTTCTTGTGGTACACCGCTTCCACAGGGGATACTGTATTGTCCTTCATGCAGGAAGCCAACACCCTATTTAACAGCAGGTCGGGGGAGACCGTCCATGCCCACGCAGGCGAGCAGCACGGGAAGCGCTTATGGTTCTCAGCGAACGCCATATGGGGCACAGCAAAATGCCTATGGACCTCCATCGACGTCGCCACAAGAACCCTTTCCGGAACCAGCTTCTCCTGGACAATATGACGCTTTCTCCTCTCCCTCCAGAGGTGGTATGGCAGGTCCCTTTCAGGGGGGCAATCCTACAGGTCTGGACAACACGGTGGCGAACAATCCGCAAGGGATGACCTATGGCTCTCGCACTCCTTCGTCGACGGATGGCTTCAGTCATAATCAAGCTTCATTTCCTCCTTATCGTCCTGCTTCCAACCAGAGCACCTATGGTAGTGGATATAATCCATCCACAAGGGACGACCGGCGGCCTCAAGGGGATCCTTTAGGGCGGCCCTCGATCCCTACACAGGCATCCGGGTATAACAGCCAACGAGATCCATCCGCAAGGGATGATCTGCCGCCTTTAGGAGATCCTTTAGGGCGGCCCTCGATCCCTACAGTAGCCATGCCATCATCGTCCGCACCATTTAGTGGGAACAACCATCCATCTTTCTCTGCCCCGGCAAGGCCACAGAACAAGCCATCTTTCCCTGGACAATCTGATGCTTTCTCGCTCAAAGGAGACAACGCGTCATTTGCTCCTGGCAACACATCATCCTTTTTTGGAGATGCGGCAGATCCTATGAGGAGAGGCGACCCTACTGGCTCAGGCAATATGATGACAGGTGATAAGCAATCTTCGCCTGGCCAGTTTGGGCAGGAGAACAATGCATCTCCGTTCTCAACATATCGCTCCAATGACAACCCATCCTCGTTCTCGGCATATCGCTTTAGTGGCCCCGCGATGCCAGCCATGCCAGATAGTGGTACAGCTGGCAATCCAGCAACAACTTCATCATTTGGGATGATGGGCAGTGCGGCTCCGGTAACGCCTTTTGGGGAGGTAAACAATTCATCTTTCAGCACATCGTTTGGTACAGGAGCAAATGCGAACTCATCCCTTACTTCGCAGTTTAGTATGGCAGCCAACGCAGCTGCGGCTACGCAGCTGGATCCAGCTGGGGCGATGGCAGCACAGCAAAGTCCGTTCGCCCTCCCTGCGACTTCTACTTCACAGAGCCCAGGATTTATCCAGAGCGATACACGTCCCAGAACCGATAAAGCCCCCTCGCGCCTCAAGGGGTGGCTGATCGTTGGGAGTATAGCTATTGTGCTTGTGCTGCTTGTGGGAGCAGGCGGTATTGCGCTGGTGAATACCTTTAAAAACACGACGACGACGGCAGGAACAACCCCCACAACACCAGTAGTAGCCACCCCTAAACCGAGAGCATTGTCAACAACAGTACCATCTATCCAGGCGATTGTGCCCCAGGCGGCGGCTATGCTCAATGGTTTACAAACAGCCAGTGCAATTGATCCCACAACATTTCTCCCAACCCAGGTCACAACAGCCTTCACGACTAATCAGACGATATATGCCACCTTCTTCATCAACTCGAAAAACCAGGCGGGTTATATTCAGGTACAATGGTACGAGAATAATCAGGTGCTTGCGGTGGATAAATTCTCCCATGATCCTCAGGATAACGTGGGCTACTTCAACCAGCAGTATAGCGCAGCAGGAGATGGAGCGGTCGCGCTCTACTTGTGTACGAAGGCAGATTGCAGCGATGGGAAACTGGCGCAGGTAGCGAAATTTAATGTGAGCGGGGCGAGTGGTACACCAACGACCAACCCCTTTGCGACCCCTACGTCGTTGCAGGATATGGATCGTCGGATAGCTTGAGCCTCTTTCCATTGGCTCATTCCCTTTCTATCATCCCCATCCATGAAGGCTGCTCATCAGGTTTCGATGAGCAGCCTTCTGAGTACTTTGCCTACAATATTTTTGGGTAACGTTGAGCGGAACTCGATCTGTTTGGGTACTTCGTAAGCATCGAGGCGCTCACGGCAGAGGGCCAGCAATTCCTCGGCGGTAGCCTGTTCGCCTTTCTTGAGCACGACCACGGCTTTAATGAAGGGGGCATTGCTCGTGCCAGTACTAACGACAGCGGCCTCCAACACTTTTGGATGTTCATAGAGAACCTCTTCAACCTCGCGAGGGTAGATATTGTAGGTTCCGGCAAGGATGAGATCTTTTTTGCGATCCACGATAGTGAAGAAGCCATCTTCGTCCATGTGGGCAAGGTCTCCGGTATGCAGCCAGCCATCGCTGAGCACCTGGACAGTCTCATCCGGCATATTCCAGTAGCCCTGCATGAGTTGAGGGCCACGGATCAATAATTCGCCTACCCGGCCGGTGGGTAGAGGATCGCCGGTCTGGGCATCAACGATACGCGCCTGAGTACCCGGGAGAGGAAGGCCAATACTACCGACACGGCGCTCACCTTTGAGCGGATTGGAGTGTGTAGCGGGAGAAGCCTCGGTCAGGCCATAGCCTTCGACCAGGTGCCCTTTCGTGAGCTTTTCAAAGGCCTCCTGAACTTCTACCGGGAGGGGAGCAGAGCCACTCACACAAATACGAATAGCAGAGACGCCATAACTTCTTACCTTGGGATAGTTGGCGATAGAGAGATAGAAGGCCGGAATGCCGGGAAAGATGGTGGGGCGATGCGTTTTAATGGCATGCATGATTGGGTCGATACGATCAGTTGGTAAGAGAATGAGCGAGCTGGCGAGGGCCATGGAGAGGTTCATAGCGCTGGTAATGCCATAGGAGTGCGAGAGGGGGAGCACGCAGAGAAGCAACTCGCGTCCGCGGCGAGCATCGGGCATCCAGTGGCGCACCTGGGTCACATTGGCCACAAGATTAGCGTGTGTGAGCATAACGCCTTTGGGCAGGTCGGACGTGCCGGAGGTGTACTGGATCAGAGCAAGGTGTGAGGAGGTGGTAGCACTATCGAGAGGAGTACCAGGCTGACGGCGCAGGAGGCGCTGGAAGTCGTAGATATGCCAGGAAGGATAGGAGGAAATTTGTGGGAGGAGCGTTTTGGAGTTTTCGGCGAGGAGGAGACGCTGACGGATGGGAAGATATTCGCGTACATCGGTATAGATAACATGCTGAATGCTGGTATTATGGCAGAGCGCGGTAGTTTCAGTACGATAAGAATCGAGGGTCAACAGGACGGTCGCCCCTGAATCGAGCAGTTGGTGGCGGATCTCGTCTTTAGTCGAGAGAGGGCTGCCGAGCACAACAACGGCTCCAGCTTTGAGCGTTCCATAGAAGGCGATGACACATTGGGGGATATTGGGGAGGACGATAGCGATACGATCACCAACATTCACGTTCAAGGAGCGCAGAAGATGAGCGAAACGGTTCGTGAGGAGATCGAGTTCACGATAGCCGATTTTCTGGCCAAAGAAGATCAGGGCTGGATTATGAGGATAGGCAATAGCACTGTTACTAAGCAAGGTATGGAGCAGTTGTTTGGGCAGAGGGAGATATTCAGGGACATCATCATCATAGTGCTGAAGCCAGGGCATGTCCACGAGACGACTCGTACTGGAAGAGGTAGCGGGAGAAGGCCAGGAAGCTATATGGGCAGCAGCGGGCATACTCTCACCATTGTGGGCAGGCGGGCGGGAAGAGGCGCCAGTGGATTCAAGAAAACGACGGATAGCGCGGTTGACCGCATCGGGGCGCTCAAGCTGGACAAGGTGAGCGGAGACAGAGATGACGACACGTTGCGCATTGGGAATACTGCGAGGGACATCATCATAGTGCTCACGTAGAAAGACGCTATCGCGATGACCAAGCATAACAAGCGTAGGAACACGGAGGCGAGGAAGAATGGTAGCACCATCCCAGGGTTCCATCACCTGCTCAAGCATAGGTTTGAGGGTAGCCTGGGGGGCGAAAAGAGCCACACCATAGGCTCTGGCGGCAAAACTGAAAAACGGGTCGGGCAGATTACTGATCAGATTGCGCAGGAGAGGGCGCAGAACAAAACGCGAAGGAACGCCGATCAAGGTCAGCCCGGCCACGCGGTCGGGATGACGCAGAGTGTACTCAGCAGCGACCACGCCGCCAAAGGAGTGAGCAATCAGCGAGAAAGGATGTTGGACGGCTAAGGAGATCAGCACCTGCTCCAGATCATCGACCAGGCCATCTAGCGTATAGGGGAGATCATGAGGATCATCGCTGAGCCCATGACCGCGAAGATCGGGAGCGACGACGCGGAGGTGCTGACCAAAGAAACGGAGCTGATAGAGCCACTGGGCGGCATTACCGCCATAGCCGTGCACGAAGACCAGCGTATGGGTCGCGCCTTCAGGTTCGATATCGATGACGCTGATACGACGAGGCATCCTCCCATTGGAGGAGTGTTGATGGCCGGGATATTGGGCAGGTAGATAGACAGTGCGGCGATATAGCTCGATGTCGAGAGCCATAGGAGCCTCCTTGCTCAGCTTATATATGCACCCGGCAGAAGGGGCGCGGCAATGGGCATGGATTTGCAATACGGTAGACATTGTAACATAAGCGAGAGCATAGTGTGGAGGGATATGGAGATAGTGGAAAATGTTACAGTTTGTTACAGATTGTAACATAGTATAGAACGGCCTGGGGAGAGGCTGAAGGTCATTTTTTGTTCAATGTTACTGTTCTGACGAGCTCAAACGGTAACAGCCTGGTAACATGTTACCGACTGTTACCAGGGCTGCATCGTCCTGTGGAGCGGGCTGACAGCTTTCTGGTAACAGGTAACAGGAGGGAGGGGGAAAAGAGAATACTGGAAATGCCGCTTTTGCCAGTTAGATGGTTGTATAATTGTACCACTCTCAAAGTTAACGATGGCAGGCAAAGAGAGATCAGGTCACCACCTCGCCCTTTTCCCACAATCTTTTCACAATCTTCCTGCTAGCGTCTGGTTTTGGTCTATCCTTTGTGCGGAGAATCTGCGGAACGGTTGTGGAGAGTCATCGGGTAGAGTTTGACCAGAGGCGCAAGAAGAATCTGAAACCTGACCTTGCAGTAAATTTGCTCGCTTCATGGGAGGAATTTCGCTCATTTTTACATCTATAGGTGAAAGGGGATTGACCTATGAACCACAGTACTGATGGGTCTTGGGAGGAATTCTCCTGAATCCTTGATTCTCGTTTTTTGTCCACTATCAGTGAGTGAAAGGATATATATGGAACTATCTGAGCATTCCTACGAACAGATACGGCAGAAGTTAGTCACAGCCCGTAACAATTTTATGGGTCAGCTTGCAAAGTTCGAGAAAGACGAATTGTTGCTGCAGCCTGGGGAGAATGAATGGTCGGCTCTGCAGGTCGCTTTGCATCTCTCCATTGTCGATGGTTTAGCGTTAGAGGAGATAAAGCGGGTTCAGTGGGAGGAGAATCCTCTGATTGTGCGTCTTGATCAGATTGCGCCTCGAATGACGGAAGAGGCTGAATTGCCAGCTTCGTTGGATATCGTTCTGGCGGATATGGCGGCGAAGCGGGAAGGGATCTTTGCTTTCTTGAAGCAGTTGCCGAAGGAGGCTTGGGAACGTCGCTGTCGCTATGAGAATTGGGGGCAGTTGACGTTCGCTCAGTTTATAGATGGTCTGGTTCAACATGATCGCCTGCATACGGAACAACTGGCGAAGATTTATGCCCATGTTCACGCGGAAGGGCAAGGCAAAATAGGCTAACCCTGGTTACACCGTGCTAATCGGATCGATATCGACCTCCCATCTATATGAGAAAGAGAAGAAGAGTATGACACGCATTACCACTGACAAAAACCTCGTCACCCACATCAACGTCTTCACCGTTTCCCCAGAGAACCAGCAACAGCTCGTCGATCTGCTCGTTGAAGCGGCCCAAAGCACCATCAGCAAGCTTCCTGGTTACATCTCAAACAATTATCACAAAAGTCTGGATGGAACCAAAGTCACCACCTATGCCCAGTGGCGGAGTCAAGCCGATTTCGAGGCGATGTTGCAGAGTCCTGAAACTGCTCAAGAGTTCCAGGCCCTCTCACAGCTTGTCATTTCATTCGAGCCCCATCTCTATGAGGTTGTCTTTGTTGATGAAGCCGTAGCTGATTGAGGTTTCCCCTTTCGCCTCGCATCGCGCACGCCGGACTTCGAAAGAGGGAGGTCTGGAGGGCGTCTTTGGGCCCAAAGACGCCCTGGCGAACAAGCGGTGTGTTCTTCAGGTGCTGGCCTGGCGTTCGAGGAGAAACACCGGGATTTCGCGGGTGGTTTTCTTCTGATACTCGCCATAGGGAGCAAAGACCGCAACGGCCCTGGCAAAGGCTTCTTCCCGCTGCTTCCCTGTGAGCAAGCGAGCGGTCGCTTGAAATGTTTCTTTCCCAGTCTCAACAGTGACATCAGGATAAGCTAGCAAATTGTAGTACCATTGAGGATTTTCGGGGGCGCCTCCTTTGGAGGCAACGGCAATGTAATGGTCCCCATCGGGAACAGCCATTAAGGGATAGGTGCGGGGTTGACTTGATCTGGCGCCTGTGGTGGTCAGCAGGATCAAGGGAGCCCACCCCTGCACCTCACCCCCATGGGTACGGAACTCCTCGATCACTTGACGATTATAGGCCGCCCACTCATGTTCGTTCATGCTTTGATCTTCTCCTCTTGAGAGTATGTTGTTGATTATTG
>Ga0209166_10002818_pt1 | contig 12855 bp, 9 predicted proteins | sample Coa_R1_3_FD_187151 | JGI IMG/M metagenome (GOLD analysis project Ga0209166, IMG submission 187151) | Surface soil microbial communities from Centralia Pennsylvania, which are recovering from an underground coalmine fire - Coalmine... | ecosystem: Environmental > Terrestrial > Soil > Unclassified... | reverse complement strand
GAGGGTGTCGAGGAGCCTTCGCCGAAATACTTCAGGCAGTTGGCTACCACTGTGTTGTACTTTGCGGCAAAGGCCTCACGCACCTGAGCGTCGAAGGCGCGCCCCTCGAGTGTCTGCAAGTTTTCTCCGGCAGCTTTCAAGGCGTTTTCGGTGGCCTTATCTTCCTCAGCCATTGCCTCAAGCATGGTATTGGCCCACTGGCGGGTATCGTCGAAATATTTCTTCGTGCGCCAAAGGTCTTCGTCCCAGCTTTCTCCGATACGGGCAAAAAGTTCGTGCGCATAGGCCGGATCTGGCGCCATGGCAGCCATATAGGACACCTGGTTCAGGTTGAGCACTGACTGGCCATAGAGTTCCTCGACCACTGCATAGCCACGCTTGATACGTGGCCACGACATGCCATACAGTTGGCGGTCGGCATCGCAGGCGCAATTTAGAAACGCAGCGATCTGGTAATAGGCTATGTCTCCTTGCTTGCCGCCGATGCGATCTGCAATTTGCCCGGCAAAGCGCGCCATTTCACCTTCCTCCCCGCCCCATTTGGGTAACAGGGACTCGGCCTGTACGCGATAAAAGTATTGATAGTCCGGTTCGAAAGCGATGGCTTTCTGGAAGATGGAGGCCAGCGTATCGCTGTCCCGGTCCTGCGCCCTGGCCACCAATTGCATAGTGAGATACCACTCCGGGCATTTCGTCGGGAGAGTGAACGCATCAACGAGAGTTTGCGCTGCTATGTCTACGCGGTCATGAAAAAGCTTCCATCCGTCTTCCGTTACAGTGTTTGCAAATCCACCGCCGCGGGCCTTCCAGCCATATTGAAGGTATGCGCCGGCCAGGGCCACCCGCGCCGTGACAGATTTCGGACGCTGCGCCACCCACCGTTTGAGCCGGTCCAGTTGCGCGATCCACTCAGCCTCACTGGTGTCGTAGGTGCCCTTGGCCGGTAGCATGAGCGGAGCATAGATGATGTGCAAGGCCCAAAACCCGCCCGGGAGCCGGGCGCGCGTCGAACGCGCCGTGTCGGCCAATTGGTCGATCGCTTCGAACTTGTCCTGCTCAAAAAGTTTACGAATGTCGTCTTGGTAGTTGTGTAGGTAGTGGATGTCCATGCCATTGAGCCGAGTACCCGATTCCGTCCGAATATTCGTTTCAGCGCTCCGCTTATCTGAAGTCTCGCCGGGGGCAGGTTGGGAATTGACTGGGGCCGTTTGCGTTCCCTTATTTTTTGCGGAACGCGCTTGACGGGCAAGATCAGCCAGCGATGGGGCTTCTTGGCCGTAGAGCGACGGAACGGCAAACGATACAAAAACAAATGAGAACGTTAGAGATAGGATTTTCATGAAGGGGTCTTTGCGAGGCATGGTATCTGAGGCTAGCAATCACACAAACGCCATGACAAGTTACGTAGGTTCGAAAATAGGTGTTCTACTTCATCAACAGCATAGCTGGGCGGTCGCCTGTGAGAGATCTGTCGTCATCTTATAAACAAAGTGCCAGTAAGCAAGACCCGAAAGTAGCCCGGCACGCAGCGTTAGCGGAGTGCCGGCCGTGCAACTCATTAAGGCAGGCTCCTCCAAATGGAGGAACGATCAGAAAAGAAAAAATGGTTCTGATGGCAGTAAGAATACGGGCGTTACCATCGGAGTATCACAGCGCAGCATAGCCGCAACCAAATAAACCCAATATGTACCGCGGAGGCGCGGAGAACGCAAAATCCAAGTCAACACCTCAACCACAGAGGACACGGAGGAACACAGAGAAGAGCACCAAAATTCTTCGCAGCTTGAGAAGATTTCAGCCCATAGAGTACAGAAAGAAGTCACAATTCGTTATGTCCGTAATCAGGTGCAGCATCATGCCAGGAAGGGTTTTGATGATGAGCTAAAGATGATTTTGAAACGGCATGGGATTGTTCCCTTGGGAGAATGACTCAGCCGTCCCCTTCGGCTCCGCTCAGGGCAGGCTCTGCGGGACTTTGTGGGATCTGATTGTTTACCCGGCATTCCGCTCACGCTCCATGCCGGTCTATTTTCAGCCGCGCCTGCGGCGCTGGTTAGCTATGAGTCCAAAACGCCAAAGGTGGCATCTATGTATCCATGCCAAACCCATCGAATTTCAGCCTTGCCGAGGCCATGGCAGTTCTCACCCGTACGCCTGCCGCCTTGGATGCGCTGTTGCGCGGACTTCCCAACACCTGGGCGCGCAGCAACGAAGGAAAAGATACCTGGAGCGCCTTCGACATCGTGGGTCATCTGAGCTCCGGGGAGCGCCATGACTGGATGCCGCGCATCCGGACCATACTGGAAAATGGCGAAGCGCAGCCATTTGCTCCGTTTGACCGCTTCGCGCAGTTCAAAGAGAGTCACGACAAGTCGATGGAACAACTCCTGGACGAATTTGCCTGCCTGCGCCGGGAGAACCTGGCCGCGCTGCAGGCGCTTAACGTACAGCCCCAAGATCTGGCCCGGCGCGGAAAACACCCGACGCTCGGAGTGGTGACGCTGTCGGAACTTCTTGCTACATGGGCCGTTCACGACCTCACTCATATCCATCAACTGTCCCGCGTAATGGCCTACCAGTATCGTGATGCCGTGGGCCCGTGGATCGCCTATCTGGGCGTGCTGAAATGTACTGGTCATAGTGCCTGACAAAAAAATGTCGCCGCTGATCTGGGCCTATTGCTCCTCTGATCAGCGCAAATCAGCGGCTAAAGATTTCGCATTTCAGCTGCCTCGAGTGCGGAGTAAAATCTTAAGAACACCCTCAGATAAGCAAATGTCACGCGGCGCCATCTCGCTCTCGTGCGCTCTGATTGCCCTGGCGATCGGAATCTCAGCAGCATTTCAGAAGACCGAAAGCCCACATGCGATTGCTCCAAAATCGAGGTCATCAACAACGACGCATCCCGATACTGTTGACTGCACGAAATTCCATCCATATTCAGCCGATCCCAAACACATCTGGAACCGCATACATCGCCGACTGCTGGAGCGGCGCGATGCGCAGGGCAAAGTCTGGGGCTGCGATGAGCTTGACCCGCTGCTGTGGCGGGAAACGCAGCATATTCTGGCCGGCCCGGCGTACCGGGAAACTGTGGCCTTGCTCGACGAATTTATCAGGACACACTCAGAACAATTGTTCCACGATCCTTTGCGACGAGCGATGTTTCAACGCGACCTGTGGGCCGTATTCGATTGGCTGGCGCAGCCCGCCGACGAACATAGCAGGGAACGGAAAGAGCTGGAAAAACGGTTGGCAACAATCATTAAAGCCGTGGCCCTTACGGCTTCTGAGATTCAGCAACTGCCGGACAACTACCGGCAACTGCGTGGGGCGTTCATTAGCACCACCACCAGCGACGGGTTTGCCCTCCCCGATTCATCAGACGCTTGGCTGATGATTGGCCGGGATGACGCCGGGCCGGTCGCTCCGATTCATTCATTTCCGTTCTCGCGATCTTTGTTCCTCGTGTACATGAAGCTGCCGCCCGGCGGGACGAAAGCTTCGGCATATCTGGAAACCATGAGGGCGTACAGCCGCCAGCACCCTCCAGGGGAGGATTGCCAGCTTCACCCTTGCAGCCCTCCTCAATTCCCGGTAGGCACAGAGCTGGCGCTGGTGCGCCGCGCTATCCTGATCGACGCCACTGGTCGGCCGGTGGTTTCGCCTGTAACTGAGAGCGTCCAATTACGCCGCTATCGCGAAATTCCGCCAAAAGGCGGGATTGATTTCGACGGCAAAATGCAGCAGGTGGCAGAATTTTTATTGTCGCGGCGGGCGCTTCTGCAAGGCGATCTTAATCTCCACCGTGTGGGGGTGAGCGAGAGTCATCTTCAGGTTTTCTCCACGCATGGGACCGACTCTTTTGAGCGCGGCGAGAATACTACAGAGTTCCCAGTCTTGCGAGGCTGCCATAGTTGCCATCAAGGCGTTGGCGTAAGATCGTTTACCACCTACTCGCGCGCGCAGTTTGAAATAAATCATCTCTTCATACCTGTACACGCCGGGACTGAGGCCGAGGAAGCGGCTGCGGCAATTGCCTATCTCCGAAGCCGCGATTCCTGGACGTTGCTGAAGGGCCTGATGAAGTAGAGCATGTTTCATAAGTAAGAATGATTCGCCACCAGGGCTAAAGCCTAGTCATTCAATTTACTGCCGTCGGTCTTAGCCGATTGCTGATCTCCCGATCAGCGGCCATCAGCGCAAATCAGCGGCTAAAATCTGGTTGCTCTTCAGTGGCTTCGATGGGATACGACCGCGTCACGTCACCTCGCGCCGGCAGAAGTCCCAACAGCCGGCCACCGCGACGACCAGGCCCAACGCGCCGCTGATGATTAACCCCGTCTGGATGTTGTGAACCCGTCCTTCGTCTACCAGCATGGGAAGGGCCCAGGGAAAATACTGCGGCCAGCTATCGAGTTTCCGCGCCACCACTGCGAAGAAGCCGACTACGCTGGCGACGATACCGGTGCCGACCGCGACCGAAAATGAGCTCCAGCGCAAGCTTATCCAGTGCTGAATCGTGACTGCCAGAAACACCAGGCCGAAGACTTGCGCGCCGTCGCGAAAAATCGCGGCCCACGGCACGGGAAATCGGAAGGGCGCCTCGGTTTGAAGTCGGGGCAGAATCGCTCCGTCCATCAGGATGCCGAACAGAAGCACCAGCGTAGCGACGGCAGTCATGGCCAGGACGATCGTCAGCTTTGCAACATACAAGGTCCAACGGGGCAAGGGTCGCGCCAGCAGGCTCTTCCATTGGTTTTCAGAGTGGTCCAGTCCGGCAATCAGGGCGCACTCCAGTGTGATGTAGAGTGGCAGCATCAACATCGCCCAGAACCTGAGATTTGTGCGCGTCAATTCCGTCCACTCGTTGTTGCTGTCACGATGCAACACGGTGAATGGCGACTGTGAGGCCACAAAGAGAACCACCAGTACTCCGATTGCCGGAGCGAGCACAACCATCTTCAGGGCGATGGTCCTCTTCATCTTCAGCATTTCGGCATGCAAGGCCCGCAAGAGTGTCATCGCGCTGCCCACTCCTTTGCTACCGCCGGGGAGGTGGTGAGCTCCAGAAAGAAATCTTCAAGCGTCGGGCTCTGAGCTATAAGCTGCGATACTGCAATTCCGGCTTTCACAAGTATGGCGTTGATCTGGGCTGGTTCGCAGTCACCCTCCGGGGCGATCTGGATGTAGCGGCCTTCACGAGTCACGCTACTATAGATCCCGGTTTCGATGATTCCACTGAGCAGGGAATAGGCCCGTTCCGGCTGATCAACTTCCACCACGATCATCTTCTTGCTCCGTTTTTGCAGCTCTTCTCGTGTTCCTTCAAACATGAGCCGGCCTTGGGAGATGATCGCCAGGTGAGTTGCGACCTGCTCGACTTCGGAAAGCAGATGGCTGGAGAGAAATACCGTCACTCCGCATCGCTTGGGTAGGTCCCGAACCAGGGCACGGACCTCATGAATGCCGGCAGGGTCGAGTCCGTTGGTTGGCTCATCGAGCAACAGAAGCTCCGGATTGCCGAGCAGCGCCTGCGCGAGTCCAAGACGCTGCTTCATGCCCGAAGAGTACTGCCGCACGAGACGTCCAGCCACGGAGATCAGATCCACGGTCGCCAGCGCCTCGTCGATGCAACTCCTGGGTAACCCCAGAAGCCGACGATGGACTTCCAGGTTTTCACGTCCGGTTAAATGCATGTACAGCGAGGGAGACTCAACCAGGGAGCCGATACGGCGAAGCAAGGCAATCCGCTCTTCCGCCAAAGGCCGCCCGAACAGGGAAATCGTGCCCCGGTCGGGGCGCTGGAGTCCAAGCACGATGCGGATTGTCGTGGACTTACCGGCTCCGTTAGGTCCCAGGAAACCATACACACTTTGCAGAGGCACGCTCAAATTGAGCCCGCACACCGCAGCGGTGGTCCCATACGACTTCCAAACGTCTTTCACTTGAATCGGCGTTTCCATTTTGGTTTAGGGCTAAGAACCAACTCTGCATTGTGCGACGTAAGTTTGTGCAGACACCGCGGGGATTGAATAGGTTCCCGTTTCGGTCATGATTGGTCGGTGAGAATGTGCCATAATACGTCCGTTGGGCACAGGCGTATCTGCCACCGTCACGGAGAGGAGGGGGCCAGATGTTGCGAAAAAGTCTTGCAGCCTATTACGCTACTCTGGGCCTTCAGTCTGGCGACTCGCCGGAAAAGATAAAACAAGCCTATCGCACCCTGGTAAGGCAATGGCACCCCGATAAGTTCACTCATGACCGCCGCTTGCAGCAGACAGCCGAAGCGAAGCTGAAAAATATCAATGAGGCCTATGCGGTGTTGCGTGGTTTGGGGCAGTATGCTTCGTCCCATACCCAGCCTTCGAATACTGGCGCGCAGACCGCGCGAACCTACTCCGCCGGTAGCTCAGGTGCGGGGAGAACCTATTCCGCAGGCAGTTCCAGCGCCGGCAGAACGTACACTTCCGCAAGTAGCTCCACTGCGGGCAGAACGTACACTGCCGCAGGGGCAAACAGGCCGGGTCAGTCTACAACCGCGCAGAGCGGTCCAAGTACAACCTGGCACTCTGCGCCCGTTTCACGGAATCGGAAGAGTTATTTTTTCCGATTGGCTCCTGTGGGTCTCTTGTACGGCCTTCTGATCCTTAGCAATGTTTTTAATAGCACCAGCACTCACTCGGCTCCTGCAGAGCTCCCCAGCACTCCGCCTTCAACTTCCCAGTTCACTGACATTATGCCGATCATCACCAACGCCCAGAGAGCTTTGGACGAATTCAATCGGCAAAATCCTGCTGCTGGTCGAAAAGAGCCGCGTATTAAATTGCCGGTGGTGCCTCTGAGGTATAGGGACACTGTCAAACTGCAGCGCGAGATCTTTGGCGCTGCGGCAAAACCAATGACCTACAAACGGGTGATTAATTCCGTAAATGTTGACTGGCCAGGCTTCAAAATTGCCGATCTGGCTGCTGAAAAGCAGGACATCAACAGCAAGCCCTTGCCGGTCCCGATTGTTCCCTCCGGTCCAAAATAGGTTTGAAGACGCACACCGTCTACAAACTTACTATTTGGTTGCGCTTCCTGCGGTCTTGTTGTAACTCGTTCCCCGGGCCACATCATCGCGGATCAGCTTCAACTTTGCGGCACCTCAACAAACGCTGAGACTGTGCCCATCAGATTGCTTCTGGCATCGCGGACCCCCATTTCCAGGAGGTATTTGCCCGGAGGCAGTTTGATCGTTTCGCGAAAGCGCAGGCCGATTGTCATGATTTGCGCGAAGGTTTCCGGCTTGAAATCTGCCTTCAGGTTCTGGGTCTCATTTCCTGCGGACTTGCCCTTGGAATCAAAGGCACGAACGATGAAATCCATCTCCGCGTGCTCGGTGTTGTCGTCGCCTCTTTTGAACGCGATGGCGTGCGGCTCGACGCTGAAGTCTACTATGACCTCCGAGGTAGCTTGATTGGGAGGATTTACGTGGACCACGAAGGGCAGAGATGTGGCCTTTGGGCTGCCGGGAGTGAGGAAATTGACAAATTCCTGGCGTGCAGTCTTTTCGTCAAGACGAGCGACCTTTTCCGGATCAGTGGCAAAATATCCTTTGCGGCTGCGCACCTGCAGGCCCTTCCGTTCGAGTTTGACTTCAATCTTGTGAAACTTGTCGTCCCAATTCTTGTTGGTGGGGTAATAGCCCAGAGTGTAATAGGCAGAGCCGTCCTCAATGCTCGATGCGATGGCGTTATCAATATCATTGCGGTTGTAGAAAGCCCGTCCGCCGGTCTCCGCGGCCATCTCCTTCATGGAATCGTGAGCGTTTTCCTGCGTGGCATTGCGGCGGGCGACGTCGTCCGCGGCGTCCGGGCCTCTGCGCGCTCCACCCGTTGGGCTGCGTCCACTCAAAGTTATGTCGGTTGTGCTGGTGTTGACCAGGCCGCGTGGATCCACAGGATAGATCGCGACCTGGGCATCGGTCAGAGCGTTGGCTGTCTCGCGCATGGCCTGGGAGTAATTGCTCGCGAGCGTGCCATCGACCGCCGACGTGACGGCTGTGGGAAAGGCCGCCGAGACCCAGATAAGGTTCTTGCGTCCTGGATAACCAGCCAGATATCGACCGATACGCCGCAGGGCATCCAGGGTGATGGTGACGCGCATGTCGGTCTGGGCGATGATCTTCTGGTCCTCGAACTGCCGTAGTGCGCGAATCATCGAAGGCGGAAGGCCTCCCATGATGTCTCCCAGATCACGTTCCAGCGCATCATCTATTCCGTCTTCAGGGTGTTCATTCTTGACAGCCGAAGGCTCGAGTGAAAACTTCTTGATGGCGGCTTTCAGCAACTCCGGATCGGTGGTGAAGTCCTGGAGCATCTGGAGCCGGTTTCCGAGGAGGTAAATGGCAAAATTCTGCTGCGGGCCGCTGCCTTGAAGATACTTCACTAGCTGTTGATGGAGGTAAACCCGGTCCGCTGTAGGAGTATTGAGCGCATCAATCAGCAGAACCGTAGGCGGCCCGGAATGGGCATTTGTCTCCGGGACATTGGTGTACACATTTTCCGGAAGGATTCGTTTGGCGGTCTTGGCCGATGTTTCCGGGAGAGTCTGCTGAAAGCTGAAGACGCGGATCTCTTGCGGCTGTCCATTTTCATACAATTTGAAATCTTCTGCCTTCAAATCGCGAACAGCCTTTCCGGATCGGTCTGTAACTATCGTGTCCACAATCACCAGGTGCGTGGTTACTCTCAGCACCATGGACGGGATTTCCTGCGGTGGCGTTTTGGCCTGGGCTTGTGGCTGCGATGGACGCACTTCCTGTTGTGGGACAGAGAAGATTATGGTGGAAAGAGAAAGGGATCCAACCAGCAGGAAGCGGAAAAGAGCAAGGCCAGACATAACGCTCCTTCAGAGTTGCTGCCTGATTCTCACATAACCGGCAAAAGAAGGTATAGTCTGAAGTGTTGCCGGTGGCAGCAAGAACGCGCTGGTTATGCAATAGCCAGGAAACGTTGAAGTTGACTCGGGTTTTTCTTCCTTTAAACTATGTGCCATGTCTACGGCCAAGCTTGCTGTGAAAACCTTTGAGGCCTTCCTTGAGCCCAGTGGCAACAGCCTGAAATGGACCATCATTCGCGTACCCTTTGATGCCGCTAAAATCTGGGGTAAGCGCGGTCAACTCAAGGTACAAGGTGAAATCAACGGTTTTTCTTTTCGCACTTCGCTCTTTCCTGCCAGACAGGGCGGCCACATCCTTCTGGTCAACAAGAAGATGCAGGCCGGGGGCCATGTCCGGCAAGGGATGAAGGCCAAGTTTCGTCTGGAGCCGGATACAGCGCCGCGCGACATCCCCCTGCCAGCGGAGTTGCTGGCCATCCTGCGGCAATCGAAGCAGCTCAAAAAGTACTACGAATCCCTGAACAACTCGACCCGGCGCGACATAGCAAGGTGGGTGGCGGAAGGCAAGCACGGCGAAACCCGCCAGCGGCGGTCCGAACAGATGGCTGAACGGCTCATGGCAACCATGGAAGCCGAACAGGAACTTCCTCCGCTGCTGCAAGTGGCGTTTGCGCGCAACCCTAAAGCGAAAGTCGGCTGGGAGATCATGCCTCCCTCGCACCGGCGCGCCCATTTGCTTGGCATCTTCGGCTACAAGAACCCAGAATCACGGGCGCGCCGCGTAGCCAAAGCAGTTGAAGAAATGGTCGCATACGCCGACAAGGCGACTAGCCGCCGTAAAGGATGACACTACAACCAACAGAATCAGCCATTACCACTGATTGCCACTGATACCACTGATCAGGAAAACTGTGATCTGATGAACTTGATCGAGTCAATAAATTCGATAAAACCGCAGGCCATCCAGAGGTTATTATGTTCGCCGGAATGACGGAAGCCGCAGGCCAATAGGTTTTGCCTTGGCTGAGTGCTGAATGCTAAGTGCTGACTGCTAAAGAGGTAACGATGACCACAAATAACGTCTGGACGCGGCGAAGATTTCTGGAGGGCGTGGGCCGGGCTGGCGGGGCCTCGGCGGTTTACCGGGCGATGACGGCCATGGGACTCATGCCTGAGCCGACGCCTTGGACTGGCCCGATCGAGCTACCCCAAGGTTCCGGTGAAGGAAAGACAGTTCTGGTGCTGGGCTCCGGCATCGCTGGCCTGGCCGCCGCTTATGAATTATCGCGCGCTGGATTCAAATGCCAGGTACTTGAGTCCCAAAGCTATGCCGGAGGGCGCTGTCTCACCGTGCGACGCGGGAGCGTCATCCAGGAAGAAAGCCCGGAGCATGGAAGCACCCAGCAGAAATGCGAGTTCGACGACGGTCATTACGTAAACTTTGGTCCGGGCAGAATTCCCTACCATCACCGGCGTCTGTTGCACTACTGCGCCGAGTTAAATGTGCCACTGGAAATCTATGTCATACAGACCACAGCCAATCTGTTTCATTTGAAAGATGCATTCGGCGGGCAGCCCCAGGTTAGAAGGCGCATCAGTAACGACGCCGACGCCTACATCGGCGAGTTGCTCTCCAAAGCCGTGAGCCAGGGAAGCCTTGACCAGCAACTCGATGCAGGCGACAAAGAAAAGCTGCTGGCCTTGCTTATGGTCTTTGGCGACCTGCAGGCTGGAAAGCCCTGCGCTCCCGGCACGCATTGCCCGCCGAGGAATTCTCTTTGTGAAGACCCGGCAACGGTCGCCGACCTTTGTGAGCCTCGCACGCGGCTTCCTATCGGCGACCTGCTGCGCTCTCAGTTCTGGCAGCATCGCTTCTATAGCGAGGACAACTATGACTACCAACCGACGCTCTTTCAGCCCATTGGCGGCATGGACAAGATTGTCGAAGGCTTCAAGCGCAAGGTCGGCCACCTGATTCAATACAACTGTGAGGTCAAGAGCATCCGGTTGGCGGAGGGCGGCGTAGAGGTAGTTTGTCGCGATCCCCGGCCAGGACGGCATGGACGCGAATCCCTGAAGCGCGCCGACTACTGCCTGTCGAATATTCCATTGCCGGTGCTGCAGAAGATCGACACCAACTTTTCCGAGGACTTCAAAAAAGCCGTAGGCTGCGGACGCTTCACGCCGGTTTGCAAGGTAGGTTGGCAGGCCAACCAGCGCTTTTGGGAATCCGACAAATATCAGATTTTTGGCGGCCTCAGTATCACCGATGAGATCATCCGGGAAATCTGGTATCCCTCGCATGGCTACTTTCAGAAATCCGGGGCGCTGGTTGGGGCTTACATGGCCGGTGACAACGCGATGGAGTTCGGGAAGATGAGCTGTGAGCAGCGCCTGTCGGTCGCGCGATCCATTGCCGCCAAACTGCATCCGGAGTTTGCCGACGACCGCATTGTGCCTCCCAAGCTAGGCATGTCGATTGCGTGGCACAACATTCCGACTCAGCTTGGCGGTTTTCCCGGTCTGGGCCAGGACAGGACAGAAGCCAGGAAAGCCTACCTGAGACTCCTGCAGCCCGATGGCCGCTTCTTTGTAATCGGAGACCAGGTATCTCCACTGACAGCGTGGCAGGAGGGCGCTCTGATGTCTGTAGAACACGTAGTGAAGCAGATCACCAGCCAGCGAGCGACGTTGCATGCGGAACGATAAAATCCAAGCCTTGCAGTTGATTGCTGTCCTTTTGCATTTTCCGAACCCCTTGCCGTAGACTTCCGCAGGCTGACAAGACCGTAAGTCACGAGGAGTAGATATGGAAACCACGCGCAGAACATTTTTGGAAGGCTTGGGAGCGGTGGCCGCTCTGGGCGTTGTTGGATTGCCAGCAGGTGCAGCATCCTGGCCGGCAGTGGCCCCGCCGCCTTCGGCTGACAAGTGCCTCTTTTGGATTGCGGCGGCCACGCCCTGCGACAAGAATTTGAAGTTTGAAGAGGGCTTGTACAAGGACATGATGGCCTACTTCAAAGAGAACGGGGCCGATGGCGTGGTGGTGCTGGGATCTACCGGCGAATATCCGTCGTTTTCGGTTGCCGAGCGGAAGAAGATTGCGGAGACGGCGCTCAAAAACAGGAACGGGCTGAACATCATCATCTGCTCTGGTACTTCGAACTTTCCGGAGACCATCGAGCTATCGCAGCACGCTGCTGCCAATGGCGCTGACGGCCTGTTGATCATCCCACCCTTCTATTACAAGCAGCCGCCCCTGGAAGGTCTCACCAAATACTACTCGCTGATCTTCGAGCAGGTGTCCATTCCCATCAATCTGTATCACTACCCGCGCATGAGCGCGGTGCCGGTCACGCCCGAATTGCTTCACAGCCTGGAAAAGTATCCCAACCTGGCCGGAATCAAGGATTCCAACGGCGACGCCCCGGAGTATGAGCAATATGTAAAAGAATTTCCCAAGCTCAACATGCGGACCGGCACCGGCAACAATCTGAAGCACGCCCTGGAGAGCGGAATGGGCGCAATACTTGCAGAAGGCAACCTGTTTACCAAAAAGATAGCCAACGTTTTCGCCGCCAAGCGGGCCGGCAAAGACATTGATGCGCCACTTGCCAACCTTCGAGACGCCCAACAGTTGCTGCGGCCTGCGGGCGTCGGTAGCTTTGGCCCAATGAAATACGCTCTCAGCCGACTGATGGGCAGCAAACAAAGCTATCAGCGTCCTCCGCATCCGGATGTAACCGACGAGCAGAAAGCAAAAATTCAGGAAGGCTTGCAGCAGATTAAGCAGATGGGATGAACAAGCTACTAGCTTCTGGCTACTAGCTGCTGGCCAGAGATGCTTCCCTGCGCGATAGATGTGGCGGTTTAAAACTATGGAGACTTTGCGAATGCACGCGAAAAAGATTGGCGGAGCGAAATATCTTTTATTGGTTTCGCTCATTGCTCTTATCTGCACGTCGGCTT
>Ga0209166_10002817_pt1 | contig 12856 bp, 8 predicted proteins | sample Coa_R1_3_FD_187151 | JGI IMG/M metagenome (GOLD analysis project Ga0209166, IMG submission 187151) | Surface soil microbial communities from Centralia Pennsylvania, which are recovering from an underground coalmine fire - Coalmine... | ecosystem: Environmental > Terrestrial > Soil > Unclassified... | reverse complement strand
ATTTTATCTTGAGATTGCCGAGAGGCAAAACTTCTTCACCTTGCGCTTCAGCCGATGTACTTCTGCTATATCCTCGAATGCTCTGGTGGCTCCTACTACGCCGGTGTGGCCGAAGACCCGGCTCGGCGCTGCGCGGAACACAACAAAGGAAGGGGCGCCACTTGGACCGCGGCTCGGCGACCCGTTCGTCTAGTTTGGACAGAAATACACACATCTCTTTCGTCGGCGCGAAAGCGTGAGAACCAATTGAAGCGATGGAGTCATACCAAGAAATCAGCTTTGGTTGGGGGTTCCCTTCGACTTCACTCAGGACAAGCTCCCGCACCAACCGCGTGAGCTTGCGACTCCCCCCGCCTCCAAAATTTCCGGCTGGCAAAAATTTTTTTCCGAGCAAGTCCCCGGTGTTGGGGGGCGAATCGAAGGGCAAAAGTTTTCTCCCTTGCGCTTTAGCCAGTGAGAATTTTATCTTGAGATTGCCGAGAGGCAAAACTTCTTCACCTTGCGCTTCAGCCGATGTACTTCTGCTATATCCTCGAATGCTCTGATGGCTCTTACTACGCCGGTGTGGCCGAAGACCCGGTTCGGCGCTGCGCGTAACATAACAACGGGAAGAGCGCGAATTGGACTGTGGCGCACCACGCAGTTGGTTTCGTTTGGGCCGAGGCCCATAACTCCTTGGCGTCAGCTCGGATGCGCGAAAATCAAATTAAACGCTGGAGCCGTATTCTCCTTTCGTTAGATTGCTGAGAAACAGACTGCCAGTTGTCGAGTGTGATCCGATTCAGATCCGAGGCAATTCTATAAGTGGCCGCATCACTTCTTCCTCGAATCGCCCAGGTGGAGCTGAGTGCGAATGGCGGTTTCCACGTCGTCCACTGTTTTCGTGCCGTCCACCACCACCACGAGTTCCTTCTTGCGGAAGAGGTCGATGATCGGGTCGGTCTTCTCATGGTATTCGCGGAGGCGGACTTGGATGGCTTCGGGATTGTCGTCGGAGCGAGCCACGAGCTTGCCGCCACAGACGTCGCAGGTGGCTTCGGCCTTGGGACGGTGGAAAATAAGGTTGTAGTCAATGCCGCAGCGGCTGCACAAGCGGCGGGCCATCATGCGCTGCTTCACCGAGTCATCGGGCACGTCAATCATGATCACGGCGTCAATATCGTATGATTCGAGGAAAAACATCGCTTGGGTGACGTTGCGCGGGAAGCCGTCGAGGATGAAGCCGTAGTTCCAGTCGTGCATATCGAGCCGGGCCTTGACGGTTTCCTCGACGAGTTCGTCGGGCACGAGCAGGCCGGTGTTCATGATGCGCTGGACCTTGGCAGCGAGCTTGGTGTGGTTCTGTATGTTCCATCTGAAAATGTCGCCCACCGAGATGTGGATGAGGTCGTAGGCTTTGGCCATGCGACTGGCTTGGGTGCCTTTGCCGGAGCCGTTGGCTCCCATGATGACGAATTTATTCATAACGCTCCTTTGGTCCGGAATTGATTTTTTAGCCTTGCAGTGCTTGAAAGCATATACCTCTTTGGTGCCAAGCGAGCACAATTCCTTAACAGGATTTTCCAAGGCCTTGCTTCCAAAACAACTCCTCTCCAGAATAATCCCCAGGAATACATCCGCCGCGATCACCCGCGATAAACGCCGCAGGGTTTATCGATCCCGGCTCACTCGGCCGTATGGTCGGCAAACCGTATATGTGGTTTGCGCTGTCGTTTCTGACGGCTCTGCTTAGCTGAGGGCGAAAGGGAAAATTAAATCGCGTGCTCGTCGCAGCGCCGCTCGAATCCAGCCGCCCGGGAATCCCGCGTCATCATGGCACGAGGGCTTTCAAGATGGGCTGGACCCAATCGTCCTTGGCCATGTCATACACGATGAAGTTGCCGTCGAACTGCCAGTAAGCCCACGCCCATCCCAGGTGCTCTGCCGTTCGCGCCGCAGAGGATATGTAGCGGACACGCGAGTCCATGTCCGCCTTGTCGTAGGCGCCGAACTCGCCGAGGAAGATCGGGCGGTCCTCTTTCTTCGACCAAGCCTGGACCCCGGCGAAATCATCTGCCAATTTCTGCTTCTCCTCATCACTACCCCAGGTGATTCCGGAAAGATTGGCCGTCTCCTTCACCCAGCTCGCACCCTGATGGGTGAAACGCATGGGCAAATAGTAGTGAACGGTCACAATAATGTGACGGTCGGCGGCGGGAAGCTCGAGCTGGTCAAGATAATTGATGTTGTTCCAAAACGCGGGGCCGATGATCACGTTGCGCGTGGGATTCGTTTTGCGAATCACGGCGAGCGCCTCCTTCAGGAGGCCGTTCCACACCGGCGGGGTAAGGGCGCGATTGGGCTCGTTCAGAATCTCAAAGATGACGCTGGCCGGGGCGTCCTGATATCGCGGCGCGACCTGGCTCCAGAACGCCAGCAACTTTTCCCGGCAGGCGGCGGCATCAGTGGCGCAGCGGTTATAGTCGTGCTCATCCAGAATCACGTTTAAGTGATTGGCCAGAGCGGTTTGGACGGCCCAATCGAGCGTGTGAAGCCATGTGGGGTCCAGCTTGTTATTCGCGTCCATGTGGCTGAACGCCTGCAAGACTACACGCACGGTTTCGAACCCGGCATCGTGGATGCGCTCGAAGTGCCGCTCCTTGAAACGCGCCTTGGAGAAATCCTTCCAGAGCGGGTCGTAGCCGATGATATTCACGCCCCGGCCCATTTGCTTTACCTGTTCAAAAGCGTCAATCGCCACAAAGCTCTCCTGCCCCGGCGAAGCGCCTACGCCATCCGGCGTGGAAGGATGGGCCGCTCCCGACCAGGGCAGCAGGGTGAGAAGAGTTAAACATATTGCGTGTCTCATATGAATCTCCTCGTTTAAATTAGCAGGGTGATAATCGCACTCCACCTGGGAATACTAATGCCTGGCGCGGGATGCGTCGAGTGCCAAAAAGGTATTCGGAAACCACTCTTCGCAGCGCGCCAGCACTTTGACGGTAGGTCGTCAAAGCGTAGATATGATCCGCGCCGTCATATCTGAAGGTCGTGCTTGGATGATGGCGGACCGAAGATTTCTTCCGAAGGGGCTGGGCAACCAGCCCAAAAAAAAGCCGTACAAGATTTGTACAAAAACTCGCACTTTCCGAGTTTTGTGCGTTTTGTGAGTGTGGCGTTTTCAATAAGTTGAGTATTTTCAATAACGGGTTGGGGTTCGACACCCCCCGCCTCCACCATTGTAAGTCCATTTGGCCTTGATAGCTTTCCGGCGCCTTTTTTACATACACCTTTTACATGCCCTTCGTCTTCCCAGGGATGACCGGATCCTGTTGCCCTGCCCGCTTCACATCTGCCTCTACCTGAGTTTGGCTGAGTGCCCGGATTGATGGCATATAGTGAGTAGCGTTGACCTTCGTTTTTGAGGTCTGCGGGCTCTCTATTCATGCCAGTTCAGTTCTCCCTGTAGGAATGATTACATTATGGATAATACATGAGGCAGGAGTATTTAATATCTTACAACATACAAACCGCGAACCTCAGAGTCAGAGGTTCGCGCTACTCGCTTGGATGTATTACGGCCTGCGCGCAGAAGTGCTTCGGCTCCGCGCGTGATGATGAACAGGTCCTTCACGGCAGACATCGATTGAGGCTCTGCCTCCTCTTTATTTATTTCTTTTTTTGATCCCAACTTACATGCGCGTGACACGAATTGTAGAAGAAGCCGATCCCGCAGCGGGCACAAATACATCCTGCGGCGGTGCAAACTCCCTGCCTGGAATATGGTCCTTCCGCGTCACTGGAATCTGAAGATTGGCAAATGACGATGGCGTGGTTACGGAAATTCACCTCAACTTTTGCTTCAAGCGGAAAAATCTTCTGCCCGATTTTGGGAAGGGGAAATCCCATCAACGGACAGTTGAGGGCATTGGTCCAGGCAAATATGATCGATAACATACATCGTTTGAATGGCTTAGGAATAATTAACCATTGGCATGCCAGTTGCCAATAAATTGGCGGATAAAAATATTATGGATGTCCCTCGACCCCAGGCTTTACGCCAAAAGAGAATACGTCGCGCGTTGTACGGTCTCGCGGTGATTATCGCCGTGACAGCAGCCACGATTGCGCTCTCAAAGCTGAAGGCCGCTGCTCCTTCGGTGGAATTTGGCACGCTCTGGCCCGACACCGTCAAACGCGGTTCCATGCTGCGCGAAGTGCGCGGGCTGGGCACACTCGTTCCCGTCGAAATCCGTTGGATTCCTGCGGCAACGGACGGTCGCATTGATAAGCTCGTGGTTCTTCCTGGAACGAAGGTAAAGGCCGATACGATTCTGGTGGAAATGAGCAACCCTGAGCTGCAACAGGCTGCGGTGGACGCGGAATACCAGGTGAAGGCCGCTGAGGCCGATTATAAAAGCCTCAAGGTAAAACTGGAAACCACGTTGCTGGACCAAAAATCTATCGCCGCTACGGTGGGAGCTGACTATCGCCAGGCCAAACTCCAGGCGGAGGTCGATGGAAAACTGGCCGAGAACGGCTTGATTTCGAACCTCACGGTTCAGCTTGATAAAGTGAAAGCGGATTCGCTGAATACCCGCAATGACATTGAGTTGAAGCGGCTGAGCACCGATGCCGCGTCTGAGCAAGCTCAGTTGGACGCGCAGCAAGCCAAGATTGACCAACTGCAGGCGCTCTTTAATTTGAAGAAAAGCCAGGTCGAGCTTCTGCACGTTCGCGCCGGCCTTGATGGCGTGCTGCAATTATTGCCGGTGGAAGTCGGCCAGCGCGTCGCTGCCGGAACGAATATTGCGCGCGTCTCCCAGCCCACGGATCTTAAGGCGGAAGTAAAAATCGCGGAAACTCAGGTGAAAGATGTGGCGCTTGGTCAGAAGTGCACCATCGACACTCATAATGGACTTATTCCCGGCCATGTGATTCGGATTGATCCATCTTCGGTCAACGGAACAGTGACGGTGGATTGTTCTCTGGATGGTCCACTCCCTCCAGGCGCGCGTCCCGACCTCAGCGTGGACGGCAATATTGAACTGGAACGCCTGGCGGATGTGCTTTATGTGGGCCGGCCCACTTTCGGCCAGCCGAATAGCACCGTGATGCTCTTCAAAGTTATCAACCATGAAAAGGAAGCGGTGAAAGTGCCGGTAAAACTGGGGCGCAGTTCGACAAGCACCATCGAAATCACGGGTGGGCTGAACGTGGGCGATGAAGTAATCCTGTCCGACATGTCACGGTACGATGCTTTTGATCGAATTGAGTTGAGCCATTGAGGGATTGATGATTTTCGATTGCAGATTGACGATTGAAGACCAAGCCCGATGGTGTCCCCTCTTTTAAATCGGTAATCGTCAATCAACAATCGCCAATCAGCAATCTTCAATTCTCCCAAGACGAGGGGATGTCCCGTGTCAACGTTACTTCAGGATTTGAAATACGGCATCCGGATGCTGGCCAAAAATCCCGGCTTCACCGCCGTCGCGGTGCTCACGCTGGCGCTGGGCATTGGCGCCAATACGGCGATCTTTACCATCATCAACGCTGTGTTACTCAATCCGATTCCTGTACGGGACCTCAGCCGCCTCGTCCAATTGGACACGACGGACAAGAAAACGATGGTCGCCTTGGGAAATGCGACGCGGCTGGGAGTTTCTTTCCCAAATTATCAAGACTATGCAAAGGAAAGCGATATTTTCTCCGGCCTTGCAGCTTATCAATTCACCGCCCTCACGCTAAGCGGCCGGGAGAAGCCCGAACAAATTCAGAGCTTTCTCGTGACGTCGAATTACTTTGACGTGCTGGGGGTGAATGCAGCGCTGGGTCGGACGTTTCGGCCTGACGAGGACCAGCATCCGGGCGGGGATGCCGTGGCGGTGCTGAGCTATGGCCTATGGACGAGTCATTTCGGCGCGGACCCCGGAATCATCGGCAAGCCGCTTACGCTGAATGGACACGACTACACTGTAATCGGCATTGCACCGCGCGGCTTCAAAGGGACGCTCATTTTTTCGAGCAACGATCAAATCTGGATTCCAGTCAGTATGCACAGCCAGGTGTTGGCCGGGTTCATCGAGGCCAATTTTGAGGACCGGCGATTTTTGGATTTCGCCTCATTCGGACGGCTCAAGCCCGGCGTCAGCGAGAAACAAGCCGAAGCCGCAGTGCAGACTGTCGCATCTCGTCTGGAAAAGCAATATACCAAAGACAATCAGGGCCGTAGCGCGGCGCTTGCACCGCTGGCCGACGCAGCGATGGGGATCAATCAGCATGATCAAATAAATCTGGCGGGCGGAGTCCTGATGGGGGCCGTGGGCCTGGTCCTTCTGATCGCCTGCGTGAACCTGGCCAACCTGCTCCTCTCGCAAACGGCGCGGCGCGAAAAGGAAATGTGCCTCCGCGCGGCGCTCGGCGCTGCAGGTTCGCGCTTGATGCGCCAAGCGTTGACGGAAAGCTTGTTGCTCTCAATCCTGGGGGGCGCTGCCGGCCTCTTGATTGGCTCTTGGGGCCGATCGATCTTGTGGTCATATCGTCCGCCGTTCTTGCAGCAGTCCGACCTTGCCCTTTCGCTTGACGGCCGGGTGCTCGCATTCACCATCGCCATTACGTTCTTGACAGGTATTTTATTTGGCTTGCTTCCCGCCTTCAAAGTGTCGCGCCCGAATCTGAATGAGGCGCTCAAGTCCGGCGGACGCAGCGGCAGCATGGCCTGGGGGCACAGCAAATTCCGGCGCGCGCTCGTCATATCGGAAATTGCCCTGGCGCTCGTTGCACTGACCGCGGCGGGACTGTTCCTGCGCAGCCTTGCCTATGCCCAGAAGCTCGACCCCGGTTTCGAATCAAACAAACTTTTCGTAATCGCCTTTAATTTGGGATCACAGCATTATGACCAGGCCCATGGCGAGCAATACTTTCGTGACATCGTCGATCGTGTCACCGCCGTTCCCGGAGTTCGCTCCGCCGCAGTGGCGGCGAACTTTCCTCTCGGCGGCGGCCTGGCACGCACCATATTCCGCGAGGGTCAGGACATGAAGAGCGGAGACCGTGGGACATTGACGACCATCAATGACGTTTCAGCCGGATATTTCCAAACCGTGGGAATTCCGTTGTTGCGGGGCCGCGCTTTCTCCGACCTCGACCGCGAAAACACCACGCCGGTGGCTATTGTGAATCGAGCCATGGCGCGGCACTTTTGGCCGGGCGAAAATCCCATTGGAAAACGCTTCCACTTTATTGACGAGCCCATTCTGCGCGAAGTGGTGGGCGAGGCGGGCGACTCCGTGCAATTCGCGGTGGGAGAAGAGCCGCAGCCCGTGGCTTATCTTCCGCTCACTCAGGATTACGCGCCCTTCGCCGTGCTTCACGTGCGCACGACGTCGGATCCGGCGCCGCTCATTCCCGCGGTGCGCGAGGTGGTGCAGTCGCTTGACCGCAACCTGGCGCTCACCAATATAAATACCATCGGCGAATTGCTGGATCTGGGACTTTGGCCGGCGCGCATGGGCGCCATTCTGCTGGGCGTCTTTGGCGCACTCTCGTTGGTTCTAGCCGCGGTCGGGATTTACGGCGTCCTCTCTTACTCCGTCTCGCAACGGGTTCAGGAAGTCGGCATCCGAATGGCTTTGGGCGCCACACCACACGAAGTGCTTCGCCTGGTGGTCGGGCAGGGGATGTCGCTGGTGTTGATCGGCGTGGGCATCGGAATAGTTGGGGCGCTCGGGATGGGCCGGTTTATGGCGAGCTTGCTCATTGGCGTGAAGGCTTCAGATCCGTTGACGTTTGTGGCGGTCTCACTGGCGCTGAGCGCCGTAGCGCTCCTTGCCACCTACATTCCGGCGCGACGAGCGACCAAAGTGGACCCGATTGTGGCGCTACGTTATGAATGATGAATTATAAATTATGAATTATGAACTGAAGGGTCTTCAGCTTTCATCTGCTGCTTCGTCTTCATTCATAATTCATCATTCATAATTCATAATTTCGCGCCGGAAACGAAGAGGTACAGCATGGCGACACTTATACATGACCTACGTTACGGCATCCGAATGCTGGCCAAAAATCCCGGCTTCTCGGCCGTCGCGGTGCTCACGCTGGCGCTGGGCATTGGCGCCAACGCCGCAATTTTCCAGCTTATTGACGCTGTGCGTCTGCGCACGCTGCCGGTGAAGGACCCGCAAACGCTCGCCATCGTTCACCTGAATAACAATCATTGGGGACAGGGGAGTTTCAACGGTCCTGCCGAATTCACCTTCCCGCTTTGGCGGCAGGTGGAGCAGCGCCAGCAGGCATTTTCGTCCATCACCGCCTGGGGAGCCGATACGCTGAACCTGGCCAAAGGCGGCGAAGTGGATAACGCGCGGGCCATCTGGGTTAGCGGCGAATTCTTCCGGGTGCTGGGCGTGCCACCGTTTCTTGGACGTCTGCTTGACCCTGAAGACGACCAGACCGGCTGCTCCGGCGGCGTAGACATCAGCTACTCTTTCTGGCAAGGGCGATATGGCGGAAATCCCTCAGCCATCGGCAAAATGCTCACTTTGGGCGGCCATCCCTTTCCCATTCTCGGTGTCACGCCGCCGAGTTTTTACGGCGTTTCAGTGGGCGACCGCTTCGATGTGGCCGTGCCGATCTGCGCCGAGCCGATCATCAATGGCGCCGAATTCAGCCGCATCACCGGGCCCAGGCCACGCGAGGAATGGTGGCTTGCGATCGTCGGCCGGCTTAAGCCCGGCTGGACGCTGGCACGCGCCGGGGCGCAACTCGGCGTCATCGCCCCCGCCGCGTTGAAAGAAACCATTCCGCCGCAATATGACGCGGACGGCGTGAAGCGATATCTCGCCTACAAGCTCGAAGCGCGCCCGGCGGCGAACGGCTTTTCCCGAATGCGCCACGACGCCTCGACGCCGCTTGATTTGCTTCTGGGACTTTCCGGCCTCGTGCTGCTGATTGCCTGCGCCAATCTTGCCAACCTGATGCTCGCGCGCTCGAGCGCCCGCCAACGCGAAGTCGCCGTGCGCCTGGCGCTCGGCGCTTCACGTGGCCGTCTCATTCGGCAATTGCTTGCGGAAAGCGCGCTGCTCGCCGCGGCTGGCGCACTTTGCGGAGGATATCTCGCCGCAACGCTCAGCAGTTCTCTTGTCGCTTTCATCAGCACACCGGACAATCCCATTTTCCTCGATATGCCCACCGATTGGCGAGTTCTCGGCTTCGCCGCCGGCCTGGCGATTCTCACCACGATTCTTTTCGGCCTCGCGCCTGCGATTCGCGCAGGAAACACTTCCCCCGGATCCGCGCTCAAAGCCGGTGGACGCGGCATGACCTCAGGCCGTGAGCGATTTCGCCTCCAACGTGTTCTGGTTGCTTCTCAAGTCGCGTTGTCGCTGGTGCTTCTGGCGGGCGCGCTGCTCTTCGCGCGGAGCTTGCGAAATCTCATGTCGCGTAATTTGGGGTTTGAACAGAACGGCGTGCTGGTGGCGAATGTGGATTTCTCGCGACTACATTTGCCCACCGCGCAGATCGAGCCGTTCGAACGCGACTTAATTGAGCGGATTCGCGCAATTCCAGGAGTTGCCGCCGCGGCCACTTCAGTCCGCTCGCCGATGAGCGGAAGCAGCAGCAATAATTGGGTGCTCGATGAGAAAGGCAACCACCCTAACGGCTCCGCCTGGCTCGATTACGTCAGCCCCGGGTATTTTCAAACCCTCGAAACTCCGCTCCTGGGCGGCCGCGATTTCAATTCAAGCGACACGGCCACTTCGCCCAAAGTGGCGATTGTCAATGAAGCGTTCGTGAAGAAATTTCTGAAGGGTTCAAAGAACCCTGTTGGCATGGAGTTCCGCAAGTGGGAATCGCCGGGAAACCCGCGGCCCTATTACACCGTTATCGGTGTGGTGAAAGATTCCGTTTACAACGATATGCACGCGCCCTTTGTGCCGGTAATGTACTTCCCGCGAACGGAAATGCAGGCGCCCTTCAGTCATCCCGGAGCTGTGGTTCTCATCCGCTCGCGAGTGGGGGCGGCTGCGATGCTTAAATCCGTCAAAGATACCATCGCGGGCGTGAATTCCGAAATTGACATCCAGTTCAGAGTGCTCCGCACGCAGATTCGCGAAACGCTCATTCCGGATGAATTGATGGCCACGCTGTGCGGGTTCTTCGGAGCGCTGGCGATAATGCTGGCGGCGATTGGGCTTTATGGGGTGATTTCCTATACCGTCGCTCAGCGCACGAACGAAATTGGCATTCGCATGGCGCTTGGGGCGCAGCACGGAAACGTCATACGGTTGATTCTGGTCGAAGTGGCCGTGCTGATTGGCATTGGCATCGCGGTGGGTACCGCGCTCACGCTTGCCGCAGGAAAGGCCGCAGGGTCGCTGCTTTTTGAGCTAAAACCGCGCGATCCCCTTACCCTGGCGCTGGCGGCAATTTTGCTCGGGTTTATCGGGTTCGCTGCCAGTTATATTCCCGCGCGGCGGGCAACGAAAGTGGACCCGATGGTGGCGCTGAGGTATGAGTGATTGACGATTGCAGATTGACGATTGATGATTGCGAATGGAAGCTTGAACGAAAGATATTCTGAGAAATTTAAGGAGAAAAAATGGATTCATCAAATCCCCAAACGCAAGTCGCCGGAGAAACGAATAAGAGCGCGAGCACCCCTGGGCAATCTCTGATTCACCTCGAAGGCGTGACCAAAGTTTTTTACACCGACGAGGTTGAAACTCACGCCCTGGCGGGGATCCACCTGGATATTTTGAAAGGCGAGTACATCGCCATCGCCGGGCCTTCGGGATGCGGCAAGTCCACGCTCCTGTCCATCCTTGGGCTTCTCGACTCGCCCTCCGATGGCATCTACACCCTGAACGGGAAATCAGTGGAGGACCTTACGCTTTCAGAGCGCACGCGAATTCGCAATCGCGAGATAGGTTTCATCTTTCAGGCGTTTAACCTGATCGGCGACCTCACGGTTTATGAAAACGTCGAACTGCCCTTGACCTATCGCGGAATGCCGGCGGCTGAACGAAAGCAGCGCGTTCAGGAATCGCTGGAAAAAGTTGGCATGGCACACCGCATCAAGCACTACCCATCGCAGCTTTCGGGCGGCCAGCAACAGAGGGTGGCCGTAGCGCGCGCTCTGGGCGGCAAGCCATCTGTTCTGCTGGCCGACGAACCCACCGGAAACCTCGACTCAAAAAATGGTGAACAAGCCATGGAGCTCCTTCGTAATCTTCATCGTGAGGGCGCCACAATTTGTATGGTGACTCACGACCCGCGCTATGCCCGGCACGCCCAGCGCACCGTGCGCCTTTTTGACGGCCGGATCGTGGATGAGAGCACGGCCGAGCAAGCGGAAGCCTAACCTTCAAGAATTGCCGATTGCTGATTGACGATTGAAGACCAACCCGAAGGTGTCATGGTTTTTCAATCGTCAATCGGCAATTCTTCGATGGCAGGAGGAACTTAATGGCGACTTTAGTCCAAGACCTTCGTTTTGGCCTTAGACATCTGGCCAAGAAACCGGGGCTTCCGGCGTTGGCGGTGATCACGTTGGCGCTGGGCATTGCGGCCAACAGCACTATATTCAGTTGGATCAACTCGACCTTGCTCAACCCCATCCCCGGCGTTCCCCACACCAGCGACCTTGTGACCATAATGCGCGGAGAGCGCAGCGACCACCCCACTCCGCCTTTTTCCTATCTCGATTATCGCGATCTGCGCGACAACAGCAAGAGCTTTGCGGGCATACTCGCGTATCACCAGGATTGGGTGTCGCTCACCGGCACGGGCCGGCCAGAGCGCATATACGGCGCACTGACTTCCGCGAACTATTTCGACGTGCTCGGCGTGAGGCCCTATCTCGGGCGCGGCTTTCCGCCTGGAGTGGAAGAGAAGCGCGAGAATGCCGCCGTGGTCGTAATCAGCTACGGGCTGTGGCAAAGCCATTTTGGCGGCGATAGTACTGTGATCGGGAAGGTCGTGCAGATCAACCTGCATCCCTACACCATCATTGGTGTCGCGCCTGCCGGGTTCGAAGGATGCATGACCGGGGTGCGCGAAGACGTGTGGATTCCCGTGGCGATGGACCGGTTTGTTTGGGGATTCGATCGGCCTGCCGATCGCGGTTTGTTGTGGCTGAACGTGCTTGGCAAGCTCAAGCCGGGCGTCGGTCGCCGGCAAGCTGAGGCTGAATTGAATCTCCTGATGCGGCGCATCGTGAAACATTTTCCGGACGACCACCAAGGACCAAACCAAATCAGCTTGGACCCGCTGTGGCGCTCCCCCTTCGGAGCGAACGTTTACCTGTATAAGTCGCTGCCCATTTTGCTGGCCCTCGCCACGGCGCTGCTGTTGCTGGCCTGCGCCAATGTGGCGAATCTTTTATTGGTACGCTCCATCGCGCGCCGTCGCGAGATCGCCATTCGCATGTCGATGGGGGCCGGCCGATGGCGAGTGGTCCGCCAACTTTTGGTGGAAAGCTTGTTGCTGGCTTTGGCGGGAGGCACGCTGGCCCTTTTGATTACCACCTGGACCGCTGGCACCTTCTCGGCCTTCATTCCTACCAGTACGGCTCCGCTTGACTTGAATGGCCACGCTGATGCCACGGTCAACGGGGTGACGATGGGAATCGCGATTCTTGCAGCCGTGCTCTTCGGGACGCTGCCCGCGCTGCGCTCATCGAGCCTCTCGCCCGTGACGGTCTTAAAGGAGGAAGCAAGCAGCGTGTCGGCGGGCCTGCACAGGTCGCGGCTCGCCAGCGCTCTGGTGGTGACGCAAATCGCGTTGTCACTTTTGCTGCTGGTCTGCGCCGGGCTTTTCACACGCAGCTTTCAGAAAGCGCAGCAGTCTGGCCTCGGCTTCGATCCTGATC
>Ga0209166_10002816_pt1 | contig 12857 bp, 10 predicted proteins | sample Coa_R1_3_FD_187151 | JGI IMG/M metagenome (GOLD analysis project Ga0209166, IMG submission 187151) | Surface soil microbial communities from Centralia Pennsylvania, which are recovering from an underground coalmine fire - Coalmine... | ecosystem: Environmental > Terrestrial > Soil >... | reverse complement strand
AGCCGTTTGGCGTAATAACCGCATTACGACTGGAAATACCAGACAATGGACGCTTTTGTGACTGGAGAGTTAGACTGATGACGACTAAAAGCCTGAGCGCTTATCAAATGAAGAAACGCAACCAGACGCCCCTTGACCTGCTCATCCAAGAATATCTGTCGGACATGCAGCTGCGCAACCTGTCGGTCTTGACGGTCAAGGTCAACTGCAACATGCTGCGAATGTTCCTGCGGAAGATGGCCGGCGAGCGGAAGACGCTGCGCCTGGCGGAGGTGACGCCGGATCTGGCCCGCGCCTACATCGCCGGCCGCCAGCAGCAGACGACCATCTACCAGGGGCACCCGGTGCACCCGGAGCTGGCGCAGCGCCTGTCGCCATGCACCATCCACCGCGAGGTGCGCATCCTGCGGGCGTTCGGCTCCTGGCTGGTGGAGCAGGGCCTGGACAATCCGTTCGGCGGCCTCAAGCTGCTCAAGCTGCCCAAGCTTCCCAGCTAGTTGATCGAGATCCTGGACGCCGACGAGATCGCCAAGCTATTTGCAGTTTACAACGACGGCACGCAGTACGGGGTGCGCTGGCAGGCGATGTTTGCCTTCGCGCTGGACACGGGGGTGCGGATCGCCGAGATGATCGGGCTGACGGCCGACGACTTGGACTTCGACCGCTTTCGAGCGAAGGTGTGGGGCAAAGGCGCCAAGGAGCGCTACGTCTTCTTCGACAACCGCACGCAGCGCTTTCTGATGCGCTATGCCAACCTGTATCGTCAGCCGGATTGCCCGGCGTTCTTCCAATCGCTGGAGGGCGCGGCGCTGACGCCCGAGAGCGCCCAGCGGATCATTTGGCACGCGCGAAAGAACGCCGGGATTCAGCGCATCCACTGGCATTTGCTCCGGCACACCTTCGCCACGCAATATATCCTCAACGGCGGCAACGTGTTCGAGCTCCAGGAGTTACTGGGGCACACCAGCCTGGAGATGGTGCGCCACTACACCCACCTGTCGCAGGCCACCGTCGAGGTCAAGCGCCGGAGCCCGCTGGATAACCTGGAGCGGCGTGGGTTGAAGCTGGACCGGCCTGCTGCAGCGGCAGATGACCTGCCAGAGCCAGCAGCTCATCGGTTTGATCTAGATCCAACTCCAAGGCGAGGGAGAGGCGCCAGATGAAATCCCGGCTGGGCTTGCGTTTGCCCTTGCACAGCGGCCAGATGTGGCCGGGGTTGGACCCACAGCGGGCCGCCAATTGGTCGTAGCTGAGGCCGGACTGCTTGCGGAGGCGTTCGAGCTGATCGTGGAAGGCCATCGGTGTTGCCAGTGTAACCGCTGCCCGGCTACGCGAGTCCTCAAGTTGTCCTCTTGGCGATCGCGGCAGCAGCGCGGGTACACGTGGGCGCTGTCTCAGGCGACCCGGTTGACCGGGCGCCTCGGCCCCCTGCCTGGACTCAGAACGACCTCGGTGAAACTTGGAAGCCCACAACGGCCGCCTCGCCGCGTGATGGCTGCAAAAGGCATCCAGCCCGCTTGATTTAGGATTGTCGTATCTCACTCAGGGTGAGACTGGCCCCTCGAAAAACACGGGGAATCTGACTGTTTGTCTCACTCATGTTGAGACTGAATCTCAGAGAAGATGAGATTAGCCGAGGTTTTGAACAGAGAGAATGAGACTGGCCTAAAAATGGCGGATCGAGCCCTCTCACAGAGGATGAGACTGGCCGATCAAATGGGGGCCAGGCTGTCTCACAGACATTGAGACTGGACTAACTGCGTGTCGAAAGTACGTCGTGGACATTCGTGTCGGTTTTGAATGGCCCGCTGTTGCCGGACCGGCCCATCAGCCTATAATCAGCCGCCCAGGGCCGGAGATCACCCGGAGGTCCCATGAGCGCGCCGATCCACTGGAAGGGCACCGATTACGACAGCGTCGAGGCCATGCCGCCCAACATCCGTGCGGCGTACGAACAATCGCAGCGGGACAAGGCCCACAACCAACAGGACCAGGAACAGGCCCAACAAGGCGCGAAACACGACCAGCAACCGGCCAGGCCGGCCTGGGGCGGGACCGTGACGGTGTCGGTGCCAGCCGGTTTTGAGTCGGTAACCGGCCTGGGACCGGTCAAGGCCGTGCACAAGTTCACCGGAGTCAGGCTCTGGCCGAATGTCGGCACGCCGATGCCGGACCTGCTTGTGCGCTACCGCGACGGCTTGGCCTTCCGCGCCGGCCTGGCCGGTCGGGATCTGCACGCCTGGCGCTGGGAGGAGGTGGCGGCCATTCAGTCTGACCTTCACTCCTGGACTGATCGGACTGGTAGCTATGTCGACCGAGAGTTCACGCTGACCAAGATCAGCGGCGAGAAGGTAATGTTGGGCGACGGGCTGGAGAACGTGGGCGAAGGAGCCTCGGCGATCAAACACGCCGTGTTCGCGCTGATGGGACCGGTGCTGGCGCAGCGCTACCAAGCCGGCGAGGCCCTGACGTTTGGGCCGGTGACCATCGACCGCCAGAATGGCCTGCAGCTCGAGGGCAAGCTCTTCGCCTGGAACGCGATCGGGGATATCCAGGTCAAAGCCGGCCGGTTGCAGGTGACGCTGAGCGATGGGACGAAGCACGAGGCGCGCGTATCCGCGATCCCGAATATCGAAATGCTCTGCCAGGTGATCGGCGCGAACTTGAACTCCGCAGAGATGATATACCCGAGAAGGTCGGGCTGACGTCAGCCCATCATCTGGCACATGCCGCTTGATCCGGGTAGTTGATTCAAACGCCGACACCAGCAGAATGAGTTGGAGCGGTTTGCTTTGGAGTTGAGCCGGCCTGCAGCGGCAGATGACCGGCCAGGGCCAGCAGCTCGTCGGTTTGCTCCAGATCTAGCACCAAGGCGAGGGAGAGGCGCCAGATGAAGTCGCGACTGGACCTACCACGCCAAGGCGGTGGAGCAGCTTCAGCAGGTACGCGACCTGGCCGATTATCGGCACACACGGACCGAGTTCAATCGCAGAATGAAGCAGTTGCGCGCCAGGCATAAGGACCGGCTGTCGATCTTGAAGCGCTTCGATCAGGCTAAGCTCTCGTGAAACAACGCAGCCACGCCCGCCGGTCCGCCGCTACCGAACCCCAAACACCGTCGCCGGCCGGCAATCGGGATTTCATCCGCTCGTGGCCGCCGCCTCCGGCCATCCATGCCCTGCTGGACCAGATCAAGGCCATTCAAAATGAGCTTGAACAATCTGGTGAGCCGGTGATCCGGTATCGCAAGGTCAATGGCGTTCTCAACGCGCTGGCCATGCAGATCGAAGATGGCGGCGACAGTTCGGCGGTTGTGGCCCGCCTATTCGAGGCCCTGGAGGCCGCCGTCGGCGCGTACTTGTCCGAGCCGGCCGCCGCTAACATCCTGGCTGGGGTCAAGGCACTGCGGCAAGCCGAAGCCCAACGCCGGTCATAGCGGCCCTGCCAGTTGTCAGTGCCGGCATGGGGTTGCTCAGCCTGCTGCGACTGGCGGCCGCGTTCGACGGCGAAGCCGCGCCGGCGCGCCGCCCCCACGAGACGGGATTTGAGTTGGTCGTATAGATGAATGGCAGGCCGTCGTCGCGCTCCTGTTCGATGCCCAGGAGGCCGTGGTCCGCGCGTATGTGTCCGAGCCGGCCGCGGCCAACGTCTTGCTCGCGGTGGGTCGCTGCCGAACGCCCAAGTCCAACGCGGGCCATAGCGTCGCTGGACAGGCGCTAGAACGGCGCGCAGACGCCCTTGCCTTGCCTGGCATGATCGCCTCCGGCAGCTATGTTTGTGTGCGTGTAGGATAATAAGACTTATCTATTTGTGGACACCATATGTCAAAGACCCGGCTAACTGATCACGACCCTCTCTACGCAACGGCTGATCAACGAGCTGGCCGTGGCACTTCGGCTCAAGCCCGAGCTGCCGGCTCTGGCCGACTCTGCATCGGTCATCAGCGCCGGTTATCCGTTTGTCGGGCGGTGGGCGCTCTGCTGCTATTGGCAGCCGGGCTGGCCGCAGCCCCTGCCACAGCGGCGCAAAACAGTCCTGAGCTGGCGCCGCCTGCGCCGGCGAATGCGCTGGTGAACGCCAGCCTGGGGTTCAGCCCGGCTACGGGCTGTTCACTTCCCGGCAGTGTTGAAGGGGTTGACGTGAGCGCGTTCCAGGGCCAAGTGAACTGGGCCCAGGTCGCTCAGACCAAAGCCTTTGCGTATGCCCGGGCTGGTGACGGCAGCGCGTATGTCGATCCCAGTTTTGTCACCAATTACGGCAGCATAAAAAACGCCGGCCTGAAGGCCGGTGCCTACTTTTTCTTTGAGCCGTCCCAGGACCCGGTCCTGCAAGCCAACCACTTCGTGAATCAGCTGGTGAAGGCCGGTGTCACAACGGGCGACCTGCTGCCCATGTTCGTAGTGGACGCGAGCGACGGGCAAAGTGGACAGGTGATTTCGGCCACGCTGCAAACCGCCCTCGATATCGTTGGTGGCGCCCTGGGCGTCAGGCCCGGCATAGCGACCTCGGCCAATGCTTGGGATGAAGTGTTTGGCCTGGGCAGCGCGGCCGCGTTTGCTAATTACCCGCTGTGGGTCGAAAACTTCACTTCCAACTGCCCGACCGTGCCCGCGCCTTGGAGCAACTGGGCGCTGTGGCTGTACTCTGACTCGGGCGCCGTCAAGGGCATCACTGGGCCGGTGGATCTCGACCGTTCGCCTGGGCCAGCTCTGCCAATCTATACTGGGACGGTGACCCTGCGGCTGATGCTGCCGCTGGTCATTCGCTCCTAAGGCGCGGCCTTGACGCGCCCTGGAGGGCGCCCCAGGTCCGACTGCGGCCAGAATGCCCAAGCATGCAGCGCCGCAGAGGCGCCTGTGCGGGATATCCGCGCCAGCCCGAAACACAAGCGAGCATTTGAGTCCCCAGGCAGCCGCCAGCCGCTGCGGCTGGCGGCTGCCCGCTGTCAGCGGCCGGCCAAAACGGAATAGAATACGCGCCTGGGGCCCGGGCAGACAGACAAGTTTTTGGAGTGATGATGGCGCAACCCGCAATTCAGGACCTGTATCCCGATGAGCTGAGCTACTGCTATGGCTGCGGCCGGCTCAACGAGCATGGCTTGCACATTCGCAGCTACTGGGAGGGCGATGAGACCGTCGCCACCTTCCAACCCCAGCCCTATCACATCGCCGTTCCCGGCTATGTCTATGGCGGCCTGATCGCCTCGCTGTTGGACTGCCACGCCACGGGCACCGCGGCCGCGGCGGCCTACCGGGCGGCCGGTCGAGAGATGGGCACGCTGCCGGCGCTGCGCTACGTCACGGCCTCGCTGCAGGTTGACTACCTGCGCCCTACGCCGCTGGGCGTGCCGCTGGAGGTGCGCGGCCGGGTGCTGGAAATCAGCGGGCGCAAGGTGGTGGTGCGCGCCACGCTCTCCGCCGAGGGGCAGGTGTGCGCCCAGGGCCAGATCGTCGCCGTGCAGATGCCAGAGCGCATGCTGCCGGCGATGACGCGCGAATAGGCACTAGGCGGGGCCGGCGCCCCGTCTGGTAGAATGCACCCATCGAAGCTGCCACCCAGCACGGTTACCTCGTCCTCGCGGATATCTCCGGCTACACCGCCTACCTGGCGGGCGTGGAGCTGGACCACGCCAACGGCGTCCTAAGCGACTTACTGCAGATTATCGTCGAGCGCTTCCGCGCTCTGCTCACGCTCTCCAAGCTGGAGGGCGATGCCGTCTTCGCCTACGTGCCCGAAGCCAAACTGCCGCGGGGCGAGCTGCTGCTGGAGCTGCTCGAGAGCACCTATGCCGCCTTTCGCGACCGGCAGCTGGCCATCAAGCGCCGCACCACCTGTGAGTGCAACGCCTGCCGCCGCATCCCCGACCTCGATCTCAAGCTGCTCACTCACTATGGCGATTTCTTGCGGCAAGACGTGGGCGGCATCCCCGAGCTGCTTGGCTCCGATGTAAACCTGGTCCATCGCCTGCTCAAAAACCACCTGAGCGAGGCCACCGGCTGGCACGCTTATATGCTCTTCACCGAGGCGGGCCTGGCCCACCTGGGGCTCAGCTTCCCCGACGCCTATGCCCAGATTGAAACCTACGAACACCTGGGACCGGTGCAGACCTACAGCCTCGACCTGCACCAGCGCTACCAGGCGCTGACCGAGGCCCGCCGGGTCTTCATCACGGCCGAAGAGGCCGACCTGGTTTTTACGCGAGACTTCGGCGCGCCAGCGCCGGTGGTGTGGGATTGGCTGAACGACCCACAGAAGCGCACGCGCTGGATGCGCGGGCGCACCTGGCAGGCCGGCGAGCGCCCTGGCGGCCGCACCGGGGTGGGGGCCCGCAATCACTGCGCGCATGGCTCCGCCACGCTCGTCGAGACCGTCCTGGATTGGCGGCCCTTCGATTACGTGACCACCGAACAGTGGCCGATGCCAAAGACCCACATGCTGGAGACCATCCAGCTTGAAACGCTGCCCGACGGCGGCACGCGCATGTCCAACACCATCAAGCTGGAGATGGACCAGGCGCACTGGCTGGCTCGCCCGGTCATCCGGCACATCATCACGCGCGAGGCTCAATACAAGTCCGACGAAATCTTCGCCGGCCTGGCCCAGATGATTGAAGCCGAGCAGGGCGCTGCCTCGCCTGCCTCCGGCGCTACCTCGCCTGCCTCCGGCGCTACCTCGCCTGCCTCCGGCGCTACCTCGCCTGCCTCCGGCGCGACCCCGCCCACGCCGGCCTGACTCCTGGGCCACCCGGTAGGGGCCGACACATAGGCGTGTTTCGGCCCCTACGGTCCATAAACGCACTAGCGTCTCGTAGGGGCCGACCTGTGTGTCGACCCGGTGGGGACGCGCGGGCTCGTTTCGACCCGGGGCGGACACATAGGCGTGTTTCGGCCCCTACACTCCATAGACCCATTACAGTGTCCTGCAGGGGCCGATCTGTGTGTCGGCCCGGGGCGGGCGCGCGGGTCCACTCGGTAGGGGCCGACCTATGTGTCGGCCCAGGGCAGCCACGGCCAGAATGCCAACTGTGGCAACGGCGACCAGCCCCAGGCCAGCCACAGCTATGCCGTCGATAACGCCCAGGCGCCGCGCCGCTTGTGCCAGTTGTAGGACAAATACCTACACCCGCTTATCGATTGTTTGGATTATTTCGGCCTATAATCGGGCCTTATATCGTCATTGTGCCCAGATGAGCGAACCCACATCGCGCTGCACGGTATCCTGCTGGCCGGTCGTCGCACTGTAAGGCGGCTCGCTCCGGCTGGGCCTCACCCTACTCCCGTAAGGTGACTCGATGACCCTCACCATCTTCCTAAATCATTTCATCCGCATCGTCTATACGCTGCTGGGCGTGATCAGCGTCATCACTTATCTGAGCCAGCGCACCCGGGTGCGCCTGGATATCGCGCTGGCGTTCGGGTTGATCGGCGCGTTCAACGGCCTGCAGGAGTATCTGTTTGTGATGGGCACTCCGGCAACCTGGGTGATCGCCCGGCTCTTGCAATCGATCTCCATCGCCCATGCCTACCTGATCTTGCGCCTGATCCAGCACTTCCGCACCGTGCCCGCCTGGGTGCAGCGGGCGACGGTGGCCGGCCTGATCCTCCTGCTCGCGGCGAATTGGGTGCTGCCCGCCTGGCCCAGCGCCCTGTCGCTGCTGATGCTGGTTTACCTGGCAGCAGTGGATACCTATTCACTGGTCGCGCTGGTTCAGGGGGCGCTGGCCGCGCGCGGCGTCACCCGCCGGCGCCTGCAGTTTGGGGCGCTGGGTGCCGGCTCGCTGGCAACCCTGTTGATCCTGGCGCTCCTGGTTGGGCTGGTTCCCGCGCTGCTGCCGGCGGTCACCCTGCTGATTGAGTTCATCGCGGTCTTATCGGGCCTGGCGTTCTACGTCGCCTTCGCGCCGCCGCGTTCTCTGCGCCGCGCCTGGCAGCTGGCCGAGCTGGAAAGCTTCCTCAACGCCACCGCCGCCGCGCCGCCCGATGCCCCTGTGCCCGAGGCGCTGCAGCGCCTGGCCACCGCCGCGGTGCGTGCAGTGGGCGGCCGGGCGGCCCTGGTGCTGGCGCCGCCCGGCTGGCAGGTGGTTGTCGCCACTGATGACTCGCTGTCCGCGGCTGTCTCGGCCGCCAACCGGCCGGCCGATTACTGGCAGCAGATCGCCGGCGGCCAGGCGCGGTACGAGCCGCGGCTGGACAGCTGGTTTCAGCCGGCTCCATCGGGGCGGTTCCTGGCCGAAGCGCAAAGCGCGCTGGCCATCCCGCTCAACACCTCGCGGCGCGCCTGGGGCCTGCTGGTGGTGCTGTTGCGGCGCGGCGCTCTGTTTCCCGACGACGATCTGCACCTGCTGGAGCTGCTTAAAGATCAGTTCAGCCTCATCATCGAGCAGCAGACTTTGATCGGCGATTTGCGCCGGCAGACCCGCGAGCTGGAGCAGGCCAATCGCGCTTTTGAGCGATCGAACCGCGAGCTGGAGAGCGCGAACCGCGAGCTGGAAGCCTTCACCTACTCTGTGTCGCACGACCTACGCACGCCGCTGCGACACATCGAGGGCTTCACCCAGCTGCTGGCCGACTCGCAGACTGTCGCCGTTGGCGGCCGGCGCTATCTGGACAACATCGTCGCGACCACCGCTCGCATGGGTCACCTGATCGACGCCCTGCTGGCTCTGTCACGCCTGGGCCGGGCGGATCTGACCCTCACTCAGGTATCGCTGGAGGCCCTGGTGCAGCAGCTGCGCGCCGACCTGGAGACGGATCTTCGCCACCGCCAGGTGACCTGGCAAATTGGCCCGCTGCCGGTGGTCACCGGCGACCCGATCTTGCTGCGGCAGGTGTTCGCCAACCTGGTCGCCAATGCCCTGAAATTCACTCGCCCGCGCCGCGACGCGCGCATTGAGATTGGCAGCGCCCCGTCTCTCCCGCACGAAGTTGTGGTTTACGTGCGCGACAACGGCGTTGGCTTCGACCCGCAGTACGCGCACCGGCTGTTTACGGTCTTTCAGCGCCTGCATCACGCCAGCGAGTTTGAGGGCGACGGCGTGGGCCTGGCCAATGTGCGGCGCATCATCCAGCGGCACGGCGGACGCGTGTGGGCCGAGAGCCAGCCCGACGCCGGCGCAACCTTCTACTTTTCCTTGCCGCTCGAGCCGGTTAAGGCGGCCAGCGCCAGCCCGCCCGAGCTGAGCCAGGCGGCCGCTGCGCCACCCGCGCCGCCAGCCGCCGGCCAGCTCCAGCCCGACTTGGCCAGGCAGCAGGCGTAAGCCATTAGTCGGAGGCGCGCTGGCCCAGCACAACGCCGAAGTGCTGACGGATGTGTGCCTGATGCAGCTGGCGCGTCCTGGGACACCTGTCCTGTATGGCACAGCGACGAGCAATGCCCACCTGCGCTCGGGCGCCCCGGCCATTGGCAGCCCGGAATCGGCCTTCAGTATTGGCGCGTGCGCGCAGCTTGCTCGGCACTACAAGCTGCCGTGCCGGGACGGCGCGGCGCTTACCCACTCACACCTGCCCGACGCGCATAGCAACTACGAACGGATGATGACGCTGCTCATATTGGCGCTGAGCGGCGCGGATACCACCCGCCGGGCCAATGCGCTTTGCCGTGAGCGGCTTGCCGGCTACACCCGCCCGCCGCTCGAGGCCCAGGCTGAGGCGCGGCTAACGACTTCATTGAGCGGCGCAAGGCGCAATTGCTGGGCTGAAACCAGCAACATCATCCGAGACCGGGCCGTAACGCGAGCCGTAACGCTAACAAGACGGATGCAGATGTATATTTTGCATGGTAGTGAATGACAAGTTGAACGAGCGGCTTGAATCCGTGGTGGACGACACTATGCAGCCCAAGAGTGTGTCCCTATGGCTGAGACAGGCGGAGTGATGGCTGACACCGCTACCTCCAACCCAGTCTTGCGCGGACGCTGGCTGTTGGCGGCACGCGCAGCCTGGATCGGCATCGTCATTCTGGCAGTCGGACTTTTCATCTTGGGCATTCCTTCGCAGGTCGCGCTACGCGAAACCTTGTGCAGCGGTACCGGCTGCAGCTTTGATCAGATCGACTCGAACGATTTGCAGCAGCTCCAGCAGGTGGGCCTATCACTGCACGCCAATGCTGTCTACTTTGTCGCCGTCAACACTATATTTGTGCTGGTGTTCGTGATCGTCGCGGCCGTAATCTTTTGGCACCGGTCGAATGAGGCCATCGGTCTGTTTTCTTCGCTGGCACTGGCGACTTTCGGCGTGACTTGGAGCAGCGCGTTAGAGCCGTTGGCCGCGCAACACCCCGCATTCCTCTTCGCCACGCAACTTGTGGAAGTCGCCGGCGCGAGTCTGGGTATCCTTTTCCTGGTGTTTCCCAATGGCCGCTTTGTGCCGCGCTGGTCGCTGTGGCTCGTGCCTTTCATTGTTTTGCATGGGGTACTCCGTGTCTTTGCCCCAGGACTCCTGGGTACTGATTTTGGGCTGCTCTTGATGCTGGGCTTCATCGTTTGGGCGCAAATCTACCGTTACCTGCGCGTCTCGAACGCGATCGAGCGGCAGCAGACCAAGTGGGTCCTGGCCGGCATGTCGGTGGGCGTGATGGGATACGCGGGAGTGATAGTTTGGGCTGTTGCCTCGTTTGGCGACCGGCCGACCGGCCTGCTAAATCTGATCGGCGGCACGGCACTGTATATGTTCCTGATGTTGATCCCGCTATCGATCGGCATGGCCATGCTGCGCTCCCACCTGTGGGATATAGACCTGCTGATCCGACGGACGTTGGTTTACGGCGTGCTGACGGGTTTACTGGCGCTGGTTTACTTTGTGACAGTTGTCGTGCTGCAAGCCACCGTCCGCACGCTCACTGGGCAGGGCTCAACTCTAGCGGTCGTGCTGTCGACACTCATCATTGCCGCGCTGTTCGTGCCGCTGCGCAATCGGCTGCAAGCCGTTATCGACCGGCGCTTCTACCGGCAGAAATACGACGCCGCCCGCACCCTGGCCGACTTCAGCGCCAGTGTGCGCGACGAGGTGGACTTGAGCCAACTGACCGAGCGCCTCGTGTCCGTGGTGGACGAGACCATGCAGCCCGAGAGCGTGTCCTTGTGGCTAAAGTCCAGCTAATAGCGTCTATTAACAAATGGGCCTGGCGGGCCGGTCGATTTCGACTGGCCCGCCAGGCCCATTGTTCAGAAAGTAGACTCGATGGTGTTTTGCAGCTTTAGCTGTGCCGGAACACCATCAGCTCGCCGCCGTTGCCCTCCACCATCAGCAGGCTGCCGCTCACAAACGTATATTTTGGCCGCAGCGCCGTGTCGGGCGAGTTGTACAGCTGCGCCGGGTCGTCCACGTTCCAGTAGGTCCACCAGCCGGGGCCGCTCCAGCCGCGCGTGTCGCCAAACAAGTTGAGCGTGCAGCTGGTGTAGTGGGTGACGGTGTTCTTATCCGGGCAGGCTGTCATCCGGCGTATCACCGTCGGCAGGTTGCGCGTCTCAATCGGGTTGGCATAGGTCAGCCCTTTGGAGTTGGAGCGATCGGTGATCTGCACGGCCTCGCTGGCGCCCCAGTGCGCGTGCAGGATGGTGTTGCCGGCCAGCGTGACCGGCGTCTGCTCGTCGGTGAGATAGATGTACGAATCGCCGCCGTCGCGGATGCTCATCCGGATAAAGCGCAGGTCGCCCGCCGCCATGCCCGGCACGGTGTGGTCGTCCAGCACCATTTCGCCCATGTTCGAATCCCACCGGCCGTCAGGCGGGCTGGATTGCCCGTTGCGAAACACCATGTAGGCCACTTCGGTCCCATCGGGCAGCACCTTCACCACCGGCAGCGCGTCCGTCGTCAGCTCCACCGGTCCGCCCGGCTGGCCATTCAGTTTGATTTCGACCCCCCCATCGCCCACCGCCGGGATGAACATGGGCGTGCCGTCGTCCAGGTTGAGCGCGAACAGGTTCTGTAGGCTGGGGTGCTGTACCAGGAAGGCGCGCGTCTCGGCGTTGGTGTTGGGCCAGATGTTGCCGAGGCTGGGGTAGCCCCACAGGGCGGCCTGCCAGTCGAGCTGCATGCGCACGAACACCACGCCATGCTGGTCCGCCACCACCGGCCAGAACCACAAGTACTGGTTGGGGAACCCGGCCGGGTTGGGGGTGGGTTTGACGCGCCACTTCGCCTGGCCGTTCGAGTTCCGCACCGCGTGCAGGTACAGATCGTCGGTGCCAAAGATGATCACGTCGCGCGTGGCCGAGTAGGCCAGCCCGTTGCCGGCAGCCGAGCCCGCCACATACACCCAGGCCCGCGACATGTCCGCCGTGTTGATCTTGTGCAGATGGCCGCCGTCGGTCAGCGCGAAGACAGCGGCGCCCACCAGCAGCACCCCCCGGTTGACCGGGCCATCGGCCAAGTAGGTTTGCATGACCGCGCCCGAGCGGGCGTCGATCTTGTACACCTGGCCGTTGGCGCTGCCGGCAAACACCAGGTTGTTCGCCGGATCATAGGCGACCGCGCCCGAGAAGTTCGCGCTCGCCAGGTTCCAGTCCACCTGTCCGTTGGCCGCCGACAGGGCATACAGGCCGTGCGTCCCGGCCGGCGCATACACCTGGCCGCCGCCCGCCACCACGCGCGCCTCAGGCGGGGCGTCATAGAAATGGTTGCCCGAGCCGCCATTGGCGTCTGGTCCATCCCAGGTCCACAGCAGCGACCAGGGCAGCGCCGGCTCCACGTTGACAAAGCCCGTGCGCTGGGGGTCGTGACCGTCCTGGGTCCACTCCGGGCTGCCCTGGCCGGCCGGGCGCGCCGCGGCGGTCATGGGCAGGTATATTTTCGTGGCTGTGGGGGGCGCGGCCAGCGGGGTTGGCTGGGGGGCGGCGGTCAGCGTCGCTTGCGGCGAGC
>Ga0209166_10002815_pt1 | contig 12862 bp, 12 predicted proteins | sample Coa_R1_3_FD_187151 | JGI IMG/M metagenome (GOLD analysis project Ga0209166, IMG submission 187151) | Surface soil microbial communities from Centralia Pennsylvania, which are recovering from an underground coalmine fire - Coalmine... | ecosystem: Environmental > Terrestrial > Soil >... | reverse complement strand
CGAGGCGGGCCAGTTCGTAGCCCCACTCGCCGGCGATGGAGCGCGCGGCCAGGCTCTTGCCGCAGCCCTGCACGCCGGTGATCAAGATGCCTTTGGGGGGCTCGAGGCCGAAGCGGCGCCCTTCGGGAGTCAGCGCGCTTTTGCGTTTGGCTATCCAATCGCGCAGGTGCTGCAAACCGGCTATGTCGCTGAAAGAAGCATCGCGGCAAACGGTTTCGAGCAGGCCGTCGCTGCGGAGAGCGTCGCGCTTGGCATCCAGGACGGCATCCGGCAGGCCAGCGTCCATGCGGCGGCGCGCCAGGATGCACATACGCAGGGCGCGCATCGCCTCTTCCTGTGGCAGGCCAACCAGGTTCCGTGCAAGCTGTGAAATCCCGGCGACATCCAGGGCCAGCGGAATTTGCTGGGTACCATTCATTTCCGCAAGCACCGCCCTGACGCCGGGGAGCAAGTCGTCGGCCGTAGGCAAATCCAATGGAAATGGAACGGAATCGCCGAGCAAGTCGGGAGGCAACTGCACAGCGGCGGCGGTGATGACGATGGAGCGGCGCTCGGAGCGGAATTTTTCGGCCAGCTCGCGCAAGCGGCGGCAGACGCGATCGTTGTCGCAATAACGCGCAAAATCCTTGAGTAGAAATATGGCATCGCCCTGAAGCTGGGCGATATTGGCTAAAGCTTGCTCGGGGCTATCGGTGTTGTAGATGGGGGCTCCATGAGCTTTGGCGAGACCGGCGGTGACGCTCCAGGTATACAGCGGGGCGGCCAGCTCCGCGGCCACTTCGAGGAGTAATTGTTCGGCGCGCTCTTCTTCCGGGGTTTCGATGGTGATAATGGGGTGACGCGAATTGATCAGGAGGCGCAACTCATCATGCTTATCCTGGCGCTGGGTGCCCGATCTCAGGGGCGCGGAGGCGATCGTATTAGCCCCCGGCGCGACGGTTGGCCCGGAGTAGGAGGCCTTGGGGTCGTTTGACAAAGGGGGAACCCTCGTTTACCGTTAGAAGTTTAAGAAGAGCCCACAAGGAGCACGAGATGGCCCAGGGACAGGCTACCAAAGTAAAGAAAAAGAAGAAGTCCGTTTTGAAGCGGGCGGCGCAAGCTCGTCAACGGGCGGAAGTGAACCGCTCCAACCGCACGCGGGTGCGCTCGTTGATCAAGAAGCTGCGCTCGGCGATCAGCTCCGGTGATGCGAATGCCGCGGGGACTTTGCTGCAGCCCACCTTGTCGGCTATTGACGTGGCCATCAGCAAGGGAGTACTGCACGAGAACACCGGGAACCGGTATAAATCGCGCCTGGCCCTGGCGTTCAATGGCGTGAAGGTGGCTAAAGCATAGAGGCGCTTTTTAGTTTTTAAGTGTCGGTTTTCGGAGGGCGGGCCTCGCGGCCCGCCCTTTTTCTTTTCTTTTCGGCACACTTGGCGCCTCTGGTGGGGGTCGAACGGGCTGCTGGCGGCGGGGGCAAAGAAGAAGGGGCAAACCTTGTCGGCCATCGACGGTTTGCTGGCTGCGACCGCGATTCACCATAACCTCACGATTGTTTCGCGGAATGAGAATGATTTCGGGGGAATGCAAGTGCAGGTTCTCAACCCGTGGAAGGTATAATAGCGCGGAGAGTTACGGTTGACTGTCCCGCCTACTCGGTGGCGGTGAGGTTGTGGACATGTTGTTCGAGGGCTTGATTGTATTGGCGCTCGATTTGCAGCTCGGTTTGGAGCTTCTTGATGAGCAGCTCAAGACGGGCGATTTCGGTTTTGAGCTTGATGATGTCGGGACTGGCGGCCGGTGCGCGGAAGCCGCTTGGAGGCGCGGCCGGCGGTGCGGTCCGTGGAGTGAAAGCTTCGGCAAGCGCGCGTGGCCAGGCGTTTTCCGGAGGCGTCATGGGCGGCGGCGGAACGGCGGGTTGCGCTTGCTGAACAGGTGGCACGGGAATCGGTTGTGGCGGCGGTGCAAACAGGTTTTGCAACGAACTGGCGCCGATGTGGCGCTCGGGGGCTGGCGCGGGAGAAGCGATTTTGGGGCCAAGCAACGCTTTGACCCGGCCAATCAGTTCCTGGGGCTGAAAGGGTTTGCGAATTAGTTCGTCCGCCTTTACCGCCACGGCTTTGTCGGCGACGGTTTTGTTGACCACGCCAGACATGAGGATGACCGGAACGGAGCCGTATTCAGGGTGCTGCTTGATCTGGGTGCAGACGGAGTAGCCGTCCTGGTCGGGCATGATGACGTCGGTGATGACGGCGTCGGGCGGATTCTGAGGGAATTGCGCGAGCGCGGCCGCGGCGTCGCCGCAGGTGATGATGTGGATGCTCTCGCGGCGGAAAGCGATCTTGATGACTTCGCGCATGGTTGCGCTGTCGTCGATGAAATAGACGGTGGGCGTGCGCTTGGCCGGTGCATCGGCCAGCGGCGGAATAGTCATAGCTTCGCTCATAGCGCTTCCTTATCCGCCATGTCGCGAGTGCTTTCGTCGAATTCGCGCATGGCATCGAGCATCAGATCCGTGGCATTGCGCAGCACCGTGTGTTGTGCCGAAGTGCTTCCATAGACAAACTTGTACACGCCGCTGCCGCCCCCCTGAACATTCTTAACGATGTGCACCACGGCTTCATCCCCGAAGAGGCTGCCGCACTCGGCGTGGCGGATTTCCCCGGCGTCGAAAAAGAGGACGGCGTCGGTATGCCCGGCATTGATGTGCAGCGCGCCGGTTTGATGGGCGTGGGTGAGCATCTGCAGCACGCCTGGAAGGTCAGTATGGGTCAGGCTGCCGCTGAGGCTGGTATCGGCTTGGGCCAGCATTTGGGTAGGCTGAAAGCCCTCCGCTTTGCTGGTGACGATATTGCGTACGTGGGAAGCGATAATCGCGGGTGTCCGGCGGCGGTCGATATAGTCATCACAACCGGCCTGAAAGGCTTCCATCAGGGCACGCTGGCTGCCGTCGCCGAGCGCGATCACCGGCAGAGCGGAATTCTTGGGGTCGGCGTGAATGATCTTGGCAATTTCGAGAGCGCCCATTTCGCGCAGGTTGGTAGCGCAGACGATGGCGCTGGGTACGTCGTATTCGAGAGTGGTCAGGGCGAATGCGGCTTGCGTGCTGGAGATGACCTCGAAGCCTTCGCGCTTGAGGGCGTCGGTCAATTTTTTAGCGAAATAGACATTGCTGTCGATCAGCAAAATCTTTGGGGCGCGGCCGGTGGGAATCATGGGCGCACCTCTTGGGTCTGCAAAGTGGTGCTAACCGGGACGATTTCGCCGGGTCCGGGAGTCAGGACGGCTAGGTTGAGCACTTCAATGACGTCGCCTGCGTGGGACAGCCATCCGGCAACGTGAGGAGCGTCAGTGTCGCTGGGGAGGGTCATCTCGGCGTTGATAAGTTCGCAATCCCCGGTGACGGGCAGAGCCACCCATTCCGTCTGAGCACCGTAGCAGCGCTGAGCGATTAGGTAGAAGCGGCGCGACTTCAGAGGCTTGCCAATGAGCTTTTCCGCGACGTCGCAGACCGGCACAATGCGGCCCCGGCGAAGAATGACCCCTTCGAGCTCGCTGGTGTAATGCGGGAAACGAAAGATGCGGCTGGGCGCGACCAGCTCGGCAATCTGGCCGGCGGTAACGGCAAAGCGCCGGTCCCCCAAGCGAAGCAGGACGAAGGATTGCAGCTCGGCTTCGGCCAAGAGCGTCATTGGGTGGTACCCGTGCCCTGGGTGTCTTGCGCGGCGGTTACATCGCCGGCCATGCGGACGCCTTCTGCTTCAGGGTCGGATTCTTGCGATAAAGAGGCATCCAACAGAAACAGTTCGTCAGGAGTCAAAAAGCCTTCCGGCTTCACCACGGGCACCACGGTTTGATCCAGGGCGGTGAGGCCGCGATACCATTCGCGCTCCTGATGGCAAAAGGCTTGAGGTAACGCCTGCAAGCGGGTCATGGAAGTCATTTTCTCGATGCCATCGATGAGCAACGCAGTGCGCGTGCGGCGCAACATGAACACAAGTGCGGGAGGAGCGGGGGGCAAGCCAAAGTGCATGGCGGCATTGACGACGTAGACGGAGTTTTCGCCGCGACGCACGATGTGCTTCACTTTGCGGAGGCTGGGCTGGGAAATTTCCTTGGCTGCACCAGAAAGGCTGTCCACGCCACGAACTTCCTGTACCGAGGCCGAAGAAACGGCAAAGAGCTGGCCGCTGACCCGGAACAAAATAATCTGCTCGGTGCGTAGCGCGGGCGTCTTGAGTGGAGATTTGGGGCGCACTACTTGACCCCCACTGGAGTGGCTTTGCAGATGCTGATAACGCGCTTCTCGATCGCCGGATAAATGTCGTCGAGAGCGAGAACTTGGTCGACCGCGGCGAGCTTGATGGCTTCGGCAGGCATGCCGAAAATTACCGAGGTAGCCTCATCTTGTGCCAGCACCATGCCGCTGGCGGCCCTGATGGCTTTGGCGCCTTGCGCGCCGTCGTTGCCCATGCCGGTCAGGACTACGCCAATGCTGAGTGCGCCGGCGAAGGCCGCTACTGTTTCCATGGTCACGTCGATGTTGGGGAGATAGCCGTTGATCCGGCCGGATGCGGCGTCCAGCTGTATGCGTCCGGCCGAGGTGACACGAAGGTGCTGGCCGCCGGGACAAATGTACAGGGTGCCTGGCTGCACCGCCTCGTTGGATTCCGCCTCCTTCACCCGAATGCTGGTAAATTCGGCGAGCTGCGCCGCGTATTGGGTGGTGAAGGACGCCGGCATGTGCTGCACCAGGAACACGGCGGCCGGGAAGTCGCGCGTAAAGCCCGGTGCCAGGCGCATGACGGTGGCAGGGCCGCCGGTGGAAGCGCCGAGCACGACGATAGGAAAGCGTTGGTCCGCCGGAATTGCGGAAGCGGCGCGCCCTGGAGCAACCGGCGATGCCTTGGGCGGAGCAGCGGCGTGGCCGTTGGCGCCTTGTACCGAAAGGGCCACGCGCGAAGCGGTACGTACGACGCGAACCTTGGCAGCCATCCGCACTTTGCGCAGCAATTCTTCCCTAACGCTTTGCATGTCCAGATCGATGCCGCTGGTGGGCTTGCCCACGAATTCGATGGCGCCGAGTTCCAGCGCCTTGAGCGTGCTCGCCGCCCCATCCTTGGATTCGGAACTGACAATCACGATGGGCCGTGGATTGGTGGTCATGATCTGGGCGGTGGCCTGCAGGCCGTCCATGTGCGGCATGTTGATGTCCATGGTGATCACGTCAGGCTTAAGGGACTCGGCCATGGTCACGGCTTCGCGGCCATCTTTGGCATGGCCGGCAACCTGCAGTTGATCGTCGGCATTGAAAATATGCTCGAGCACTTTGCGCATAAAGGCAGAGTCGTCGACGATCAAGACGCGAAACTTTTTGTTGGCTGCGGGTGCCATTGCTGATCTACGCCACCGGTACAACCGGGCGCGTTGCCTCCGTTCCTATGAGTTGCTCGACCGCAGCGAGCAATTGATCTTCTTGAACCGGCTTGGTCAGGAAACCGGCGGCGCCTTCTTTTATGGCGCGATCGCGATGCTTGGCGCCGGCTCGCGACGTCACCACCATAACCGGGATGCGCCGCGTGCTGGGGCTTTGCCGCAATTGCACCATCAGCTCGTAGCCGGTCATGCGCGGCATTTCCAGGTCGGTGATCACCAGGTGGCAGCCGTGCTGCGCGACCAGTTCGGCGGCCTCCAGCCCGTCGGCGGCCAGCTTTACGCGATACCCGTTCTTTTCCAGCATGCGGCCAACGAACTTGCGGACGCTGATGGAATCGTCGGCGACCACGATGACGCGTTCGTGCTCGATGCGGTCAATCGCTTCGGCAGGAATCGTGCCATGAGCGACTGCTGTGGATCCGGGAGCGAAGATGCGCGCGGCCGTTGCGCTGGCTTGCAAGGTGCGACGCTCGTTTGGCTCCGTGGCCACCATGCGGTTTAGATCGATCAGCAGGATCAGGCTGCCGTCGGGCGCAATGGTCGTGCCCGGGAAAAGTTTGACACGGCGCAAGTACTCGCCCAGATTCTTGATGACTATTTCATCCTTGCCGAGCACTTCCTCAACCACCAGGCCGATCTGACGATTTCCGGCATTGGCCACGACCATGCGGAAATAGCCGTTGATGGGCTCTAGCGGAGGCAGACCGAGATAAGTATCGAGGCGAACGACTTCGGTAACGACGTCGCGCACCTTGGTGAGCAGCTTGCCTCCCACGTCTTCGATCTCGTCGGCGCGGAGGCGGCGGATTTCCTCCACTACGGCAAGTGGGAGGGCGAAGCTGGTGCCGCCACAACGCACGAAAAGCGCCGGCGAAATGATCAGCGTCAGCGGAACTTTCAATGTGAACTTGGTGCCCTGGCCGCGAGTGCTTTGAATATCAATTTCGCCGTTTAGCGCATTGAGGTTGGCGCGCACCACATCCAGACCTACGCCACGTCCGGCCAGTTCGGTCTTGGCCGGCGCGGTGGAAAAGCCCGGATGAAAGAGCATTTCGCGGAAGTCACGATCGGTGAGGCGATCTGCGGTTTCCGGAGAAACCAGCCCGCGTTCGATGGCGCTCTGCTTCACCCGCTCGTAGTCGATGCCGCCGCCATCGTCTTCCACTTCGATGTAGATATGATTGCCACGATGGTAGGCCCGGAGAGAAACCTTGCCGGCTTCGGACTTGCCGGCTTCGCGGCGGCGTTCGGCGTGCTCAATGCCATGGGCGACGGAATTGCGCACCAGATGGACCAGTGGATCGGAAATTTGCTGGATGATGTTGTTGTCCAGTTCGGTCTCGCTGCCGGTAAGGTCGAGTTCGACTTGCTTGGCGGCGGAACTGGCGGCGTCGCGAACGGCGCGTGATAGGCGGGAATACAGTGTGCCGATGGGCACCATGCGCGCGGCGGTGAATTCGTCCTGCAGGTGGTGGGCCAGCTTGGTGAACTCGTCGATGTCGCCTTCCACCCGGCCGATGAAACCCTCGAGTTGCGCGAGAACTTCGTTGACGTCGGCGGAAATTTCCGCCATGGAGCGCGACAGGATATTGAAATCGTCGTAGCGGTCCATTTCGAGTTCGCTGAAATCGGACCAGAAAGAAGTATCGCCCGCCGCGGCGCTGCTCAGCCGTTGCGGAGTGGTGGCCGGATTCCAGGGCCCGGAATTACGCGAATTGCTGATGCGATTGAACTCGTATTTTTCCTGGAATTCGGAAACCTTGCCTTGCAAGCGCTCCTTGGAAAACCCGAGGGTGTCCACCAGTTTTTCGAGTTCAGAGACACGCCCGACCATGCGAGTGCGGTTGATGACCAGTTCGCCCACCGTGTTCATCATGCGATCGAGGCGTTCCAGCGCGATGCGTACGGACTTCGCTGCCTTGCCGGCGTCGGAATGCTTGGTCGGCTTGCGGGTCATCGCCGGCGTTGGCGACCCGCTGGTGTCAGTCGCAGTGTCCGCTTCGGCGAGCGGCGGTGGCGTGGCTTGGAGTTCGTCGTCCTCGGGCGGGGCAAATTCCGCGATGCGGCCAAGCAGGGAATCGACCTCGGCGCGCATTTCGGACTCATCCGCCCATTGACGATGCAAAGTTTTCTTCAGCACGTCGACGGATGCCAGGCAAAGATCCACGACCGCGGCGGAAGGTTCGATTTCGGCGTCGCGCAACCGGCCGATCAAATCCTCCACCCGGTGCGCGATGCCGCCGAGGCGCTTCAGGCCGACCTGTGCGGCCGAGCCCTTAACCGTGTGAATGGCGCGGAAGAGACGATTGATCTCTTCGGGATTGTTGTTGCCTTCCAGAGAGATCAGGCAGTCGCTGACAACTTGCAAGTGCTCTTCCGCTTCGGGTTGAAAGAATTCGAGGATCTCATCGGGGACTTCGTCGTCCGGTGGCAGGGCGTCAAAGTAGGAACCGGTGGAGGCTTCCTCCTCATGGGCTTCCAGGGCATGCTGCTCCAGGGCTTGCTCAGTAATGCGCTCTTGGCCGTAGTTCAGGGGCGCTGGCTCGGCTGGGAAAGCGAAGCGATAACGTTCCTTGAACGCCGCAATGTCTTCCAGGCTTTCTTCGCCAGTGTCGCTGATCTCCAATAAATCGGTTTCGAGGACGGAAATCCCGTCGGAGAGGAATTCGGTTAGCGGGCCGTGCAGGTCATTTCCAAGCGTGGCGTTAAGCGCGTATTGAAAAACATGCGCCAGCTTGCCGGCAACTTCCGAAAAGCGCGGGTAGCCGTAGCCGCCCGAGGTTCCGGTGAGGGTATGGGCGGCGATATACAGGCGCTCGAGATCCTCGCGGCGGGGCTCGACCTCCTGCAGCACGCTGACGTACTCCCGCAAATATTGCAGGTGCTCGGAGGCTTCCTGGAGGAAGATTTCGACGGCTTCGCGGTCGGGCCTGCTCACGCGCGTCCCTCCGTGACGAGTTCGGGCTTCTGCAACTCTTCGGTGGTCGGTTTGCGATACAAAATGCAATCGTTGAGCACAATGGCCTGAAACTTTACCGGCATTTTTGAAATGGACTCGGAGTGGCCCAGGAAGAGATAGCCGCCCGGCTCCAGCGTGTCGTAGAAGCGCTGCACCAGGCTGCGACGCCGCTCTTCGGAGAAATAGATCATCACGTTCATGCAAAAGATCACGTCCATGCGCCCGACATAGACGGCGGCGGTCAGATTCATTTGCGCGAACGTGACCATTTTCTTCAGCCGGGGTCTCACCTGGTGGCCTTCTGGCACCGGGGAAAAGTGTGCGGCGAGCTGCGCCGGTGTGACGCTGGCGATGCAGCGGCCGGAATACACGCCGCGTTCCGCGTGTTTGAGGGCCTGCCGGCCCACATCGGTGGCCAGGATTTCCACGTTCCAGGCGTCGGCGAAGGAAAGTGCGTCCGCGATGGTAATGGCGACCGAATAAGGTTCTTCCCCGGTCGAGCATCCGGCGCTCCAGATGCGCAGGGTTCGCGGATTTTTCCAAAATTTCTTGATATGTAACTCCGGAAGCACCCGCTTCTCGAAGGTTTCGTACACCGCCGGGTAACGAAAGAACGAGGTTTCCTGAGTGAGCAGGCGTTCCAGCAGTCCCTCGTACTCGACATTGGTCTTGCGCATGGCGCGCAGCAAATCGGTGCCGCGAGCGAAGTTCTTCGCGCGCAAGTGTTCCCGCACCCGCGTGGAGAAGAATCGCTCGCGCGATGCATCGAAACAGATGCCGGTCCGCTCTTCAATCAGCATGCGGATCTCGCTCAACTCGTGTTCACTCAGACCGGCCGCCGGTCTTTGGCTTTCGCTCATGGTGTCAACGTTCCGGCCCCGGCCATTAGCCGAGGCAAAAGATCACCAACCGTTTACCGTAGAGCGCCAGCCGGGACGGGCCGCTCGGATGCTTCCGAAGAATTGTTGCCATTGGTTTGCTTATGGATGGCACGGAACTGGGCCAACGCTTCGTTCAGTTGGTCGGAAAGTTTTACCAGCTGGCTCACCGTGGCCACCGTGCCGCGCGTGCCTTGCGATGTCTGCCGCGTGATATTGGAAATAATTTGCATGGCATGAGCGACACCTTCCGTGCCGCGCACCTGCTGTTTGGAAGCCAGCGAAATTTCCTGGACTAGTTCGGCGGATTGCCGAACGACGCTGGAAATCGCGTCAAGCGCACGCCCGGCTTGGTCCGCCAGGGTGGCCCCGCCTTCCACTTCCTTGGTGCCTTCTTCCATGACCACCACAGCCTCGTTCGTCTCGGCCTGGATGGCCTTAATGAGTGCGGCGATGTCCTTAGTGGCGCTGCGGCTGTGTTCGGCCAGTTTGCGTACTTCGTCGGCGACCACCGCGAAACCCCGGCCGGCCTCTCCTGCACGAGCGGCTTCGATGGCGGCGTTAAGCGCGAGCAGGTTGGTTTGCTCGGTGATGTCGTTGATGACGTTGATGATTTCCGAAATTTCCAGCGAGCGATCGCCAAGCGATTTGATTTTCTTGGCGGTGGCTTGCACCGAGGCCCGGATGCGTTGCATGCCTTCCAGCGTATCGCGCACCGCACGGTTGCCTTGTTCCGCGGCGTCCAACGCGCGGCGTGCCGCTTCCGCGCTGGCCTCGGCGTTGTTGGACACCTGTTTCATGGAGACGGTAAGCTCTTCGACCGCGCTGGAAGTGTTGGTGATTTCCTGGTCCTGTTGCGTCGCCCCGGCCTGCATCTCGTCTGCGGCCACAAGAATGTTGTTGGAGCAGGCGGTCACTTCCATGGCCGCTTTGCGGACCCGCTCGAGCACCTTGGTGAAATTGTCGAGCATGTAGTTGATGGAGTCGGCCACGTTGCCCAGTGCGTCGCTGGTGACCTTGCCGCGCAGGGTCAAGTCTCCGCGCGCCACCTGGTTGATCACCGTGAGCAGCTCGGTGATGCTGCGCTGCAGGTGATCGCTGGCCTCCTGGTTGCTCGCCGCTTTGGACACGCGAGCGACCGCCCGATTCAGATTTTCCGCGATGTAGCCAAGTTCATCGCTGGAGCTGACCTCCGCGCGCGCCTTGGAATCGCCCGCCGCCAGCCGCTCGGAAAACTGCGCGAGCTCCTGAACCGGTGCTACAAATGCTCCGTTTAACCGCCAGGCCAGAAAGGCGATCGCCCCTAGCGCGAGCACCACAGCGAACAGCACCGATCCGCTGGCTCCGCTAGGGAGCGTGCCAAAGTCGAGTAGCGACGCGCCGTTGGACTGCCGCCCTGCGTTGTACCCCAGCCCCAGCACACCAAACACGATCAGTGCGTTGACCAGCACCAGCGTCCAGATTGTGGAACTCAATCGCGATTTCATGCCTTCCTCCAAAAGTCTGTGGCGGTAGCCGCGCCGCGGGTTGATGCGGCCGCCGCGATCAAATACTGGGGCCCGGAAATACCTCGAGCAATCTCCTCAAATCCAGCAGCAACGCCAGCCGGTCATCGTGCCGCAACATTCCGACGCAATGCGGTACATTTTCCGGCGCTTGCTCCAGCAAATCCTCGGACGTCACGCTGTACGTCCCGATGACTTCATCGGCGGCGATTCCGATGCGCACATCATCGTGATGCCCTTCACCGCGCAGCGCAGCTACCACCACGTGCTTGGGCAGCAGTCCGGGTTTGCGGCCTTCCGTCATGGCGATGTCGATCAGCGGCACGATTACGCCCCGCAAATTGAAAATGCCGATCATGTACGCGGGCGCCAGAGGCAGCTTGGTTAGCAGCGGCCAATCCAGCACCTCCTCGACGTCCAGCACCGGAAAGCAAAAGCGTTCGCGGCCGCTGCGGAATACGCAGTACTGCGATTCCGGCGCGTGCTCCTCCAGCGGGCCCAGGGCCTCGAGAAGGTCCGCGGCGTCCGCATCGGCGGCCAGCGGCGTCAAATGGAAATCTTCGTTCATCGATGTGCGACCCTTGCTGTCCTCTTCATGCGAACCTGCGTACCGCGCGCAGCAGTTCCTCGCGCGTAAAAGGCTTGGTCACGTAACCGTCGGCGCCCTGTTGCTGTCCCCAGTAGCGATCGCTGGCAGTGTCCTTGGAAGTCACCAGGATCACCGGGATAGCGCTGAACTCCGTGCTGTTCTTCAACTCCCGGCAGATCTGAAACCCGTTGCGGTCCGGCATGACCACGTCCAGCAAAATCATGCAAGGGCGCTCTGCCGTGATCGTTTCTTCCACCAGCCTGGGATCGTTCAACCCGACCGAGGGGTAGCCTTCAGGGTCCAATACGGCCTGAATCAGCTTTACCTGCGCCGGCGAGTCGTCAACGATCAGGACTTTTTTCTGCACGGCAGGCTTCTCCCCATAGTTCTCCGCAGAGTAGAGGTGCACGTCAGCGGCCAGCGGGCACGTTCTCCGGTGCGCTGTGCTCCCTTGGTATATGTCTAATAAAATGAGGTAATTACGAAGGTTCTCGGTGGTGTCACGAACGCCGCGACGGGACAGCAGAAACATCTTCCGTCTCAGCTTGAGAAGCATTCTCAGCGTCCCGCATCTCGCTGGCCAGCGATGAGAATCGCTGCATGATTTCATTGATGCGCAGGGCCATGCTGTGAATGGTCTTGATTTGCGCCAGCGATTGTTTGGAGAGCTGCCCGGGCTCCAGCAGCAATAGCTCGGCGTTGCCAATCATGGAAGTGAGGGCATTGTTGACGCTGTGTTTCATGTCGGTCATGTAGCGGCCGAGCGTCGCGTAATTTTCGTTGCCCGCCGCTTTGTTCTCCGCCTGCCGCGCGAGCCGCAATGCTTCGGTGCGGCGCAAGGATTCTCCGGCCACCAGGAGAAGAGTCTGTGTCCAATCCTCCCGCAACGGAACGTGCACCAGCCGGGGATACTTGCCGCGGAGATGATTCAGTTCCCGGGAGTCCGCCGGAGCGCAGAGAATTACCGCGGCGGAAGGTTCCAGCGAATGGAGCATCGCGGAAAGTTTGCCCTCACGCAACGGACCAAAGACCACAAGGTCGTGGGCCACGGCTTGGTCCTCTTTCCACAAGTCGCTCTCCAGCACGGTGATGGTCGGCGCGTGCTTTTCGGCCTGCCAGCACGCGGTCAACAGCCGTGCGAAATCGATTTCGTCGGTCAGGATTAAGACGGTTGCGCTTCGCAAAAGTGATCCGCTCCCCGGAAAGATAATTGAATGACCTTCTGCCGCAATGCTGATTACAACTTTTCCGCCTCATCCAGCGCCGAAAGCAATCGTTTGGTACTGATGCCCAGGTTCACCGCCGATTCGGTGTCCTTGGCCTGTTTGGCCACGTCCACACGCTCTTGTAGACGCGAGACTTCTACGCGAGCGACGGAAAGCGCGCGATCCAAGCCAGTGGCGTTACCCGTTTCTTTCGCCGCCTCCATCGCCGCGGTGAGCATGGCCCGAGCCACAACCGCACGGCGCAAATCGTCAGCAGCCGGGCTGTCCTCGCTTACAAACGCGGTCAC